>Ga0078972_1016860_pt1 | contig 10664 bp, 13 predicted proteins | sample YelNatPaOPGAMG01_FD_67568 | JGI IMG/M metagenome (GOLD analysis project Ga0078972, IMG submission 67568) | Hot spring thermophilic microbial communities from Obsidian Pool, Yellowstone National Park, USA - OP-RAMG-01 (SPADES assembly) (version 2) | ecosystem: Environmental > Aquatic > Thermal...
GATGAAGGAACCCCTCCTCTCTTCGCCGACCTAAGATGACGAGGGGGCATACTCCCGAGCCTTTAAAAGGAACAGGTTCGTGGGCCGGTAGTTCAGCTGGTATGAACGCCCGACTTGCACTGGAAAAGGGTTCTTTTTGTGAAAGGGGTGTGGATTGGGGCGCTTTTAGGAAATGGCTTGAGAATAACTTTTCTTATAACTATGCTAAGAACTCGTTTAACTATGCTAAGCGTTTCTGTCATGTTTTGTTTTCCGGGGATGGTTCAGTTTTGCTTGGGATTAGTGAGGGGCTTAGGAAGACGGTTATGGCTGCTCTTTCAAATCTGAGCAAGTTTTTGGGGGCTTATGAATGTTGGAGGGAGATTATAACAAACTACGGCTTAAGATGGACTAGCGGAAAAAGCGAAGATTTCGTTATTTCAAGGATAACCCACACGAAAAACAACAGTTCGGTTCTGGACTGGGCTAGAAAAGTTAAGGCGGAAATTCCTGAATTAAGCGTTTTCATCGATTTTATGCTGTTTAGCGGTTTAAGGTTGAGGGAAGCGGTGAACTCATGGAATCTCATTATTGACTTAGCGAGGGCTGGAAGGCTAAGCGAATACTATAATGAAGAAAACGAGGCCCTTGAACATTATCGTTTCAAAACTTTGTTTATGCGGAGAGGCAAAAAGGTGTTTGTAACATTCCTTCCCAAACGATTTGTTGAGGCGATAGGCAAGCAAGAAAAGCTTACTCTTTACCAAATCAGCAATTGGGTTAGACGTGATAAAAAGTTAAAGTCTAGATTTCCAGAGTTGAGAGAATACTACGCCACGGTTATGACGCGTTGGCTTAACCCTGCTGAAATCGACTTCCTTCAGGGGCGGGTAAGCGGAACCGTGTTTATGCGAAACTATTTCAACCCGGCTTTGATAGGCGACTTGAAAGAGAGGGTTTTCAAAGGGCTAGCGGAAATCGAAAAAGAATTGGCCGAAAAAAGCTAATTTTTATTCCATTTTTATTTTAAAGAAAAATGGTTAATTAAAGAGTTTTCTTGGGCCTTTTTTGGATACCCCCCTCCCCTCTAGGGGCGCCGGTAGGTTTGGAAGGTTCGGAAGTCTTTTTGGCGAGCCCTCTAGGGCGTTAAGAGTTTTTCGCGGAGCTCTCGTAATCGTTCTGGATTCAACAGAATGCTTTCTTCAATAGCCGTTTCCAAGGCTGCTTCACGTTTAGCCCGTTTAACTGCATCCTGGAACGCTAGTTTTTCATAGTTTGTTGGGAAAACCATGTTGGAAAGTTCAATAGCCCTTTCTAAGGCCTCGGTTAAGCTTAGGGTTTCGTTTACTGCACTATCCCAAAGGCTTTGGGCCTTAGAAAGGGCTGTTAAATTTTTGAGAAGGCTTAAGCGTTCTTTGATTTTTTCGATTCGCCCTTGCAGTTCTAAGAATCTGCTTTCAGTTAAAACTTGCAGTTCATCTTTGATTTTCTGTAATGTTTCAAGCAGTTCTTTTCTTTTATCTTCGCTGAAGGGAACGCTTATGAATAGGCCTTGTTCGGCTGCAAGTTTCCGATGCTCTGGATTGTAGGCGTTCAGCCTTGTTATTTGTTGGCCTGAACCGTCAATGAATATGGCTGCTTGAAGGCCACCTTTACCCCAAAGCTGGTTTGCTGGATGTGATTCTGGTAAATCGCAAAGCCTCGCCCACTTTCGCGGTTCAAGTTCAACCCAAACGTCGCCTCCATAAATTAGCATTGCATGCTTGTCTTCTGCAGGCCCATAGACAACTTCAACATATCGCATGTTTTTTCACCTCCCTTCAAGCTTATTTAAGCCCAAATTCGCTTGGAAGTGGAGTTTGGCCTTCAACAACACTTTTAACAATTTGGATAACGATGTCCGCGGTTATGCCGTAGTCCGCTGGTTTCATTACTAGTTTAACCTCGTCGCCCAACATTCTAATACGGCCAAATTTGTCCATGTGGAACTTTTGGGATATCTCATAGATTTTCAAGTCTTCGCCAATACCCCTAACGGTTATGGTTGTCGTGCCGGTTTTGTTGTCGAATATGGGCGGAAGGTTTTGCAGAACATAGAAGGCTTGCTCGTTTACCATTATGGCCGGTGTAAACCTTGCATTTGCCATTAGCCTCAAGTTTTCGCGCCATTTCTGGGCTAGGGGCTTAAGCTCGTCTGGAATCTCTGTTTCCTCCGGTTTTTCGGCTTCAACGGGCATTTCGGAAACGTTTTGAGGGCCTTCGGAATCCTCGTTTTGATTGTTAAGCCCTCGCATGATTGCCAACTGCATTTCTGTAGGCTTGGCTATTTGGAATTTTGAAGTTTTCTTAAACATGGCTTTTCTCACCTCCTTCATGGTTTAACTTTAAGTTATAACCATTACGGGAAGGCTTCAAAGAGTACCGTTTTAATACGGTTTCAAGCCGGTGGCCATTGTAAATGTCGAATATAGCTTTGAACAACATGGCTTTTCCCTCGTAGCCTCTGCTTTGCGGGTAACATGCTTCTTCACTTTCAAACCATTGCTGGAGAATCCAAAGCAAATGTTCAACTTTGAGGGGCTCACGATTAGCGGTTATCAAAACCACTTTATCGTTTGGCCCCTTTCTACCTTGAACAACTTCAAGTTTCATTATTGGTTTCCCCCTCCGTTAAAGGCAAGTAGTGCAACTTCAAACCCGAAGCCTTCATTTTCTCGAGGCAACTGCTGCAGCGTTTAAGCCATTGGCCTCCAAAGTAAACCTTCCATTCAACAGCCCGTAAACCACACAGTTCACATTTCTCAGCAGGCTCCCCCGGCCCAATAGGCAAAACAGCCCCATCAGAGACTTCTGGCTCTCCATGAGATATTTGCGATTCAGGGTGCGGGTAAAAGTCCATTGTTTTACCCGCACCCTCAATCAAATAGTTTTGAGGCTCTTTTCCAGAATCCGCCTCAAATTGAGCTTTTCCATTTTCAACGTTTCCAGATATATTGTGGAGGGTGCATAGTGAAGAGGGGGCATGGACTTTTACTTGCACCCCGACACGCAAATATCTCACGCGTCTCTTGTCTTTACTGTCCACGTCCTCGGTTAGCAGCCCCACGCTTGCAAGGTTTGCCAGCATTTTCCGGGCCTTGTCGTATCCTATTGGCTTGTGGAAAACTTGCAGGTATAACCTTTGGAATTCCGCAATGGTGTAACCGTCCTCTTTACCGTCTTCCTCAATCGCCTTGTAAACTTCAAGAAGTTCCGGCGCTAGGCCTAGCTCATTCGCCTCAGCTATAACTTCGTAGAGCTTGAAACCCGCCTCAACGTCTTCCGCGTTTACGATTATCGTGTCGCCTTGCCTTTCCCTGTGCCAGAGGTTAAGTAATGCATGCGCTTTAATGAGTCCTAACAACCTCGAAACATCCCTCAGATGTCGGGGCTGAAGCCATTTTCGGCCCTGCATAAACCTTTTGAGAATCTCTTTGCGTAAGTCTTCCGGAATTACAATGAATTTAACGCCGGCGCTCTTAATGGCTTGGACACGGGCCCTTAGAAAAACCCTTGAAGGCTCAGATTCCATAAAACGACAAAAACTTTGCCTGTCGCCCTCCTTTTCCAATTTCAACAGCAAAGCTTCCCAGAGTTTTTCTTGTGTCTTCTCTGGGCTGAGTAGAAGCATTCTAGTTTGCTCTTGCTCGTTTAACCCTTCGTTAGCACTACAAAAAATAACCGTTGGGAAACCCCTCACAACCACTGTTTTAGTCTTCAAACCAAACTTTTGCGTTCTATCCGTTATTCTAACCTCAATTTCCCTCTCGTCATGGCTTAATAGAGGCCTTAAACGTTCAAGCAGGCCCGGGTGGGGCATATCGAGGAAAATTAGAATCTTGTTTGCTAAATCAACGAAAATTTTGGCTTCTTTTTGCCCTTCAAAGCTTTCAAAGGTTTGAATTCTGCCCCAGTCATGGAAAAACGCCGTGGGGCTGGCATAACCCAATTTTATAACGTCTTCAGATGGGAAATACCATGATACCTCTAACGGTATGTAGCTTTTACCCGTGGATGACTCGGCCAAAAAGCCGATGTTCAGCTGCTCGCAATCCGTGTAAGTAAGCAGCATAGCAAGGAAAGTTATCGTTTTATTGGCGGTGTCGCTTTTTATCGTGGTATCCAGGATTCTCTGCAGTTCCTCAATTGAAAGTGGTTTCTGGATTGCCTTCAGCTTTTCGGCAAGCTCTGTTTTAGTGGACGCTAAGCCCAATGGTTCAACTTCAAAAGATTGAACCTCAGTTAAACTATTCATTGTCACTCATCGTCCCACCAATGCGCTCTGCAACGGGCCTTAAGCTTTGGTGAAAGATGGAACAGTTTGAGAACGTCCCCCGCGCGTTCCCGTTCGTCCCTTGACTTGAATAGGTATGGGTGTATTTTCAAAGCGTCGACTTTCCCACAGTCCCGGCATTTAAGATTGAAAATTATACGGCCACTGTTGTCAATGAGGATACCGGTAATATCGCAGAGGCCATAATTAGGCCTGTTTTCACACGGCTCATGCCAAAACCAGAAGTAGTCTGTTCCTATGAACCGAGGCCTGTATTCTTCGCTGCACAACCCATGATGGAGCAGCCCATAAACCCGTAAAAGATTTAAGTTTTCGTCCTTTCTTTCTTTTTGGGCCCCGCCCGGCGCCGATGACATGAGGCGTCTCTCCCCCTTCAAACTTTTCAGCAATCTAACGAAAGCAGGGCTCTGATGGCGGCCCTAATGAACTCGCTAACTGTCCTATAGTCGCCTCTTTCAACTTTCTGCTCAATTTTTTTGAACATTTCGTCAGGAACCTCGATATTCAACCTTTTCATGTGGATTCGCCCCCTTTTTGCGTTCTTTTTAATCATTTTCTTAATTGACATTCCGACTCAGATAAATATTTCTTGTGGAAAATTGTTTCAATTTCTATGCAAAAAGCTCAAAACTTAAAATCCGAACTATTAAAGCTTAGGTTTTCAAAAAACTCGATAAAAAAGGAGATGGTTTAAAACGGGTTATGTTTTAGCCCGCATTTTGGACAAACGTAAACGATTCCGTAGGGCGTTTTCAACTTCACCATGCTGGTGAGGCAGCGCGCGCAAACCATGCCTTTCACCTTTCCATAATTCTATAATGTTGTAAAACTATTTAAGCTTTTCGTAATTACAGAAAACCTTAAATATAGATTGGCCTTCAATAATAATTAGGTGATAAGAATGGGAAAAATCGTAGTCATAATAGACGACAAACTTGAGGAAAGGCTTAGACGCTACATTGCCAGCAAATACCCAACAGAAACCTACGGTAAAATAAAACAGATAATCGAACAAGCCCTAACCGAGTATCTCCAAAAAGTTGAGGGCTAAAAATGGAAGCTCGAAATTACTCGAGTAGTTTGGCCCAAACTACTCGAGTGAAGCCTCGAAAACGAGAGCCTCGAAAAACGGTTGGAATAACGCTTCCGCCCAAACTAATAGAGGAAGCAAGGAAAAAAGGCTTAAACATCAGCAGAATCTGCGAAGAAGCCCTTCAAAGTGTTCTAGAATACATGGAAACCCAAAAAATAAACGCACAGCCAAAACAAGCTCAAAACAAAAAGGAAAGTATCGGAAACGTAGTTTCTGATATAGTGCCGAGGGCCGGATTTGAACCGGCGACAAGTAGCTTAATTATTGAAAAGAAGCGTTTAAAACGGGATTTGGAAGATTTCCGCCTTTTTTGTTTGGCTAAACTGAATTTAAGCTTTGAAACGGCTAAACATTACGTTAGAAGGGTTAGAGCATTCCTTCAAAATAGAACCAGAGTTTCCGAGAGAGATATTCAGCTTTATATTTTGGAAGCTAAACAGAAGTATGTCCCCGACTACGTTTCAAACATCATTTCAGCTTTCAAGGCCTATTTTAGAGACTTCAAGGGCCTAAAGTGGATGGATGGTTATAAGCATCCTTCAGGCCCTCTAAAGATGAAAGAGGAAATTGAGCCTGAGAAGGTTAGACGGTTTATTGAGGCAATAGACGACATAGGCGTTAAGTGTTTCGCTTTGTTCTTAGCCTCTAGCGGTTTAAGGAAAAGTGAGGTTTGGAATCTACGGAAAAATGATGTAGATAGAACCTTAAGGGCCATTATTCCCAATTGCCATAGCGGTAAAACAAAACGTAGTGGAATCAGTTTTTATAATGAGGAAGCTGAAAAGGCCCTGATAGAATTTGAAAAGTCTATGAACCCGTGGCAAAGAAAAAGCGACAAACTGATTCCAATAAGTAGAATGCGGCTTTATTATGCATGGAAAAGGGCTAAAGAAAAAAGTGGAATCCATTTGAAGCCTAAGGATTTACGTGACTTCTTTAGTCAAGAAATGGGGAAAGCCTTGATTCCCGATAGGTTCATTGACATTTTTCAGGGAAGAGCCCCGCGAACCGTTTTAGCAAAATACTACACGCCTCAAGGCATAAGGCTTCTAAGAGAAGTTTACGATAAAGCCAACTTGAAAATTTTAGGATAAAAATAGTTAATTTAAACCCATTTTTATTTTAAAGAAAAATGGTTAATTAAAGAGTTTTTCTCGGGCCTTTTTTGGATACCCCCCTCCCCTCTAGGGGCGCCGGTAGGTTTGGAAGGTTCGGAAGTCTTTTTGGCGAGCCCTCTAGGGCGTTAAGAGTTTTTCGCGGAGCTCTCGTAATCGTTCTGGATTCAACAGAATGCTTTCTTCAATAGCCGTTTCCAAGGCTGCTTCACGTTTAGCCCGTTTAACTGCATCCTGGAACGCTAGTTTTTCATAGTTTGTTGGGAAAACCATGTTGGAAAGTTCAATAGCCCTTTCTAAGGCCTCGGTTAAGCTTAGGGTTTCGTTTACTGCACTATCCCAAAGGCTTTGGGCCTTAGAAAGGGCTGTTAAATTTTTGAGAAGGCTTAAGCGTTCTTTGATTTTTTCGATTCGCCCTTGCAGTTCTAAGAATCTGCTTTCAGTTAAAACTTGCAGTTCATCTTTGATTTTCTGTAATGTTTCAAGCAGTTCTTTTCTTTTATCTTCGCTGAAGGGAACGCTTATGAATAGGCCTTGTTCGGCTGCAAGTTTCCGATGCTCTGGATTGTAGGCGTTCAGCCTTGTTATTTGTTGGCCTGAACCGTCAATGAATATGGCTGCTTGAAGGCCACCTTTACCCCAAAGCTGGTTTGCTGGATGTGATTCTGGTAAATCGCAAAGCCTCGCCCACTTTCGCGGTTCAAGTTCAACCCAAACGTCGCCTCCATAAATTAGCATTGCATGCTTGTCTTCTGCAGGCCCATAGACAACTTCAACATATCGCATGTTTTTTCACCTCCCTTCAAGCTTATTTAAGCCCAAATTCGCTTGGAAGTGGAGTTTGGCCTTCAACAACACTTTTAACAATTTGGATAACGATGTCCGCGGTTATGCCGTAGTCCGCTGGTTTCATTACTAGTTTAACCTCGTCGCCCAACATTCTAATACGGCCAAATTTGTCCATGTGGAACTTTTGGGATATCTCATAGATTTTCAAGTCTTCGCCAATACCCCTAACGGTTATGGTTGTCGTGCCGGTTTTGTTGTCGAATATGGGCGGAAGGTTTTGCAGAACATAGAAGGCTTGCTCGTTTACCATTATGGCCGGTGTAAACCTTGCGTTTGCCATTAGCCTCAAGTTTTCGCGCCATTTCTGGGCTAGGGGCTTAAGCTCGTCTGGAATCTCTGTTTTCTCCGGTTTTTCGGCTTCAACGGGCTTTTCGGAAACGTTTTGAGGGCCTTCTGAGGGCTTGGCTATTTGGATTTTCGTGGTTCTCTTAAACATGGCTATTTTTCACCTCCTTCATGGTTTAATTTTAAGTTATAACCGTTACGGGAAGGCTTCAAGAAATACCGTTTTAACACACTTTCAAGCCGATGGCCATTGTAAATATCGAAAATGGCTTTAAACAGCAGCCCTTTTCCCTGGAAGCCTTTGCTTTGTGGGTAACATGCTTCCTCTGACTCAAACCACTGCTGTAGAATCCAAAGAAGATGCTCGATTTTCAAGGGCTCACGGTTAGCTGTTATTAGCACAACCTTATCATGAGGGCCCTTTTTGCCTTGGACAACTTCAAGTTTCATTCTTGGTTTCCCCCTCCGTTAAAGGCTGATAGTGAAGCTTCAAGCCTAAAGCCCTCATTTTCTCGAGGCAAGTGCTGCACCGTCTAAGCCATTGGCCTCCAAAGTAAACCTTCCATTCAACAGCCCGTAAACCACACAGTTCACACCTTTCAGCACTTTCAGAAGGGCTTATAGGTGAAACAGCCCCATCAGAGGCTTCTGGCTCTCCATGAAAATATATAGTGCTCGAGGGTGGGGTACTATTATTACCCCACCATTCCAACCTATTTTTTTCAAACTCTTTTTTAGAAACAGAGCTTTTTTCAAGAGTATTTTCTTGAAAGCTTGAAATATATGGGCCGCTCCCTAATAAGGGGGAGGCGGGTTGTACCCCACACTCGAGCACCATATATTTGTTTTGACGTCTATCTTTCTCATTTGGCACTTCCGCTAAAAGGCCGGCCCCGCACAAGTCCTTGAGAATCAGCTTAGCCCGTTCATAACCTAAAGGCTTGTGGAATGTTTTCATGTAGAATTGCTGAAATTCTAGGATGGTGAACCCGTTGCCTTCGCTGTCTTCATTTCGCATGGCCTTGTAGATTTCCCATTGTTCAGGACTAACGCCCATTTCATTTGACTCACTAATAGCCTCGTAAAGTTTGAAGCCCACTTCAACGTCTTCAGCGTTTACAATTATCGAGTCTCCAACCCTTTGCCGGTGAGCATAATTCAGTAATGCAAACCCTTTAATTAAGGCTAAAAGCCGAGTGATGTCCCTAAGATGCCTAGGCAACAACCATTTACGCTTTTCGGTAAACTTTTTCAATATTAAATCACGTAAATCGTCGGGGATAATAATATGCTTAATTCTTGCAGATTTAATAGCCTCAACTCGGGCCCGCAAAAAAACTCGAGAGGGCTCGCTTTCCATATAACGCTGGAAAGCCTCTTTATCGCTTTCCTTTAAAAGCTTCAGAATTAGAGCCGCCTGAAGTTTTTGTTGACTTGTTTCAGGGCTCAGAATAAACAGCCGAGTCTTTTCCTGCTCGTCTAAGTTCTGGTTAACTGAACAAAAAATGACTGTTGGGAAACCGGTAATCACCACAGTCTTCGTCCGCATTCCATGACGTTCACTTTTGTCGGTAATTTTACACTCAATGGTTTTCTCATCATGACTTAATAGCGGACGGAGGCGTTCAAGAAGCCTGCTATGTGGCATGTCCAAAAAAACCAAAAGCTTCCGTTCCAGGTTTACATGAATTCTAACATGTTTTGTTCCATCGAAAGATTCAACCTTTTCGATTTTGCCAGTTTCATGGAAAAAGCTTGTGGGCGACGCATAGGCAATTTTCAAGACGTCTTCTTTTGGAAAATACCAGCTAATTTCCAGTGGGATGTATGATTTACCGGTGCTGCTTTCGGCTAAGAACGCTACATTTATCTGTTCATCCATCGTGTACGTTAACAACCCCGCTAAGAAACATATGACTTTGTTCGGCCCATCATACTTCACTGTCGTGTTAAGGATAGTCTCAAGTTCTTGAACTGTTAATGGCCTTAAAAGGTTTTGAAGCTTCGCAGCTAACTCCTCTTTAGTAGAAGCAAGTCCTTCGATTTGAAGCTCACTTAAACTCATTCATCGTCCCACCAATGTGCCCTGCATCTGGCCTTAAGCTTTGGTGAAAGATGGAACAATTTGAGAACATCGCCCACTCGTTCCCGTTCATCCTTTGACTTAAAAAGAAACGGATGCGTCTTCAAAGCATCTCTGGCCCCGCAATCTCTACACTTTAGATTGAAGATGACGCGCCCAGAGTTATCAATCAAAATGGCAGTAATCTCCGAAAAGCCGTGCCACCTCTCATTAGCGCAAGGGCGATGGTAGAAAGCATAGTAGTCGCAACCTACGAATCTCGGCTCAAACTCTTCAGTACATAGGCCATGATGCAGCAGCCCATGGAACCGCAAAGAATTTAAGGAATCCTCGCTTTTTCTTTCTTTTTGGGCCCCGCCCGGCGCCGATGAATCCATTGAGGCGTCTCTCCCCCTCCAAACTTTTCAGCAATCTAACGAAAGCAAAGCCCGGATAGCGGCCCTGACAAATTCGCTAACTGTCCTATAGTCGCCTCTTTCAACTTTCTGCTCAATTTTTTTGAACATTTCGTCAGGAACCTCGATATTCAAGCGTTTCATGCAAATTCGCCCCCTTTTTTGCGTTCTTTTTTAGTCATCTTTTAATTGACATTCCGACTCAGATAAATATTTCTTGTGGAAAATTGTTTCAATTTTCTATGCAAAAAGCTCAAAACTTAAAATCCGAACTATTAAAGCTTAGGTTTTCAAAAAACTCGATAAAAAAAGGAGATGGTTTAAAACGGGTTATGTTTTAGCCCGCATTTCGGACAAACGTAAACGATTCCGTAGGGCGTTTTCAACTTCACCATGCTGGTGAGGCAGCGCGCGCAAACCATCTTTTTCACCACTATACCATTATACCGTTAAAGTATTTAAGCTTTGTGGTATAACGGTAAAAGTTAAATACTCCTAGCCCCTAACAATAAAGTGAGGTGAAAAGGCATGC
>Ga0078972_1016861_pt1 | contig 10663 bp, 7 predicted proteins | sample YelNatPaOPGAMG01_FD_67568 | JGI IMG/M metagenome (GOLD analysis project Ga0078972, IMG submission 67568) | Hot spring thermophilic microbial communities from Obsidian Pool, Yellowstone National Park, USA - OP-RAMG-01 (SPADES assembly) (version 2) | ecosystem: Environmental > Aquatic > Thermal...
CATAGACAGTTATGAGGGTTATTATGCCTCTGTGATATATGCATTGTTTAACGGAGCAGGTCTTACCACAATTGCAGAGGATACCACCAATGTGGGAAGGATTGACCTCACCGTGATATATCAGGACAAGGTGTACATCTTAGAGTTTAAAGTGGTGGAAAATGAAGCAGAGGGCACTGCCCTAAGGCAGATAAGGGATAAAAGGTATTACGAAAAGTATATGGGCAAATATAACCAGATCTATTTGATCGGTATCGAATGGAGCAAAAGTTCAAAAAATATTGTGTCCTTTGAATTTGAAAAGGCGTGATCCAGGTTCATGACTCCAAGATTCCAATGTTTAACCCAACTTCATGCTGAAAGCCCAAAATCGGCATAATTTTGCCTTTTCCAAAATTTTAGATCTGACAATTTCAAGCACTTGCGGGGGATGATGTAACGCCCAAGACAGCGTACACTGTTGAACCTAAGTACAGACTTTGAGCTCCCTGAGGAAAGGTGGAAGGAACTGGCAAATCGTATCGAAAGTATTTTAACAGGTCGTAAACCCCTGTTTCCTTAAATCTTCCAGGCCCGAACCCTTCCACATCCGCATCTACGATGCCCTAAAACTCCCCCATCGGCCAGGCAAGACCATCAAGACGATCCTATAGAAAACATCAACATGGCCCAAATGCAAGGTCTCCCACTTGCAAGCGCTTGATATTACCCAGAAAAAATTTTTAAATCATGAAGTCGGGTTAAGAGGCCTTATGCTTCGTAGTACCCTGTGCTCACTACACTATACAAGTTATAACCTTCTTTGAAAGCCCATGAGGGACAAAGTTTGTGCAACCCACTTAGGAGGCATTTACACTTGGGAGGTATTTACACCTGGGACGTGAACTTGCCTCAGGTCCAAAAAAGCCTTGGGAATACATTCAAGGACCCCAAGACCTGGTCTAATCCCATGACTGGGTCAATATCCACAGGAAGTCTCAGCAACCTGAATATCTCCTTGGCCCCTCATGCCTTTTGGGATCCCATGAGGTCTCCGTATTCTATCACCACCCTCTGTCCATCTGCACCTTGCAGCACAAGACTTCCGTTGGGATTTAGCCCAATGGGGATGCCCTCCACACGCCTTCCGTCCATGTGGATACTCACTTCCTTACCGAAAAAATCGGCCTTTTTCACCCACTTATTCAGAATCTCGTCGTACCTCTTCTCTCTAATGTGAAAGTACAGGATCTCAAAGTTCTTGAGGAGTTTTACCGCCAGATGCTCCCTCTGCATCCTCTTCCCGGACTCCAAGTAAAGGCTCGTGGCAGGATAAATCAATTCCCCCTCAGGTGGGCTCCAGTTCACATTGATCCCTATGCCTGTGACCAAATAGTCCACAGCCCCTCCTTTCAGGCTGAATTCCGTTAGGATGCCCGCAACCTTTTTTCCACCCAAGAGTACATCGTTGGGCCATTTCACCTTGGGCTTTAACCCCACAATGGATTCTATGGCCATCACCGCGCTCACACTCAAGGCCGCAGTCACCACATAGACCCTCTCCTTTGGTATCTTGGGCCTTAACAGAAGAGACATGAGTATGTTTTGGTGCGGTTCTGAAAACCAGGTCCTACCCATCCTGCCTCTGCCCTGGGTCTGCTCCTCTGCCCACACAATAGTGACCTCAGGTTCCCCTGCCTCGGCCATCTCTTTGGCAAGGGTGTTTGTGGAGTCCACCACATCTCTAAATACAAAGTTCCAAGGTGGGTCACTATCCTCAAAGGCACGTAGGAAGATATCTTCCTTGATGTATTCCTCTTCTGCGGGTAAAAACCTCTGCTTCATGATTCACTCTTCCTTCAAGGATCTGGTCATTACCTCCTTTGCAGCCTCTTTGGGAGGCTTACCCTCATACAAGATCTGATAAACCTGTTCTGTGATGGGCATGTCACAACCGTAGATCTTTGAAAGGTTGTAGGCGGACTTGCTGGTCCTGAGGCCCTCTGCCACCATCCTTGTGGTGGATAAGATCTCCTCCACAGTCATCCCTGCGCCTATCTTATAACCAAAGGTACGGTTCCTACTGAGGTCACTGGTACATGTAAGAACGAGATCTCCAAGGCCAGCAAGACCGGCAAAGGTCCTTGCCTCTGCCCCCATCCTAAGACCTAGTCTCGTTATCTCCACCAAGCCCCTGGTTATGAGAGCCGCCCTTGTATTGTGTCCAAAGCCCAAGGAATCGCACATCCCTGCGGCAATTGCAATCACGTTCTTTAACGCACCCGCAAGCTGTACCCCCATTACATCTTCAGTCACATATACCCTGAACCACTCTGTGTGCATGAATAACTGCAATGCCCGGGCAAGGCCTAAATCTTTTGAAGCTATGGTAACCACTGTGGGCAAGCCTTTGGCCACCTCTTTTGCAAAGCTGGGGCCTCCCAGACAGGCATATCTGTTTAGGACCTCTTCCCCCAGTAGGGAGGAGGTGATCTGACTCATGAGCATAAGGCTTTGGTTTTCTATACCCTTTGTTGCCACAAGGAGCCTTGTCTTGGAGGAAAGGGAGTGGTAGATGGGGGTCATTACCTCCCTGAACACATGGGAGGGGACTGCAACCACCAATAGGTCCTTGTCTCTGAATACCTCCTCTATGTCCAAACTTGGCCTGATATTGGAAGATAACCTCACTCCGGGGAGAAAGGTCTTGTTTTCCCCTTCCCCTCTGATCTCCTCATACACCTCTTTCTCCCTCACCCACAGATCCACCCTGTGTGACTTGGAAGCAATGAGGTCGGCAAGGGCTGTTCCCCAGCTACCTCCGCCTATGACACCGATCTTTTCAAATTCCATCTAATTACTCCTCTTCAACCCTGGCAACTCCCACCACCTTCTCACCGTTGTTCAAATCCATAAGCTTTACACCCTGAGTAGCCCTTCCCATAAGAGGGATTGCATCCACCTTAAAACGTATAAGCCTACCTTCACCCGTCATCACCACCAACTGGTCCTGTTCCGAGACCTGATAGGAATATATCACAGGCCCATTTTTTTCCGTCACCTTGATCAATATGATCCCTTTGCCACCCCTACTCTGACTCCTGAACTCCTCCAGTTTTGTCCTCTTTCCATAACCCCTCTCTGTGACCGTGAGTATGTCCCCTTGTGGCCTTAAGACCTCCATGCTCACCACCTCATCACCTTCTTCCAGTTCAATCCCTATAACCCCTATACTTGCCCTGCCTGTGACCCTGCAGTCTTCCTCCCTGAACCTTATGCACCTTCCCTGTTTGGTGCTCAGAAGAACTTCCTTGGTGCCATCAGAGAGGCCCACCCCCACAAGCTCATCCCCCTCCCTCATCCTCAAGGCAATGATACCCGTTGACTTTGGCCTACTGTACTCCGGCAGGGGAGTCCTTTTCACAATGCCCTGCTTGGTTGCCATGATCACCACTCCGCCGTCCCCAAACTCCCTCACCTTCAAGGTGGCCTTCACCTTTTCCTCTGGCGATAGATCCAAGAAATTCACTATGTGCTTGCCCTGGCTGGCCCTACCTCCCTCTGGAAGCTCGTGCACCTTTTTCAGATATGCCTTGCCCAAGCTGGTGAAAAAAAGCAGATAGTCGTGGGAACTTGCAACCTCCAGGAGCTCCACAAGGTCGTCCTCCCTGGGTTTGGCGCCTATCATGCCCTTCCCACCCCTTCTCTGTGCCCTGTAGAGACTCAAAGGGGTGCGCTTTATATAGCCAAGGCTACTTATGGTTACCACCATATCCTCTTCCTCTATGAGGTCTTCTTCCTCCAATGTGGGCACCTCATCCACTATCTCTGTGAGCCTTTGATCCCCATAAAGCTCCCTAATCCTCTTTGTCTCTTCCACTACGATCTCATCCACCTTTTTGGGATCTGCCAGTATGCCTTCGTATCTCTGAATGTCCATAACCAGCGCCTGGTATTCTTCCTCAAGCCTTTCCCTTTCAAGACCCGTAAGCCTCTGTAACCTCATCTCCAGGATGGCCACTGCCTGCCTCTCGGTGATGTCCAGAAGCTCTATTAACCCCTGTTTGGCAGCCTTGGGATCTGCAGAAGATCTTATAAGCTCTATCACCTCGTCCAGAAGGGCCAATGCCTTTCTGAGCCCTTCCAAGATATGAGCCCTCTCCCTTGCCTTTCTAAGCTCAAATTCCGTTCGCCTGTGGATTACTTCCCTTCTGTGTTCAAGAAAACACCACAAGACCCCCTTTAGGTCCAATACCTGGGGCCTACCTTGCACAAGGGCCAACATGTTTATGCCGAAGCTGATCTCCAACTGGGTAAACTTGTAAAGCCTGTTTAAGAGCACAGAAGGGTCTGCCTCCCTTTTTAGATCCAAGACCACCCTAATACCCTCACGGTTGGACTCGTCCCTTATCTCCTGTATGCCTTCTAACTTCTTTTCCTTTATGAGCTCTGTGATCCTCTCGATGAGCTTTGCCTTGTTTACCTGATATGGGATCTCCTCGATGATTATCTGCTGTTTACCGCCCCTACGCTCTTCAAACCTGGCCCTACCCCGGATCTTTATGATGCCCTTCCCAGTATTGTAGGCCTCCAATATCCCTTCCCTCCCCACTATCACACCTCTTGTGGGAAGATCAGGGCCTTTTATGATCTGGCTTAGGTCTTGGGAGGTTATGTTAGGATCCTGAATCAATGCTATGAGCGCATCGCAGACCTCTGTGAGATTGTGGGGAGGTATGCTGGTGGACATGCCCACTGCAATGCCTGCGGATCCGTTCATCAAGAGGTTTGGAAGTAGCGATGGCAGCACAACGGGCTCAATGGCAGATCCATCATAGTTGGGCATGAAGTCCACTGTGTCCTTTTCTATATCAGCCAGCAGTTCCTCCGCCACCTTGCTCATGCGCACCTCTGTGTACCTCATGGCAGCAGGGGAATCTCCATCTATGGAACCGAAATTCCCTTGCCCATCCACCAGGGGATAACGCATGTTAAAATCTTGGGCCATGCGCACAATGGCATCGTATACGGCAACATCGCCGTGGGGATGGTACTTACCGATTACATCGCCCACAACCCTGGCTGACTTCTTGTACGGTTTGTCATGGAAATTCTTAAGCTCATACATGCTGTAGAGAATTCTTCTGTGAACGGGCTTGAGACCATCCCTTGCATCTGGAAGGGCCCTGCCCACGATCACGCTCATGGAATACTCCAAATATGAGCGCTTCATCTCCTCTTCTATGGGAACAACATTTAAAAGACTACTCTCGGCTTCCATCCTATTCCCCTACAATCTATGCTACACCTTAGATGTCCAGTTGGCCGACTTCCAGGGCGTGTTTTAGAATGAATTCCTTTCGTGGACCCACATCATCACCCATCAACATGCTAAAGATCTCCTCCGAATCCACCAGATCTTGGATCTTCACCTTAATAAGGCTCCTTTTCTTGGGATCCATGGTGGTCTCCCACAACTGCTCAGGATTCATCTCACCAAGACCCTTGTATCTCTGTATGGTAAGACCTGACTTGGCCTTGTTCATCACCTCTTCAAATAGGCCATCTAAGCTCTTGAGCAGATTCCATTCCAAGGAAGATTTTAAGGCATACTCCTTCCCCAGCAGAGGAGACCTTTGATTCCAAACTCGAAATATCACATTCAGCTCAGGGGAGGATAATAGATTCCAATCCACACAAACTGGGAGTTTTCCATTATTGCTTCTTGTAATCTGAAACCTGTAATAGCCTGTATCCTCATCGTAGCTCACATCGAATATGTCCAGACCAGATTTGATTATCCTGTCCCTCAGTTCTTTCAAAAACTTCTGATCCTTTAAAAGGTGTCTATCTGTGAGCCCGGTATTTAATAAGACCAACAATAGCTCATTGTCATATCCCAACTTACCAAGCCTTGAGATTGCTTTTGAATAGATCTGCAGATCCTTGAGGAGATTTTTCAATTCCTCACCTGAGAATTCTTTAAAGTCTCTAATTATAAGGCTATCCTTACTGCACATCTTTTCAAAGAGATATGACTCAAACTCGTTGTCATCCTTTAGATAAAATTCCCTTTTCCCTTCAACAACCCTATAAAGGGGTGGTTGAGCAACATAAAGATAGCCCTTTTCAATAATGTCCCTCATCTTCCTAAAGAAAAAAGTCAAAAGCAGGGTCCTAATATGGGCACCATCCACATCCGCATCGGTCATTATTATTATCTTGTGGTATCTGAGGGATGAGATATCAAAATTCTTATCACCTATTCCAGTCCCCAAGGCACCTATCATGGTACGGATCTCATCACTGGATATGATCTTGTCAAACCTTGCCTTTTCCACATTCAGTATCTTACCCTTTAAGGGCAGTACTGCCTGAAAACGCCTGTCCCTTGCCTGTTTGGCTGAGCCACCTGCAGAATCGCCCTCCACGATAAAGAGTTCCCTCACGGCAGGGTCCTTTTCCTGGCAGTCTGCAAGCTTGCTGGGCAATGACAAGTCCGACACACCGGATTTTTTTCTTGCAAGCTCCTTGGCCCTCCTGGCTGCCTCCCGAGCCCTTGCAGCATCTATGGCCTTCAGGACTATGGGTTTGATAATATTGGGGTTTTCCTCAAAGTATCTGGAAAGGCCCTCGTTTACTATATTCTCCACAAGACCTTTGATGTCACTGTTACCCAATTTTGTCTTTGTCTGGCCTTCAAACTGGGGGTTGGGGAGCTTCACACTCACAACTGCAACCAATCCCTCCCTTACATCTTCTCCACTTAACTTTTCCTTAAAAGACTTACTAAGGGGAGAACTTTGTAAGGCTTGGTTTATACTCCTGGTCAGCCCTGCCTTAAAACCGATCAAATGGCTTCCACCTTCCACTGTGTTAATATTGTTTGCATAGGTGAGAATGTTTTCATCGTAGGAAGTGTTATATTGCAGGGCCACTTCCACAAGGACATCGTTTTTGCTTCCTTTAATGTATGCTGGTTCTTCGTGAAGGACTTCCTTGGATCTATTAAGGTACTTGACAAATGCTATAATTCCACCTTCATAATAAAAGTCTCTGGATACTCCAGAGGTCTCATCAATAAACTTTATTCGAATTCCACTTGTGAGAAATGCCAACTCTCTGAGTCTTCTGATCAAATAAGATGAGTCAAATGAAACAACTTCAAATATCTCAGGATCTGGCTTGAACCTTACGATGGTACCGGTGGAATCTGTATCACCCACAACCTTTACTTCACAAACAGGGTTTCCCCTTTCGTATCTTTGGTAATATACATGACCGTCCCTCTTTACATGAACTTCCAAAAAAACCGAAAGTGCATTGACAACGGAAACTCCTACACCATGCAATCCTCCTGAGACCCTGTATATCTTGTTATCAAATTTTCCACCTGCATGGAGCTTTGTCATCACCACCTGGAGAGCCGGTACCTTCTCCGTCTCGTGTATATCAACTGGGATACCCCGTCCGTTATCTGCCACCTCCACAGAACCGTCTTCCAATATCTTCACCGTAATCTGTGAACAATAGCCAGCTAAGGCCTCGTCAATGCTGTTATCCACCACCTCAAACACAAGGTGGTGCACTCCCTCAAAACCTGTGTTTCCAATATACATAGAAGGTCTCTTACGGACTGCCTCAAGACCTTCCAGTACCTTAATGTCAGACGCCTTGTAGGTCACTCTGCCTCCTTATCCACATAGGGCATGATAGCCACTGTAAATCCTTTGTCCTGCGCACCGGTAATTATACAGGGTGAGCTATCTCCTGTAAACGAAACTTCAATGAACTCGGATTCCATCACCTGCAAGACCTGGATCAATTGGCGAGGGTCCATGTAAATCACCAGCTCATCCCCTGTATACACGATGGGCAATACCTCCTCCGCTTGGCCACTTTCCACAGCTGTTTCCAACTTTAATGTCCCCTCACCCGTCTGGCTAAAGGTCAGCTGTACCTCCCTTAGCATCTCCTCTGCAAAAATAGTCATCCTCTTTAAGGCCTCTTGAAGGGAAATTCTCTTGATTGTAGCCTTTGAAAGGACTTCAAAGGTATACATTTTGGAATAGTCTATGAAAGGCTGCGATTTTATGGTAAGATATAATCTTAATTCATCTTGCTTTTCAATGTACATTGACTCTTTTTCCAAAGCCACGAAAAGCTCATACTCCCCTGCCTCAAATTTCAAGATCTCATTAACACCAGGAGTGGGGAGCATTAACTCCTCGGATGGGAGTAGATTATACAAATCAGGAAAATCTTCCTCCATCAAGGCCAATCTAAAATTGTCGGAAGTTCCAAACCTAACCTTTCCCATTGTTGGGGATTTATGTAAAAAGACTCCTGCAAGGTGCGGATAATTATCTTCTTCTCCTGCACATATGATTGTTTTTGATAAGCATTTTGTGAATGTACTTGCCTTTACAGGGATAAATGTTTCCTTCCGTGGATATGTAAAAGAAGGAAAGGATTCTGGGTCAATGAGATAAAGGGTATAATGGGTCTTCCCATCTGTTAAGCTAAGGGTATTCTCTTCGTTCTTAACGAATGTAAATTTATCGCTCCTACTCTCCTTAACGAGATTGAAAAGCTTTCTTCCTGGTAATGCAATTGTTCCAGGCTCTTCAATTTCTCCTTTCAAGTTGATATCGTAATATACTTGTAAGTTTGTGGCCTTGAGCCTGATGTCTTCACTTGCTTCTATTAATACATGTGATAAAATCGGCATACTGCTTCTCTTATCTAATAGAGATTGGACCCTTGCCAAGGCCTTTTGGAAGGCGGCTTTGGGAACGCTAAGTTTCATTATTATTTTCCTCCTTATAGAAAAGATATAATTATTCTATCTTAGATTTGTTCAAAACTCAACTAACTTCTCAATATTCCAAGAAAAGTTTTCTTCACGCTGGATTGGGCTAACTACCCTTTTTTTATACAACCCCTTGACTGTGTATACAATTTTTCAAATCTTAGCAAGAAGAAGTGCTTTTTTGAATAGGCAGGGCCGGGCTCATGGGCCAAATCGGGTAAGGAGGTTTGAGAGGGATGACTTTTTCAATAGCAATGGCTGGAAAGGGTGGAACGGGAAAGACCACAATGGCAGGTCTCTTAATTAGGTTTCTGGTGGAGACGGGTAGAAAACCAGTGCTGGCTGTGGACGCAGATGCCAACAGCAACCTAAACGAGGTATTGGGCCTTGAGGTCTTTGAGACATTGGGGAATGCAAGGGAGGAGATGAAAAAACACGTGTCCATAGGCATGACCAAGGATGTATTTATGGAGATGAAGTTACAGCAAGCGGTGGTGGAGGGTGATGGGTTTGACCTGATAGTGATGGGCAGGCCCGAGGGTCCCGGCTGTTATTGTGCTGCAAATACCCTTTTATCCGAATACCTGGACAAGCTTATGAAAAACTATCCCTACATGGTAATTGACAACGAGGCAGGGATGGAACATATGAGCAGGCTCACCACAAACAATGTGGATGTGCTATTGGTGGTATCCGACCCCAGCAAGAGGGGTTTAGAGGCAGCTAAGAGGATAAGAGAACTGGCAGAGGAGTTAAAATTGAACATCAAACAGGCCTACCTATTGGTGAATAGGGTGCAGGACAAAGGAGATGAAACTCCCGATGCATTTGAAGCTGCCACTGGTATGAAACTTTTGGGCACCATCTTAGAGGACGAACTCATAAGGGAATACGATATCAAAGGCATCCCAACTGTAAAGATCCCCCAAGACTCCAAACTCTGGAAGCGTGTTTCAAAGGCCTTTGAAAGGATATTCCAAGGGGGATAACCCAAAATATAGTAATACCTTTGCCTAAAACCCAACATCTTGTTCCTAACAAATGTTTCCAAATAGCTGTTCAGGGCTGCGGCAAGTTTTTCCAGATAGGTTTAAAAATCAGGGGCTTAAAAAAGGACTGGCTTTTTAACCCCCTCACTATGTTATCCTTATCCCTATGAAGGGAGAACTTGAGGTCCGCCTTATAAGAGAGGATGAGAGACCGTTATGGGAATCCAATATGAGGGAACACCATCCCCTTCCCTTCCCAGGAAGTCTCTTCCTGGAGAGCTTCTAAGGTATGTAACGATCCTTAATGGAAGATGGACTGCCCTCATTGCCTGGTCATCAGCTGCTCTTAGATGTGCTCGAAGAGATAGGTTTATAGGCTGGTCTAATGAGAAGAGGATAAAGAGGCTCAAATACATAACAAACAATGTGAGGTTTCTTATCCTTCCATGGGTTAAGGTAAAAAACCTTGCCTCAAGGATTTTGTCCCTGAACTTAAAGAGGTTAAGTAGAGACTATGAAATTATATATGGTCATCCTGTATATCTTGCAGAGACATTTGTCGATTTATCTGTTTACAGGGGTAGCTGTTACAGGGCAGCAAATTGGATATATCTTGGGCAGACAAAGGTTTTTCAAAGAATGTTTGTAGTCTTTTAGGCCTTGCCCTATGTGCTACGCTTTGTGGTGCGAGGAGTTTCATAGGGATAGGTGAATGGGTTAAAGGGTTATCAAAGAACACATTGAGAAGATTCGGGATAAGAGGAGGGAATGCGCCTGATGAGTGCACCATAAGGAGGGCAATTCAGAGGATAGATGTTTATGAGTTTGATAAACTTATTTCAGACTGGCTTATGAGTAAGGGGATAGATATTAGGGACAAAGG
>Ga0078972_1016863_pt1 | contig 10662 bp, 5 predicted proteins | sample YelNatPaOPGAMG01_FD_67568 | JGI IMG/M metagenome (GOLD analysis project Ga0078972, IMG submission 67568) | Hot spring thermophilic microbial communities from Obsidian Pool, Yellowstone National Park, USA - OP-RAMG-01 (SPADES assembly) (version 2) | ecosystem: Environmental > Aquatic > Thermal...
TGTGCGAGAAATAGTCCTCTTCGGCCGGGAAGTCCGGGAACCAGAAGTGATGCGCCTGGGCATAGCGGCCCTCGACCGTGTCGACGTGGATACGCGGCTTCATGATGCCGGTCAGGTGCATGCCCTTGGCCGCCAGCTCGGCCTTGAGCTTGCCGTCCGGGCCGTCGGGGAACTTGGTGGTGTTCCAGCGGAACTCGCCGTAGTTGTCCTGGCCCCAGGCCTTCCAGTCGAAGTCGATGGTGAAGTTGTCGATCGGGATGTGCTTGGCGCGATAGGTGTCGACGATGTCGAGCAGTTCCTTCTGGTCGATGCCCCACTGGCTGTTGGTGAAGCCCATCGCCCATTTCGGGAACATCGGCGACGGCCCGCTGAGCTTGGACAGCGCGTCGAAGATGCGCGGCGGCGGCCCGACGATGATGTCGTAGTCGACGTCCTTGCGGCTCAGGCGGTCGATGCTCGCGGTGGCGCCGACCAGGTCGAAGTGCGCGCCGACGGTGTCGACCAGCACGCCGTAGCCGCGGGTGCTCCATACGAACGGGGCGCCGGGGTGGCCCTGCTGCCCGGCGACGGCGACCTGGTTGCCCGCGCGCAGGATGCCGCCGGGTGCCGGCTGGAACGCGTCGTAGCCGCCGATGCCGTAGAACGCGTCGCTGCCGTCGTGGTTAAGCACGATGCGGCCGGCCATCAGCGTGGTCGGGTCGGTGCGCAGCAGCTCGTGGCCGTGCGTGTCGGCGACGACGAGCCGTGCCTTGCGCCTGTCCCAGGTCACCACCATGCCGGACGTGCTGAGCGTGACGTCGTTCGCGTCCTGCTTCAGATTGACCGGCACGTGGCCGGTGAAGACCGGGTGCGGGTTCATCACGATGCCGGGCGGCGTGCGCCTGCCGTCGGGCATGCCATGCACGTCCAGTACCCCCGGGGCGAGGACGCGTATCTCGACGCGGTCCGCGCCGCGCACCAGGTCCAGCCCATGGGTGCTGGCGTGGCCGAGATGGAAGGCGCCGTCGTCGAGCCCGCCAGCGGTGGCGGGCACGGTGGCCATCAGCAGGCCGCAGGCGGCCATCGCATGGATCAAGGTTTTTCTCATGGGTTGTCCAGTGGAGTCCAAGGGAGTCAATGCAGGATCGCGGTGGTGTACGGCGGCAACTGCAGCGTGCCGTGTGCCAGCGTCGCGTGCTGGCCGGTCTGCAGCAGGATGTGGCCGAAGGCGTCGCCGTCGACGCCGTGCACCTGCACCGTGCACGTCTGGCCGGAAAGGTTGTGCACCACCAGCACGTGCGATTGCGGATCCCGCAGGGTGTACGCGACGACATGCACGTCGTCGACCCGATAGGCGTGCAGCACGCCGTCACGCAGAGCGCTCACCTGTTCGCGCCAGCCGATCAGGGTGCGGTAGAGGTTGAGCAGCGAGTGCGGGTCGGCCTGTTCGGCCTGCACGGTCACCTGCGGGCCGTCGCCGGCGCTCCAGGGTTCCCATGACGTTTCGCCGGGACCCTTGCCGCTGCGGTACCAGCGCATCGGTTCGCGCAGGTGCGGGTCGGGTTTCTGGCCGCGCATGCCCAGCTCCTCGCCGTAGTAGACGAAGGCATGGCCCGGCACGGTCATCAGCAGCGCTGCCGCCACGCGCATGTGTGCCATGTTGCCGCCGAGCTGGCTCATCACCCGTTCCTGGTCGTGGTTGGACAGGAACGGCGCGTCGTCGAAATGGCCGCCGTCCTCCTTGCGGTAGGCGGCGTCGACATAGGCCATGCCGCGGCCGATACCCAGGTCGCGTTCCTGCTCCACGCTGGTGAGCAGCTGCGTGGACAGTGGGAAATTGAATACCGCGTTCAACTTGCCCATGTAGGGCGTGAGGTTGTCAGGGTTCTGCCGCCACACCTCGCCGACCAGCCACACGTTCGGATTCACCGCCTTCAGGCCCTGGTCGTATTCGCGCCACCAGGCGAGATTCTTGGCCAGCGCCACCGGGCTGTGCATGTCGCTGAGGAAGTTGTCGTAGATATGCTGCGCGGCATCGAGGCGGAAGCCGTCGACGCCCTGGTGCAGCCAGAAGCGGCCGACGTCGATCATCGCCTTGCGCACCGCGGGGTTGTCGTAGTTGAGGTCCGGCATCTGTCCGCCGAACACGCCCAGGTAGTACTGCCCGTCGGGCGCGCGGTGCCAGGCCGGCCCGTAGGTGGGGCTGAGCGCGTGAAGGTCGGTGCCGGGCTTGGCCCACACATACCAGTCGTGGTGCGGGTCCCTGGGGTTCTGCGCGGCCTTGAACCAGGGATTCTGGTCGCTGGTGTGGTTGATCACCATGTCCATGATCACCTTGATGCCGCGCTTGTGCGCGGCGGCGATCAGTCGCCTGAAGTCCTGCAGGGTGCCGTACTGCGGGTTGATCGCCTCGTAGTTGGTGATGTCGTAGCCGTGGTAGCTGGGCGAGGCGTTGATCGGCATCAGCCAGATGCCGTCGACGCCCAGCGACTTCAGGTAGTCGAGCTTGGCGGTGACGCCATTGAGGTCGCCGATGCCGTCGTGGTTCGTGTCGTACCAGCTGCGCACGAAGATTTCGTAGTACACGTCCGACGGTGCGGTCTTCGCGGCAGTCGTCGCCGGCTGCGTCGCGGCATGTGCCGGCAGCGCGGATCCGCTGCCCAGGGCAAGCAGGGCGACAAGAAGGCTGGTGAGGGTGCGGCGGCGGATCATCGGGGACTCCGTGGGATGTGGGTGGCGCGGGACGTTGCAGGCGAGGACCGGTTCACGCGGCGGCCTCGCCGAAATGCTGCGCGATGAAGTCGGCGTGCGTCGGCATGGTGGCAATGGCACGCTGGACGATGGTACGGATGTTGCCCAGGAACTCGTCGAGCTGCGCCTGCGGCAGTGCATCGGCAAGCGGGTGATAGCGCTCGGGCAGGATGCGCTGGCCGATCAGCACCTGCAGCCAGCCCATCTCGGTGAACAGCTCCTCGCCTTCGCGGAAGATATGCGCATGCCGGCGGAACAATTCGATGCGATGAGCCAGGTCTCCGGGTATCGTCATCGTGGCACATTCGCGCCAGAGCGGGCTGTCTTCGCGCTGGTTGGCGTGATAGTGCAGGATGATGAAGTCGCGCGTCTGTTCGTACTCGGCGCGCGTCTTGCGGTTGTATTCGGCGATCAGCGTCGGGTCGAACGAGGTGTCCGGGAACATCGTCAGCAGCCGCGCAACCGCCGACTGCATCAGGTGGATGCTGGTCGACTCCAGCGGTTCGATGAAGCCACTGGCCAGGCCCATGGCGATGCAGTTGCGGTTCCAGATCTGCTTGCGGATTCCGGTGTGGAAGCGCAGCTGGCGCGGCTCGCCCAGCGCGGGTCCTTCCAGATTGCGCAGCAGCGTCGCGGTGGCCTCGTCGTCGCTGACGTACTGGCTGCAGTAGACGTGGCCGTTGCTGGCCAGGTGCTGCAGCGGAATGCGCCATTGCCAGCCCGCGCGTTGCGCGCTGGCCTGGGTGTAGGGGCGGATCGCCTCGCCGTGCTCGCTGGCGACCACCACCGCGCTGTCGCACGGCAGCCAGTGCTTCCAGCTCTCGTAGCCGGTCTTCAGCGCGCCTTCGGTCAGCAGGCCGCGGAAGCCGGAGCAGTCGAGGAACAGCTCGCCGTCGACGACCTCGCCACTGTCCAGCGTGACCGACTCGATGAAGCCGTCCCCGCCGCGCAGGGTGACGTCCACCACCTTGCCCTCGGTACGCACCACGCCGCGCTGCTCGGCATGGCGGCGCAGCAGCTGGCCGAAGCGGGTGGCGTCGAAGTGATAGGCATAGCGGATGCCGGTGAGCGGGCTGTTGCCGACCTTGTCCATCCGCGCAAAGCGGTTGGCGTCGGCGGCGCCGGCATTGATCGAATAGTCCCACAGGCCCGGTGCCTGCGGGTCCTGGCGCCGGCTGCGCAGCCAGTAGTGCTGGAACGGCAGCAGGCCCAGCGGCAGGCCGATGTCGCTGAAGGCGTGCAGGTAGCTGTCGCCGAGCCGGCCCCAGTCGTTGAACTGCACGGCCAGCTTGATCGTGCCGCGGGTGGCGCGCAGCAGTTCGTTTTCGTCGATGCCCAGGAAGCGGCCGACGTGGCGGATCTGCGGAATGGTGGCCTCGCCCACTCCAACGATGCCGATCGCATCCGATTCGATCAGGCGGATCGAGAGCGCGGGCCCGAAGGCCTGGGCCAGCAGCGCCGCCGCCATCCAGCCGGCGGTGCCGCCTCCCACGATCACTACATTGCGGATAGGTGAATTGCTCATGTCGTGTCCCATGCGGTCTCCATCATGACGCTTGCATACCGGTCCGGCGTGCCCGCGATGCGGAAAAAAAGGCCCCGTTGGTTTTTACGCAACGGGGCACCGGGGAGACACGCTGAATCGTGTTGCCGTGCTTACTGGAACTTGTACGACAGACCCAGGGAGTAGGTGCGGCCGTAACGCTCCCATGCCACCACCTGGCGCGGGTCGTTGTTCTGGTAGGTGCTGTAGATCTTGTTGGACAGGTTGGTGCCCTGAGCGATCAGGGTCAGGCCCTTCAACGAACCGTGATTGAAGCTGTAGCTTACCTGTGCGTCGAAGGTGCTGCCGCCCTTGATCGTCTGCGACTGCAGCGAGCCGCTGAGGCCGTACACCTCGCCCAGGAAGTTCGACCGGTAGCTGTCGCTGACGCGGGCCTCGAAGCCGTTATGCTGGTAGTACAACGTGCCGTCGGCGACCCACTTCGACAGGCCCGGTACCGTAATCGGCGACGGGTTCGTGCCATACACCAGCGAGCTCTTGGTACGGTTGCCCGTGAGAATCATGCCGAACCCATTGAGCGTCGGGGTGAGCAGACCGAATGGCATGTTCACGGTCACCTCGGCACCCTTTACATAGCCGTGGCCGTCGTTAGTCGGACCCGACACGATGCCGTAGGCCGTCCCGAGTTGAGCCTGCTGCGCGGGAGTCAGGTAGGACGAGATGAACGGGGTGAAGTCGAACAAGTAGGACGCATTCGGGTCGATGAAATCGCGCAGGCTCAGGAAGTAGCCCGACACCGCGAAATAGCCGCCACCACCGCTACGACAGATATCCGAATTCTTCGAGTCAGCAGCATTGCACTGGTAGCCGCTGATCGGACCCGAGAAGTAATGTTCGTAGCTGACGTTGTAGTTGTCGGCCATGGTGGGCAGCAGCCTGGCGTTGCCGCCATTGGAGCTGAAGAAGCCCTGATTGGGGTCCGTCGAACCCAGGTGGGTCTGGTTGCCGCTGATCGACTGGCCTGCGTTCATCTGATCCATGCGCGGCTGGGCCATCGTGCGAGCGGCACTGACGCGGATGTCGTCATTGTCGGTCAGGCCGAAGATCAGGTTGAAGCTCGGCAGGTACCGGGTGTAGCTGGTGCCGCCGGAGACCGGGATCAGTTGGGTGTGGCCGCCGGTGAGCGCGCTGCCCGGAGCTACGCGTGCGCCCGTGGAGCTCTGGTTGGTGTGGTCGACCTGCAGGCCGAAGTTGCCGCGAAGGCTGACGTTGCCCAGGTAGGTGTCGAGGTTGAACTGCACATACGGGTTCAGGTCACGCTCGTGAACTTTCCAGTTCGGCGGGATCGGCAGCGACGACATGAAAGTGGGTACTTCGGCCAGCGTGCCGTTGGAGATAAGCGAGAACGGGTTGTAGCAAAGCTCCGGACCGACCCCCATCCACGAGAGCGGGTCGCAGCTGCTGCCGCCCTGGATCGGTGCCGACAGTACGGCATTGCCTCCGCTGATGAAGCCACCGCCGAGGGTCAGGAAGTTCTGCTCGATGTTGTAGGTCTTGTTGCGGGTGCTGTGCGCGATGCCGAACTGCAGGCTGGAGAACGGGCCACTGGTGAAGTCGCGTTCCACGCTCAGGCGCAGGTTGGCCAGGTAGTCGACGGTACGCGGCGCATTGATGAAGCCGGCCTGCACCACATCATTACCCGAGCCCCAGCCGTTCGGATCGGTGAGCACGGAGCTGTTGGCATAATCGATCGACGGGCTGAGATAGACCATGCCATTGCCGAGCTCATTGAAACCGACGGTATCGGTGGCGCCGGTACCGCTGTAGCCGGTGCCCGCATAGCTCTCAAGCTGGATTTCACGCTTGGTAGCGCGGGAATAGTTGGCATCAACGTCGACCGACCAGTTCTCGTTGATGTGGAACTGGTTGTCGAAGTTGAAGTTGAAGACGCGGGCCGAGGTGCTGTTGTAGTCGTTGCGGACGATCGGCTTGACGTTGGTATAGCTGCCACTCTGTACGAAGTAGCCATTGACGGCGGAGTCGGGGACGAGCGTGGCGCCGGGCTGAAGTTGCGCCGAGCTCCAGAAGAGCGGGAACTCCATGCCCTTGGCCTGCTGCACTTCCTTGAAGTTGTCGTAGGTGACGTCGACGGTGCCGGTATAGTGCTCGTTCGGCTGCCACTGTACGGTGGCCAGCAAACCGTTGCGCTTCATCGAGTCGGTGATGCCGTAGTTCTTCGTGCCGCCGATCACGCAAGTGTTGCAGTTGCTTGGGGCATAGCCCCACGGCGCCTGATGCTCGATCTGCGACGGGTTGTTCTCCAGATCCACACCCAGGGTGACACCGATGGTGTGGTCGGCGAACTGGTTCACCCACACGCCATTGACGTTGTAGCCCTTGTTGCTGACGCCCTTGCCATCGGACAGCTGCGACATACCGTTCCAGATGTACTTGGCATTCACCGCCGCTTCCGGACCGCTCTTCTCGAGCGGGCGGATGGTGCGCATGTCCACGGTGCCGGCGAGGCCCTGGCCGATCAGGTTGGCCTCGGGGCTCAGGTGCACCACCACGCTGTCGAACCAGCTGGACGGATACTGGTCGAACTGCACGTCGCGGTTGTTGGAGGTCGACACCTGCTGGCCGCCGTTGACCAGCGCGGTGGAGAAGTCGGGGCCAAGGCCATGGATGCTCAGCACCTGCGGACGACCATTGACCGTCTGCATCGCCAGACCGGGCAGGCGGCCCAGTGCATCGGCGATGGAGACGCCGGGCAGCTTGCCGACCTGTTCGGCCGACACGGCCTCGACGATGGTGCTGGCGTTGCGCTTCAGCGCGGTAGCGTTCTCGATACTGCTGAGGAAGCCGTTGACCTGCACGGCGGCCATCTTCTTCACGGCGCGCTTGTCGGACTTCTCGTTCTTCTTGTCGGCCTTGCTGTCCTGTGCCGGCTGCGCCTGCGCGCCTTGCTGCGCGGCGCCGATGGCCGGTGCGGTGCCCGCATGGGCCGCGCCGAACATGCCGAAGCAGACGGATGCGATTGCCACGGCCAACATGTTGTGCTTCAGAACCATGTGTTCCCCTCCCACGAAAATTAAGTGCCGCCGCTGATCTTTGGATACTGGTTCCCCGCGCTTCCGTCGGCGACGACCGTCGGCAGGTGCGCAGCCAGGGCGTTATCCGGCAGCGTGGCCGCATGGTAGGCCGGGGATTTCGCGGCGTTGCATTTTTTGCATACGTATTCATGCAGGAGCGCCGACCTCGTTTTTCGCGCCGCAGCATGAACCTGCCGCGATCCGCCCAGTGGCAGCACAAGTGTTGATGCAAGCTGCGCTTGCGCCTGAAATGCGATTTGTGGCAGTCCGGCGAAGGCGTCAGGAGTGACGCAGGTGCAGCAAGAATGAATACGTATGCATATCCATGCAGGTCGCAACGGGGCTGCGGCTAAGCTGCTCCGCATTCAACGCTGGGCGGACGCACACGCCCACCTCATGCCGTGGGGACCCGTTCCAATGACCGAAGTACCGTGGTGGCGCGGAGCCGTCATCTACCAGATCTATCCGCGCAGCTTCCAGGACACGGACGGCGATGGCGTGGGCGATCTGCCGGGCATCATCGAGCGGCTGGACTACGTGGCCCGTCTTGGCGTGGACGCGATCTGGATCGCTCCTTTCTTCACCTCGCCAATGGCCGACTTCGGCTACGACATCGCCGACTACCGTGACGTCGATCCCTTGTTCGGCAGCCTGGCCGATTTCGATGCGCTGCTGGCCAAGGCCCACGGGCTGGGCCTGAAGGTGATGATCGACCAGGTGCTCAGCCACACCTCGGCCGAACACGCCTGGTTCCGCGAAAGCCGGCAGAGCCGCGACAACCCCAAGGCCGACTGGTACGTGTGGGCCGACGCGCGCGAGGACGGCGGCCCGCCGAACAACTGGCTGTCGCTGTTCGGCGGCAGCGCCTGGCAGTGGGAGCCGCGGCGCGGCCAGTACTACCTGCACAACTTCCTGACGGCGCAGCCGGACCTCAACTTCCACCACCCCGACGTGCGTGCGGCGGTGCTCGACAACGTGAAGTTCTGGCTGGACAAGGGTGTGGACGGCCTGCGCCTGGACGCGATCAACTTCTGCTTCCACGACGCGCAGCTGCGCGACAACCCGCCCAAACCCAAGGACAAGCGCGTGGGCCGCGGTTTCAGCCCGGACAACCCCTACGCGTTCCAGTACCACTACTACAACAACACGCAGCCCGAGAACATTCCGTTCCTGGAGCAGCTGCGCGCGCTGCTGGACCGCTACCGGGACGTCGCCGCACTGGGCGAGATCTCCTCCGAGGATTCGCTGGCGACGATGGCCGAATACACCAGCGGCCGGCGCCTGCACATGGGCTATAGCTTCGAGCTGCTCACCGACGACTTCAGCGCGGCCTACATCCGCGGCACGGTGCAGCGGCTGGAAGCGCAGATGACCGAAGGGTGGCCGTGCTGGGCGATCTCCAACCACGACGTGGAGCGCGTGCTGTCGCGCTGGGGCGACGGGCATCCGTCCGCGCCGATGGCGAACATGCTCACGGCAATGCTGTGTTCGCTGCGCGGCTCGGTCTGCGTCTACCAGGGCGAGGAGCTCGGCCTGACCGAGGCCGAGGTGCCGTACGAAGCGCTGCGCGATCCCTACGGCATCGCCTTCTGGCCGCAGTTCAAGGGACGCGACGGATGCCGCACGCCGATGCCGTGGCGCGACGATTCGCATGCCGGTTTCAGCAGCGGCGCGCCGTGGCTGCCAGTGCCGGAAGAGCATCGTGTGCTGGCGGTCTCGCACCAGGAACAGGATGCGTCCTCCACGCTCAACGGCTTCCGCGCCTTCATGCGCTGGCGGCGTGACCAGCCGGCCCTGCGCTGGGGCGAGATCCGTTTCCTGGATACGGTCGAGCCGGTCCTCGCCTTCGTGCGGTCGCTGGGCGACGAGGTGCTACTGGTCGCCTTCAACCTGTCCGGTGGCGAGATCGCGCTGCCGCTCGCGCTGCCAGGAACCGTGTCGCTGGTCGAAGGCCATGGTCTGCCGCAGGGCCGGGTCGCCGACGGCGAGCTGCGCCTGCCGGGCTACGGCACGGTGTTCGCGCGGCTGGATGCGGCACAGCGCGCGGCGATCGAATCGAATCACTGATACGCGGCCGCGCCGACGGCCGCCTGGGGAGAGGCACGATGCAGGTGACGGGACGGACGGTGGACGAGGCGGCAGCCTCGTCGATGGACAGCGCGCAGCAGCATGCCACGGCGCGGGTGATCGTGATCGTGGCGGCCGCGGCGCTGGGCGGGGCTTGACCCCCCTCACAAGAGGTCCACAGGGTCCACGTCCACCCGCCAGCCTGGCCCGAGGGGCACGCCCTCCAGCACCCGGACCGGGTCGGCCGTGCGCAGGACGAGGTGCCAGCGGAACCGCCCCCGCTCCCGGGCGAAGAAACAGGGCACCGGGCCGAGGAGGGCCGAGCCGGGCAGCCCCAGTTCCGCCAAGCGCTCCTCCAGCCACCTCGCCACCCGCTCCGTCTCCTGCTGGCAGACGGCCCACCGGGTGTGCACGAAGAGGAGCCGCGCCAGCCGCCCGAAGGGCGGATACCCCATCCGGCGGCGGAAGGCCATCTCCTCCTGGTAGAACGCGCCGAAGTCGTGGCGGCTGGCCGCCTGGACCGCGTAGTGCTCTGGGAGGTAGGTCTGGACCACCACCTGTCCGCCGCGGGGGCTGCGGCCAGCGCGGCCGGCCACCTGGGTCAGCAACTGGAAGGTCCGCTCCGCGGCGCGGAAGTCGGGGAGGTTCAGGGCTGTATCTGCTGCCACCACGCCCACCAGGGTCACCCAGGGCAGGTCCAGGCCCTTGGCCACCATCTGCGTGCCCACCAGGACGTCGGCCTGGCGGGTGGCGAACTGGTGCAGGATCCGCTCGTGGGCTCCCTTGGTGCGGGCGGTATCCAGGTCCCAGCGCAGGACGCGCGCCTGGGGCCAGCGAGCCTTCACCGCCTCTTCCACCCGCTGCGTGCCCGTGCCGAAGTAGCGGATGCGGGCGCTGCCGCAGGCCGGGCAGAGGGCCGGAGGGGCCATCTGGAAGCCGCAGTGGTGGCAGCGGAGGGCCTCGCCAGCCCGGTGGTAGGTCAGGGGCAGTTCGCAGCGGGGGCATTGGAGCACGTGGCCGCAGTCGCGGCAGAGGACGAAGGTGGCGCTTCCCCGCCGGTTGAGGAAGAGGATGGCCTGCTCGCCCTGGGCCAGGGTCTCGTCCAGGGCCTGTTGGAGGCGGCGGCTGAAGATGCTGCGGTTCCCCGCCCTGAGTTCCTGCCGCATATCCACGATGTGGACGGGCGGCAGGGACCCTGGCACCACCTGGACCTTGCCCGCGGGCTCCGGGGAGACGGGGCAGAAAATGCGCTGCGGGAGCGAGAGGAGG
>Ga0078972_1016866_pt1 | contig 10660 bp, 13 predicted proteins | sample YelNatPaOPGAMG01_FD_67568 | JGI IMG/M metagenome (GOLD analysis project Ga0078972, IMG submission 67568) | Hot spring thermophilic microbial communities from Obsidian Pool, Yellowstone National Park, USA - OP-RAMG-01 (SPADES assembly) (version 2) | ecosystem: Environmental > Aquatic > Thermal...
TGGGAAAATAACATGAGGCTGGTGGTTGAGTGGACCTGATAAGGATACTCAAAGCTGTGATGACAGTGTTGATTATAGTGGTCTTTCTTTTTCTGCTCTTTTCAGCGTACGAGCACTATCGCATGACGGTCTCGACGGCCGGACTCATCGATGCAACCGGTGCCATCGCAAACGATCTAGTCCTGAACGACCTGGCACTACAGGAGGGCGGAGCTAAGGTGGCGTATGTGATCGACCCGGGCAGGATAACCTCCCTCTCCTTCAGCAAGCTGATAGCTAGCGAAAACTTTGGGTACAGGATCAGGATATCCTCCACTGAAACAGAATGGAGCGCGGGTGGCGAGGCCCCGGAGGGCAGGGAAACGTGCTCCATTGTCCTTCCCGTCGTGCTTTTCGAGAACTTCCGGCACGTTCCGGGGAAGATGGAGGTGGTGGTCTGGAGGGCATGAGGATGGGGGAGAGGGGAATAAGCGATGTGCTGAGCATAGCCATAATGTTCCTGATTGCGATATTCTCCGGGGTTCTCTTGCACTCCTACGGAGCGAGTATAATTCCATCGGCGAACAACGGGCAGCTTCAGCTGAAGGTGGAGTACGCATACAAGGTTCTGGAGCTCTCGCAGGTTGAGAATTCATCCCTGACTTACCTTGAGGCCATATCCGAAAACCTGATAATGGAGAACATCGGTGAAGATGCATCCCTCCCCGGCGATTACGTGAGGGAGCGCCTGGACAACGTCCTTGAGTACATTCGGCCTCCGGGTTACGGTCTTGTGCTGGAGGCTGAATACGGGGGCGCCGAATGGGTCCAGGTCAGCCCGCCCGGACTGACCGCAGAAAACAGGAATTTTCGCGAGTTCTCAGGAAAGGTTACAATGGTGGTCGCTGAAGCCGGAGGAGGCGAAACCAGCATAATCGCGCAGGTAAACGTCAGGCTGAGGATGTTTCAGGTGAGCTGATGATGGATAGCCGCGGATCCGCTGCCCTGCTCGCGTTTTTCACGATTTTCGTGATAATAAGCTCCCTTGTGGCGGTTTACCTCTTCGAGAGGGGCTATGGCACAAAGCTCGGTGCAATCGAGATGAGGATCGCGTCCGATGCCACGAGGGCTGTGCTCAAGAGCGTGGAAACCGAGCTGAACCAGACTCTCAAGACCTCGGTGGAGGCCGCCATGTACAGGCTCGGAAGGGCGGGGCGCGAAAAGGGGGAGATTACTGTGGCTGCGAGGGAATCCTTCAACACGAGGATACGGGCTGGGTGGAGTTACCACAACTTTCAAAGCATATCGGTCCCGCTCAGCGATGAAAATACGCTGCACTTTGAATGGTTACCCGACGGCAGCCTTCAGGCCACGGGCTACCTCGATGTGGTCGTCACGCACCTAACCGGGGTGAAGGGCTTTGGGGCTGAACTTTCGTCGGGCGTTGTGCCAAGGTACGGGAGGATGTGGTACCTTGCCAACAGGGCATACGAGGAGGCCACAGGCGGAAAAAATCCCCAGCAGGTGGAGGATGAGTTCAACGAGAAGTACTCATGCGAGCTTTTCACCTTCTCGGTCGAGAGCGTTGAAGGAAGCGTCAGGGTGACCGTAAAGGACGACTACGCGGGGCGGGCACTGGCTGGATGATGAGAGGTCGGGCAGTGCCACATCAGGTTTTTATCCCTCATGGGAAAGTGGTGTAGGGCGGAACCGTGACAACGAACGAAGAAATTCTGCAGACCGTGAAGAAGGAGGGCGTGAAGTTCGTTCAGATGCAGTTCATGGACATCCTCGGCACGGTCAAAAACGTGACAATTCCCGCCGCCAAGCTCGGCAAGGCCCTTGATGAGGGGATATTCTTTGACGGGTCATCGGTTCTGGGTTACGCGACGATCGAGGAATCCGACATGAGGCTGAAGCCTGATCCTAACACTTTCGTGATCATCCCCTGGACAGAGGACTCAATGAAAACCGCAAGGATGGTCTGCAACGTCTACGACCATGAGGGGAACAGGTTTGAGGGGGATCCGCGATTCGCCCTGGAGAGGGTGATGAAGCGGGCAAGGGAAAAGGGATGGATCTTCTACACTGCCCCGGAGTACGAGTTCTTCCTGTTCACGCTGGAGAACGGGGCGCCGACAACGAAGCCCTCGGATTACGGGGGGTACTTTGACCTCATGAGGGACAGGGGGGACAGCGTGAGAAAGGAGATAGTCACGTATCTGGACGCAATGGGGTTCGAGGTGGAGGCATCGCATCACGAGGTCGCCCCGGGACAGCATGAGATAGACCTGAAGTACTCCGACGCCATCACGTCCGCTGACAGGGTTGCGATGATGAAGTATGTGACGAAGAGCGTTGCCTACAGGCACGGGCTTTACGCCACCTTCATGCCAAAGCCCATATACGGGGTAAACGGATCCGGCATGCACGTGCATCAGTCCCTGATGACGTCCGGGGAGAAAAATGCGTTTTACGATCCGAAGGGACCATACAAGCTGAGCAAGACCTGTCTCCAGTTTATAGCCGGGCAGCTGAAGTACGCCAAGGAGATATGCGCGGTCCTCGCCTCATCCGTCAACTCGTACAAGAGGCTCGTGCCGGGCTATGAGGCCCCGGTATACATCTCCTGGGCGAACAGGAACAGGAGCGCCTACATAAGGGTTCCCTCCGGGCGTGGCATCAGGACCAGGATAGAGCTCAGAAGCCCAGATCCGGCCGGAAACCCGTACCTTCAGTTCACGGTGATGCTCGCCGCAGGACTGAGGGGAATTGAGGAGGGGATAGATCCGCCAGAGCCCGTGGAGAAGGACATATACAGGATGACCCAGGATGAGCGCGAGGCCGCAGGAATAGAAACCCTTCCGGAGAGCCTGGGTCAGGCGCTGGAGTGCATGAGGAGAAGCTCACTCGTGAAGGAGGCGCTTGGCGAGCACCTTTTCACGCATTTCCTGTACATAAAGGGCAAGGAATGGGATGAGTATAAAACCCAGGTTCACAGCTGGGAGATAGAAAGGCTCCTGCCCGCCCTGTGAGCGGGGGGCAACCCATGCTGCCGGTGGCGCTGGCTGTGCTCTCCGGAGTCTGTTTTGGTTCATGGTCTCTCGCCCTGAAGAGAAAAAGGTTTGAGCTGAACTCCTTTTTCACGGTGTTCTTTGCCACGACCTTCGCGGTGGTCCTTGCAGGGTGCTTTATTGCGGATGCTCCCGGGATCGCGGGAGATCTGGGGAGAGGAGAGCTGTCGGGTCTGGCGTGGGGGGTGGGGGGAGGGCTCGGATGGGGGGTCGCAACCCTGACATTCGGATACGCCCTCACGCTGGTCGGGCTGGCGCTCGGATATGCGATCATACTGGGCATAGGGATGGTGTTCGGAACATCCATGTCGATGATGCTCACGTACGGAACAATGGGAGGTCTCCCCGAATCCCAGGTCACGTACGGCATTGCTGGCATGCTTATCGCCCTAACCGGGACCGTGCTGAGCTCATGGTCAGGAAGCTTGAGGTCCGGCGGATTTTCCGGAGAAAAGAACTTTAAGAAAGGGATACCGGTATGTATCCTCTCCGGGTTTCTCTCAGGCCTGTTCGCGGTCGGTTACGGGGGGGCCCGCCTGACGCTTGGCGCATGGACAACGGTGCTGCTGCTCACCGCAGGCTTCTGGGCTGCCCAGCTATTCACGGTTTGCGTGCTCCGAGGAAGGGGGGTCCATCTCACAATTTCCAGCTCCTGTGCCCTCCTTTCGGCGGCCGGGGGGACGGTGTTTGCGCTGGGCGTTCTCTTTCACTACGCTTCGGCGGATGCGGTCGGGGTGCACCTGTCATACCCGATGATGATGGGCATCCAGATTCTAACCGGGAACCTTTGGTCGCTTGCCCTGGGTGAGTGGAGGGGAGCGCCCAGGAGAGCCCTTGCAGTTCAGGCCATTGCAATTTTACTGCTGCTCCTTGCCTCCGCGGTGATCGGCAGAGCGATGATGGGCGGCTGATGGCCCGGCAATCGCTCGGCATATGGCGCTTCTGAGAAGGCGCACCTCCTTTCTGAGTTCTTCAATCCCCGTGCGCATTTCCTCAAGCTCAGAGATGAGTTTCGGTTTTGTTCCCGGAATTCCGGAGACCTCGGAGGAAACCTGTTCTATTATAAGCTGCACCATCTCTCCCCTCAGCCCAGCTCCGGTCAGAACCTCGTATGCCTGGCTCTCAGTATATCCGAGCCTCAGCATTGAGCGGACCAGATCAGAAACCGCCAGTCCATCCAAGCTCTCCCAAGCTGCACTTGGTGGGGGCCGCATATTTGAGGAGAAATCAGCCCGCGAGCCTGAAAAGCACCGGCGACAGAATTGCGGTTGCGAGGACGGTTACAACCATCACCAGATAAACGTTGGCGGAGAGAATGCCGGTGACCAGCCCGACCTGGAGCATTGCCAGCTCGAGGCTTCCCCTGGCGCACATCGCCAAGCCCGTTCTGACAGAGTCCCTCCAGCCATATCCGAGCAGCGCAGCCCCCAGCCCCGCACCGAACATCTTTCCGGCAAGTGCGGCTCCGAGAAATGCCAGAAACATGAGCAGGTTTATTCCCTGAAGGCTCGGCAAAAGTAGCCCTACGTATGCGAAGAAAAACGGTGTGAGAACGGCCTGCATCACGTTGCTCATGTCGTCAAGCAGCGCGTTTAACCTTATCCGGCTCAGAAGCATAGCATCCGGCCTCTCCCTCAGTCTTCCGATGAAGAGGCCGGCCATGTAGGCGCCGATTATCTCATGCAAACCAACATATCTCGCGATGACAGCGAGGAGAAGAGCCAGCACCGCCGCGAAGGTCACGGGAACCCCCTTGCCCCTGAATCCCCAGAGGCGCTTTATCACGTTGAGCCTCACAACCAGCTCCCGGGAGAGATACGCAACCACTATGAAGAACGCTGCGATGCCAAGCGTTGTCAGAAGCACGGCGCTTATGTCGGGTGGCAGCCCGAGCGCCTGTTTTAGTGTAATCGTGGAGACCAGCCCCAGTATGTAAACAGCTATTATATCGTCTATTATGGCCGCGCCAGTCACAAGGTGGGAAAGGTGGCTTTTGGCAGTGAACCTGACCACGACCTCGGTGGCCGTGTTGCTGAGCACGGCGCCGATGAACAATGCGCTCAGGATGTTTCCGGTCAGGATATATCCGGTACACGATCCCAGCAGGAGCGAGAGACAGACCCCGGTGAGAGAAACAACCGTTGACTTGAACCTGATGCGCGCCAGCACGTCAAAGCGCGAGTTCATCCCGGAGACCAGCATTAGGATGATGAGCCCCAGCATTGCCACAGCCTCTATCCTGGGGTTCTGGGCTATGATCCCCAGGGCTGCAGGGCCGAGCATGATGCCGGCAGCGACCTCTCCAACAAGCGGAGAGAAGCCATAGTGGTGAAATACTTCCCCCATCACCTTCGCAAAGAGCAGCAGAACAAGCAGCTCTATCAGGAACTCCAATTCCTCACCTCTCCCAGATCACCTTTCCAGCGGCCTCTATCCTGAGTATCCTGTGATAGGGAATCTGAACCTCCCCCGGTCCCCTTCTCACGTGCATGAAGCTTCTTCCGAGCCTCACGATGTCCTGCTCGGTGAGGGTCATGCGGTCACCGGGGGCGCCCCTGTGCAGTATGGTGATCCTGAGGTCCCGCATTTCATTGCACCACTTCAGCCTGTTCAGGATATCCCTCGGCCCCATGCCCTCACCATCTCCCGCACTCGTAAACCCATATCCCCCTCTTCTCATCAACCTCGGCGGGCCTCCATCCCTCAAACCGCCACTTGTGCGTGACAACCCTCGCACCCGGCCTGAGCTCCCTCTCCAGCTTATCCCTCAGCCTCCTGTTTCCCCAGGGGGAGAGGTAAACCGCCACGACGTCCGCATCCTTCAGGCTGGCATCGAAGATGTTGCCGCGGACCAGCAGAACGTCTGCCTCGCTTACGCGGGAGGCGGCTCTCCTCACCCTCGCAATAAGGTGGAGGAGGGGGTTTATCTCAATTCCAACCGACCTCGCCCCGAACTCCCTTGATGCGGCCAGCGCGATTCTGCCGTCTCCGGATCCCAGGTCGTACACCTTCTCCCCTTTCTTCACGCGGGCCATCTCCAGCATCCTCCTGACCGTGCCCATCGGGGTGGGCGACCACGATGCACCCCAGAAGATTGTCAGGAGAAGGGAGAGTAGAACCGCGAGGATCAGCAGGAGGATCGCCAGGATGATCAGGACCAACCTTTCACCTCAGCCCCGGGTAGAAGGCATCGAGCACCCTCCTGATGCTCGCCGTGCCGTCCCCCTCAACCTCAGGCCCGTGTCCCGGATATATTCTCCCCACCCTCAGCCCTGCAAGCCGCCTGAGGGACTCTCCCAGTTTTCTCCAGTCCCCGGACGGCAGATCCGTGCGGCCCATCCCCTCGGCAAAAACGGTGTCCCCGGAGAAGAGGATCTGCTTCTCCGGATCATACAGGCATATGCTGCCCGCCGTGTGGCCGGGGGTATGCAGAACGGAGAGCCTCAGCTTGCCCAGCTCTATCACGTCGCCCTCCCTCAGCTCCACCGAGACCTCAACTGGTCGCATCCTCTCATCGAAGAAGAGGTCAGAGAGCGTGAAGTGCCAGTCCCCGCTTCTCAGGTACCCCGCCTCGCTCTCATGGATGGCAACCTTGCACCCGAAGTCCCTGACGAAGTCAAGATCCCCGCCGGCGTGGTCGTAGTGACAGTGGGTGTTTATCAGGAGCTCTATCTCGCCGGGACCGACTCCCCTCTCCTCGATCTCCCTCCTGACCTCATCGTAATCCTTCCCGCTTCCCGCGTCCACGAGCGCAACCTTCTCATCCAGTATCAGGTAGACGTTGGAATCGAGCCCCCTCCCGCCGAGCCTGTGAACCTCGAACATAACAGATCTGTTTTCCTAGATCGACATGGAGTGTGCCAGCTCGTAAAGGCTCATGTCGATTTCCTTCCTGTGGGTCATCGGGTAGTTGAGCGGGCGCTCCACGATCTTCCCGGCCTCCACCCCCAGCATCCTAGCTCCCCTCAGCCTCCTGAGTAGATGGACCGCCCTGCTGCCCATCAGGAGGGCGAGCCTCACGCTGGCTGCCGTGGGTGAGCCTCCCCTCTGTATGTAGCCAAGCCTGGAAACCCTGACCTCATACCCGGTGAGATCCGAGATGTGCTCGGCTATAGCGTCAGGGCTCCCCGCCCCCTCCGCCATCACTATTATTATGCTCTTCTTTCCGGCCCTCCTCCCCCCCTTCAGCCGCGAGACGATTTCGTCCACGGTGTACTTAACCTCAGGTATCAGCACCATCTCCGCGCCGCTCGCCAGTCCCACCTCAAGCGCAAGGAAACCCCTCGTCCTCCCCATCACCTCCACAAGGAAAACCCTCTCGTGGGAAAACGCGGTGTCCCTTATCTTGTTGATCGCCTCGACCGCGGTGTTGACGGCCGTATCGAAGCCTATCGTGGTCTCGGTTCCGGCTATGTCGTTGTCTATCGATGCTGGAATCCCGACCACCGGAATACGTCCAGCCCTGTGGACATCCCATCCTCCCCTGAATGATCCCTCTCCCCCGATCACGATCAGTCCGTCCACCCTCCACCTCCTCAGGTTTTTCACCGCCCCCTCAATTCCATCCCTTGTCCTTATTCCCTCCGATCTGCTCGTCCTGAGGATGGTCCCACCGCGATTTATTATTCCGCTGACAGACCTGGAGTCCATTTTCCTCATCCTTCCCATGATCATTCCCTCAAAACCCTCCTCCACCCCTATGACATCGATCCCCATGCCGACAGCTGTTCTCACTACCGCCCTTATGCATGCATTCATGCCCGGCGCATCTCCGCCGGTTGTCGCCACGGCTATCCTCATGTTCTCATCCTTAGGTGTTTTTCCCCCTATTTAGAAATGTCCCTAGGGCTCAAGGTTTGAAAGCCCGCTTTCCCTAGCCATTTTTATCGCGGCCTCGTACTCCTCGGCGCTTATCCTCCTGTCTATCTCCGGATACTCTCCAGCCCTGTAGCACGGCCTGTACTGATCCATTATGTTCACCCTGACCTCAGGCCCAAGGTTTTCTGCTATCCACCTCAGGATGGGCTCGGTGCAGCACCTCAGGTGCCCGGGCATCACGAGGTGCCTTATTATGAGCTCCGCGTCCTCGCGCGCCAGCCTGTGGTTTCTTCCGACAACCTCAAGATACCTCGGAACTCCCGAGTATTTCCGGGCGCAGGAATCGCTGAACCACTTGAAGTCCGTGAGGTATATGTCCTGGGTTCCGGAAAGAAGCGAAGCCGCCTCAGCGCTGTAGTACATGTTTGAGTTCCAGACAGAGCTGAGGCTCACCTCGCAGAGGTTGAGCGCCTCAAGGATCGACGGAAGATTTGGATCCGGGTTTCCGCCAACCCAGTTCACGTTCCTCGCACCGTCGTCCTTCGCGCGTTCAACCAGCCTCGCCATCTGCTCCGGAGAGACCTCAACGCCAGCTTCCGGATCCTGGCTTATGTCCCAGTTCTGGCAGAATACGCACCTGAACGTGCATCCCGCAAAGAATATCGTGTACGAGGGCACCAGGACCCCCTCCTCACCGTAGTGCATGAACTCCGATGCGATCCTCGGCCTCGCGCCCACCCCGCAGAACCCCACCCTCCCGGCAGTCCGGTCCACCCCGCATCTCCTCTCGCAGAGGTGGCATGACCGCATGATTCTCCTCGCCAGCTCAACCTTCAGGTCAAGGAGGGAGACCCCATTCCTTTCAAGCTCTCCGGGCCTGATGAGCCCGGAATCAACCCTTTTGAGGAGCACCCTGAACCTCCTCATTCCCTCCTCGTGTATTCTCCAGAGCTCCGCGGTTGATGACGAGAGGTCCGCATCCACTCTGACCGCTCTGCATACCATGAACCTGGCGGGCAGCCTCTCCTCCAGAACCCCAAAATATCTCCTCAGGGACCTCCTGGCCCGCTGATCCCTGAGGGCCTCAACCGCGTCCGGCCTGAGGATCCTCCACATCAGATTACATTTTTTAACGCAGAGGGATAAATGAATGCGTGGACCCATGGCGCTCGTGATCGGGGGCTCGGCCTCTCCGCTTCTGTCGCTGAGGTTGTCGAGGGCCCTGAGGTGCGGGCTGGTGAGGACCGAGGTTAGGCGCTTCCCGGACGGGGAGATATACGTGAGGGTGAGGAGGGATGTTGCTGGGGAGAGGGTCATTGTGGTTCAGTCGAATGGAAGGTCCCAGAACGAGAACCTGATCGAGCTCCTTCTCACCCTGGAGCTGATGAAGGACATGGGGGCGCGGGAGGTGGTTGCGGTCGTGCCGTACATGGCCTACTCGAGGCAGGACAGGCGTTTCACGCCGGGGGAGGCGGTGAGCGCCAAGACCGTGTGCAGGCTCATCGAGTGCGCGGGCGCAGACCACTTCATCACCGTGGACATGCACCACCGGGAGACGCTGCAGCACTTCTCGATAAAGTCCAACGACCTCACGGCCGCGCATGCGATCGGAGGGTACCTGAAAAGGCTCAGGCTGAAGAGGCCTCTCGTGCTGGGGGCGGACAGGGGGGCTGCCGAGAGGGCAAAAAATGTTGCGCTGGAGATGGGAGCGGATCATGATTACATCGAGAAGAAGCGCATCTCCCCGGAAAGCGTGAGGGTTTCCGTCGGTGGCTTTGATGTTCGCGGAAGGGACATCGTGATCGTGGACGATATAATAAGCACGGGCGGGACGGTGGCCGAGTCGGCGAGGATCCTGAGGAAGAACGGCGCGAGGACGGTCCACGCGGCCTGCACCCATCCTGTCCTGGTTGGAAACGCGATGGAAAAAATGAGATCCGCGGGCGTGAGGCGCGTGATAGCAACCGACACAATAGAATCCGATGTCAGCGTTGTCTCGGTTGCTCCGGTTGTGGCGGGGACATTAGGGTGAGGGGTTTGACGAGGACGCTGATGTTCCTCCTCTCAGGGGAGCATCCGACCCTTCCATCCGCCGAGGCGCAGGCTGCAATTCAGGCCGAGCACAGGGCTTTCAGGGTGGTTGAGGAGCATGAGCAGGTTCTGGTAGCGGAGACCGCTGCGAGCCCGGAGGTCCTTGCCTCCAGGCTTGCCATGACCAGGGGAATATATGAATACCTCTGCACGGTTAACATCAAGGACAACATCCTGGAGGCCGTGGGTAGCTCAGACGTGGTTGATGCGATCCCGCACGGAAAAACGTTCGCGGTGAAGGTCACGAGGATAAAGAACAGCGCCCCTGACGTTGATCCGGTGGCGCTCGCGAGGAGCATAGCGGATATGATCGCGGAGGAGATCGATTTCAAGGTTGACCTTTCAAATCCCCAGGTCGAGCTCCTCGGGGTTCTGACCGGGGAGAACTGCGTTTTCGGGATAAGCAGGACGAAGGTTAACCGGACGGAGTTCCTGAAGAGAAGGCCGAGCGCAAGGCCGGCATTTCACCCGAGCACCCTCCCGCCCATACTTGCCAGATGCATGGTCAACCTGGCCAGGACCCCGAGGAAGGGCACGCTCATGGATCCTTTCTGCGGCGTTGGCGGAATCCTGATAGAGGCTGGACTGATCGGCGCCAGGCTGATTGGGGTTGACGCGGAGGGGGAGATGGTTGAGGGATGCAGAAAGAACCTGGAGGCATACGGGATTACGGATTTTCAGCTTATGATAGGGGACGC
>Ga0078972_1016867_pt1 | contig 10660 bp, 9 predicted proteins | sample YelNatPaOPGAMG01_FD_67568 | JGI IMG/M metagenome (GOLD analysis project Ga0078972, IMG submission 67568) | Hot spring thermophilic microbial communities from Obsidian Pool, Yellowstone National Park, USA - OP-RAMG-01 (SPADES assembly) (version 2) | ecosystem: Environmental > Aquatic > Thermal...
TGCCCGAGTTTTTAAAATTTATTGCGCAATTTAATCCATTATCTTATGGAGTTGATGGCTTGCGTTGGGCTTTAATTTCAAATTCTCATTTTGGCGGAATTTTTGATTTATTTGTTTTATTCGGAGTCTCTGTAGTTCTTGTTGGAATTGCAACTTATATTTTTTCTAAAATGGAAGTAAAATAATTTTATGTTTTTAAAAGTTAAAGTCTTTCCTAATTTTAAAAAAGAGGAAATTATTAAAAAATCAGAAGATGAATTTGAAATAAAAGTAAAAGAAAAAGCAGAAAAAGGAAAGGCAAACAAAAGAGTAAAAGAAGTTTTGGCAAAATATTTAAACATTTCAGAAGAAAAATTAGTTTTAGTCCGCGGAGCAAAGCAAAGAAATAAAATTTTTAAAATAATTTCAAATAATGAATTCTAATATCATTGTTAAACCTTCGGGTAAATTAATTTGGAATGGTAAAGAATACAAATGTGCTATTGGTAAAGGTGGAGTTACAAAAGACAAAAAAGAAGGTGATGGAAAAACACCAGTAGGATGCTTTCCCATTAGAAAAATTTTTTATCGAGCAGATAGAATTTTAAAACCGCAGTCTGTTTTTAAAACATTTGAAATTACTCCTGCTGATGGCTGGTGCGATGATCCAAAAGATTTAAATTACAATCGACACATTAAGTTACCTTATGGCGCAAGCTATGAAAATTTATGGCGTAATGATAGTTTATATGATGTGATTGTAGTTTTAGGGTACAATGATAATCCTCCGGTTGCAGGAAAAGGAAGCGCAATTTTTATGCATCTTGCAAGGCCTGATTATGCGCCAACCTTGGGTTGTATAGCCTTATCTTTAGAGGATCTTTTAAAGATTTTAAGGGAAATAAATGTTAATACCCGCATTTGCGTTGAGGAAGAAAATAACTAACAAAAGAAAATAAAATTGTTAATTAAATGTGGTATTTATTTTAAATCTAAATTTTGTTATAATCATTTTAAAGATTGGTTTAATTTAAAAGTCGATTTAAATTATAAATTTATATTAAAAATTATGATTAAGGTAGGTCAAAAAATTCCAGATTTTACTTTGGAGGTTTACCACAATGATAAGATCAAAAAAATTAATCTTTCTGATTATAAAGGTCAGTGGTTGCTTTTAATTTTTTATCCGGCTGATTTTACTTTTGTTTGCCCGACGGAATTAGAAGAAGCTGCACATTACTATAATCAATTTAAGAAAGTTGGTGCGGAAATAATGAGTGTAAGTACTGATACGGTTTTTGTGCATAAAGCATGGCACGATGAATCTCCGGCAATTAAAAAAATTAATTTTCCAATGGCAGCCGATCCAACCAGAAAATTATGCGAGGCTTTTGGGACCTTAATTGAAGAAGAAGGATTATCATTGCGAGCAAGTTTTATTATTGATCCAGATGGCGTGGTAAAAGCAATTGAAATGCATGATAATAGCATTGGAAGGTCAATTAAAGAACTTTTAAGAAAGTTACAGGCAGCAAAATTTGTAAGAGAACATAAAGGATTGGTATGTCCTGCAAGTTGGGAACCGGGAGATAAAACATTAAAACCAGGATTGGATTTGGTCGGCAAAATTTAAATTTTAAATTATTGATATTAAGTAAAAATATAAAAATTAGTAGGCTCTTAATTTTTTTGCTTATTTTTAGTTTAGCTTTTTATAATTTTGCTTTTGCGCAAAGTGATCAAACGGGGCAGGTTGGATTATTACCGGGGAGTCCCTTTTATTTTGTAAAAGAATTAGGTAGAAAAATTCAAATGTTTTTTACTTTTAATCCTGTAAAAAAAGCTGAACTTGAATTAAAAATTTCAGATGAAAAAGCAAAAGAATTAGAGGCGGTGGTAAAACAAGAATCGCAAGATGAAGACGCGGTTAAACGCGCATTAGAAAATTATCAGCAATCGCAAGAAGAATTAAAAGCAAGATTAGAATCATTAAAAGATACGTCAAAAAATCCAAATATTGATCAATTATTAAGTAATGTAGTTGAGAAAAACGTTAAGCAAATTGAAGTTTTTGATCAATTGGCAAAAAATTCGCCGCCGCAAATTGCTAATTCAATTTTAAACTTGCCTTTAGAAAATATAATTTCTCAAGCTGCATCTCAAGACAATCCTGAAAAGTTTACTCAAAGGATAAAATTAGCCCTAGAAAAATTACCCGAACAAGATTTGAAATCTTTAAGGGCAATTGAAGTTATTGATAAGTTAAAAGAAGATTTAAATCCTCAAACAGCAGCGTTACTTACTAATCTAAAAGAAGAATTTTCCCAGCAGTTAGTTGGAGAAATTAATAAAATTACTAAAAATACAAACCAAAACACAAAAGAAGTTCAACCGGAAATAGTATCAGCTATTAAATCCCTCCCGGGCGATCCGACTAAATATTTAATGATTTTAGAAGAAGCAGAACAAAATGTTAATTTAATGAAAGAAGAACAAAAAAATAATAACAAAGAAGGAAAGGAATCCGAACCAAGTGTTATCCAATCAGTAAAAGAAGCATTAGTTGAAGATATATCTTCCGAAAATAATATTCAAGAAAAAGCAAAAGAACAAATAAAAGATGCAGAAGAAGAAATTAATAAGTTAGAAAATCAAATTCCTACTTTAATGTCTCAAGAGTTATCAAGTGGTGGGAAGCAAACTATTTTAAATCAAGCCCAAGATAATTTTAATAAAGCCCAAAAAGCTTTTGAAGAAGGAAAATATGGAGAGGCTTTTGGCCTGGCGGTTTCTGCTCAATCTTTAGCTGAAAATGGATTAAGTCAATTGTTAATTTATCAGTTTTCTTCTTCAACTAATCCAATATCACCGAAAGAAGAAAATATTTTATCTCCTCTTTCTTCTTCCACACCAATATCTCCCATAAGGGACAAATCTGTAAGGAGCAAATCTGTTTTACCGGTTCCTCTACCAATTGAAGATTCAGTTAAAGATTGTGGGCCGATGCCTCTTTCTGCAACTAAAGAAGGATGTGAAAGAGTGTGTAAAGATGGCAGGTGGCAAGATATTTGTCCGCCAATTTTGCCACCATCACCATTTGGTTTGCCTTCTGATCAATCTCAAAAGAGTAAATTTTTTTGTACTCAAGAATGGGATCCGGTCTGTGGAGAAGATGGAAAAACTTACTCCAATGATTGTATGGCAGAGTTAAAAGGAGTGAGTGTAAGATATAAAGGGGAATGTAAAAATAATTTAGTTCCAGTAAAACCGCAAACAAATACTGTTCCGTTTGTTGTTCCATTTCAAATCCGAATAGAGGACAATAATAAAAATCAAGATTAAGTTTTTAAAAGCATTTGCTGAAAATATTAATTGATGATATTGTTACTAAAACACAAAAATATTTTCAGGTTTTTAATTACTGACTGTAATGAGATTTATGAAGGATTGGTATTTAGTTAAAATTTTTAAGAGTTATTATTGCAAAATTATTTTTATAATTTCTTTAATTGCAGCGTATTTTTTAGTTCCCAAGAAAATATTTTATGGATATTATGCTATTTGGGGAATAATTTATATTATTATTTTTGCTTTAATTTTAACTTGCATTATAAGAAATATTAAAGAAAAAATATTATTAGCTAAAACCTATAAAAGTTCTCTTATTGGGATTTTGGCTGCTGCTTTAGGAATAGCAGCTTTACAAGTTTGTAGCATTGGGGTTCCGGTCTGTGGTGCGGCTGTTGGTGCCGGCATTTTATCTCTTATTTTTCCTAACTTTTTTCTTTATTTTTTAAATAAATATGCTTTGTTAATTATTATTAGTTCAATAATTATCCAAACCCTTGCATTATATTTTATGAATTGTTTTAAAAAATGTTTTCTTTGTTAATTAATTTAAAAATAAATTTTCTTTAAACTAATACTAATTAAAGAAAATTAAGAATTAATTATTTTATTAATTCTCTTGACAAATTTTTTGGGAGAGGTATTATTTTAATATATACCCATACCATAGGTATAGGTGTAAAGGCCGGAAAATAATATAAAAATTAAAATGACACATCAAAAAGAAAAAGCTTTATTAAATTTTAAAAAAGCTCAAAGCCTTCTTTTTAAAATGATTAAAATGGTTGAAGAGGATCGTTATTGTATTGATATTATGCAGCAAAATTTGGCAGTAATTGGAATGCTTAAATCGGCCCATCAAGCCCTAATGGAAAATCATTTAAACACCTGTTTTAGAACAGCGATTGATTCGCGCAATGAAAAAAAGAAAAAAGAAATGATTGATGAAATTTTAAAGGTAACAAAATTATCTCAAAAATAAAATGAACAAAAAAATAAAATAAACAAATTAAGCTAATTTATTATGAGGTACGTCATAATCAAGATGATGCGGCGGCTAGAGAAAAATATCTCAAAAGTGGTATGGGAAAACGATATTTGAAAAACCGGCTTAAGCGTTTCCTTTCTGTAACGGGGTGAATCTTGGTGCAAAAAACACAAAAGTTGTAATTTGGAAATTATTAAACACGCTATAGAAGATAATCAAAACAATGGAAAATCAAGATAAAAAAGTTAAATATGTTTGTCCAATGGGCTGTATCAAACCGCAGGATTATCCCGGCAAGTGCCCAATGTGCGGGATGGATTTAATTAGTCAAAAAATAAAAGAAGAGAATAATCACAATGATCATCAGCAAAATAAAAATCATAATGAGAAAGAATTTAGCAAACACGTTGGTCATCAGGCCAAAGATTTTCTAAAAAAATTTTGGTTAAGCTTGGTCTTAACCCTGCCTATTGTTTTGTACTCGGATATTTTTGTAAAACTTACAAAAATTCAATTGCCAACTTTTACGAGTCTTGATTTTGTGATTTTAATTTTGGCTTCAATTGTTTTCTTTTATGGCGGTTGGGTATTTATTTTAGGCGCCTTAAGAGAAATAAAAACAAAAAATCCGGGGATGATGACTTTAATTGCTTTGGCAATTTCCGCCGCTTATTTTTATAGCGTTTCTACTTTTATTTTTAAATTTGGTCATGAGTTTTTTTGGGAACTTGCCACTTTGATTGTAATTATGCTTTTAGGTCATTATTTTGAAATGAAATCAATTTCCGAGGCCCAAAGTTCCTTAAAGGAAATTGAAAAACTTTTACCAGACAGCGCGAAAAGAATAAAGATAAATAATGAAATAGAAACAATCTTTTTGGATCAAATTCAAAAAGATGATATTTTACTTATCAGGCCCGGTTCAAAAATCCCGGCTGATGGCATAATAATTGAAGGTAGCTCTGAGGTTAATGAAAGTATGATTACCGGCGAGGCGAAACCCGTGATAAAAAATATTGGCGATGAAGTAATTGCGGGCACAATTAATGGCGACGGGATGCTAAAAATTAAGGTTTTAAAAATAGGCGAAGAAACATTTTTAGCGGGCATCAAAAGATTAATTTTAGAAGCGCAAAAATCAAAATCGCGTCTTCAGATTTTAGCGGATGTTTTTGCTAAATATTTAACTTTTATTGCAATCGGCGTCGGCTTTTTAAGTTTTATTTTTTGGCTTTTAATTCAAAAAGATTTTAGCATCGCCCTGGAAAGATTGGTGACTGTGCTTGTTATTTCTTGCCCGCATGCTTTAGGATTGGCAGTGCCTTTGGTTGTTGCTATTTCTACAACTTTGGCAATTCGTAATGGATTTTTAATTAAAAATAGGATTCAACTTGAGCTTTCCAGAAAAATTGATATTGTTTTATTTGATAAAACAGGAACTTTAACCAAAGGCCAATTTAAAATAAAAAGCATTAAGGTTTTAAAAGAATTATCAGAAGAAAAAGCATTGCAGGTCGCCGCTTCTTTAAGCCAATATTCAAACCATTTTATTTCTCAAGGTATTTTAGCGGAAGCCAAAGCAAAAGATATTGCTCTTTTAGAAGTCAAAGATTTTAAAGATTTAACCGGGCGAGGCGTGAGCGGTAAAATAGAAAATAATTTTTACTACTTAGGCGGTGAAAATTTGCTAAAAGAACTTAATATTAATTTTCAATTAAATGAAGTTAGCACAACTAATTATTTAATTAATGAAAGAAAAAATATTTTAGCGGTTTTGGTTTTAGAAGATGAAATTAGAGAAGAATCTAAAAAAGCTATTTTAGAGCTTCATAAATTAGGCATTAAATCTGCAATGATAACTGGTGATAAAAAAGAGGTGGCAGAAAAAGTGGCAAAAGAATTAGAAATAGATGAATATTTTGCAGAAGTTCTACCCCAAGATAAAGTTTTAAAAGTTAAAGAGCTTCAAAAAAGAGGACTAAAAGTAATGATGGTTGGCGACGGCATTAACGACGCGCCCGCTTTAGCGCAAGCGGATGTTGGTGTGGCAATTGGCGCGGGAACAAATGTGGCAATTGAATCTGCGGGGATTATTTTGGTTAAAAACAATCCGTTAGATGTTGTAAAACTCATAAAGCTTTCAAGATTTACTTTTAAGAAAATGGTGCAAAATTTAATTTGGGCAGCTGGTTATAATGTTTTTGCCATACCTTTGGCAGCTGGAGTTTTAGCGTGGAAAGGAATTGTTTTGGGACCGGCCCCTGCCGCCACGCTTATGAGTTTATCAACGATTATTGTGGCAATTAACGCTATATTAATGAAAAAGGTCGAATTTAATTTTTAATTAATATGGAAAAAAATATAAAATTAAGTTTTTTATTTTTACGATTGGTTTTGGGTTGGATTTATTTTTATGCCGGTATTACCAAAGTTTTAAATCCTTCTTGGTCGGCAAAAGGTTATTTAATGAGCGCTAAAAATTTTGTTTCTTTTTATAGCTGGTTTTCTAATCCTCAAATTTTGCCAATAGTTAATTTTTTGAATGCATGGGGATTAACCTTGCTTGGTTTATCTTTAATTTTGGGAATTTTTGTAAGATTAAGTTCTTTTTTGGGAATTATTTTAATGCTTCTTTATTATTTTGTTCTTCCGTTTCCGAAGCCCAATCCCAATAGTTTTATTGTTGATGACCATATTATTTATGTTTTTATTTTAATTTTATTTATTGCGGTAAAAGCGGGAAGGTTTTATGGTTTGGATGGTTATTTAAGCCAAAAAACTTGGTATCAAAAATTTGAAAAATTTTTAGGATAAAAAGGTGGGAAATTAAATAAAAAAATGAAAAAATTATTTATTGCTTTATTAGTTTTGTTTTTAGGATTTAGTTTGTTGAGTAAAGCGCAGGCTCAAATGATGGGCAATTTTTATAGAAATGGTGATTTAAATACCGAAAAGCAGTTAAATATTTCTGGTTCTGATTGGGAAGAAATTTTGCGTCATACAAAAACAGAAGAACAAGAAGGAAAAGAAATTTGGGAAAAATTACAGTCAAAAAATTTAAGTTGCGAAAATTTAAGCGATGAGGATTTTGGCAAACTAGGCGAGTATTTTATGGGACAGATGACGGGCGAGGCACATGCTTCAATGAATGCTATGATGATGCAAATGCACGGCAAAGAAGGCGAAGAACAAATGCATATTTTAATGGGTAAAAGGTTAGGCGGTTGCGGAAATAATTTTAGTACTTCAACTCCGTATTTTTGGTCAGGACTTATGCCAATGATGAATATGATGTTGCCCTATTATCAAAATGGAGATTGGTCGGCTCCTTCAAAAAATTTTAACAATATGATGAATTTTGGTTTTGGTTATCCGATGATGAGCTGGGGTTTTGGATGGTTTGGTTGGATTTTTATGATTTTATGGTGGTTAGTTATTATTTTAGTCGTTGTTTTTTTTAATAAAATGGATTGCAACATTAAAAGATAAAAACAGCAAAGATAAAAATGCTTTAGAAATTTTAAAAGAACGTCTGGCGCGCGGAGAAATATCAAAACATGAATATGAGGAATTAAAAAAAGAAATAGAAAAAGATTAATTTTAATCCGCGGAGTAAAGCAAAGGAATAAGATTTTTAAAATAATTAAAGATCAAAAATTAATTTTTTAATTCATTAATAATTATTTAAATTATTTAATTGAATAAGCTTATTGATATACAAACATTCTAACATTCTGCAGAATGTTAGAATGTTTGTGGTTAGAATATTTGTGGTAGATTTGTCCATCTTTGGCGGGGAATGTTAGAATATTTGTATATATATTGTGTTAATGTTAATACAAGATTATTTTATTGCTCCATTTTTATAACAAAGAGATTGAAAATTATAAAAGTTTCTTGTTTTTGAAAAGGCTTTTATATTTTGAATTTTTATTTTTTTATGCTATATTTAAAATATAGTCCTTTAAAAGGATTTTTTTAATGAAATAAAATTTATGGCAAAAGAAGAAAAAGAAAAAAATTCAAATAATAATTCTTATACAGCAAAAGACATTTATGTTTTAGAGGGATTAGAGCCTGTGCGTAAAAGACCAGGAATGTATATTGGTTCAACTGGCACTGATGGTTTGCATCATTTAATCTGGGAAGTTGTTGACAATTCTTTAACTTATCAAACGCCTGTTTTAGTTGAAAAAGATGGCAAAGTAAAACTTGAAAAAATAGGCGAGTTGATTGACGGTTTAATGCGTAAAAATAAAAAAGAAAAAATTATAGGAAAAGAAACAGAAATTTTACGTACAGGTTTTAATTTAAAATCTTTGGCTTTTAATCCTAAAACTTTAAAATTAAATTGGACACCAGTTTCAAGTTTAATTCGTCATAAAGTAAACAGCGAAATTTATGAAATTACTCTTCAAAATAATAGAAAAATTCAAATAACGCCATATCATTCTCTTTTTACCTTAGAAAATGGTGAGGTTAAACCTATTTTAGGAAGTGATTTAAAAACTGGAAGCTATGTTGTAGTTCCTAAAAATTTTATTGAACCACCTCAATACATTACTGAAATTAATTTAATTGAAGAATTTTTAAAACTCTGTCCCCCAAAAACAAAATCAATATATTTAACCAATGTTAAAGATTTATTAAAAGACGAACTTAAGCCATTTGTTAAAAAATATTGTCAAAAAAATAAAAACTATAATTGGTTTTGCGCTTTTTATGATTTTAAAAGATACGATTATTTGCCATTTAATATTTTGCGCTTTTTCCCAAAAGAAACATTAAAAAAATTCAATAATTGTCTTTTGTATGCAAATCATAATGTTCATTTTAAATTAAATCCTATTTTGCCCATAAACAAAGATTTAGTTGAATTATTGGGAATTTATTCTGCGGAAGGCACAAATTTAAATAAAAAAACAAAACGCATTGTTTTTAGTTTTGGAAGTCATGAAAATGATTTAATTCAATATGTTTCTTTTTTAATTGAAAAAGTTTTTAATTATAAAACTCAAAAACATTATAATCACAAAACAGCAGTTACACTTCAAATAGATTCTTATTTAGCAAGCCTTATTTTTAAAGAAATATTTAAAGCAGGTGAAAATAGTCATAACAAAACAATTCCGTGGTTAATTTTTAATGTTTCAAAAGAATTAAGAGAACGTTATCTTATAGCTTATTTAGCGGGAGATGGTTATCCCGCAAGCGAGTTTACAAAATGTTTAATAAATAATACAGTTCCAAAAGATAATAAAAATAAATACTCTATTGTTTCTGCAAGTAAACAATTAATTGATGGTTTATCATATCTTTTATTTACTTTAAATAAAACTTTTTCTATTGGAGAAATAACTCACAAAAATAATAGATTTTTAAAATTAGTTTATAAAAATAAAGTAAAAGAAATTTTATTAAATAAAAAAACAAAAAGTTATCGCCTTGATTTTTATTGGTCTTCAGACAATTCTTATTTAAATCATTTACCAACAAATCAAATTATTTCCAATATTTTTTGGCAAAGGCCATATAGTTTTAGTTTAAATACTAAAGGCGGAGTTACCTTAGCAAAAATAAATACGCTTTTAAATCTTAAAAGAATTGTTTTATATCCTGAAGCTTTTAAATTTTTAAATTCTGATCTCGGAGTTCTTAAAGTTGTAGATATTAAAAAAATTTCTTATAAGCATAAATGGGTTTATGATTTTTCTGTACCTTTGGGTGAAAATTTTGTTGGTGGTTTTGCTCCTATTGTTTGTCATAATTCTATTGATGAAGCAATGGCTGGTTATGCCAAAAATGTCACAGTTGAACTTTTGCCTGAAAATAAAATTGCTGTAACTGATGATGGTCGAGGTATTCCTGTTGAAATTCATCATCAAACAAAAAAATCGGCCCTAGAAACCGTTATGACAACTTTGCATGCCGGCGGAAAATTTGGAGGAGAATCTTATAAAGTTGCTGGAGGTTTGCATGGTGTTGGTGTTTCTGTTGTTAATGCTTTATCAACATGGTTAAAAGCTGAAGTTTGCCGCGATGGAGCTTTATGGGTTCAGGAATATAAAAGAGGAGTTCCTCAATATAAAGTTAAAAAAGTAGGTAAGTGCGATAAAACAGGGACAAAAGTTACTTTTTCTCCTGATCCTGAAATATTTTCAACAATTGAATTTAATGAAAAAAAAGTTATTGAACATTTGCGTCAGCAAGCTTATTTAACTAGGGGAGTTAGAATTAATATTTTAGATAAAAGAAAAACTCCAAATAAATTTTATGGATTTTATTTTGAAGGAGGACTTTTATCTTTTGTTAAATATTTGGCAAAAGACGAAAAAATTCTTCAAG
>Ga0078972_1011016_pt1 | contig 10659 bp, 10 predicted proteins | sample YelNatPaOPGAMG01_FD_67568 | JGI IMG/M metagenome (GOLD analysis project Ga0078972, IMG submission 67568) | Hot spring thermophilic microbial communities from Obsidian Pool, Yellowstone National Park, USA - OP-RAMG-01 (SPADES assembly) (version 2) | ecosystem: Environmental > Aquatic > Thermal...
TGGAGCTTCGGCGCTTTTCTCCCCGCACACAGCGGTCCTCCCCTCGGGCCGTCGCCGAATTCGCCAAGCATTATCATAAGGTTCCGGACATTTCTCCCCGCCCCGGAGGGTATCGCTGGCCAGAGGGCATGTCAACAAAAATGTGGTGGCCTGGGCTCGGGAGGGGACATGACATGGATCAGAGAGAAGCAATGCGAAGAAGGGTCTTTGCCATGATTGGGGGCGTTGAGGGAGTGTCTGGCGAAAGAGGCGTTGGTTCGGCAGTTGTGACTGCTCTCTTTCGCTCTGGGTAGGGCGCGGCAAAAAGGCAAACTGGCGCTCCCCATATCTGGGAGTCTCTGGAAGGCGGGGTGCGGCGGGCAGAAAAACCGTCAGGTGAAACGCCGCTGCCCTCCACCACGTGGAGCTCCCCAGTGGGATGGTCCGGAGGCCCTCTTCCCAGAAGAGTGCGGATGGTGAGCACAATTCCGGGCAGGTGGGCCTTTTGAATGCCGGGGGGCTCGAGTTCCTATAGCACGAGGATCTCGGGGCAAGGCCCCTTGAGTGAGGGGGGAAATGACCTTCTCGAATTCGCCCGATCTTTTGTTCCATGACTGAGAATCCTTGGAGGCCCATAAGTTCTAGTCTTCCCGTATGGGAGCGGGGGGCGATCTGGGGGCGAAAATTACGGTCCCTTGGCTAATCTTCCGTCAGATGGCGAAGGCTCGAGCCATCCTCGAGAAATCCTGAAGAGTGTGGCCTGCCTTGCCAAAGGCGAGCTCCTCTTTGTCGCCTCGTCTCTTTTATGTGCCGGGGAAAGAGCCCTTTTAATTCTTCTTTAGAATATGTTTTTGGAAAAGGTTTTGGAGCCTCATCAGCCTCATCGCGCAAAGGGAGGGATCCTTGTAAAGGCTATTCCTCTCTATGTAACTCGCCACAGCTGGGTGGACCCATATCTTCCACTCCTTCCCCTCCCTAATGGCTTGCCTGACCATGCTCGATGATAGACCCCTCAAATGTAGGGGCAAATCCTTCCACAGGAGGTTTGCCTTAGGAAATACCCCCTGATCGCAAATCATCTCGTCAGCCCTTCTGAAGACAACGAATGAAGCCATCTGAAAGAGGGTCTCGAGCTCCTTTCGGGGATCTGTGTAAAAGATAGGCTGAAGGATCCTCCGGAGGGCATCGGATCCCACGATGAAGCACCAACTTCGCTTTTCTCCAAAGAGCGCTTCCAAGGCCAAGGCCTTGTCCAGAAAGCGGCCGTGGCTCGAAATGCCCAGGGAAAAGACTCCCTCGAAAAGCCTCCCTATGGCTTCCATGATTGCCCCGTTGAGGTCTTCCTCGATCTGCCTCACATCGAAGGTGGCAGTTGTTCTCTGTGGGCTTATTTCCACTGATCTCGTCAGAACTTCTCCCCTGTCAGGAAGACCCAAGTAACCGGTGAGCCTTATCCTATAGCGGACAAGTGTCCTGAATAAGTTGGAGTCTGCTTGCACATCCAGGCTCTCTATCTTGCCAGTCACTGCAAGTCGCACACCGGGTGGAAGGTCCTTCAAGCTTTCCGGCTCTGGCCTCCAGGAGGGAAGGTCAACCACCTTCATCCCCTTGGCCTCCAAGTATCTGGTGACGATGTAAGTGAGGTCCTTTCCCGTGTTAGGGGAACCGAGCATTATGGTCTCTGGGCTTCCATCTACCCTTATCCTCCTTCCGATGATTTGAGGAGCACTCCTCATATCTTGGAAAGGAGCAACAGCGACCGTGGCGGACTGGAAAGAAGATATTTCCCCCGTGGGCCTGAAGTGGAGATAAACCATCTGAACACCGGATCCAGTGCATCCAGCAAGGATTAATCCCACCAGGATCCCAACCCAGAGAGTTCTCCTCGCAAACCTCTTTTGGGCCCTTGGCACCATGATCCCCCTCGAACTCCCTTTGGAATTTCTCGGAGCATGATAGGCGATCGAGCACATCTGGTCAAGGACAAGATGACCCAAAGGCACTCTTTGTCTCGATCTTCATGGCCACTTTGCTCTGGGGTACTTTTCCTCGATAGAGGTCTTGCAGGGGCGGGCTTCTAGACCAGCTTAATGGTCGACCCTGGGGGTCTAGAGGATCTTTCGACAAGAACGCGAAGGAGCGTTTCCGCGCGAGATCCTCCGGCACTCTTTAACTTGTGGCCTGTCCCAGAAAGGCCCTTTTGTTGCACCCGCTCGAGCTTGGAAGGGACTCGGGGACTGCTTCAGACGGAAGCTCCCCTCCCAAAGAGTGCACGATTCTGCAAGGGGGAGCGAGGGTTGATCCGAGGTGGGTGATCAAATGTGTCGGCATGATTTTTGGGCCAACCCCAGAAAAAGAGAATTTCACAGCTTGGCCAGCTCGAATTTGCTCTGGGATCCGATAAGAGAGGGCAATTCCAATCGAGCCTTAAGGATTTGGTAGCTCGATGATTTCTGTGCGAGAAAGGGTTGAGAGATGGGCCGAGAGGATGGCCCTGTACCCGGTGAGAAAATTCTCGCACACAGACTCACAAATTCAGAAAAAAATGCTTGACACCTCGAGTAGCTAGTGTCTTTAATTGAGCCATACGTCAAAGGCTTTTTTAAAGACCACGAGGGAAGGAGGGATTCCGAATGGGGAGAAGACTCTTCGCTATGTTTGGAACTACAGCGCTTTTCCTGGGATTTTCTTCCGGGGCCTTTTGCTCAGTTGTCGGAACTTGGGAGGTATCTGGCACTCTCACCGTCAAAGTCACGATAGGTGGGCACTCCGAGACTGACACGATTCCCTTTGAGGATAGCTTCACATTTTCCTCGGACGGTGATTTCTACTCCTTGGATATGGAGGGGACCTGGGTTCAGAGGAAGAGGAAGTTCTGGGTCAATATAGACACTGAGGAGCTTGAATACTTCTTCGAAGATTTCATCGAGGAGTTGGATTATGAAGCTGAGTTCACGGTGACCAAGAGTGTCTTCAGCGGAAATGAGAGCAAGAATGGCTCGACGATAAGCGGCAGGATTTCACTGGCCATGACTTTTTACATCTACGACGAGGATGACGAGGATGAGGATGACGAAGATTACGATCTGGAAGCTAAAAGGGCTAGGAAGGGCAAGGTCAGTGCAGTAGCTACTTTCAGAGGAACTAGAAGATCGGAATCGTCTCAGGGATCTGAGAAGAAGGTGGGATTCCAAGAGGTGCTTTACAAGAGCCTTTTCGATGGGTTCGCTGGAATGCTCGGGAGGGAAAAAGGCATTGAGGAGAGGTGACTGAGAGGATATCCGTTCCGACCCGTCGTAACAGTTGACGAGAAAACAGAAAGGATCTTCAGACAGGTGGCCTGAGCAGAGGAGTTTCTGAGGGTCCTGGGTTAGAGGCTCCAGAAGAAGAAGCACGAGGGGAAGCCGGCTCTGAGAATAGGGTTCGTGTGATCGAGGGGGGTTGCGCCTCGAGGCCACTTGTACCTGTAAGCACTGGGATTGTGGGTAGGAAGGGAGGACCCTCTCCTTCCCGGGAGCGATTTTTTGAGGGAAGCTCTCTCCTTTTTTCCCGATCAAATGGGAATTTGGGAATCACACCTGCCCGCTTGCATGAGAAGTGACCCAAATAACCGAGATCACAGAAGGCCTGCAGAGACTCTGTCCCTGCCTGTAAGGAGAAACTCTGTCGAGGATGGGCCACGCTTCGGTCGATGGTTGTACGAATCCTAGCATTCATAGTCGCGATTAAGCAAATTGACAGCTGCGATCTAGCAGGCTAGAATATCCTCCATTGCAAGTCCTTTATCCCCAGTCGACACTGGCTGGGTGTCCACAACTCGGAGGAGGCATGCCAGATGGGATCCGACTACACACAGATGTGGGAAGAGCTAGGTCTGGACTTGGAGGCGCACGATGCCCTTCTCAAAGTCCTCGGTAAGTTCTACGGAGATATCTACCTTTCTCAGAAAGGGAGGCTCAGAGGGGCCGAATACCTCGACTTCGTCCTTTCGGAGGTGCACGGCCTCAGGATAAAGGAACTTCAGGAGGCCAAAGCTCGAGGCAAGAAAGTAGTCGGGACCTTCTGCATCTTCGTTCCGGAAGAGCTCATCTGGGCGGCAGGAGGAATATGTGTGGGACTTTGTGCGGGTGCGGACATCGGTCGAGAGGCAGCCGAGAGAGTCCTTCCTAGAAATACTTGTGCCTTGATCAAGTCATTTATGGGCTTCAAGAGAAAATAGGGGAACTTTGCGATGAACTGGAAGGCCGGGTAGCCAGAGGTGAGGGGGTGGTTCCCGAGGACACCCGTAGGATAATGCTTTCTGGGTGTCCCATGGCTGTGCCCAACTGGAAGCTACCTTATATCGTGGAATCGAGTGGAGCAGTGATAGTGGGCGAGGAGTCGTGCATTGGAGTGAGGAATACACGGGATCTCGTCTCAGAAAAAGGGAAAAACATGGAAGAGATGATAGAGTCCATAGTGGACCGTTACATGAAGATAGACTGTGCGTGCTTCACTCCCAACAACGAACGAATCGAGAACGTGGTGAAGATGGCAAAGGATCTGAAAGTGGATGGAGTGATCCACTATTCCCTCCAGTTTTGCGACCCATATACCATAGAGGCCTTCAAGGTGGAGAGAGCTCTGGAGAAAGAGGGAATCCCTGTGCTCAGGATCGAGACGGATTACTCCATGGAAGATGTGGAGATCCTCAAGAATCGTGTTGAGGCCTTCATAGGGACTCTAGGGAAATGAGAGTGGTTGGGCTGGATGTCGGCTCGAGGAGTGTGAAGCTCGTAGTGATGGATGAATGCGGGAGAATCGTCGATGTTCGGCTCGCAGATACGACCTTCGACCCCTCAAAGCAATGTCTGGCTTTGATCGAAGGGTTAAAGGTCGACAGGATCCAGGCGACAGGCTACGGACGCCACCTCATGGGAAAGATTCTGCAGGCCTCCGTGGTTCCAGAGATATTGGCTCATGCCAGGGCAGTCCATCACATGTTTCCCAACGCAAAGGGTGTCTTGGACATCGGAGGTCAAGACACCAAGTGCATCGCATTGGGTGATGGCGGCAGGGTGATAAAGTTCGAGATGAATGATCGCTGCGCTGCTGGGACTGGGAAATTTCTAGAGATAATGGCTGGGGCCTTCGGTATGGGGATCGAGAAATTTGGGGCCTTCGCCCTCGAGGCAGACGAAGCCTCGAACATTTCCAGCATGTGCACAGTCTTTGCAGAGAGCGAGGCAACCTCCCTCATGGCGAGAGGGGAAAGGCCATCTAGAATCGCCCTCGGCCTTCACGTCGCTGTGGCCAGGAGAGCCTTGAGCATGGTTCGAAGGGTCTCCCCAGCGATGCCCATAGCCTTCACGGGAGGAGTAGCACTCAACCCCTGCATGAGGAAGTTGCTGGCCGAGGAGCTCGAGGATCAGATACTCATTCCTTCTCACCCCCAACTTATGGGAGCAATTGGGGCAGCCCTGCTCCTTCTGGACAAGATCGCTAGCGGCGAGCGCGGTGCAGATATGTGTTCGGGGAGGGGGGCGGAAGAACGTGGGAGTAGAGCGTGAGGCCGGTGAAGGGAGCCGGTGCTCCCCGCGGGCTGCAAACCCGTTTGGGGATGGCTGACAACCATCCTGCTGCGTTCGACTCGCAGGCCGGCCTCCAGGCCCTGCGACGATGAAGAGGCTCATGGACCACCCGAAGAGAGGCCAGGATACGAAGGGGCCAATCCAGATTGCCGAGTTCCGATGAGGAGGTGGAAATGAAAGGCAATGTTCTCGCGACTCGATGGGGAATAGTTCTTGTAGGGGCCTCCATAGGGGTTATCGCTCCCCTGCTCCAGAAACTGGGTAACCCAGCCAACATGGGCATATGTGTTGCTTGCATGGAAAGGGACATAGCAGGCGCCCTTGGCCTTCATCGGGCTGGGGTGGTCCAGTACCTCAGGCCAGAGATCCTGGGGTTCGTGCTCGGAGCATTCTTGGCAGCTGTCCTCTTCAAGGAGTTCAGGCCAAGGGGAGGCTCTGCTCCGGTCGCCCGATTCTTCCTGGGAATGTGCGCCATGATAGGAGCCCTGGTATTCCTGGGCTGCCCTTGGAGGGCCTTGCTGAGACTGGCCGGAGGGGATGGCAATGCCATCTTGGGATTGGCAGGGCTTGCAACGGGGATATGGATCGGCACGCTCTTCTTCAGAGGGGGTTATTCCCTCGGACGAAGCTCCCCCCAGAGCAAGTCAGTGGGGCTCATGATCCCCCTCCTCATGGCTGGGCTTCTCGTGCTGAGGCTCGCCTATCCTCCAGTTGAGGGCCAGGCTGCAAGCGGGATCCTTTTCTACAGTCTCCAAGGGCCAGGGGCAGCGAGGGCTCCCCTATTGGTCTCCCTAGCTGCTGGATTGATAATCGGAGTTCTTGCTCAGAGGAGTCGATTCTGCACCATGGGGGGTATCAGGGACCTGATCCTCTTTCGGCAATTGCATCTGTTTTCGGGGATGGTGGCCCTGGTTGTTGTGGCATGGGTGGTCAATCTGATCCTCGGGCAATTCCATCCCGGCTTCGAGAAGCAGCCCGTGGCCCACTCCCAGCACCTCTGGAATTTCTGTGGGATGATGGTTGCGGGTCTCGCCTTTGCCCTGGCCGGGGGCTGCCCGGGAAGGCAACTCTTCATGGCAGGAGAGGGGGATAACGATGCGGGGGTATTCGTGCTGGGAATGATAATAGGGGCAGCTATTGCCCACAATTTCGGTCTGGCTAGCTCGCCTCAGGGTGTAGGCCCCAATGGGATTGCAGGTCTGGCAGTTGCAATGGGGATATGCCTTTTCATTGGCCTTACCAATTTGAGACGATCCTGAAGGGAGGTGTTGGGATATGGCGGACAAAACTATAGATGCCAGGGGTCTTTCGTGTCCACAGCCAGTCCTCCTGGTGATGGAAAACATGAAGAAGCTGGCTAAGGGCACCCTGGAGGTCCTAGTTGACACGGATACAAGCCGAGAGAATGTCTCAAGGGCAGCTCGCATGGAGGGATGGGAGGTGGCCCAGGAGGAGAAGACTGAGGACGGCTACAGGATGATTCTGGAGAAAAAGAATTGAGGTTTTGGCGAAAAGGCAAGGAGACGAAGCAAAAGGCTCCCCAACACGAAGGGGGGATGGGGAAGGGTATCCTGGTCTTCAGGAGCACGACAGAAGTCATCCGGGCGGAGAGGCTCCTCAGGGCAAAGGGAAAGGAAGTGAGGGTCATGGGCCCCCCACCGGAGATTCAGACAGGATGCGACATGGTCATAGAGTATCCCCTCATGTCGCAACTCGAGATCCTGAGGATTCTCAGAGAGGCCAAACTCGAGCCTCTGGAAGCTGTGCCTGTGGACAGTCCTCTTTTGGCGCCTGTCGGGCTCTTCCATGTGAAGGAGCTGGGCGGATATATCATGGTGAGGGCAGCTAACATGAAAATCACTGTGGAGAAGTCTACGGGCATGATAGTCAACGTCTCGGGAGGAGGTTGTCCAGATGTGCCCTATCTGGCTCAAGAGCTCGTGGGCAAGACACTCAAGGATGCCCCCCAACCCCTGGAACTGGGTCACACCCTCTGCGGCTATGCCCTCCAGCTCGCTTACGAGGAGGCCATGAGAATATGCTCGCAGTAGTGGGCACGGTTCCAGACCCATCCATTCCCGTCCTGGATGGCCAGGCCACCATCGAGGGAGATGAGATCGTCGTCGGGGGAAAGAGGCTCAGGGTGGGAAGGGGAACAACGGCCTTGCTCGCAGCTGCCATAAAGGTGGCAATCCTGATGGACCAGCCAATGCCCCACGCGTACCTCGCAGGGGATATCGGGACAGGGGAGGGGAGCTTGAGACTCTATGCGTATTTGACGGAGAAGCTCCCCCACGGAAAATTTCGGGCTATCGCCTTTCACTACATCCTCCCCGATGTGGACTGGCACAACAAGGTGCTTCTGGCACTCGATGCCATGGAGCCGAGGCCCCTCCTCCTCGCTGATGCTGGTTGGATGTACGTGGCCAAGATGAGTGGACAGGCTCCCTCGTACGACCTCTTCACTCCTGATGCTGGCGAGCTCGCATTCCTTGCCGATGAAAAGGCCCCTCACCCCTTTTACACGAGGGGCTTCCTCCTCAAGGAAGAGAATCGGGTGCCGGAGCTCATCGAGAGGGCTTACAGAAACGAGGACGCCTCCCGTTGCATTCTCGTGAAAGGGACCAGGGACTTCGTGGCCACGAGGCATGGGATCCACGCAACCATAGATGGTCCCACTGTGGAGGCCATGGAGGCCATAGGAGGCACCGGGGATACCCTCTCGGGCATGGCTGCAGCCCTCGTGGCCTCGGGCAAGGACTTGCTCCATGCGGCTCAAATTGCGGCCGAGGCCAACAGGGTTGCTGGCGTGCTGACCCGAGCCACCCCAGCAACTCAGATCCACGAGATAATAGGGAACCTGCCCAGAGCCCTGGGGGAAGTCTTGGGATCGTCTCGGTAGGACCCCCGAGTCCAGGGAATCCACCCTGGGTTCGTCTCCGTGAAGCCCGAGGGCCTCTTGCGGAAGGCAAAAGAGTTGGGAGGCGAGGGGGCCTCTCGGCCCCCTCTGGAGGAGGAAGGTGCGAAGAAAACCTTCCGGGTCTTTTCCGAGTTCAGAACTTGAAAGAGGCACCGAACATCCCGTTTATGCCGGGCATGGGATAATCTTTCTTGTATTGGTAGTCGTAGTCGAGGAGGTTCTCGCCATAAGCGAATACCTCCCCTTTGATCCTCGATTTTGGAACCCGAAACTCGTAGCTCAGCTTTCCATTGAGGAGTAAGAAGGAATCCACTTCCACCCTCGATCCTGGATATCTCGGATTCACGGTGTTGTAGGAGTCGAAGTAAGCGAAGTCCACTGCTATTTTGAAATTCTCGAGAAATCTGTAGGTCGCCCCGGCGCTCATGCTCCAGGTAGGAGCGAAGGGAAGGTCCTCGGGATCCCTGGTCAAATGGGTCGCTCCCACAAAAAACGCTAGATTCGCCAGAGGAGTGAAAGTCAAAGTGGTCTCTATGCCCCTCGTCTCGAATTTCTCTATGTTCTCGAAGTGGGCAGGAGGAGGCGGGGGCGCAACGAATATGAACCTGTCTCTTCCCTTGTCCCTGAAGGCCGTGAAGTCCCATCTCACATTGGGGTGGAGTTGAATGGCTAGCCCCAACTCCACATGATCCACCTTCTCCGCCTTGAGATTCTTCCAAAGCTTGTTTCCACCCCAAAAAAGATCGGAAGACACAACGACATTCACTCCAGGATAGTTCACGCCCCGCGATGCCATGGCGTGAAACTGAAGCAATTTTTCCCACTGAAGGACCATGCCTACCTGGGGAGCGAACTCGTCGGAGAAATCGCTGTGGGTGAAATACCTGAAGCCCGCTGAAGGTATCCAACTCCACCCTTCCCCCAACTCCACCTTCTGGTTCACCCCCAGGTAAGGGGACCAGATCCTGAAGGTCTCCCTATCCCTCTCCAAGAGGGTCAATGGGCCCACCTGTCTGACCCTGCCACCGAGGTAGTCCAGGTCCACTCCCGAGAGGATCTCTCCACCTGGCCACAATCTCCAGGTCTCCCTGGCCCTCAAGCCGTAGGTCTGATAGTCGGTCAAGGTATCGAAAAGACGGCCCAATCGGTCCCTCTGATCAGCCCAGTCTATATGGCCATCGTTTATGTAGAGCTTAAGATGCCCTTCTGCCACGGAATATTTGTTGGAGATGGTCACGATGCCCAGGTAATCATCCACATTGAACCTCCCCTGAGCCTCCATTGGCCTCCCAACAGGGCCTGGATCCCTTGCCCAGTTGTCGGTCCTGTTGAAGGTGGCACTCACGTCCCAGTTACTTCCCAACTCGTAGCCCATCCGGCCAAAGTACTCCTGGAGCTCTCCATCAGCCTTATCCCTGTGGCCATCGGAACGGCGATAGCTCTGGACCAAGTAATAGTCGAGACCGTCTATCTTTCCTCCATGTTCTGCCACCTCTATCTTGGTGTTGAAAGTCCCGTATGCTCCCATGATCCTGGAGGTAAAACCCTCCTGGGTCATCCTCTTGGGGATGAGATCCACTGCAGCGAAGCCCATGTTACCGAAGTATAGGGGTTGGGCGCCCTTGAACACTTCGATCCTGGAGATGGGGTCGATGCTCAAGACGTCCATCAATGGGTGAGTCCACACTCCCACTACCTTGGGAACTCCATCGAAAAGGGTCTGGATCTCAGCACCAGGCCTCGATGAGCCCATGGAACGTATGAAAATGGAGCCCCCAGCTCCGCCCCCGAAGCTCCCAACAGGATTGTGTCGAGAAATAACGACACCAGGCGTCATCCGAAGGGCCGAGGGCAGATCCTGGGCATTGAGGTCCGAGATCTGCTCCTCGCTCACAACGGTCACCTGGCCCCCATAGCGATTCACCGTATTGCCCTCGGTTATGGGTGTTGCGACAACCACAACCTCTTCCAAAGCCACCTCTTCCGCCTCGCAAAGGCCAGAGGTCAATAAAACACCCGCAGCGACGATCCCCCACAAGGCCTTCCCTCTAAGTGGCTTCGCCATCTCTTCACCTCCCAAATCCGAAATGAACCCATAGAGGGGTCCCCAAGCTCCCAGTTCTCTGAGAAAACAAAAAGAGCCACAAGGCCGCTTCTTGCGACAAAGGGCCTTCGTGGCTCCTCGTAATT
>Ga0078972_1007930_pt1 | contig 10656 bp, 21 predicted proteins | sample YelNatPaOPGAMG01_FD_67568 | JGI IMG/M metagenome (GOLD analysis project Ga0078972, IMG submission 67568) | Hot spring thermophilic microbial communities from Obsidian Pool, Yellowstone National Park, USA - OP-RAMG-01 (SPADES assembly) (version 2) | ecosystem: Environmental > Aquatic > Thermal...
GGCGGCACCGGCCTAAAACGGGGTGCTAAGGGTATGGAAGAAAAAGCGTTCAAGGTTGATTTCAAAGAAGGGGAGGGCGGCCCCTTCCCTTATGTGGACTTTGGATCTCGACAGGGCCGGGTACTCCGGCTCTGGCTGAGTCGGAAGATCCCCCTCAACGAAGAGGGGATGTTAGTCTTCCCCGTCCACGGGGTGGACCTCATTAAAACCGAAAAAGGGACCCTGGTCCTTCGGCCAGGGTCCGGGTCCCTGTACCAGTCGTTTGTTGCTTGCGGGTACAGGGGCTATTCGACAATCAAGGTCCTGGAGCCCCAGGACCATAGGATGTTCACCTATTCAAAATCCGAGAGCCCAAGGGGGGCTCTCGGGGTGAGTCAGGGCTGTATTATCTGGGTGCCGCAAGGTACCCAGAGGGTGAAAACCTCCTGGGAGCGGACCGGGAGGCTCTATGGCAGGGCAGGGTGGGGGACCACACTGTTCTACCCCAACGGAAGGATCGAACTCTTTGAGGAGGACGATCCAGACGATTTAAAAGTCCTGGTCGAGTAGACCGGGGAAACCGCCTGCTACCCGGCATAGGGCGGTATAAAAATACTATGCAGGGGCACGACGATCTGTCACGGCCCTCGTAGTGTCTAGACTTTATGGTTTAGTCGCTACGGGGGCTTTTTTTTGCCCAAAACCCTGCTTGTGCGAGGATAAAATCTATTTAGGCGGCACCGGCTTACGAGGTGCAAAGAAAATGAAAAAGAGAAAGGTAATTGCGAAGGTTGAAAAGTACTTTGACCCCGAGAAACGACAGTATTGTGCAAGAATAAGCTTCTTTCTACCGACAGAGAAAGACGGCAATATAGTCAAAGACTTTTTATCAAACAAAAAGGCGTTGACCGGAGTTACATTATACAAAGACTGGGGAATCCGTGCAGATGACCAGGGATTTAAACAGTATCGGTTCTCCTGGCAGACTATTCGTGAAAATACTAAGGAGGCCCTTGAACAAAGGGCTAAAGAATACGTTGAAGAAAGCTTCGCAATGCTGGAGAAGTTGGCCGACGAAAACCGCAAGGCTGACAATGAGATCAGGCAGATCTCGTTTATCAAACGAGAAATATAAACCTATGAACCGCTCGGTATGAGCGAACAAAACCCATTAGAGAAAAGAGGTTGTAAACAAATGTATGTAGACAAAATAATTATTGGGGAGGATGGAGACTTAACCCTAAGTAAAAACGGAATAGAAAGCATACAATACTGCCCGTTCAACTCTGTTAAAGAATATTGCAATATAAAATGCGCTTTGTTTGCACCGGTTAAAACGCATCCCAAGACCGATTTAACCCCCGCTGCCTATTCCGTTACCATTTGCCAAAAAACAATAATTTGGTCTACCAAGTTTGAAGCAAAAATTAGATTCGAGGAGAAAAAATATGCGTTCCCAAAAACAGGATTTCCAGAGTAATTGATTATCACCGCTGTATGCGGTGCTATATCTTAGGGGGCGGCACCGAGCCCACGGGGTGCTAAGGAAATGACTGAGTTAATTTTCGACACTAAGGAAGAGGCCGAAGGCTTTCTTCGTGGGGTAGCCGGACTGAGAAAATGTCCGGACGGGCTGTACCGATATCATGAGGTGCTGTCGATTGCCACAGCATTTAGGCCGATTTATTCGGCAGACGGCTGGGTGATAGCCGGTAAAGCGCCTGGTGAGAGATTACATTTATACAATTATGACGAAAAATCGGGCTTGCTCGTAAAAGATGTTTTAATAGCGTAGGAGGATGCGTATGAAAGTTGATAAAATTATTATTGATCGATATGGCGGCTTGTCCGTTGTAAAGAATGGCATTGAATTCAAACAGTTCTGTCCGTTTAACACGTCATCGGATGGTTTGGAAACTTGCGATATGAACTGTCCGCTGTTTAGCCCATTGCGCAAATATGGTGAATTGTATTTTTTAGATATTTGTAAAAAAACGTTATGGAGTGATCAAATTAGAATTGATGCTCCAGGGTTTGAGATTAGGACGGGGTGGGAGGAGCCTGATTTAGACTTAAATGAAGATGATTAAATAAAGGGGGGGAAATTGAGAAAAAAGAAAAGCCGGAAATCGATTGTGAAAGAAGCGGATTATGTTTTTAGTCGGTACATACGGATGCGTGATAGAAGATGTGTAACGTGTGGGGCCGCTGAAAACTTGCAATGTGGGCACCTTTTTTCAAGAGTATCGTATAGTACACGATGGGATGAGGAGAATGCGTTTGCACAGTGTGCGGCTTGTAATTTTCGACATGAATATGATCCAGCACCGTTGACTTTGTATTTCATAAATCGATTCGGTAAGGAGAAGTATGAATCGTTATACACAAAATATAAAACAAATGTTAAAATGTCAAATGAAGAAATCCTTGACGTTGTCAGGGAATATAAAGAAAAATTAAGAGAATTGGAGGAAGGGTATGAAAAACATTTATGAGAGGCTGATCGGGGTAATGGCAGATTTGGAGGCGATCCAGAAAACAAAAGTTAATCCGGCACAGGGATATGCGTATCGTGGAATTGATGATATGTACAATGAGCTACACAAGCTTTTCGTGAAACATGGGATTATGACTGTGCCGGAGGTGGAGGCGGTGGAAACGGTTAGTAATGAAACGGCGAGGGGGGATAGGAAGCTGATGACTATACACCGGCTGGTGAGAGTGAAGTATAAGATCATGGCCGAGGACGGACAGTATATTGAGACGGTTGTGTATGGCGAAGGGAATGATACGTCGGATAAGGCTTTGTATAAGGCGCTATCGGGGGCACATAAATATTTAATGATCCAGTTATTCGCCATACCGACTGAGGATGTGGTAGAGCCGGAGCAAGAGACGATCGAGGTTGAAAAGAATAATACAGTTAAATCCGAGTCGAAGGTTGGGGATGTGCCACAAGAGAATATCCCTGCTTTCGGTGAGTTATTAACTAAAATGGCGAATGCAAAAGATAAGGAGGAGCTGAAAAAGTATTATGTAGAAGCGATAAAGTATTATCGAGATAAAGAGCATTTAAATAAAGTAATTGAGGTTAGAGAGTTGCGGTTGAAACAGCTAGAAGAAAAGCTGAAGAAAGAGGAAAAGAAAGAAGAAAAAAATGAAGAGAAACCTGTAGCAAGGGAGGGCAAGGATGAAGGTATCATTTTCTAAGCTACGATTATCTCAACGGCGTATAGGTAAAATCACAGCTAGTCAAGTATGGAAATTGTTTGATGAAGAGGAGCGGGAATCGTATATACATTACCTTGTTGCAGAACGGCTGGGGATGCGTGATGATGCAGAAAAAATAAATTATGCGTTCGCTTGGGGGCGGAAATATGAGAGTTCCGCCCTACGGATGGTTGGGGAGTATTTTAAAGATGAGGTATTATATGTCGATTTTATTGAGCCGAAGGAAGGGGAACTGGTGGGGTGGTTCGGGGCAACGCCGGACGGGTATTTACGTAATAATAAGTTGTATGTAGAAGTAAAAAGTATGTCGAAGGCTACGGTGTGTGAATTTGCCAAAACGCAAATGATTCCAGAACGGCATAAATGGCAGATTGTTGCCGGAATGATTGCCGCTGATGTGAACGAATGGGTTTATGCGATGTACCACCCGGATATCCCGATTGAGGATAGAGCCTTGTTAATCGTGAAGTATGTATGCAATAAAAAAGAAAAAGAATTGTTAGTTGAAAAAGTCTTAGAAGCAATAGAAGAAGTAAAGAAAAATTTAAGAGAATGGGAGGTAGAGGTATGAAATTTGAAATTGTAAAATTAGAGCCTACAACGATTGAGGTAAGCTTGGATGATGAGTTCCGAGAGGTTGAGAGTTTAGCGGAAGAGGCTATCGGGATAGAGGTTGTAGACCAAGATAGCCTAAACAAAGCAGGTAGTTGTTTGCAGAAATTGAAGGCAGTAAAGACACTGATTGAAGAAAAATACAACCCATATTTGGATGCGGTGAAAAAAGCGAAATCCATGATCGAATCGATGAGGAAAACGATTGTACAAGCGATTGAGGAAAGCACATATAAAATATCGATTCTTGATCGTGAGTTGCGGGCGAAGGTGAATCTATATTATGTGAAAATAGAAGAAGAGCGGAAGAAAGCTGAGGAAGAAAAGAGGGAAGCAGAAGAGAAGTTGCAAAAAGAAAAAGAGAGTGGTAATGTGAGTGTGGAATCGGTGCTTGCAACGATCGTAGAAAAGCCGGAGATCCCAAAGGCGAAAGGAGTACACCAGCGGACTGTATGGAAGTATCGGGCGTCGGACGAGCCGCTAGATCCCGCTTACACGACAAAGGATGAGCTTGGATTCGTGATACCTGATCACCCGAAAATCCGGAAGGAGGTACAGGAAAAGAAGGAGAATACGAAAATCCAAGGTGTGTATGTATACAGTGAAATAATCACTGTAGTTAACTGAGGAGGGTAAAAATGAAAAACTTGGCGGTTTTGTGGAAGTTTAAGAGTGAAAAGCCTAATGCGCCCCTTGCGAAAGGGGTGCTGAATTGGCAGGGTAAACAATACCGGATCGTGATGTGGAAGAAGAAAAAAGAAAAGGAGAGCGATCCGGATGTAGTAATACAACTCGATAATAAGAAGCAAGAGGGAGAGAAGCAAGAAGAATTTGTGGATGACATACCGTTTTGACGACTATGAAGAAAAGTATAAAATTTGATGGTAAGGTAAAAAGAAAGGGCAATGCGCTTGAGGTTTCGGTATTGGGCGCATTGCCCGAAGAGATTAGGGAGGACGTCGTATACGATATAACAATTCGAGAAAAAAAGCAAGTCCGTACAATTCCGCAAAATGCGCTTATGTGGTGGACGTATCGGAAAGAGTCGGAAATCTTGAATGCCGGATATAAGGGTGAAGAAGGTGTTGACCCATGGGAACTGTACAATCAGGATTTATTGCGCATGGGGGATGCGATATTAGTTGACGTGATCCCGGAAGCGATTGAAGAGTTAAAAAGAGTGTTTCGGGTAGTCGTGCCGTTGGGTGCAGTTGAGCATGACGGGAAAACGTATATCAGGTGCGATTGTAGAACGGGATCATCGGAGTGGGATAAAGACAAAATGGCGAAATGGTTGGAGTATCGGATACGGCGGTTAGAGAGTTTAGGGTATAAGTTTGATATGCAAAATGTTATAGATGAAATTAAGAATGAATGGGAGGTATAAAATTATGAAAACAAAACAAATTACAATTGTGCCTAATGATTACGTGGACAACTTTTTACCGAAAGTATCGCCTGATGCGACAACTGTGTTTTTAGTGATATGCTCGTACGTAGGGGCATGGCCGAGGAGGGCACGGGAATTAAGTGTGAGGAGATTGCCGGAGCTAACCGGAATGACGAAGAGGAAGATAGAAAAGGCGATAAATGATTTGGTTGAAGCAGACGCTATAAAAATCCTTCGTTACGAGTGGCCAACCGGGAAGGTGGATTACTGCTTGGAAGTAAATTACACTGATCCGGATGAAGAGGAGGAGGTTGCGAATGAATAGGGGAACTTATACGGTAGTATGCAATGATTTTTTTGACAAGTATTTGAGCAAATTATCGCCGGCGGCGGTAAAGGTGTTTCTAGTTGTGGATCGAAAAACGGAAGGGTGGCATAAGAAGGTTGATCGTATAAGCATTAGCCAGTTTGAGCAATATACAGGGTTGACGAAGCCTACGATATTGCGGGCAATAAAAGAATTGGTTGAAGAACGGTTAATTGAAGAAGAAAAGTTTTTGCTTGATGGAGTTTTGGTGAAGCAGTATCGGATCGTATATGATGAAGTTAAAGAGGAAGAGAAGAAGGACGTTGTATTACCGTATGAACAAATTGAACAGAATCCAGAGCCTGAAGAAACGGAAGGGGCAAAAAAGATAAATAGCGAAAATGAATTACCTAGGCCGATTGCGTTAACAATAAAATATGAAGAAACGGACACATTAGGTAAGATAGGGAAGAATAACGAGCCGGTTGGTATAGAAGAGATCCCAAAAGAGTTGAGGGGGCTCGCACGTGCGTATGGGGAGATGGTAAAAGATGCGATGAAAGTTATTGATTTGTTGAATTATCATAGTGAGAAATCATTTAAACAAACGGCCTATAATGTTCGGTTAGTGCTGAGGTGGTTGAGAGAAGGATATAAGATCGCAGATTTTGAAAGAGTAATTATTGCAAAATGTATCGATTGGATGAATAACCCTGATATGCGGCCGTATGTTAGACCGCAGACATTATTTGGTAACAAATTTGAAAGCTACGCTAATGAGGCCCTAGTGAAGCCTTGGAAACCGAAGGTGTTGGTGTTTGACGGTAAAGGTCAAGACAATATAAATGGAGGGAATACAAAGCAGATGATTACGGAAGAAGAGCGTGAAAGGAGAATGAAACATAGTATTTTGTGGCGGGGGTATTGATGTTGTGGACAGAAATAGCGCAGAAACTGGTTAGAAAAGAGCCGGTGGGCCGAATTGAATTGTCAGATATTGTCGGGGGTGTTTTAATAAAGCTTGTTGAACAAGGAGAGATAGAGAATGCGAAAATCGTAGAGATGGGATTTCTTGGTGGTAAATGCCCGATTTGCGGTATGGAGTTCAGGAAAGTGCATGTTAAAAACAAGTTTATCGAGTATGAGTATTATGAACCGGCATGTGATTGTTATTTGAGATGCCCGTTTTGCGATCGGTTGTTGTATGCAGAAACAACGCTTGGATTGCGTGGTTGCCAATATTGCGGAAGAATAATTTGTAAAGATACAGAAGCGATAGGTGTATTTAATAAAGAAAATCGGATTATCGAAGGACAGGATAAAAAGTGCGGAGGAACGTTAGTGCCGAAAGTCGGGTATTGGGAATGTGATAAGTGCGGCAAGTGCTATTATAGCAATATTGAAATATTTAAGATGATGAGAGGATAGTGAGGTGGTAAAATGATAGTATTTATTGCATGTATTTTGCTTGCCAGTTGTGGAAGAGAGGTAAAAGTTGAGTTGCCGGCGACAAACCCGTATGGGGGAACGGTTGTATTAGAGGAAACATTTCGTGGGGTGCCTGTGCGGATATTAGATAAGTTGATACAAAGCGAGTCGAGTTGGAGGTATACGGTTATACACCGTTCAGAATATGAGGTATCGGTTGGGTTGGCGCAGGTAAATTTGAAATGGTTACCATATTTTCGCAGTCGGTATGGTATTGAAGATCCTGCAAATCCATGGCAAAGCCTTGTGTTTGCAGCTGATTATTTAAGAGATTTATATCAAGCCACGGGTTCTTGGGAAGATGCGATTGTGGCATATAAGGTGGGGTTATTAAATATAGGCAGAGAGCCTGGGTGGGTTCGGGTTTTAGCAAAGAGAATTACAGAATAGGGAGGTGCGGTATGGAATTTGTAATACAGACTATTTTAGTGATTGGTATTTGTGCTTTTGGGATTTTAACAATTTGGTATTTGTGGAACGAGTAGGGGGGGGGAATATGTTAAAAAGGTATGAGGTATTGCTTAAGGCGATGAAAGAAATGAATGATCCTTCGGCTTGGGGGATTCTAGACCGTAAAAATAGGTTAATAGAATTATGCGGAGATAAATTTGATGTTGATGTGAATATATCTTTACGGACCACTCTATATGGCTATCATTTAGAATATTCGCAGATTTATGTCGCCATTCATCTTGACCAATTGCCTCCGCGGATCGTTCCGTTTGTTGCTGATCCAGTGGAAAGACAGAATGTAGTTGAGACTGTGCATGAGTGGCTATACGAAGAAATTGATTGAAGGAGATAAGAGATGACTATAGGGCAAATAATAAATTGGATTCGGGCGCAAGGATCGAAAATTGACCTGTGGCCGAAGGGAAGTGCAGGGGTAGAGGCCCGATGGATCGTCGATGGGGATACCCTGTACGTACTGATCTATGGAACGGACTCACGGTTCGACTGGATCCTGCACTTTCTCCCAGGGTGGGGAGAAATAGCGGAGATCCTGTATGGGGTAGCCCTGGCCGACCAGCTGGCCCTTAAGATCAAGGAGTATGGAGAGGTTAAGCTAGTGACAATCTATGGCCATAGTTGGGGTGGAGCTATTGCTCCTATCACGGCCGACACCCTACAGAACACCTTCAAGGGGCTACAGGTATGCACGGTGGGCCTGGGAGCTAAAATGCCTGCCGTAAGTTCCCTCACCTACCGATTTGTGCATCGAGGGGACATCGTACCCTATTTGACACCCTGGCGAGTGTGGTGGGCTAAACGGAAGCGGATGTTCCTGGGAATGAAGATTGTGATTGGAAAGTGGAAGCCGTTCTGGAAGGCGCATCCGCTTGGAACTTATATACAAGCGTTGTGGAACGTGGATGATATTCTTGAAATTGATTAGAGGGAGGATATTATGAATAAAGAAAATTTGAGAGCATTGGTAAAAACGTATTATGATTTTCAAGACATGCGAGTTCGGATGGCGAATAGGTTAAAGAAAAAGAAAGATGGTAGTGATCAGGTAGTAATAGATGAAATAAATCTAGATACCGAAGCCATCCCGGTGCTTGTGGACATGTGGCAGGATTTATGCGAAAATGAAAAACGGTTGTTGAAAGAGATCGAGAATGAATTGGAATCGTTCCCGGTTTACACACAGTTTTTAAAGATTGTGAAAGGATGTGGGCCGACGATGAGTGCGGTAATTATTAGTGAGTATGATATTCGGAGAGCGGATACCGTTTCAAAGTTGTGGCAGTATACCGGCCTGAATCCCGGAATGGTGAGGGGAAAAGTTGTGAAGGGATCGAAAAAGGATGGAACGCATAAGCTGGTTGAAACTGATACGATGATTCGAGGGGATAAAAAGACGTCTGGGTTTATTGCACCATTTAATAGCTGGTTAAGATCTAAAATGATCGGGGTGTTGGCGGCTAGTTTTTTGAGATCGAATTCGCCGTATCGTAAGTATTATGATGACTACAAGAATCGGCTTGAGAACGAGGATCGGCCGGTAAACGGAGATCCGAACAATAAGAAATGGTGCGAGGTGTCGAAAGGGAGAAGAGACTTGGCGGCGAAACGGTATATGATTAAGATGTTCTTGAAAGATTTGTATCAGGCATGGCGGACGCTGGAGGGTTTGCCGGTTAGAGTGCCCTATGCCGAAGAATATCTAGGCCGAAAGCATTCGGCTTAATGAGTAAGTGCCGTGATTGTAAGATGATCGAAGGCATTGAGCGAGCCTTCTATGCAAAGTAAACCATTATGTCTGAGCGATTTATTGTCGCTAGATTCAAGAAAACCATAGATCCTAAGCGAGCGAGTAGAATCGAGTAACCCAAGAGAAGCGAGCGAGCCGGTGATATTGAGTAGCCCATCAACGGAAAGCTAGCCATGAAATTAAAAATGATTGTATTGTTTGAGCGTGTCGGCGATGTTAAGAGGTCCGGGTTCTGTGGAGCGAGTCGTTTGACCGTAGAAAACCAGTATACAAGAGCATGCCTGTGCCTATTCGATTTTAACGAGAAGGGTAAGCGTGTTGACTGAGGCATTGAGAAACCCATATACTTGGAGCTAAAGCGAATCATGGCCACGCTGATAAATGCAACCGAAGTATTATAAGTGAGCCACCTTGCATAAGGAAATTATATTCTCAGAACGAGATGATGAGGGCAATAAGGGATTTAGCGAAGATGAACCTGAGATCGTGATATATGCATTTGGATTGAGCGGGAGATTGACAAAATTAAGAATTTTGATCAAAATTACCGAGTCGATTTTTGAGAGGGAACCAAGCCTAATTAGCGGGCTGGTAGGTGTTTAGCGAACCGCAGACGGATAGCGAGTCGCAAGAAAAAAATGGAGATTGTAGATTGAGCGGGCCGGTAAATATGCGAAACCCAAAAATAGGAGCGGGCCGCAAAACGATGGAGATGGCCGACGATGGAAAGCGAGTCGTAATAGTAAAGGGATAGCCGTATAGGAAGATGGGTAATTATTTGCAGGAGAGCGAAGGGTGGTAGGGAGGGCGGAAGGGGTGAACAGGTCGGTTAAGATTAAAAAATATACGGCTGAAGAAATAAAGGGAATAACATTTAAATTACACGAGATCCTTAAACGCAATCGAGCAATGAATAAAATGAGGCTGTTAAAAGAGAGTGGGGTTGAGAAGTCGGTATGGAAGATTGCTATTGAATGGTTGACGCGGGAATATTACGATGTGGCGGAAGATGATGACGGGACATTGTTTGTAATTGATGAATACGCTTGGGTTATTAGACAAAAATTGCTTGAACTTAACAGCTGGTCGAAAGAAATTAAAAAAGAGTTGGTAATGTTAAAGAATGAGATTGAGAGATTAGAGAGGAGGGTTAGGGATGGAGAGCAGAAGTGTTGATCGATATGTGTTCCGGTTGTTTGAAGAACTGTATGATGCCGGCCATGAGCTATCAACGCATATTGAGGTTATGCATAGGGCTGATCGATGGCCGGATGCGGTAAAAGCATTTCTGGAAGGATTACGGGCGGTTGGGTATGTGATAGATAAAGAAGGATTACAAAAGGCGTTTGATGAAATTTTAGAGGAATGGGTATAATAAATTAATGAGCGCGCTTATATTTCGGTATGAGCGCGCTTTTATTTTATGTGCGC
>Ga0078972_1016870_pt1 | contig 10656 bp, 12 predicted proteins | sample YelNatPaOPGAMG01_FD_67568 | JGI IMG/M metagenome (GOLD analysis project Ga0078972, IMG submission 67568) | Hot spring thermophilic microbial communities from Obsidian Pool, Yellowstone National Park, USA - OP-RAMG-01 (SPADES assembly) (version 2) | ecosystem: Environmental > Aquatic > Thermal...
CACCCATAGAGTCGGGGTTCACGACTGGCGGGGGTGCAGTGCCCTTGACGTGCGACGACGCGCATCCAGACCCGGTCCGCTTCAGGGTGGCGGGAGAACGGACTACTGAACGGACCCCCGAATGGACCCCCTGACGGAGCCCTCGATTATCCATCCGCAAAGCCCCTTCGCTCGGACGGTGCCCGGCCCCGGGGAGGTCCCGGCGAGCGGTATGGACCTCGGCGGCCACCGAGAGCAGCGCTCGGGCCAACGGACGGAGCACACCCGGCGCGGGCACCCGGGCACATAGTCGCTGCCGCGCACAGCCCGATGCCGCGCACGTCGATTGCTGCACGTCAGGTGCGATATCGTCCGTGCCGTGCACGGTCGCGGTGGGACAGCTCCCTCTGGCCGCAGCCGCCGCGTGACCACCTTGCGGATGGCGGGGGTCCCGGTCCGAGATCCCTTGCGGATGAAGGGACTGTCCATCACCCCGCTGTTGCGGATGGTGGAGGTAGTCGGCTTGCTCCCCTTGCGGATGGCGGGGGTGTTCCGGCACCGGCGATGACGCCACCGCGGGGTGACGTTCCGCTCGGCTCACAGGCCGGCCGCTCATCGGCCACCTGCCAGCGTGCCGCCGAACACGTCGACCAGCCGGCGCGCCTCGTCGGGCGCGACAGGCGTGCGCCACACGGCTTCGGTGACGAGCCCGGCCGGTCGCGGCTCAAACACCCCGACCGCCACCCGGTCGCTCGCCGCGTCGAGCGCCACCCGACCGAGACGACGGCCCACTGGCGTATCCGCGGCCTGCCCGCAGGCCGATAGCACCGCAGCCGCCACACGCTCGGTCCGGGCCAGCACCAAGACGACCGGACCCAGTGTCGTAGCCGGCCTGACGGCCACGTAGGCGGCGAACCGGGCCAGGATCGCCACCACCCGCACAGTCGGGACCCGCTCGACACGCGCCACCATGAGCGCCGTGACCACTTCCCCGCCGAGACCGACCCGTAGCTCGGCCTCGACCGGCAGCTGCCTGACGGTGTCGCTACCTGGGTCCTGCCAGGTCAGATCATCCTGCAGTCGGCGCCATCCGGCCAGGTAGAGGCCGACCTGACAGCCGTGATCGCGGACGCCCAGCCATAGCTCGCTGAGTGCCGCCATCGCCCGCATGCCGGCAGGGTCGTCGCTCCATGGCTCAGGCGGTCCGGCGCCGATGGCCGCGACACCGAAGGTGGTCAGCCAGACGTCGTAGGGGGCGGTCCCGACAGACACCTCGGGCCGGTGGCGGTTGACCAAGCCGGCCCGATGGAGCCGGCCGAGGCGGTGCTGGACGGTCCGTTCCGGCAGCCCGGTCAGACGGACGAGCTAGCCGGTGGTGAGCACGCCGTGCTGGCTCGACAAGCCGAGCAACCGGCGATCGGCCCAGGACAGCCCTGCCGGCGCGCTCCGCGCCGAAGCGGGCCGAGACGGGACCGATGAGTTAGGTTCCGGCCGCGTGCAGAGACGCGGCAAATCTGCTGGTTACCAGGTGTTTCGCGTCATGGGCTGCGTGCCCACGACCGGACAAGCGCGCCAGGGGGCAAAATGATTCGCCTCTTGAGCCGCGAAGTCAAGGGGCATGGCAGAAATTTTTTCCGAGTCGCGGGGCGCAGTGCGGTCTGTCTGCCAGCGGCCTTGGCCTGGTAGCTGGCATGGTTGTCGAGTGGCCGAGCGAGAGGTGCTCCAGGGGTGCGTGGCGAACGCCGGGTCCGTTGTCCGGGAAGGCGACTACGTGTTGCGGCCAGCGAACCCGCACACCGAGTTGGTCCACGCCCTGTTCCGGTATGTCCGAGCGGCCGGCTTCGACGGCGTGCCCGAGCCGGTGGGCATCGCCCCCGATGGGCGAGAGCGGCTGGTGTTCATCCCCGGTGACGTGGCCGTGCCGCCGTTCCCGGTCTGGTCGCAGACCGACCAGGCGCTGGCGCCGGTAGCAGAGCTGTTGGCCCGCTTCCACGACGCCGCCAGCGGTTTCGAGGCGCCGGAGGGGACGACCTGGATCGAGAACTGGCCGACCCGGCGGGCGGCAGCGTGGTGTGCCACAACGACGTGTGCCCGGAGAACGTCGTGTTCCGAGACGGTGCCGCGGTCGCCCTGTTGGATTTCGACTTCGCAGCACCCGGTCGACCGCTCTACGACCTGGCGGCCATGGCCCGCATGTGGGTCCCTCTCGATACTCCCGCCGACGCCCTCGTATGGGGACGGGGGCCGTTCGACCCGTTCGGGCGGCTCCGCCTGGTCGCCGACAGCTACGGGCTGGCGCCCGGACGGGAGGAGCTGGTGGCCATCATCGAAGAGTCGATGACCCACGGCGGCGAGTTCGTGAGACGGCGGGTGCAGCGGGGCGAGCCGGCATTCGTGGAGATGTGGGAACAGATGGGCGGTCAAGCCCACTACGACCGCCGCCGGGACTGGTTCGCCCGGAACCGGTCCCGTTTCCTGGATGCTCTCGGATGAAGACCGACCAGAAGGTGCTGGTCCCGACTCTCGTCCTCACGGGGACGGTTGGTTCGGGCAAATCGACGGTGGCCGCCGAGATCAACGACGTCCTGGCCGAGCTGAAAGTCCCCAACGCCGCGGTCGATCTCGACGCGCTGGTGTGGCAGTGGCCCTCCACTAGCAATTGGAACAACGACTTGATGTTCGAGAACCTGGCGTCCCTCTGGCCCAACTACCAGGCCCACGGCACCACCCACCTCATCCTCGCCCGTGTGCTGGAGGACCGGGCCGAGCTCGACCGCTACCGCGAGGCTGTGCCCGGTGCCGAGATCACCGTGTGCCGGCTCACGACGCCCGAATCCCTCCGCATCGAACGACTACACGAGCGCATGCCGCCGGGAGCTTCGCGCGACTGGCATCTGACCCGTAGCGTCGAACTGGAAGCCATCCTCGCGAATCTTGTCTGCGACGACTTCGAAATCGAAAACGGAGACCGACCAATACGCGACGTCGCTCTCGAAGTGCTCGTCCGGGCTGGATGGATTCCAGCCGAGGACCCACCCAGCCGGTCGCTGTAACAGGCAGGGTTCGGTCCGGCCCAGCACTCCGTCGTTATCCTTCGGTCGTGACCTGGGGTTTGGCCGAGGCGTGGGAAGAGAACGCGAGCGAGTGGATTGCATGGGCTCGAAAGCCCGACCACGACGGCTTCTGGCAGGGCACTTGGCCCGAGCTGCGGGCCGTGTTGCCCGACCCCGATGGCGTCACCGTGGAAGTCGGCTGTGGTGAGGGCCGGGTCAGCCGGCAGCTTATGGCGGACGGTCACCGCGTCGTCGCCGTCGAGCGATCACCTACCCTCGCCGCCGCGGCCCACTCCGGCCCCACCCCGATCAACGTCGTTCAGGGCGATGCTGCCGCGCTCCCGCTGCCGAGTGCGAGTGTCGGCCTGGTCGTCGCGTGCATGGTGTTCCAAGACGTCGACGACCTCGACGGGGCAGCAGCTGAAGTGGGCCGGGTGCTGCGGCCTGGCGGACATCTCTGCTTCGCGATCGTGCACCCGTTCTCGTCCGCCCAGGACCCACTCACCTTCCACACCGGCCAGCCAGCGCCGATCACGACCCCGTACCTGGTGGAGCGACGCTACGAAGACCACGCCGAGCGCGACGGCGTGACGATGACCTTCGTGTCCGCACATCGACCGCTGTCCGCCCACGTCTCCGCGCTGGGCGGCGCCGGCCTCGCGATCACCGCCGTACGGGAGTTCGGCAGCCGAGAGATCCCCTGGCTACCCGTCGGCCGAGCCGTCAAGCTGCCCGGCACGCAAAGCCGGCGATGACCGAGCCCGGTGAGAGGCACCCCGTCGGCGGTGATCGCTACGAGTGGCGGGGCGGCTTCCGCAACGACGAACTGGGGGCTCTCCACGCCGAGGCGTTCGGCCACACCCCGACCGACGCCGACTGGGCAGAACGCCTCCACCGCCACAGCCTCGGTTGGGTGTGCGCCCGACGAGGAGACAACCTGATCGGCTTCGTCAACGTGGCCTGGGACGGAGCGGCACACGCCTTCCTGCTCGACACCGTCGTCGCGGCGAGCGACCGGGATCGTGGCGTCGGGACCACCCTGGTGTCCGTGGCGTGCGCCCACGCTGCTGCGGCTGGCTGCGAGTGGCTCCACGTCGACTTCGAGGACCACCTGCGCCGCTTCTACTTCGACGCCTGCGGCTTTCGGCCCACCGACGCCGGACTCGTCCGGCTGCTGGAATCCTGAACCCTGGCGGCGACGAACCAGGCGCCATCGAACAGCGGCTCGCCGCCCAGCTCGTCGGCCAACTGGTCGGCGGTCAAGTACCGCTTGTAGACCCGATGCCGGGAGCCGTCGTTGAGCACCCGTTCCTGCCACTGCTCAGAGACGACCCCAGGCCGGCGGGCAGAGTCGACGACCACCAGCTCGTTGGCCACCCGACGAGCCTCCGACAGGAACGCCTCCCGCTCGGCTGGCGGGAGGTGGCCGTAGAAGTGGCTGGTGAACACCCGGTCGAACGCGCCGTCGGCGACCACAAGATGCAGGGCGTCCCCGACGAGGGCCAGGCCAGTAGGGAGACGGGACTGGGCGATCGCCACCATCGCCGGGCTCTGGTCGAGCCCCACGACGTAACCGCGGAGATGCTGGGTCAAGAACCCGGTACCGCAGGCCACGTCCAGGGTCCGGGCCGGGGTCAGCCTCCCGACCAGTTCGACCACCTGGGCCACCTCGTCGCTCCAGCCCGGCCGGTCCCGACGAGCGAACAGGCCCTCGCCCGTATACCACTCGTCGTACTCGCCGGCCCGCTGCTCGTAGTAGACGCCGGTCGCCCGATCCGTGGCGAAAGCCGCTGTCTGCACGCCAACCAGCCTGCCACGCGGCTGAGGATCGCCCCCAGCGAGCTTCTGGGCACCGGCTAATCTTTCCTTCGTGCGCTCCTGATTTCTCTGCCGAGTTCCCGTCATCTCGTCGAAGAGGAGTCACGCGCGTGCCCATCACCGTCGTCACCGGCCCCCCCCGGAGCGGGCAAGACCACCATCTCCGCAGCGCTCGCCCGCTCGAAGCAACGCGGCGTCCATCTACCGACCGACCACTGGTACCACTGGATCGTCACCGGTTACGTGCCGCCGTGGAAGCCCCAGGCCAGCACACAGAACACCACGGTGATCGAAGCGATCGCCTCATCGACTGCCCGCTACTCGGCCGGCGGCTACCACGTCGTCGTCGACGGGATCATCGGTCCGTGGTTCTTCGAACGCTTCATCGACGCCATGGGCCACCCGCCGGCTGGTGTCGACTACGTCGTGCTCCGACCCGCTCGACATGTCGCCCTGGCCCGAGCGAACGGGCGCACAGGAGACCGGGACCTCACCGATCCCGGACCGATCACGGCCATGTACGACGCCTTCGAAGACCTCGGCTCGTTCGAACATCACGCGGTCGACACGACGCACCAGGACCCCGCCGCCACACTCGCCGTCATTTCCCAGGGTCTGGACAGTGGGGCGTTCGCTCTGACCCGTACGTCCAGCAGCGACTAGAACCCGGTCTTCGCTGCTTACTCCGTGGTGTCCCCCAGCTCGATGCCCCGTGACCGTGCGTACTGTTCGAGGGTCGGTAGCACCCTGAGATCCTTCGGCCGCGCGGCTGCTCGCTTGGAGCGGATCACGTCGGCGAGGGAGGCGACGCGAGCCCGCGTGTCACCGATGAGGACCGCCGTCGCGTGCACCGTCAGGTCCTCGAAGCCGCCGGTACCGCTGGGATGGAAGGCGAGGTCGAAGTCGCCGTACCGGCAAGTGAGATTCAGCATCGCCATCTGGACGATGAGCTGTGGTGCGGGATCGAACGGCACGCCCTCGGGGATGCTGGCTACCCGAAGTCGTGCGCCGAGTTCGCGCAGCGCGTCGGCGATCCGCCGGAGGTTCTCCGGGCTCGACGAAGGCGTGAAGTCGATGTCGAGCGTCGGGGGGATCGGTGCACCGGAGGCATGTGCAGCAAAGGCACCGATTACCACGTAATCGACACCGTGCGCGTTGAGCACGGCGATGATCGCCTCGGCGTCCAGCGCCGGTGCTTCGTCGGTCACGAGACGGCAGCTCAGGCGTGGAGCCCGGCTCGGCGCCCACCTTCGGCGAAGCGCTCGACGTTGCGCCGGTGGCCCGTGGCGACCCGCTCTCGCTCCTCGGGAGAGCGGAGCCGATCGATTGCGTCGAGCACAGCGTCGTGGTCGTCTGCCGGCTCCAGATGGATGCGCATCTCGAGGCCGGCTGCGGCGAGCAGCCGTTCGAGGGTCGAGAACGCGGGATCGGCGTGGCCCGATTCGATCCGGGCGACCGTCGACTGTGCGACACCCGCTCTCGTCGCCAGCTCGCGCTGGCTGAGCCCGGCACGTACCCGCGCGCTCGTAAGGAGCCCGCCGGCTACGGTCGTACGAGGAGCGAATCGATCGACGACAGTCACGGGTCCTATGATAGCGCAGACGCCATCACATCCACCGCCGGCAAATGGACCAGAGCGGTCGGGTCACGTCTGTTCGAGTTCGGCCAGCAGCTGACTGAGTTGCTCGTGTAGCTCGCCCGGGTTCGAATAGCGACAACGCAACACCACCCTGTGCTTTGGATCTTCGCGCCTTTCGGGCTGACTATCCTGGGCTTTCGTGCTGTTTCGTGGTATTCCCACGGGGTTGTCCACAGGGTTTATCGACCTGATTATCGACTCCTGATCACCCTGCCCTACACAGCCCTACGCACGAGATTCGGCCGCCACACCGGCCGCACGCTGGGGTTTCGCGTGTGAGCGCGTCGGCCGGCGCCGAAGTCGCGCCTCTTGCCCTACGCAGCCCTACCGCAGCGTAGGGTAGTGCCCTACTCAGCGAGATGGGCCAGAAGTCGCCTGCCGTGTGGTGCAGGTTGGGGGGGTTGAGGCGGCGCTCACGCGATCATGGATCGTTGTGGCGTGCTCGCTGACAGGAGGGACCGGTTGCCCGATGATCGACGTGCGCTGTCTCGGGTGCGAGGCGATGGTGCCCGGTGGCGAGGGCCCGACCCTGTGGGGTGCACGCGCAGGATTTCGGCCCCGCAGTCCCAACATCGCGCAATGGACATGCTCCGGTGATGTCGACTCTCGCGTTCTTCAGCGATCGCGGGCGAGATGCCTCGGGAAGGACGTCGACGGTATCGTGAGCAAGGCATTACGCAGAAGCTGCAAGCGGTCCTGGGCCGAATCGAGCCCGACCCGACGACCGCCGCTCAAGCAGCGAGGGAGGCCGGGTGGCCGGAGGGAATCGCACCCTCCGGCTCCCACAGAACCGTGCGTAAGTCTCTCGACTTACACGGCTCGTGCCATCCAGCCTCAGGGCCGGGCACCGGCCCGCCAGTGGGCGAACAGGACAGGCTCTCGCAGCGCAACCGCTTCGAGCCACGCCCACACCCGCTTCTTGGACCCGCGTAGCCGTTTGTACTTCTTCTTTGCCCACCGAAGCAGGTAGTGGTTGATCTGGCCGAGGTTTCGGTTCAGCTCGGACCCGTAGAAGCGCCCGTAGAAACTGACCCAGCCCTGCACGATCGGGTTGACATCCCGTGCAAGGTCCAAGAGGGTCTGCCCATTGCGCAAGTGCAGCCGCCAGCTCTTGATTTCTTGGCGGATCGCTTTGGCCGCGTCATCACTAATTGCCGGAAGGAAGCCCACAAAGGGGCCGAACTTGCCGACAGCAAGACGAGGACGGAACGTGTAGCCCAAGAACGTGAACTGTTCATGCTCAGCAGAGCCTTTACGGTTCTTGTCCTTGCAGTACACCAGGTGGGTCTTGCCTGGATGGAGTTCCAGGCCTACCTCCGCCATTCGCTGGGCGATAGCTGCCAGGACCTCTCGGGCCTGGGCCTCACTCTTGCAATGGACGACACTGTCATCGGCATAACGTTCGAACGGTACGGTCGGAAACCTATTGGCCATCCAGTTGTCAAACGCATAGTGCAGAAACAGGTTCGCCAAAAGGGGTGAGATCGCGGAACCTTGAGGGGTTCCTCGATCCCGCGCGACTATGGTGCCATCCACGTTCTGAAGCGGTGCAACCAGCCACCGCTTTATGTAGAGGATAACCCACGGCAAGTCAGTGTGCCGTTCTACCGCTTTCAGCAAGAGACTATGGTCAATGGTGTCAAAGAACAATTTCAGGTCCAAATCGATGACCCAATCGCTGTCCCAACACCGTGTCCTACACGTTGCTACCGCATCCAATGCTGATCGCCCTGGCCGGTACCCATAAGAGTCGGGATGGAACATCGGTTCCACGTTCGGCTCCAGGTACATACGAACGACCGTTTGGGCAATCCTGTCGGCCACGGTGGGCACGCCTAGGATTCTGACCCCTCCAGCTTTCTTTGGTATTTCGACAGCTCTGACAGGCGGTGGGAAGTAACTCCCAGAGGACATGCGATTCCAGATCTTGTAGAGGTTCCCCTTGAGGTCCCTCTCGAAGTCTGCTATCGACTCCTCGTCGACACCAGCCGCTCCCTTGTTGGCCTTGACCTTCTCGTACGCCTCGACGACCCTCCACTTGGAGATGTCGAACGGCTTGTCCTTTTCCTTCAACTTTGGCTTGCTCACCGGCTCATCCCACCCAAGGGCAGTTGACCTGAGACCAAGACCTGGATGGCCCGCCCCCTTTGCTCCAGCCCCATTACAGGGCCTTCATCGCTACTGCGGGGCGGTCCGCCCCTGCGTCCCGCAACCGGTACTCAACCCCTCGTGGTTTCTGTCACTCGGGGGTCTCCCTCTTGACGACCGGGGGGCCATTGACCCAAATGAACGGTCGCACCTTTCGGGATCGCAGGTTCCCACGTTCCGCACCAGGGCCTGAGCCAAGCTCGTGCCCCCTCCATGCCGGACACCGCCTGAGCAGTAGGCAGGTTGCCCCCAGGCTCATCCCGGACCAAGTCCACACGGCCTCGGTTTTGATGTCGTCCATGCGCTTTCGACATGTCATCAGGGGTTTACTTTCGTTCACCTTCTTGGCTCCTACCTGACGAGGTCACGCCTCGCCTTTTCCGCAACGCTCACCACCCCGGCCATTGAGCCGACGCAGCTTGCGGTGGTTTGCAGCCTCCCCCTGCAGGGCGGCTGCGGAGGGTCGGTTCCCCCATCCCTGGTGCAGCACCGCTTCAAAGAAGCTCTTCGACTTATGTCATGTCTTCGAGTCCCCTTTCAGCGTTCGTGGCGCAATGGACTTTCGCTGTCTTGAGCGACCTCGGCAATGGCTGCGTCCAATGAGAGCCCAGGTCATGCCGCACGCGTGAGCGTGTCGAGCAGACCGTCGATGATTTTCGAGTTGAGCGGCCCAGAGGATGACATCGTCGAAATTCGTTCGGACCACAAGCAGCGCCGCAAGGCGGCAAGCGCGTCGAGGAAGCTTGGCACCGCCTTCTTCTGGTACCAGGGCCGCGCGATCCAGGTGACCGTCGTCCCGAACGTCGGGATGTACCACGTCCAGATCGCCGCGTAGAGCCACAGCGAGAGCGACGCGGCGCGCTCGGGTCCCTGCCCCTTCCAGCTCTGGGGGTCTTCTGCGTGCAGGCACTGCTTCACCTCACGGTTCACGCACTCGATCGACCAGCGACCGGCATAGAGTGAGGCGACGTCGCCGGGGGACGTCTCGAGGTCGGTCGTGAAGAAGAAGTCGTCGTGCATGACCCCATGGGGATCGCGCACGATGACGAGGGCCACGAGACGGTTGGGGTCCGTCGTGTACCACAGCACCGGACGAGACCACACGAGGAGGTCGCGCTCTTTGCCCCGGAAGTCGACCCGCACCGCGCTGAACGCCTCGCTCTTCAGCTTGGCTGCCATCTCCGCTGGGCTCTCCAGGCGCTTGCCCTTCTTTCGGGGCCGGCCAGGCTTGCCGGTCCGTGGAGGTGCCGCCTCGTAGAGAGCAGCGTCGCGTCGCATCCGAGAGGTGAGCGTGGTCCGGGGCAGCCCTCGTCTGGCGAGCGAGGCGTAGGCTCCGTCGGCGCACAAAGAGAACGAGCGGTCCGGCAGCCACGAGGCGATCTCGGTGACGATCTCGCTGGCGAGGTCGAGCGTGGTCGGGCCTCCCTTTCGGTGCAGACGGACACCGACGGGGACACCGATCGGCTGGCCAACCCAGGGCGGGCGTACCCGGAGGGTGACGACGACCAGGTTGAGCCCAGTGGCGTAGACGACCCTGTTCCGAGTCGAGCGCACCGCGTCCCGAAAGCTCCCTGCACCGTCGATCTTTCGGCCCGACTTCTTGTAGAGCGTGTCGTCGCAGTCCAACACGAGCGTGCCGGCGGGAGTGAGCACGCCGACCATGTGGACGACGAGCACCCTCCACAGCGCGTTCGTCGACCACTGGGCGGCTCGGACGAAGCGGTGGTAGGCGTCGTGGGCCCTTTGCCCGTCGGGGTCGGCCGTGCAGATCATCTGGGTGATCGTCCGCCGGCCCGGAGCGAGCACCCAGCCGGTAAGCAGCGTGGAGAAGATCGCGTAGCTCGGAGCTGAGAAGCACCCGCGAGTGAGCCCGATCATGGCCCGCCACCGGTTCCCCTGCCCCTTACTCATACTGCCGGGCATCGGTCCTCCCCTCGTCGTCGGATCCGCGGTAGTAAACCGCGGATCAGAGCGGATAGGGTGGATCCTGATGGCAAACGGCGCGAATGACCCGATCGG
>Ga0078972_1016871_pt1 | contig 10656 bp, 9 predicted proteins | sample YelNatPaOPGAMG01_FD_67568 | JGI IMG/M metagenome (GOLD analysis project Ga0078972, IMG submission 67568) | Hot spring thermophilic microbial communities from Obsidian Pool, Yellowstone National Park, USA - OP-RAMG-01 (SPADES assembly) (version 2) | ecosystem: Environmental > Aquatic > Thermal...
CAACTGGCTTGCAAGCAATCTTTCAACAGCTGATCTTAGGATAGTAGATGTAAGGGATAGCGTAACTGCATATTGGCTTGAACATATACCCGGGGCGGTCTATATCAATCCAGATGCTATTAGATGGCCCGATCAAGGCGTCCCTGTTAAATTAATGCCGATCAAAGATTTAGCTAACCTCTTAGGAAAAGCTGGGATCAACAATAAGACTATGGTTGTCATATACTCTGAAAAGGGCGATTACAAAGCCCCATATCTGCTATGGGCATTAGATTATATAGGACATACAAAATCCGCAATTCTTGATGGTGGATGGGCAAAATGGAAAGCAGAAAATCGCCCCGTAACGCAAGACTATCCACAGATCACTCCGACATCATATGTAGCTAAACTCAATAAGAATGTCAGAGTAGAATTGAACGAGGTAAGCAGTGCTGTTACCAATAACAGTGCCGTTATTCTTGATGTTAGACCTGCTGATCTTTATTCAGGAGAAAAGGGAAATTGGAAAAGAAAAGGGCATATCAAAGGTTCAATAAATCATTTTTGGGGTCTTGATCTAAATGATGATGGAACGTGGAAAAGCAAAGATGAACTCAAAAAAATATATGAGGGAATCGGCGTTACTCCCGACAAGGACATAATCGTCTCATGCGGTCAGGGGCAAATGTCAGCACATACCTATTTTACATTGAAGCATATACTCGGCTATCCCAATGTAAAGAATTACGATGGCGGATTTAACGAATGGTCTAATGTTGAGGGAATGCCTGTTGAAACAGGAACTAATCCATAAGATTATCGGAGGATTTTAATGGATAAAGGAATAAATCTCATTGATGATGTCTCAATTGTCCTTTGCGGAGAAGCTGGTCAGGGAATACAAACAGTTGAGCATCTGATGATACAAACACTAAAACTTTCAGGATATAATGTTTTTTCAAGCCAAGAGTATATGTCTCGTATCCGTGGCGGAAATAATTCAACATCAATACGTATTTCATCAAAAAAGGTTTCTGCACCTGTTAATAGAATTGACATATTAATACCATTTGGCAAGGGGGCTTTAACGCATGTCCGTAAAAGATTATCTCCCGATACATTGATAATAGGAGAGGAAAAATCGTTTAAAGATGAAAATCAAGGTCACCGATCAATTAATGTGCCGATATCAGAAATAGCGGTAAAAGTTGGCGGAGCTATCTATTCAAATACAATTGCCTCTGCGTTAATGTTAAGGCTATTTGATGTTGATATTGAGTTATTCAGTAATTATCTGAGAAAACGGTTTGCGGGCAAAGACGAAAGCATTATTCAAAAAAATATAGACGCTGCTGAACAGGGGTATGCTTTAAGCGATGAGTTGCTGAAAGGTAACGATATTCGCGTTAACGTTCAACGTTCTTCCCAAATAACTAATGAGATCATAATGGACGGTGTAGAGGCGTTGGCACTTGGTGCAATAGCGGGAGGTTGTGATTTCATATCATTCTATCCTATGTCACCATCAACAGGCATCGCTACAACACTTGCCCAATATTCAAAACAATTTGGGATAATAGTTGAACAGGCAGAGGACGAGATAAGCGCGATGAATATGGTCATCGGTGCTTGGTATGCAGGGGCAAGGGCTTTGGCATCTACTTCTGGCGGAGGATTTGCTCTCATGGTTGAGGCATTAAGTCTTGCTGGCATGATTGAATCTCCCGTTGTTATCCATCTCGCACAGAGACCTGCACCAGCTACTGGACTGCCGACAAGAACTGAACAAGGCGACCTTTTCTTCGCGTTATTTTCTGGGCATGGCGAATTTCCAAGGGCGATCTTTACGCCGGGAGATATTGAGGAAATATTCTATCTGACACAAAATGCGTTTAACTTGGCTGATAAATACCAAATCCCTGTATTTATATTGACAGATCAATACATTCTTGAATCTCATCATAATATATCATCTCTTGACCCTTATCGTATAAAACCAGAGCGATATATCACTAAGACAGATAAAGATTATAAAAGATATAAACTCACAGAAAACGGCATATCTCCAAGGGGTATCCCCGGCTATGGCGATGGATTAGTCATCGTTGATAGTGATGAACACGATGAAGAAGGACATATAACCGAAGATATGGATGTCAGAACTAACATGGTCAATAAGAGGCTAAAAAAGCTTGATCTGATAAACCAAGAGGTGCTTTCTCCTGAATTGATCGGAAATCCTGACTATAAAACGCTTATAATAGCCTATGGATCAAACTATAATGTCGTAAAAGAGGCATTAGCTAATATCGGTAGTGATGACGTTGCTTTCCTTCATTATAAACAGGTTTATCCTCTGCATTCGTCAACTGCTGACTATTTGAAAAAAGCCAAAAAAACTATTATAGTTGAAAATAATGCAACATCTCAGTTCGCAAAATTGATAAAAATGCAAACTGGAAAAAGCATTGATAAGAGTATTCTCAAATATAACGGTATGCCTTTTTTTGTTGAGGAATTAGAAGCAAAATTGAAGGAAAATATTATGTAGTAATATATCTTGTTGTGACAAATATAAATTTTAGGAGACTGATATGGATACAAAATCCTTTGATATGGAGAATTTGGATATAGCGTGGTGTCCTGGTTGTGGCAATTATGGGATACTCTCCGCGATCAAAAGGGCATTAGCAGAGCTAAATATAGAGCCAACACAATTAGCTATGGTGTCAGGAATAGGGCAAGCAGCAAAGGCGCCTCATTACTATCGCTGTAACTTATTTAATGGATTGCATGGGAGATCATTGCCAGCAGCGACAGCTATAAAGGCGGTCAATCCAAGCCTTACTGTCATAGCAGAAAGTGGCGATGGTTGCACTTATGGAGAGGGCGGAAACCATTTTATCCATACTATTCGTAGAAATCCTGACATTACTAATATAGTCCATAATAACATGGTCTATGGTCTGACGAAAGGTCAAGCATCACCGACAAGTCCACATGAGCTAAGGACACCAGTTCAGATTGATGGCGTATTTTCTGAACCATTTAATCCTTTAGCTGTTGCCATCAGTTTAGACGCTTCATTCGTTGCAAGAGCTTTTGCGGGTGATATTGATCAAACAAAGGAGATAATCATAAAAGCCATTCAACATAAAGGTTATGCACTTGTTGACGTCTTCCAACCATGCGTGACATATAATAAAATAAACACTTTCAGATGGTTTAAAGAGAAAACATATTATCTTGATGAATCTTACGATCCACATGACCGAGTGGAGGCTTTTAAGAAGGCAATTGATACTGAATCTTATGCACTTGGCGTCCTTTATATTAATCCAAAACCAACATTTGAGGAGAAATTGACCGTTTATAGTCATAGCAACGAACCACTATTTAAACGAGAGCGTGATTTAAATATGCTTTCAAACATTATAGAATCAAAACGAGGCATATAAAAATAGATGGAAAAATACAAAATACATTATGCTTGGTTTATATTAATTCTCGGGGTTTTCGTAGTTTTTGGGGCATTAGGATTGGCGCGTTTTGGCTATTCCATTGTTTTGCCATCTATGCAGAAATCTTTGGAGATGAACAACGCACAAGCAGGGGCATTGGCGACGGCAAACCTGATCGGTTATCTCATCTTGTCAGTGATTGGCGGAGCTTTGGCTTCAAGGTATAGCCCAAGAGTTGTTATATCTCTTGGATTGCTTTTAGTTGGAATCGGAATGTTACTGACAGGATTGGCAAAGAGCTTTTCCTCTGCTGTGATTTGGCGAACGTTGACTGGCATCGGCAGTGGGGCAAGCAATGTCCCAATGATGGCGCTTCTATCCGCGTGGTTTGGCACAAGAAGACGTGGATTTGCATCTGGTATTGCTGCTTCTGGATCGTCTGTGGCACTCATCTCTATTGGACCAACCGTCCCTTACATAATATCTGTTTATGGTGAAAACGGATGGCGTGTTAGTTGGTTTATCTTCGCTGGGGTGGTGGCTTTGATCGCAGTTATCTGTTTCTTTGTCCTAAGAAATCATCCGTCAGACATCGGACTTAACGCTTTGGGTGATAATAATGACAAACCTATACAGACTGCTAACAACAAATCTATTGGCTGGGGACAGATTTATCGCTCATTTTCGGTATGGCATTTAGGATTAGTTTATATCGCATTTGGATTTTCTTATATTATTTATATGACTTTCTTTGTCAAGGGTCTTATCGCCGAAGGTGGATGGACGCAAACCTCTGCTGGAAAGCTATTTATGATTATGGGGTGGTTTAGCCTATTATGTGGCTTGATCTGGGGAACTGTTTCTGACATTATAGGCAGAAAATATGCTTTAATGATAGTCTATTTTATACATGCGGTATCTTTCAGTTTATTTGCATTAGTGCCTAATACGTTTGGCTTTACTGTTTCTGCGATATTATTCGGCTTGTCAGCATGGAGTATCCCTGCAATTATGTCTGCGACATGTGGGGATATTCTTGGGTCAAAATTAGCTCCCGCTGCTTTGGGATTTATTACACTTTTCTTTGGTGCTGGACAGGCAATTGCCCCTTTCATCGCAGGACGGATCGCAGATGTCTCTGGCTTTTTCCTTCCTGCCTTCCTTTTAGCAGGAGGAGTAGCTTTCCTCGGGGGAATTGGTGCTCTGACGCTTCGCCCTTCCGCAAATACTAAATGATAAAAATAGAAAAATCGGGAGATAGAGATATAATATGCGAAATTTTAGGTTACTCTTAATCATAATAATTATTTTTTTAATAGCAAATTCCACTTATGCACAAAAGCTATTAATACCTATGGATTTATCCCAAAACGATCACTTAAAAGCCTATGGGTTAGTTTACTGGACTTTGCAATCACCAAGACAATATAAAGCTGAATGGCTACTTAATTATCGTTGTGGATCATTTTTGGTTGAGGATCAGCCTGATGTGAGACAAAAAGCTGTTTTAATGGGGGTAACATTCCAACCGTTATCTTCATCAGAGTTAAATGCGATATATCAAACGATTGAGAGCAGTAATATGGAAGCTATTCAATTAGAGAAAGCCCCTAAGATAGCAATTTATAAACCGCCAGAGGATAAATCAGGACCAGTAAGTATGACAGATGAACCTTGGGACGATGCGGTTGTGCTTGCATTAGAATATGCTGAGATACCTTATGACACTCTTTGGGATGAAGAGGTCCTTTCAGGTAAATTAATGGACTATGATTGGTTACATTGTCACCACGAGGATTTTACAGGTCAATATGGCAAATTTTACGGCACATATAGAAATGCCCCTTGGTATCAGAGGCAAGTTGCAATGTTTGAGGCAGAGGCTAAAAAAGCGGGATATAAGTCCGTCCAAGAACATAAATGTGCGGTAGTTAAAGCGATAAAAGATTATGTCTTACAAGGTGGATTCTTTTTTATGATGTGCACTCCTGACACTGTTGATATTGCCCTTGCTGCTGAGGGCATAGATATAGTTCCGCCAGAAATTGATGGGACGCCTTTAACACCAGATTTCCAATCAAAGTTGGATTTTTCAAAAACCTTCGCATTTAAGGATTTTACATTAGAAACCAGAGCTGATGTATATGAATTCTCAAACATAGATAATCCAAATGTTGAACTTGATCCAATAAAAGGCACAGAAGATTTTACTTTATTTGAATTCGCAGCAAAATATGATCCGATACCTGCGATGTTGACACAAAATCATGTTTCAGTAGTGAAGGGATTTTTAGGTCAGACGACTTCATTTAATAGATCACTGCTTAAAGATACTGTTGTTGTGTTAGGTGATATTGAAGGCAGTGATTATGTCAAATATATACATGGAGCTTGTGGACGTGGGACATTTACATTTTTAGGAGGACATGATCCGGAGGATTATAGACATAAAGTCGGAGACCCACCGACAAACCTTGAATTACATAAAAACTCGCCGGGTTATAGACTTATACTTAATAACGTTCTATTCCCAGCTGCAAAAAAACAAAAGCGGAAGACATAAATATTGTATTTAACCTTAATAGACTTTGCCTTGAATGGTCACCGTTTGAGAATAGATCACCCCAGAGGTTACCGCAGACAAAAGAAAATCAACAAAACCATATTGAGTTGTGATATTTAAGTTCTGGACACCTTCATAATCTGCAACCCTAGGACCAATTATTTCATCAACATTCGGCACAGAGACAGGGATCAATCCCCAGAAAAGCCACAGGGCATGTTTAGTGACGACAAAGTCGTTGCCTCTTGAATTGCTGATTTGAGTCATAGCTACGGGCTTTTGAAGGTTTGACTCCAATGGCAATGTAGCACAACCGACAAAAGAGACAATAAGCAAAATCCCTATGATTATTATGAAAGCTTTCATTTTTGCATCTCCCTTTAACATATAGCAATATGAAAATAGGTTTTGGAAATTGCAAGTTTCAAATTAATATAAAGATTTTCCAGATCAAGAGCTATTAAGTTAATTATTGATCTTATTTCCCATAAGTTAGTTATTGATTTTCTTTCCCAATCCAGTGAAGGTTATGAAAATCCTCTTTGATGATATTATAAAGCCTCTCATCGGATGTCCAGAATTCACAGCCCAATATTTCAGCGGAAGCTAAATAAAAAGCGTCATAAGCAGTGGGGAGATTATAACGAAAAGCTATGTCATAAGCACAAAGGGCGAGTTCAGAATGGTCAAAAAATTCAATGTCCAGAGATGAAAATGTTTCCAAAGAACGTCTTGCATCTTCATGAGACATTATTCCACGGAAAACCTTCCTACGTAATGCCGAGGTTACCTCATAATTAAGCAGTGAAGGTGCTACCACTTTTACATCTTCTTGCATCCATTTAGCCCAAAGGTCCAATACTTTTTGGCTTTGGGCTTCTGATGTAACGAGAGAAATGATAATACTGGCATCAACGCAGACTGGTGATCTCTGCATCACGTTCCTCCCTCATATCTCGGATTTCATCGGCACAATGCGTCATTTCACCATATCTTTTCCTTAGATCTTCTTGAATTCCCTGAAGCTTATTGACACTTTCTAACCTTTGACGCCTTCGTATCTCACGCATTGTGGCGGAAACGACAAATGCTGACCGATCACCTGATGGAACATTTCGTTTGACCTCTTCCCAAGATTCTTTTGGAAAGATCAAAGTAACTCGTATCTTATCAGTCATACATACCTCCAATAAATACTAAATACACACAATTTTAACGCTTCCATCAAGTTTTGCCAAATAGTCTCAATTATCAGGATTCAATTTTATTTTTTATAAGACCAATATAAGCATAAAAATAGATGCAGATGCAAGTTATTAATCAGCCATTAAATAATTTATCTTACACTGCGTATTTCTCCCCAAGTCGTGGAAAGCTTCCCTTTCACATCAACAGGAAGTGCTAATGGTTTTAAGCCATCGTTATATATCTTTTTAATGTCCTCATCTGAAAGACCAACTTTGAAAAGGCTTACCTCATCTATGATTCCTTGAACTGGTCCGCTACCTCCGGGAGGCTGAGCGCCGATCATAAACGGAGCTTCGCATGTTAATGGTTTACTATTCAAGGCAGTTTGTCCGCTTGGTTCACCGTCAACGAATAATTTAAGGTTTTTCTTATCATAAGTCGCTGCGACATGATGCCATTTGCCATCTACAACCACAGCGATACTTTGAATTTGCCTGTCAGCTGGTTCAGTAATACCAACGTTGACTTTGTCAGGTAAAAGCCACATTGAATAATTTCTATTGGGCCATGCCTCTTTTCCCATAACCATTTGATATGGATTAACGACAGAGGGAACTTTTAGCCATGCTGTCATTGAAAATGTCTCTAAATTTAGGCTTTCTTTATGTGCAACTTTTACGTTTCCACCAGAAAACTCTAACGCTTTGCCTTCTTTACCATCAACCCACTTAACATTGCCCGTTATTTCGCCATCATTTCCTGAACCTGTGACATCTTTTACTGTTTTACCGCTCCCTTCATCCATTTTCCAAATTCCAAGAGCGTCTTTTATATTTATTGCAGAAAGGGTTGGTAAGGATAAAACGAATAACAAGGCAAGTGATAATATAATGATTATAGTTCTTTTCATGTTGCGCTCCCCTTTAAAGAATAGTCACAGAAAAAGATTTAGGAAAGGAGGAGACGAAACTCCTCCTAATTTTTATTACTTTCCGATAAACAATGGAGCTAAGACCAATGTAATTGTAGAAAGTAGTTTTATTAAAACGTGCAAGGAAGGACCAGCAGTATCTTTGCAGGGATCGCCGACAGTATCGCCAACGACTGCTGCTTTGTGAGTATCTGATCCCTTTCCGCCGAATTGTCCTGTTTCAATGAACTTTTTGGCGTTGTCCCAAGCACCACCGCCGTTGTTAAGGAATGTAGCAGCGAGAATACCAACCGCTGTTCCGATCATAAGCAGAGATGCGACAGTTTCGGGACCTTTTCCAATAAATCTGAATATGATACCGACAACAACAGGCATAAGCACCGCGAGTAAACCGGGTAAAACCATCTGCTTCAATGCACCTTTTGTCACTATATCCACAGTGCGCCCGTAATCGGGTTTTTCAGTTCCTTGAAGTATTCCGGGCTTTTCTCTGAATTGGTCTCTAACGTCGGTTATAACATATTGAGCAGCCCTTCCTACCGCCCTAATAGCAAAAGATGAGAATAAATAAACCAACATTCCACCAAGTAAAGCACCGATAAATACCTCTGGAATAGATATATCTACTCCTAATAACTGAGCTCCATAGTTTCTAACTTCATCAATGTAAGCGTTGAACAATAAGAATGCGGCAAGTGCAGCAGAACCGATTGCATAACCTTTTGTCAAGGCTTTTGTAGTATTTCCAACAGCATCTAACCTATCGGATTTTTCTCTGACTTCCTCAGGTTGCTGGCTCATTTCAATAATTCCACCAGCGTTGTCAACTATTGGACCAAATGTATCCATTGCAAGGATATATGCTGCTGTCGCAAGCATTCCCATCGTTGCTACTGCTGTTCCAAAAAATCCCGCAGCATGTTTTATTTTTTCTGCATCTTCAGGTGTTAATCCGGGTATATCTCCCATACCAGACGATTTCCCCAAGTAGAACGCTGCAAGGATGGCGATTGATATTGTAATTACAGGCAAAGCTGGTGTCTCAAAAGCCACAGATAATCCTGCAATTATATTTGTAGCAGGACCTGTTTTGCTTGCCTCTGCGATAGAAAGCGTTGGACGATATTTATATTCTGTATAATATTCAGTTATATAGACAAACGCAACGGAAGTTAAAACTCCGATTATTCCACAAAGGAAGAAATGCCACCAAGCACCTGGCGCGTCAGGCGGATTAAGGAGCCACCAGCTAGCAAAACCAAAAGCTATCATTGCTAAAATTACTGCTATATAATAGCCTCTGTTAAGTGACTTCATTGGGTCTTCACTGCCTTTGACTTTAACCGAGACTATACCGATTATAGATGCGATAATTCCAAAGGCACGTGCGATCAGCGGGAACATCATAACACCGATGACCCACGCGGGATTAACATTTGGCACTAATATAGCCATTGACGCGCCTAATATCATCGCACCGATATTCTCTGCGGCGGTTGATTCAAAAAGGTCAGCACCACGACCTGCACAGTCCCCGACATTGTCTCCGACGAGATCAGCGATAACTGCGGGGTTTCTCGGATCGTCCTCTGGAATACCAGCTTCCACCTTTCCGACAAGGTCAGCACCGACGTCAGCTGCTTTGGTATAAATACCACCGCCAAGCTGGGCAAACAAGGCGACAAATGATGCTCCAAATCCATAACCTACAATAAGAAATGGGATTTTTGTCGCTTCAACGCTTGTGGTATATTTCACCAAAGCAAAAAGTCCGCCGACACCGAGAAGGCTCATCGCCACAACCATCAAACCAGAAACTGCACCACCTCTAATGGCTACTTGAAGTCCGTCATTAACTCCTTTCATTGATCCTGCGGCAGACCTTATATTGCTTCGGATACTAACCCACATTCCAATATATCCAGCGATCAATGAGCATATAGCACCTAATACAAAAGATAACGTGATCCAAAAAGCTAATCCAACTGACGAACTAACCGGATCAAAATCTCTGTGCTGCCTTATAAATCCATAACCTATAAACAAGACAACAGCAAAGATAATTGCAAGTATTATGATCGTCCTAAATTGTCGTCTTAAAAAGGCTTCTGCACCTTCTTTTATAGCATTGGATATTGCCTGCATAGCCTCGCTACCTACATCTCTTCTCAATACCCATTTCGCTAATATATAGGCGACAAGAAGACCAATAATACTTATGCCTAAGACTATTATGAGTAAACTTCCTTCTCCCATAAGCCCCTCCAAGTTTTGTGAATATTAGCCGAAGATAAATTAAAGGTAACTAAGATTAATCCTAAATTGTTTCATTCCAATTTAGGTTGTCAATTATAGTGAAGCCAATCCCTCCCTTCATAACAATATTTAACATCTATTCTTGTATTGATTTATATTGATTTATAATTTTTCAGGAAAGGTCTTTATAAGTTTAACAAACTTGGATATTTTTGTAAATACCTTTTTGATAGATAACTTCAATAAATCTGCATTATTTTACTGAGCAATCAAAT
>Ga0078972_1016872_pt1 | contig 10655 bp, 9 predicted proteins | sample YelNatPaOPGAMG01_FD_67568 | JGI IMG/M metagenome (GOLD analysis project Ga0078972, IMG submission 67568) | Hot spring thermophilic microbial communities from Obsidian Pool, Yellowstone National Park, USA - OP-RAMG-01 (SPADES assembly) (version 2) | ecosystem: Environmental > Aquatic > Thermal...
GGTAACTTCCTTGTTCTTAGTGCTCTTGCTGGTACACAGGGGCTTTACGGTTTTACTGGTTACTTTATGCTCAAAAAATTCCTTGTTCCTGAAATCACTTGGGCACAAGCTGCTGCTATATTTGGTGCTGGCTTGGCCATGGGTTTTGTAGGCCTTTTCTCGGCAATTCGTCAGGGACAGGTTTGTGCAAACGGTATTACTGCCATTGGTAATGGACATAAAGTGTTTGTGAATACCCTTATCCTTGCGGTATTTCCTGAACTTTATGCTATTATTTCGCTGGCTGCTGTATTCCTAATCAGCACTTCGTTGTAATTAAATCAATCTTTTACTTTATAGGCGGCTTCCTTTTGGGAAGCCGCTTTTTATTTTGTGCTAAAGGGGCTTTACTTTCGTTCTTATACCAGAAGAAATAGCTTTGCTGCTTGCGTTTCTCTTCAACGCTCCGGGCTACATATACCTTCTCCCCAGTATAAGGATTAATTCCGGTATAGTATATGGTTGATGCTAGGGTCATGGGTGTGGGAGTAAAATCCTGAACCTGTTCCAGCTTGAAATTTAACTTTCGGGTTTCATCGGCCAGCTGTTTCATGTCTTCCTCTGTCGATCCGGGATGACTCGAGATAAAATAAGGAATTAACTGCTGTTTTAGGCCAAATTTTTCATTTAGCGCATCAAACCACAGCTTGAGTTGCTTAAATAGCTCAAACGGCGGTTTTCGCATCATTTTTAGAACTTTTTCAGATGTGTGTTCGGGTGCAACCTTTAACCGCCCCGATACGTGGTAAAGGAACAAATTCTCAAAATACTCCCTTTCTGGTTTGCTTTCCTTCCGGTTTATAAATAAATCGTAGCGAATACCACTACCAACAAACGCTTTTTTTATACCTTTCACCTTACGAACTTGGCTATATAGATTATTTATTCGTTCGTGGCTCGAATTCAAATTTTTGCAGATATTGGGATAGATACACGATGGTCGTTTGCACCTGGCACATAGGTTATAATCATTGGGAGTCATTCCGTACATGTTGGCCGATGGCCCACCTAAATCGCTCAAATAACCTGCAAAACCTGGCATACCCTTAATCTCTTCTATCTCTTTTAAAATCGATAGTTCTGATCGCGACGAGATAAATCGCCCTTGATGTGCTGATATGGTGCAGAAACTACATCCCCCAAAGCACCCGCGATGAATATTCACGGAGAATTTTATCATCTCCCATGCGGGAATGGTTTTACCCTTGTACCGGGGATGGGGTAGTCTGGTATAGGGCAAGTCATACCACCTATCTATTTCATTGGTTGTGGCAGGTTTAAATGGTGGATTTACTACAATGCATCTATCTTCAATAGGCTCTACAAGAATTTTGCTGTTTATTCTATTCGATTCTTCTTCTATTACCTTAAAGTTTTGTGCAAACTTGAATTTATCAGTTTTACAATCCTCGTATGAGTTTAATATAATGGCATCTGCGCATCGTTTGTACTTTTGAACATTTTCATCTATGTAAACAACCTGAGGTATTGCTCGTAACGATTCCAGGGGCAACCCTTCATCAAACTTTCTGGCAATTTCAGTAATTACCTTTTCACCCATGCCATAAACAAGAATATCAGCAGTGCTTTCTGCCAAAATACTTGGTTTCAGGGTGTCTGACCAGTAGTCGTAGTGAGTCAATCGCCGAAGCGAGGCTTCAACTCCACCAATCACTATAGGTATATTCGGAAAGAGTTTTTTAAGAATCTGTGAATAAATAATTGTTGCATAATCAGGCCTAAAACCAGCTTTTCCATCGGGGGTATAGGCATCATCGCTGCGCAACCTTTTGGCTGCTGTATAATGGTTAACCATCGAGTCCATGTTTCCGGCAGTTACAGCAAAAAAAAGTCGGGGTTCACCAAGTTTTTTAAAATCGCGCAAATCATCGCGCCAGTTTGGTTGGGGGACAATGGCTACCTTAAAGCCTTCGCTTTCCAAAACCCTTCCTATAACTGCTGCTCCAAATGCCGGGTGGTCAACATAGGCATCACCTGTAAATATAATTATATCGGGCTGTTCCCAGCCCAAAGCCTTTATCTCCTTTACCGATGTGGGTAAAAATCCCATTTTAAAATGTTTTGTTTACAAATAGCAGATTGCTATCGCCGTAGCTCAAAAACCTGAAGCTATTGTCCAGTGCATATTTGTATGCCTTTTTCCAATCGTTTCCAATTGCTGCGGCAACAAGCAAAAGCAGGGTAGAGCGGGGTTGATGAAAATTGGTAACAAGGGCATCGCAGGTCTTTATTTCGTATCCGGGGGCAATAATTATTTGAGTTGATGCTGATAGTGTTCCAATGCCATTACCTTTCATGTAATCATATAGTGCTTTATAGGCTTCATTTGCTTCTATATGTTTGTCAAGTTCATAGGGTTCCCATTGCGAAACGTTAAAGTTGCCGTTTTGTTTTCCTTGCATCACCTTTACCCCAAGCCAGTATATCGATTCCATGGTTCGTAGGGTGGTTGTTCCAACACACACCACCGACTCATTGTTGTTATAGAGTTTTTTTACTAAATCGATGCCGACAAAGAAATGCTCAGTATGCATTTCGTGGCTCTCAATGGTATCGGACGTTACCGGTTTAAAGGTTCCGGCGCCAACGTGTAGAGTTATATAGTCAGGTTTAATTTCTATCTTACTTAAGCAGTCAAAAACTCGTGGGGTAAAGTGAAGTCCCGCAGTGGGAGCGGCTACTGATCCTTCGGGTTCAGCATATATGGTTTGATAGCGGTAGCTATCTATATCTTCACTTTCTCTATTGAGGTATGGCGGAATAGGCACAATACCGCATCTGTCAACAATTTCAGCAAACGATAAGGAGCTATTATCCCACAAGAATTCCACTTCAACCCCTTCGTTTAGCCTGTTATGTTGTCGGGCTGTTAGCGTTCCTCCTTTACTGGGTATCGTCATTTGAAGATCGCCATGTTTCCATCGTTTTAGGTTGCCTACGATGCACTTCCAAACCACATTGCCTTTACTGGAAAACGATAGCGAGTAATCGTTGGGTCTGATGGGTTCAATTAAGAAAACTTCTATTGTTGCGCCACTTTCTTTCCTGAATTTCAATCGTGCCCTCACTACTTTTGTGTTGTTCAGTATAAGCATGCTTTTAGGCAAAAGGTATTGGGCTATGTTGTAAAAGTAATCGTTCTTAATCTCACCGTTCTTGTAAATAAGTAATTTGGAGTGATCCCTTTCAACCAGCGGATGCTTGGCTATACTTGAATCGGGCAGCTCGTAATCGAATTCGGTTATGCTTATTTTCTTAACTTCCATTTTCTTTTTGCCACTTTCTGATAATAAGGCCACAAAATTAATTAATTTTGCCGGTTAATTGGATTTTTCAATAAACTGAGGGTCAATTACTATGAATGTAACGGTAGGATGCAAGGTTCGTTTTTTAAACGATGTTGGTGGGGGTGAGGTTATTAGAATTATCGACAAGCGCACGGCTTTAGTCAAAACCTACGATGGGTTTGAGATGCCTGCTCTTATTTCTGAACTGGTTGTAGTTGAACCCGCTGCCGATCAACTTTTACAAAGCAAGCCTGCCCAGGAGAAAGAGACATCAGCACCTACTCAGAAAAAGAAGGCAAAACTAAACGAAAGTAGGGACATTGAGAAAGGGGTTGAGTCCACCGATAGTTTAGGTGATGAAATTTCATTCGATATAGCTTTTGTCCCTTCGAACCCCAACGCTTTGCAGCAGTCAAATTTTGATTTGTTCTTAGTTAACGATAGCTCATACAGAGTATTCTATGTATTGTCAAAGGTTGTTGACGAAAGTCTTAGCCCTATTAGTTCAGGAACCCTGCAACCAAACACAAAGATACTTGTTAAAAGGTTAGCACCGGATGAGGTTAGCCAATTGATATCGCTAAACCTTCAAGCCATTTACTATAAGAATATTCCTTTTAAACCCTTTCAACCCGAATACTACGATATTGAAATTGACCCAATTAAGCTCTATAAGAAGGGCAACTTTTTACCCAACGATTTTTTTGATTCCAATGCATATATCATATCTATTGCTAGCACTAAACGTGAGTTACTAATTCGTCATTTAACCGACAAGGCCATTTCCGAGGCTATTAAGCAAAAGGAAAAGCCAACACCAGCAAAAGAGGCTCGGAAACCAGATTCTGAAATTGAAGAGGTTGACCTTCATATCCATGAGCTAATTGATGACTGGAAGGATTTAACACCTGGAGAAATCCTTAAGATTCAGCTGGCTCGTTTTGAGACAGCCCTTGAGGGTGGACTAAAAAGTTCTACTACTAAACGTATCGTTTTTATTCATGGTGTAGGAAATGGAAAGTTGAAGTACGAGATTACCAAATTGTTAAGTAGCAAGTACCCTAAACTTAGGTATCAGGATGCTTCGTTTAAAGAGTATGGCTTTGGTGCAACAATGGTATTTCTAAAGTAGTATAAAGGAGTAGAGTTGTTTGAAATAAATAGGCAAGCAGATAACCGTCCTGTCGCGCCGTGCAATACCGGTGAGGAAAGTCCGGGCAGCATAGGGCACCATACTTCCTAACGGGAAGATGTCCGCAAGGACATAGTAGTGCAACAGAAAATTACCGCCACGCCTTTGGCGGGGTAAGGGTGAAAAGGTGAGGTAAGAGCTCACCGGGTCTCATAGCGATATGGGATGCCGTGCACCTTATGGGCTGCAAGACCATGTATACTTCGACTTCATCCGAAGCAGGGCTGCCCGTCCTGTTCCTGCTAGTCAGGAGTCGAAGGGGGTAGGTCGCTTGAGGTTGTGGGTGACCACAATCCCAGAGAAATGATAGGAGTGCATAAAAAAGCATACAGAACCCGGCTTATTGGTTATCTGCTTGCCTTTTTTGTTTTATTTGGGCTTTAATTATGTTAAATAACTTTACTTCTTTTCCCTTCTCGCAATAGAACTGACAAAAAATTGATTTTACATCAAATTCATGCCATCAAATTCTTCAAAATTAATCTTCCCTACAATAATTTGAACACATAGCACGAGTTTACATATGTAAACACCCCTTTCAACGCAAAACATTTATCAAAAATCAAACAGTCGAAGATAATATTGATACATCAAGTATGTGTTAGCATATATTTATTTATACTGTATATCAATTATTTACAGATTTTAAATAAATTATGAATATAATATATAATAGGATTTGCATTCTTTTCGAAATGAAATATAGTTAAAAATATAATTTATAATATTGATTATCATTTATATAATGAATTTACTGAAAGCATTAATTCTTTCAGAACAATCGAACATTATGTTTGATAGTGAATTTTAGGCAATAAAACGTATTCTGAAGGTTATAAGGTCTAAACGCTATAAGAACTTTTATAATAAGTGTTTATAATATAGCAAAATAGGATTACAAGAACAATAACCTTGCATCCGGATGATTATGTAGTATTTTGGGTATGGTAGCATGAGCGTGGTTTGGGTATTCTAACGGATTAAAGCTTTTGTGATATGATTTTGTTCGGTAAGGCTACTAAGTTGGTTGTTCGCTTAATTCAGTCGCAACTACATTATCCTCATAAACTTTATAGCATCAATATTAAGTTGGTCAGATGATATATGCTCAATTGCATATTTTAAATCAGGATCCTTTATGCTGGTTATGTTAGGGAAGGGGATAATACCCATGCCAATAATATTGGGTTTTCTATAGTCAAAAACCAATTTAACCAAGATCTAATAACACCTCAATAAAAAGTAATGAAAATTTTATTGATAGTGCTAAAACGTTACTTTATTTGCCATTGCTAGTAATGCTCCCAACGTTAAATTTGTTAGTGATCGATTAAGGCTACCCGCTATATAGGTTACAAATGTAAATCAAGTAATCAAAATTAAATTTACATATGTATTTGGATTGATTTTTTATTGTGATTACATTTGTGAATGCGTTATTTGCCGTGTCTTACTAAATGCCGCTGAAATATGATTAATGAGCGCTTACAAAAGCTAATGGATCAGGAGAAAATTACTGCTGCTAGGTTGGCTGATATCCTAGAGGTACAACCTAGTGCTATTTCCCACATCCTTTCGGGTCGAAATAAGCCAAGTTTCGACTTTTTACAAAAGATTGCCTTAAAGTTTCCCCGATTGAACATCGATTGGCTTATCACTGGTAAGGGGAATATGTTTAAAGTAGCCATTCAGCAATCGCTCTTCGAAGCAGTTCCCGACAACACTGCCAAATCTGTGAACCCAAATCAAAGTGTTTCCGCAAAACCTGAAATTCCTAATCAACATGACAGAGTTACAAGTGTAAATACTAAAAACTTGTCAAGGTATATTAAGCAGGTGGTTATTCTTTACAACGATAACACCTTCGAAATATATTCACCATCTAAATCGGATTAACTTTTTTTGTTAGTTTTGCAAAAAAATGCTCTATAAGAAAGTAGTCAGACCATTATTTTTTTTGCTTGATCCTGAATTTGCACACAAATCAGTTGTTACTTCCCTAAAACTCACTTTTTTCATTCCAGGCATACGTTTGCTTTGCAAAAAATATTTTCAGGTATCGCATCCATTACTTCAACGCGAAGTTTTTGGACTTAAATTTTCAAATCCTATAGGACTTGCGGCTGGTTTTGACAAAAATGCCGATTACTACAACGAATTATCAGCCTTTGGCTTTTCTTTTATTGAGGTTGGAACTGCAACACCAAAACCTCAGCCCGGAAATCCCAAACCCCGTTTATTCCGAATAATCCCTGACAATGCTTTAATTAACCGCATGGGATTTAATAATAAGGGCGTTGATTATGTTAAGTTGCAATTGTCATCAAAGCATCGTCCCAAAAATCTTATTATTGGTGGAAACATCGGTAAAAATACCCTTACATCCAACGAAAATGCTGTTGATGATTACCTAACTGCATTTAGAGCACTTTATCCATACGTCGATTACTTAGTTGTTAATGTAAGTTGTCCTAATGTAAAGGACTTACGTAATCTTCAGGACTACGATAGCTTAAAAAGCCTATTAGAGGCTATAAATAACGAACGGAAGAACTACAATACCTATAAGCCCGTATTACTGAAAGTATCTCCCGATCTAACCGATGAGCAAGTTCTTGATACAGTAAAAATAGCTGAAATACATGGTATTGATGGCTATATTGCAACCAATACTACAACTTCACGGAGTGACCTATCTATTCCTGAAGATAAGATAAAAGCTATAGGGAATGGCGGCCTGAGCGGAAGACCTTTAGCTAAACGATCTACTGAGGTTATAAGGCTTATTCATGATTATACCAATGGATCGAAACCAATTATTGGGGTAGGTGGAATTCATACCCCGGCCGATGCCATTGAAAAGCTAGAAGCAGGTGCCACGCTGATACAGGTTTACACCGGTTTTATTTACGAGGGCCCTGCCATTGTTAAACGAATTAATAAGGCATTGATAAATAAGAAGTTAATACAGTAAAATGCTACGATTATGACAAAGATAGTTGATTGCCGAGGACAGCTATGTCCTCAGCCTCTTATCAGTACTAAAAGGGCTCTGAAAGAAAATGTTAACGGTGAGGTTATTCAGGTAATTATTGATAATGCCACTTCATGCCAAAACGTATCTCATTTCCTTACCGATAATGCTCTTCCTTTTAGTATCGATGAGCAGAGTGGAATATTTACCATTACAATAAACTCTCTGGGCATTGAGTTCAATCCGAAGAAAGAAGCGGAAGAGTACTGTGAGGTTAGCTTTTCGGGTAAGAGCGGTAGTTACCTTGTTGTTCTTACCAGTAATTTAATGGGTAGTGGCAATGAGGATTTGGGTAAAATCCTGATGAAAGGCCTTCTGAATACATTACCAAATCTCGAAAAACTTCCTCAGGAAATTATTTGCTATAATAGCGCTGTTACCCTTGCCCGAAAAGGCACCGATACGGCTCAAAGCTTAGTAAAACTTAACAACCTTGGAGTAAAAATTACTCTGTGTGGCACTTGTGTCGATTTTTTTGGCATAAAGGAGGATATTGAGGTCGGAACTATTTCAAATATGCTCTACATTGCTGAACGGTTAAGTTCTGGAATACATGTTGTTAAACCGTAATGATGGGGAATTTCTATTTCGATAATTCTGCTACCAGTTATCCTAAACCACCTGAGGTTGCTGAGTATATCAATGAGTATCTCAAAGGTGGAGGCACCTATGGTCGTAGCGCTTACGACAGGGTGGTTGCTGTATCCAGAGTTGTTGAAAACACACGTTTACTGCTTGCTAACCTAATTGGTACAAAGCATTCCGACCATATTTTCTTTACCTCCAACTCAACCCATGCTCTAAACCTTGCCATTAAAGGACTCTCGTACCCCAAAAAGCGCATACTTATCTCACCGCTCGAGCATAACGCAGTTACCCGTCCGGTTTTATACTTACAACAATCGTTTGGGGTGGAGTATGATATTCTGCCTCACCAATCCGATGGTTTCATCGACCTTGATGCAACTGGTAAGCTTGACCTAAAGCTATACGATTTGTGCATCGTTAACCACGTTAGCAATGTTAATGGTGTTATACAGCCTTTGGCTGAATTAAAAGCCCTACTACGATCAGTCCCCTTGCTTGTTGATGCCAGCCAGTCAGCAGGATATATACCCATTGAAGCAGATAGTTGGAATATCGACATGCTGGCTTTAACCGGGCATAAGGGTTTGATGGGGCCAACTGGCACGGGGTGCCTTTTTGCTCGTAACCCTGAACTCATAAGCCCTTTAATTCATGGAGGCACTGGTTCCCGTTCCGATAGCTTTTTGATGCCCGACTTTTCCCCCGATAGGTTTGAGGCAGGGACTCCTAACGTTTTGGGAATTTACGGTCTATTTGGAGCACTTTCAGCTAAGGTGTTACCCCATTTTGATACCCACACTTTCAAGGATTTGCTCGAACAGATAGAACAGCTTAAATCTTTTAAGCTGAAAAGATCAGCCAGTTTTAACCGCCAAGCCTTTTTGTTCTCTGTTATATCGGACAACTATACGCCTTCAGAACTTTCCAATCAGCTATTTAAGCGTTTTGGCATTGAGACTCGCAGCGGCCTGCACTGTGCGCCACTGGCGCACAAATCATTAGGAACTTTTCCTAAGGGAACCGTAAGGATTTCGCTATCCAAGTATCACAATCCGAACGATTTGAATTACCTTTATACCGCCTTGAAAGAACTCGATTATGAGCGAAAGTAGTGATAAATGCTTGCTGCTTTTCCAAAGCATACATAAGGTTATGCAGGCAGAACGAATTATTGTGTCGCTCGGTATTGTTTATCAAATTGTTCCTGTGCCAAAGGAGTTCAGCTCAGAATGCGGTATGTGTATTGAAATTGATTGTTCCGATATTGAAGTAATAGTGCCTGAATTTCAATTTAATAACATTTTTTATAACAAGGTAAAGGTAGATGTATGAGCGACGATTTCGACTTATTAACTACAGTGGAATATGGTGGATGTTCGGCAAAGATTCCGGCTTCAGTGCTGGAAAACATTTTGCTAAATCTGCCCAAGGTGACCGATCCAAATGTTTTAGTTGATATTGACACCCACGACGATGCCGGGGTTTACAGGATAAGCAACGATTTGGCTCTAATTCTTACCACCGATTTTTTCCCCCCTATTTGTAGTAATCCCTTTGAGTTTGGGGAAATTGCTGCAACTAATTCGTTGAGTGATGTTTACGCCATGGGAGGGGAACCTTTTTTAGCATTAAACATAGCCATGTTCCCTTCCAAAGGTATTCCTTTAGATGCTTACAAGCAAATACTTGAGGGAGCTGCAAGTGTGGCACAAAAAGCCAACACAATAATAATCGGAGGCCATACCATTGATGATTACCCGCCTAAGTTTGGTTTGGCCGTGGTAGGCAGAGTTCATCCTGATAAGGTAATAACCAATGCAGGGTTAAAACACGGCGATATATTGATACTGACTAAACCCTTGGGTACGGGTGTAATTGTTGCTGGTAAACGCCTAGGACTAGTGTCGGATACAGCTTATAATGAGGCTCTTTTCTGGATGAGGCAGCTGAACAGCACCGCCGCACAGGTTATGCAAATCATTGGAGTTACCGGAGCAACTGATATTACAGGCTTTGGTCTTATTGGTCATGCCTTCAAAATGGCAAAGGCTAGCAATGTTGGCATAAAACTATACTCTAGTAAAATTCCCTTGCTTCCAGAGGCTTATAAGCTTGCCGATGAAGGGTGTATTCCCGGGGCCGCTTTTCGCAACCTTGAGTATATTGGGAACCATTTGCACGTTGATCCTGGAGTTGACTACAATACCAAAATGCTGATGTGCGACGCACAAACATCAGGAGGAATACTAATGGGCGTTAGACCCGAAAGGGTAGATGAGGCCATTAAACTTTTACATAGCAATGGTTTAAGGTATTCGGTAGTGATTGGGGAGGTATTTCAAGGTGAAAATATATTGATTACTAGATAGATAACTGATATAATGGCAATTTTCAGTTCAAAATATGTGTTTAGCTTTAATTGATTTACCGAATAGGTTAATATGAAAAATCTAACTTTCTTTAAAACAATGGATTTATATGTTTAGGGAAGGGG
>Ga0078972_1016875_pt1 | contig 10653 bp, 10 predicted proteins | sample YelNatPaOPGAMG01_FD_67568 | JGI IMG/M metagenome (GOLD analysis project Ga0078972, IMG submission 67568) | Hot spring thermophilic microbial communities from Obsidian Pool, Yellowstone National Park, USA - OP-RAMG-01 (SPADES assembly) (version 2) | ecosystem: Environmental > Aquatic > Thermal...
CATCATATCAGACCCAAACCCTCGAGGCATCCTTACCGCAGAGAGGATTTGGGATTTAGTCAACGCACTTAAGGTTGAGGTCCAAAACCCGTGGTTGCTGGTTAATAAAGTTCCAGCCAAACTGGACGAACAGCTGATAGAAATGGTTGAAAAGACAACCAGAACTAAAAACTTAAACCTTTTAGGTTTTTTACCAGAAAAAGAAAACATTGTTGAATATGAGCTTAAATCCTGTCCTGTTTTTCAATGGGATCAGGATTTTAAAAACAAGGTCTACCAAATCTTTGATAAACTCTGTTAGGCTGAATGCTATAGGCTTAAGGCTGAAGATAAAAAAACTCCATAGAAAACTTCAGCCTTATAAATGGAGGTTTGAAAAATGACCAAAGTAAAGTTTTTGCCTTTCGATGAAGAATATGAGGTTTTTGAGGGTGAAACTCTTTTTGATGTGGCTTTAAGGGCAGGAATACATATTAACGCTTCTTGCGGTGGGGCTGGAAGTTGTAAGCGTTGCAAGGTGCGGCTGATATCAGGAGAAGTAAAAGGAGAAATTTTAGAAGGTCAATACTATAAGGCTTGTGCCACCTACCCCTTAACAGATGTGGTGGTAGAGGTGCCCTTAGTAGCCATCTTAGATAAAACAACCCTTTATCGTACAGTTAAAAGAAGGGCTAAGTCCCTGGAAATCTCAGGGGTTGAGCCTATTTTCCCTCCGATTAGAGAGGTTTTTTTGAAACTAAAAGAGCCAACAATAGAAGAAAACACCTCAGACTTAACCAGACTAAAAGATGGACTTGCCAAACAGGGCATATCTGAGCCAGAGATTCCCTTAGAGGTTTTAAGAAAAGTCCCTTATGCCCTCCGCCAAAAAAACTTTGAAGCCGGGGCTTATGTATACCAAAATCCAGGGACCTCAAAAAATTACTTAATAGACATAACAGCAGAACCCATAGACCCATTTTTAGGGGTAGCGATAGACATTGGCACCACTACCCTTCAAGTAGAGGTAGTTGATTTAAGAAAAGGTGAGACATTGGGATTTGCTTCAGATTATAACCCTCAGATTAAATACGGAGATGATGTTATCACCAGGATAGAGTTTTGCAAAAAAAAGGAAGGCATAGAGATTTTATCTAAGGTTTTAAAGGAAAAATTAGTTCTTTTGATAAAAGAGGCATTAGGGGCAAAGGGACGATTAGAAGAAGTAAGGCTAATCTCTTTGGCAGCCAATACTGTAATGACCCACCTTTTTCTTGAGCTTGAACCAAGATACCTGAGAGAATATCCCTATGTGCCAGCAGCCACAGAGTTTCCTGTTTTCAGGGCTAAAGACTTAGGTTTTAAGGGGGTTGACTCTATTAGCCAGATAATTCCCTGTAAAGCAAGCTATGTAGGTGGAGACATAGTGGCAGGAGTTGTTGCCTCTAAAATGTGTGAAGAAGCTCCTATTACCCTTTTTATAGACCTCGGGACCAATGGAGAGTTAGTGGTAGGCAATCAGGACTTTTTGGTTTGCGCTGCTTGTTCAGCTGGTCCAGCCTTTGAAGGAGGGGGTATAAAACATGGGATGAGAGCAACCTTGGGTGCTATAGAATCGGTGAGCATAGACCCTTATACCTACGAACCTATGGTAGCTACCATAGGGAAAGTAAAGCCTTTAGGCCTTTGCGGGTCAGGTATCCTTTCTTTACTGGCTTCACTTTTCAGAGCAGGGCTTATAGATAAGTCAGGTAAAATAAAAAAAGACCTGTCCCATCCCCGGATAAGAGAAGGGGCTGAAGGATGGGAATATGTGGTAGTTTTTAAAGAAGAAGCCCAGACAGACGTAGATATTGTTTTTACTGAAGCTGACATAGATAATGTGATAAGAGCTAAAGCAGCTATTTTTGCAGGATGCCAGGTTTTGGTTGAGTCAGTAGGCTTGTATTTAAAAGACATAGAAAAGGTCTATTTAGCAGGCACTTTTGGAAACTACATTGACATAGAAGATGCTATTTCTATAGGGCTCTTGCCTGATTTAGAAAGAGATCGCTTTTTCTTTTTGGGAAACACCAGCTTAGCTGGAGCAAGATTAGCCCTGCTTTCTCAGGAAAGGTTTGTTAAAATGAAAGAAGTAGCTAAAGGAATGACCCACTTTGAGCTTTCAAACCATCCTGGTTATATGGATGCTTATGTAGCAGCCTTGTTTTTACCTCATACAGATGAAAGCCTATTCCCTACAATAAAAATTAACAGTATTTAGACTTAATACATGTTTTAGCTTAGTGCTAAAATTTGTTTTACCCTGGGGAATATCTCTAAATTAACATGAGGGATAAAAAGAGCTCCTGTTAAAAGCTCCATAAATCTTGGCTCAGTATTTAGTTCAAGATAGGTAATGCTATCTACAATGTTTTTTATTTCTTCAAACATTGGATTTTGCAAAAATTTCAAGGCTCCAAGCCCTGCTGAATTACCCACAGCAACAGCCTTATCTAAAGCCTCTTCAGGTAACATCCCAAGCATCACAGCAGACTCTACATTTATGTTTACCCCAAAGCTACCAGCAAAATAAAACTTTTCTACCTCCTTAAAAGTAAGACCGGATTTCTCACAAAGCAAAGTTAAAATACAATACATCGCTCCTTTAGACCTGAGAAATGCCTTAATTTCTGACTCTTTAATCATCAAAGTAGTTTCATCATCTTTATACACTAAAAACGCCCTTCCTTCTTCGGTTTCGATAATTTGTTCTGGCCAGTTTTCCTTTATTAATCGCCCCTCTGGTGAAAGAACCTTAGCTTTAAAAAGTTGAGCCATAAGGTCAATTATAGCTGAACCACAAAGACAATGAGGTTTTTTGCTACCTATTACTTCATAAAGAATCCTTTTTTCTGAAGGTAAAATAGTGACCTTATAAATAGCTCCTTCTTCGGCTCTGGATCCTGCTTTAAATATTCCTCCTTCAAGCGCAGGTCCTGCAGCACCTGCACAGGCAAGCAAAAAATCCTTATTACCAAGAACAACTTCTGCGTTAGTTCCAACATCTATAAAAAAACAAGGTTTTTCTTTTTTATAAAGTTCTACATAAAACAAACCACCAATCAGGTCCCCCCCAAAATAGGCACCAGCAGAAGGAAAGACAAAAACCCTTCCCTCTTGATTTATCTTAATTTCTACTTCCTTGGGACTAAAATCACCATACCACTTAGCAACCGGTGGATAGGGCTCAAAAATAAGGTAATTTACCGGCAACCCAAGGAAAAAGTGGGTCATCGCAGTATTTCCGCAGATTGAAAGATAATATATGTTTTCGCTACCAAGATTTTCTATCTCTTTATTTATAGCAGAAAGCGTTACAGACCTTATCTCAAAAAGCTTTTCTCTTTTTCTTGCCAAATGAAGCCTTGTTAATATATCCTCTCCGTATATAGTTTGGGGATTAAGGATTGAATACTCTTTTAACAGTTTTTTCTTCTCAAAATCATAAAGATAAAAGGCTATGGTTGTGCTTCCAATGTCTATAGCTAAGCCTTGAATTGGACTATCTAAAGGGACTACATCTGAAACCTTGATATTTTTTTCTTCCTGGATTAAAACAAGCTTAAAATTATCTTTTTTACGAAGATAATCTGGAAGTTTTCTTAAGGCAGAAAGGCTAAAGCTGACCTCTTCTTTCCCAAAAACCTTGTTTAGAAAAAGCTTTATTGTTTCAGCGTCAAAGCGTTCTAATTTTGCTACTTCTTCTGGAGCAATAACCACTGTCTCACAGGCTGAAATTAAAAATTTACTATGCATTGGGCTATCCATAAAATCGCCTTTTTCTCTATATGTTACTTTTTATAAGCCTTAAGCCTAAATTAAGCCTAACCATGAGATGGATACTCAATATAAGCATAAGCGTTGTGCCTGTGGATTGATTCAAAATTTTCAGCAGAAACTGAAAACCAATATACCTCCTTCATTTTAAGAAGTCTACTTGCAACTCCCCGAACAACATCTTCAACAAACTTTGGGTTTTCATAGGTTCGCTCAGTAATGTATTTTTCATCAAGCCTTTTTAATATAGGATAAACAGGAGAAGAAGCACTTACCTCTGCAAGTTCAATCAACTCTTCAAGCCAAATAAAACCTTTTGTTCTAACTTGAATGCTCACAACCCCTCGCTGATTATGGGCTCCATATTTACTAATGCTCTTAGAGCAAGGACAAAGGGTCATAACAGGCACAACAACTCCGACCACTAAGTCGAATTTCCTGGGATAGAGAGCAGATAACATAAAGGCTTGATACTCCATAAGACCAACAACCCCTGTTACTGGAGCAGATTTCTCCATAAAATAAGGGAAATAGACTTCAAGATGGGCAGAACGAGCACATAACCTGGTTTTAAGCTTATAAAGAATTTGTTTTATATTTTTAATATGGATTTCATCTTTAAACTCGTTTAAAACCTCTACAAATCTGCTCATATGGGTTCCCTTAAACTGAGAAGGCAAATCAACATAAAGATTGAACTCTCCTACAGTATTTTGATAGCCCTTAACCCTATCAAGAACTTTAATGGGATACTTCAGATTTTTAATTCCGACCTTGTTTATAGGAATGAGCTCATCAGGTGGTGCGTTTTGTATATCAGGAAGGTTTGTTGAGGAATTTTTCAAGAACAACCTTCACCTCCTTCATTCTTTGAAAAAGCTCTCCGCGGTAATTCCACAGAGACCCTCCTGTTAATTCTATTTCTTCTATCTTCTCATCAAAAGGAAAAAAAGTAAGTAAAAGAGGACCAAATTCTTTGCACAAGACTTCTTTCTGAGCTGTGGATTTAACATTATTACCTAAAAAATAAACCCTTTCTAATTTTAGTTCCTTTGCTAAACGAAAAATCTGTTTTGCAGTTTGAATACTTCCCATTGATGGTTGTACCACTACTAAAATAACATCCATAGGGGTAACAGTTGCTCGACCAAAATGCTCAACCCCAGCTTCCATATCAACAATTACCACTTCTTTAGCTGTAAGGATTAAATAACTGAGAAGTCTCCTTAGGACCGTCTGTTCAGGGCAGGCACAACCTCCTCCTGCTACTCTTATAGCACCTAAGACCATCAACCTAAGGCCATCTTTAATAATGACAAATTTTTCTGGCAAATCATCTATTTTTGGGTTTAAGGTATAATAAGGACCTGATTTTTCGGCTCTTTCTGCTAAAAGGTCCTTCATTTCTGCAATAGGAACAATTTCACTTTCTATCCCAAATAACCTTGCCAGATGAGGACTTGGGTCAGCATCTATGGCAAAAACTTTATACCTTTCATCAAGAAAAACAAGGCTGAGAATAACAGCTAAGATGCTTTTACCTACTCCACCTTTTCCACAAAGGGCAATCTTCATTATCTCACCACGATGGTGTATTATAACATGGGGGAATGATTTAAGCAATTACCTAAGTACTTTGCTACACTTTTTTAAGTTTCAATGTCTCCTTCATCATTAAGAGAAACTTCACATAATCAAAGGCAAAATTCATTAGCTGTATTTCATCTTTCTTCATTCTTTCAATTTTTTCTTCTGCAACATCAAATACATCAAGAAATCTGCTTTCAAAGACAAATCTTCTAAATGCGTCAATATCATAGCAAGCCATATAAAAAGCCTTTGATTTTTTTTCATCAAGTTTCTGAGCCTTCATATTCCTTGTAAAGAAAAGCTCACGCCATCCTCTGTTCATATCATCGTAAAGGTCAACTCCCTGATCCTTTCTCCATTCAGCTACTGTCCATTCTTTATCTTCTTCAAATCCCTTACAATGAGGCTCTTTTACAAAAAAGTAATGCTCTTCTGTAATTCCATCTGTCATATCAAATTTTTTTAGGGATGCCTGACCAATAGGATAATATCTACATGTGGCTGGTCTGTCTTCATAAACAGAGCATCCTGCCTCACATAAAAAGGGACAGGTTTTTTCTTCATCATCATTTTTATTGAGAAAAACAAAGGGATATCCACTTTTAGGTTCAACAAATACATAGGTATATTTCATTAAAAATTCTCCTGAAGTCATGCCAAATCTATTTTTCAATCTCATAATGTCAAAGGGAGTTAGCATTATATCAATATTTTTACAGCAGCTTTTGTAACAGGAAATTCCTGGATAACAGCGAAACTTAAATTTTGATTCTTCTGTTAGCTCCTCTGGAGCTATGGCATTAATGTTTAACATTATTCCTCCTCTTTAATTATTTTTAAATAAACTTTTCTTGTTCTTGGACCATCAAACTCACAGAAAAATATGCTCTGCCATTGACCTAATAAGAGATTCCCATTTTCTATTAAAACAATTACTGAAGAGCCTACAATGGTTGTTTTAATATGACTGTCTGCATTGCCTTCCATATGAAGATAACCTGCACCATAGGGTGCTATCTTTTTTAATGCATTAATTATATCCTTTTTTACTGAAGGGTCTGCTCCTTCGTTTATTGTTATTCCTGCTGTTGTGTGAGGAACATAAAGATAGCAAACTCCGTTTTTAACTCCGCTTTCTTTGACTGCCTTTTCAACATCATCAGTAATATCAACAAACTCTTCCCTTAAAGAGGTTTTTACTGTTAAAGTTTTGCTCACGGCTTTAACCTCCCTATTCTTTCTACTGCTTCTTTTATTCTTTCCTTAGATTTAGTAAGTGCAAATCTTATGTAGCCTTCTCCATACTCACCAAATCCAACCCCGGGTGTACATAAAACTTCAGCTTCCTTTAGAAGTTTTGCAACAAAATCTATTGAATTTGTTCCATGTGGAACTTTTACCCACAGATAAAATGTTGCCATAGGTTTTTGCAATTCAAAGCCAGCCTTTTTAAGTCCTTCATATAAAATATCTCTTCTTTCTTTGTATATCTCCCTTATTTGTCTTAAGACACTGTCATCTGTTTGAAGGGCTACTATGCTTGCCTCCTGAATAGCCTGAAAAACCCCTGAGTCAAGATTTGTTTTAACTTTACCAAGCCCCGCAAGAACATCTTTATTACCTACCGCAAAACCTATTCTCCATCCTGTCATGTTATAGGTTTTTGATAGAGAGTGAAATTCTATGCCGACTTCCTTAGCTCCATCTATTTGCATAAAACTAATAGGCTTTTCCTCATAGTAAACCTCGGAATATGCTGCGTCATGGCATACAATTATATTGTATTTTTTGGCAAATTCAATAACTTTTTTATAAAAACTTTCACCAGCAACTGCGCTGGTTGGATTATTAGGATAATTTATAAAAATAAGTTTTGCCTTTTTGCATACATCCTCGGGGATTGAGTCAATATCAGGTAAAAAACTATTTTCTTCCTTAAGAGGCATAAAATAAGGAATTCCTCCAGCAAACTTTGTTCCAACAGGATAAACAGGATATCCAGGAGAAGGAACAAGCACAATATCGCCAGGATTAACAAAGGCAAGGGGAATATGACCAATCCCTTCCTTTGAACCAATGAGACTTAGAACCTCCTTTTCTGCGTCAAGGTCAACATTAAATCTTTTCTTATACCAATCTGAAACAGCCTGCCTGAAGGACAACATCCCTTCATAGCTTGGATATCTATGATGCTCTGGCTTTTCAACAGCTTTTTTCATAGCTTCTATAATATGATTTGGCGTTGGAATATCAGGATCACCTATACTTAAATCAATTAAGTCAGCACCCTTTGAAATTGCCTCTTTTTTCATCTGGTCAATTGCTGCAAAAAGATAAGGTGGTAGTGTTCTAATTCTCTCAGCAAAATGAATCTCCATATCGTTCCTCCTGAAATTAGTTTATTTATTCAGTTTACAAAATAGAGAAAAATAATTCAAAAAATTTTTAATGTTCCACGTGGAACATTAAATAATTTAGAGTTTTTAACATTCGGCTGACAGCAGGCAGAGCGGAAAAATCAAAATTTCTCATGAGTAAAAGACAGCCTTTCTTTAATTGGCAATTTCAAGTATATCTCCTGAAATTGCCGATAGAAAAAGAAGGTTTTTCTCTTATCCCGTCATTCTGAGGGGCTAAACGCCCCGAAGCGTTGTCCTGAACAAAGGAACTCAATTAGAAAATAAGGAAGGAGATTCTTCCCCTTCGCTTCGCTCAGGGTCAGAATGCCCTTTTTCTTTTACCCATTTTCTATCACCCTTTTTACCTGTTACTCTTTTTTTACATGTCACCTTTTTACCTGTCACTTTTTTTACTTTGTCACCCTTTTTTACTTGTCACCCTGAGGCGAAGCCGAAGGGTCTACTGAGAAGATTCTTCGCCTTCGGCTCAGAATGACAAGAAAGGGCTCAGACGATGTCCTGAGCCGAAGTCCTAAGCCGAAGCCCTGAGCCGAAGCCCTGAGCTTATGCGAAGGGTCAGCGAAGGAATGACAAAATAGTCCAAAACATAATTTCCTATTGGCAATTTCAGGAGTATACCTAAAATGTGAAAAAATTTTGTGTATATGTTAATATTTTAAAAATGTCTGAACTAAGACTAAATCCAATAACTAATGACTGGGTCATAATGGTGGGTAGAGAAAAAACTCCTAAGGATTATATTGTCAGAGAAAAAAGAAAACTCCCTGAGTTTTCAGAAAATTGCCCCTTCTGCCCAGGACATGAAACTCATACACCTTCAGAGATTTACAGAATAAGAGATGAAAAAGGCTGGAGAATAAGGGTTGTTCCCAATAAATATGCTGTTTTGTCCCCTGAAGTTGAAAAATTAAGAAGGGAGGAAGGATTAAAAAAGTCTATTACAGGAGTGGGGATACATGAAGTAATAATAGAATCTCCTCTTCATAACCTCACAACAGCAACCATGTCTGTAAGTCAGATAAAAGATGTTCTTCAAACATATAAAGAAAGATTTCTTGCTCTTTATAGTGACAAAAGAATAGAACATGTGATAATTTTTAAAAATCAAGGACTCGCCTCAGGCACTACAATTCAACATCCTCATTCTCAGATAGTTGGGCTTCCGATTGTTCCTCTTCAGATTAGAGAAAGAGCATTAAAAGCAATGAATTTCTTTGATAACACAGGAGAATGCATTTTTTGCAAAACATTAAATGAAGAACTATCATCTTGCATAAGAATAATCTCCAATACAGAACATTTTGTTTCCTTTATTCCCTTTGCCTCTCTTTCACCTTTTCACATATGGATTTTCCCTAAAAGACATTCAGGGTCTTTTTCTACAATAAAAGAAGATGAAATGTGGGACCTTGCCTTTAATTATAAATCTACTATGGCTAAACTTTACTATGGACTTGAAAACCCGGATTTTAATTTAGTATTAAGGTCAGGTAAACCTGCAGAAGGTGATTTAGAATATTTACACTGGTATATCAGTATTGTGCCAAGAGTTGCTCAAGCTTCAGGATTTGAACTTGGTTCTGGTATGTATATAAATCCTCTTTTACCAGAAATTGCAGCTGAATTTTTAAAAAATATTAATACAGATGGAGGTTAAAATGCACATTGACCCTTTAATATTTTTTTGGATATTTTTTATAATTATAACCCTTCAACCTGTAATAAAGCAGAGACTTCTTGAAAATGCAAGGATGAAACTCCTTGCAGAAATAGAAAAACAGAGAGGAAGCCGTGTGATTCTTCTTGTTCACAGGCAAGAGACCATGAGTTTCCTCGGTTTTCCTATTATGCGATATATTGATATCCATGACTCTGAAGAGGTATTGCGTGCTATCCATTTAACTGACGATAACACACCTATAGACCTTGTTGTACATACTCCAGGAGGCCTTGCTATTGCTGCAACTCAAATTGCAAGAGCACTTTCAAAGCATAAAGGAAAGGTTACAGTTTTTGTCCCTCACTATGCAATGTCTGGAGGGACTTTAATAGCCCTTTCAGCAGATGAAATTGTAATGAGTGAACATGCTGTGCTTGGTCCACTTGACCCACAGCTTGGACAGTTTTCTGCAATTTCTATATTAAGTGTAGTACAAAAAAAATCAATTGATGAAATTGATGATTCTACATTAATTCTTGCTGACCAGGCTGAAAAAGCAATAAGGCAGATGAAAGATACAATAATAGAAATTGTTTCACGCAATCATCCTGAAGATAAAGCCCGAGAAATTGCTGAAAAGCTTGTCTCTGGAAAATGGACTCATGATTATCCAATAAGTTATGAAGAAGCAAAAGAACTTGGTCTTTCAGTCAGCATTGATATACCTAAAGAGGTTATGCTTCTTATGAATCTTTATCCTCAGCCTGTAAGACAATCAGTAGAGTATATACCAGTTAAAAGGACGAGTAAAATACAATAATCTTTTCCAGAAAGCAGGAGTAAAAAGTATAATATTCAAGCTGATAAAACACTCAGCATATCTTATAATCCTTAAGAAAAAGCAAGAAATCTCCAACTCTTTTTGCAGAAGAGGCGTCATGGGTTGCAATAACTATAATGGAGTTCACTGTTTTTTTCAATTTAATAAGAATTTCTTCAATTATCTTAGTGTTTTCCTGATCAACTGAAGCTGTTGGCTCATCAAGAAACAAAACCTCTGGTTCTAAAACAATTGCTCTTGCAATCCCCATTCTTTTTGCCTCACCACTTGATAAACTGAGAGCATTCTGGTTCTTTTTATTAAGTAAACCGACAAAATCAAGAGCTTTTTCAACTCGTTCTTTT
>Ga0078972_1016878_pt1 | contig 10651 bp, 12 predicted proteins | sample YelNatPaOPGAMG01_FD_67568 | JGI IMG/M metagenome (GOLD analysis project Ga0078972, IMG submission 67568) | Hot spring thermophilic microbial communities from Obsidian Pool, Yellowstone National Park, USA - OP-RAMG-01 (SPADES assembly) (version 2) | ecosystem: Environmental > Aquatic > Thermal...
AGGGGCCGGGGGCATCCAATTAGACAATGTAATCGCTTTCAATTATCTTTGTGAGATTCAAGAGATGTTTTTAGAGCTGCGAAGCAAAATTCACGGCTTTCAATCCTCTTTGCATTGAGACTCCACCCTCTCCACCACGCCGGGCGGGAACTCTGCGCTTTCAATCCTCTTTGCATTGAGACAAGATCTTTATCCCTCCTGAGAGGGCTCGTGCTACTTTTACCTTTCAATCCTCTTTGCATTGAGACTTCCATATTCGGATACATCCTCCTCGCCATGAGGACCCCCCTTTCAATCCTCTTTGCATTGAGACAAGTAAAACCCGAGGGCCTAATGAGGAAGGGAGAAGCATCTTTCAATCCTCTTTGCATTGAGACTGATCAGGGCTTTATATTGGACGGAAAGGCTTAGAACCTTTCAATCCTCTTTGCATTGAGACAAAAGACAGGTGGCAAATATATATACTTAACGGTTCAAACTTTCAATCCTCTTTGCATTGAGACAGATGAGAGAGGAGATGTGATAACAATGGAGAAGATACACCTTTCAATCCTCTTTGCATTGAGACCGACAGACTGTGCTGCTATGTTAACAGGTAAATTCCCGACCTTTCAATCCTCTTTGCATTGAGACAGCACAGTCCTTAAGTGCAATAAACGTGAATGTCGCTTTCAATCCTCTTTGCATTGAGACCAAGTGAAATACCAAAAAAGGAGGAGGTAACATATCAGCCTTTCAATCCTCTTTGCATTGAGACTGGCCGTGATATTGTGGGACAAAAAAGCCGTGACCGGCTACTTTCAATCCTCTTTGCATTGAGACAGGCACTGCTTGTTCGCCGCTGGGCCAAACAAAACACACTTTCAATCCTCTTTGCATTGAGACATCGATAGGTCATGGTTCTGACTGCGAAACAACAGTCAACTTTCAATCCTCTTTGCATTGAGACTCAACGTAATATTTCATATCCTCAACAGTCCACCCGTGTAAACTTTCAATCCTCTTTGCATTGAGACCAGCGGGAACAGCCTTCATTCCCAACTCTTTAGCTATCTCTTTCAATCCTCTTTGCATTGAGACAATAATTGATCGCTACGAGTCCCTGATGGCACTGACTTTCAATCCTCTTTGCATTGAGACATAGCAGTGTTTATAGCTTGGTTCCTGATAAAGAAAATTCTTTCAATCCTCTTTGCATTGAGACTCCCGACAGATGTAGCCTTAATATCCACACCAAGATTCCCTTTCAATCCTCTTTGCATTGAGACGACCTGAGATATTTGCCATATGAGGAGGTGATATTATGGCCTTTCAATCCTCTTTGCATTGAGACCAATAATAGCAGGCAGCATTCCCTACGACAGGCTGAAAACCTTTCAATCCTCTTTGCATTGAGACGTATGCCTCCAGCAGCGCGGCCATGAAGAGGGCCATCAGCTTTCAATCCTCTTTGCATTGAGACGGAGCCGTAGATTCTGGAGGTCAGCTCCACCTTCTTGGCTTTCAATCCTCTTTGCATTGAGACCAACAGTGCAATGTGCCACCGCATGACTAATTTTCCGGTACTTTCAATCCTCTTTGCATTGAGACGGGAGTCCTATTCTTCTTGGTGGGGGTCTGGGTTGTGAGCTTTCAATCCTCTTTGCATTGAGACATGCATGTAGTCCAAGCTCCTGCAGTGAGTGTAGTGCTGCTTTCAATCCTCTTTGCATTGAGACAAACACCTGAAGATAGCGGCCTTCGGCGTCGCGCTTTCGGCTTTCAATCCTCTTTGCATTGAGACACGGCTGGGCATAAGGACGGGGGCGGTCGCCTACGGGGCTTTCAATCCTCTTTGCATTGAGACGTGCCCCCTAGCCGGGGGCGGTGTCAAGCAGGGGGTTTCCTTTCAATCCTCTTTGCATTGAGACGGCTCCCCGTCGTGGAGGAGAAGCCTGAGCACCCGCTGGCTTTCAATCCTCTTTGCATTGAGACTGGAAGCATCACAAAAAGATGATGGAGAAGAGCTTCCTGTTCTTTCAATCCTCTTTGCATTGAGACTATTTCTTAGTTATTCTGGGGGGGATGACATAGTAAAGCTTTCAATCCTCTTTGCATTGAGACGCTTCAACTACTCTCTCATCAATGAAACTTGAGATATACCTTTCAATCCTCTTTGCATTGAGACGAAGGAAGTATTGCCCTACTTAGATCCTCCATACGAGATCCTCTTTCAATCCTCTTTGCATTGAGACGTGGAATTATGATAAGCTGTGGACATTTGGGGAAAGCCTCTTTCAATCCTCTTTGCATTGAGACTCATCATTTCCAAAGTGCATTATACCCTTGTTTAAATTAGCTTTCAATCCTCTTTGCATTGAGACAAGGGAAGCAAGAGAGACGTGCGGAGACCTTCTGCAAGGGAGCTTTCAATCCTCTTTGCATTGAGACTAATGCTGCAGTCTTGAGGATAAAGCCAGATAATAATCTTTCAATCCTCTTTGCATTGAGACGCATTGAGACATCTGAACGAGAACAACATCGCCTTTGGAGAAAAAGATCTTTCAATCCTCTTTGCATTGAGACCAATAGGGACTGATTCAGCTGGAGACACTCAGCTCTACATCTTTCAATCCTCTTTGCATTGAGACCATCAGAAAAGAGCAAATCGGGAATAGAAATAACAATGCTTTCAATCCTCTTTGCATTGAGACCCAATCCCTCTTAAAGAAATAAAGGGCAAGCCAGCTCAGCTTTCAATCCTCTTTGCATTGAGACAGTTACATCAACGGTAAAGGAAAGGACTGAGCTCCAGTTCTTTCAATCCTCTTTGCATTGAGACATGATGGAGGCAACAGGTACATAGATTACATATACGTGCTTTCAATCCTCTTTGCATTGAGACCAGTAGGAGGTCTTCCTCTCCATGTTGTTCATCGACAACTTTCAATCCTCTTTGCATTGAGACGCCCTTATCTCCCTTGCTTCTTTCTCATCTTTGGGCTCAGCTTTCAATCCTCTTTGCATTGAGACAAATCCATAGTTCTGGGTCAGATGGATCACTGGAGCTACTTTCAATCCTCTTTGCATTGAGACAGGGAGTAGATGCAGGAGAGGCTACCCTCTTCTGCACTTTCAATCCTCTTTGCATTGAGACTTCACTGTCCTGTCAAATGCCTACTTTGCTCCCTCAGCTTTCAATCCTCTTTGCATTGAGACGATATCGAAAGAATTTATGCCAATGGAATGTGGTATTTAGCTTTCAATCCTCTTTGCATTGAGACCTTGAGGTTTTACCCTCAGAAGCCCCCACCAAAAAACTTTCAATCCTCTTTGCATTGAGACGTGAGGGTGTTTGGATGACTCACGAAGAATCAAAGGAAACTTTCAATCCTCTTTGCATTGAGACAAAAGGGGAGCTATTTCCTCTACCAAGATCAGCTCATAGTCTTTCAATCCTCTTTGCATTGAGACAGAAGCTGAGACGAAGACCCACATCTCAATCCACGATTACTTTCAATCCTCTTTGCATTGAGACGAACCTGAAGAGAGTCGAGGCAATAGTGGAAGCACTAGTCACTTTCAATCCTCTTTGCATTGAGACTTTGCTGTTAATCCGTGTTCTCCGCAGAAAAATCCAAAGCTTTCAATCCTCTTTGCATTGAGACAACCGATAATCCTAAGGTATTACTATCTCATGGATATATCTTTCAATCCTCTTTGCATTGAGACGCGATCGAGAAGGCGAGCAAGGAGATAGTGAAAAACAGGGACTTTCAATCCTCTTTGCATTGAGACAGGACAGTTGTGCAACACTCGGACGCTTGGAGGGTGTTCTTTCAATCCTCTTTGCATTGAGACGCGAGGGATCTGAGGGACTTCAGGGACGCACTGATAGACTTTCAATCCTCTTTGCATTGAGACTCAGGAGAGTAAGGAAAAAGAGGATTTCAAAACGTAAACTTTCAATCCTCTTTGCATTGAGACGATGGCGGAGTGATAGCATGCCATCCCCTTCTTATTTTTTCTTTCAATCCTCTTTGCATTGAGACTTTACACGGTCTTCTTGGGCGGCGCGTACGCCATACCCCCTTTCAATCCTCTTTGCATTGAGACTCCTCGACCTCCCCTTCAGGGCAACTCCTCCGGTGGAGCTTTCAATCCTCTTTGCATTGAGACGGACCTTTGCAGTTGTTCCGTTTGAGGCCGACAGCGTTCCTTTCAATCCTCTTTGCATTGAGACGAATCCAAACCACTTGCTGTACCCATAGGCGTAGTCAACTTTCAATCCTCTTTGCATTGAGACGGCTATCACCTCGGCCAGCACCTCGGCAACCTGATCCTCCTTTCAATCCTCTTTGCATTGAGACTTTCCCTGTTGAAGAAGGAGGGAGGTGTTTCCTGATCTTTCAATCCTCTTTGCATTGAGACATGCTTTACTTTCCTCAAAGAGAGATAGTGGAGATTAATCTTTCAATCCTCTTTGCATTGAGACACAAAGGTTTCAGATCTGGATGGATCGGATCCCATAAGGCCTTTCAATCCTCTTTGCATTGAGACGGATAAGCAAAAAAGAGGTGATAGCATGAGCGAAAACATACTTTCAATCCTCTTTGCATTGAGACGGAGGATCTGGAGCAAACGGATGAGGGAACAACATGAAAGTCTTTCAATCCTCTTTGCATTGAGACGTTCGGCATGACACAGCTTACCGCCGCAACCTGGATAGCCTTTCAATCCTCTTTGCATTGAGACGAACTGCTGGTATGTCGAGGACTGGCTGAGGCAGAAATACTCCTTTCAATCCTCTTTGCATTGAGACACCAGTTTTGAGTTTGTGAACCTCCACCACCGCCTCCTCCCTTTCAATCCTCTTTGCATTGAGACTGAGTTCTCCCTCGTAAAAGCTATCTACAAAGGCATTAACTTTCAATCCTCTTTGCATTGAGACTTCTGTATAATAGTGGATGAAGACGGAGTGGGACTTTCACTTTCAATCCTCTTTGCATTGAGACAGCATAGATACAGAGAATGCAAAATTCACGGCAGAGGGCTTTCAATCCTCTTTGCATTGAGACAGGATTAAGTTAAGCGATGCTGAGCTTTTAATACTTCCTTTCAATCCTCTTTGCATTGAGACAACGATAGTGGATCTTAACCTCCTCCTCAAGGACTACAGCTTTCAATCCTCTTTGCATTGAGACGAAACGGGTTCGTGAGCAGGCTCAACGAGGAGGAGTTCACTTTCAATCCTCTTTGCATTGAGACTCCCTAAGCGATACAGGTTCTTTAATCGCAGAGTGGAAACTTTCAATCCTCTTTGCATTGAGACTGACAATCCTTCCGAGTTTGTGCCATCTGAGAAGAAAACTTTCAATCCTCTTTGCATTGAGACTGGCACCTTCTCTCATAACCAACCCTCACAAATTTAGGCTTTCAATCCTCTTTGCATTGAGACTTTATGCTATGTAACAGGGAGAGATACATTCGCTGACTTTCAATCCTCTTTGCATTGAGACCAGAAGGATAAGTACACCAAGGCAGAGCTGGAGGCCACTTTCAATCCTCTTTGCATTGAGACATGCGTCTATCAGCTCGGCAGCCCTCTCAAAACTGCATCCTTTCAATCCTCTTTGCATTGAGACATGGCCGGCCATGCCTGAGAATCATTGGGGAATCTTATCTTTCAATCCTCTTTGCATTGAGACGCAGGCCGGAATTGAGGAAAAAATAAACAAAAAGGCCTTCTTTCAATCCTCTTTGCATTGAGACTTGAAGGGAGAATCTGGATCAGGGAAAAGCTACATCACAAACTTTCAATCCTCTTTGCATTGAGACTTGCCCAGCCTGACTTCCTGCCCAGCTCTCCCTGTAAAATCTTTCAATCCTCTTTGCATTGAGACTAGAGCATTTCCTCAGCCCATCCGACCATGAACGCCAAAGCTTTCAATCCTCTTTGCATTGAGACGAAAGAAGCTAAACATAAAAGTGGAGAAAGCAAAGGGCTACCTTTCAATCCTCTTTGCATTGAGACTGGCTCCAACGGAGGAATTCAAGCTCCTGAAGCTTGGCTTTCAATCCTCTTTGCATTGAGACTGGTCTGTTTTAGAGCCTGAGCGTTTTCTGGATATAATCTTTCAATCCTCTTTGCATTGAGACTGAAAAGGCCGGCGGGGGGAGTGATCTGGAATGAGTGACTTTCAATCCTCTTTGCATTGAGACTAGATCCCATTTTCGAGAGGATAGTTGAGGTAGCTGAGGACTTCTCTTTCAATCCTCTTTGCATTGAGACGAGTGTGGGAATATGGGGACAAGAAGTATTGGGGAAAGTAACTTTCAATCCTCTTTGCATTGAGACTTACAAGAAAAGGTGATTGAATGAGTGAGCAGGAGCCAACTTTCAATCCTCTTTGCATTGAGACTGCATAGAGCTGAAAGCCTGCCCTTTAACTCAACAAAACTTTCAATCCTCTTTGCATTGAGACGTATCACAGTTCCTATCACCTTAAGTTCAGGAATATGAGACAGCTTTCAATCCTCTTTGCATTGAGACTGTTATGGGACAAAGGAAGCTGAAATCAGCATAGTGAACTTTCAATCCTCTTTGCATTGAGACTTGTGATGCTTCCTTTATCAATTCCTGAGCATAGGAATCTTTCAATCCTCTTTGCATTGAGACCAAATTAGGCCGTGCAAAAACAGGCAAGGACTGACAAGCTTTCAATCCTCTTTGCATTGAGACTCGAAATAAGAGTGTGGGGAGACACCTACCCGATAAAAGCTTTCAATCCTCTTTGCATTGAGACTTTCCATTCACCTTGTTTTTGGATATATTTACCTTCCTGCTTTCAATCCTCTTTGCATTGAGACGTTACATAGCCCTTATCCTGCTTTCCCTGTGCCACTGATTTCTTTCAATCCTCTTTGCATTGAGACTCCTGGATATTCCAGGAGATAAGTAGCTACTTTTCGATCTTTCAATCCTCTTTGCATTGAGACTGGGAACATATTTTATTGTTAGAGTGTCCGAGCTGACTTTCAATCCTCTTTGCATTGAGACCTTTATCTTGTCTATCATTTAATCACCTCTAATAGCTTCTTTCAATCCTCTTTGCATTGAGACTTTTTAGAGGAACAGATCATCAGCTTCTCAGTTTAACCTTTCAATCCTCTTTGCATTGAGACGTCCGCCGAGGCACCGTGCCGTCTTTCTCCTCCCTTTAAGCTTTCAATCCTCTTTGCATTGAGACATATATGCTCTCGGGCATGTCCACCACCAGCGAAATAGGCTTTCAATCCTCTTTGCATTGAGACAATAGTGCAGAAGCAACAGGAGATAGAGAATCTCAAGCACTTTCAATCCTCTTTGCATTGAGACGATGCTGGGATTGAAGGTATTTTAACCCATATTTTTGTCTTTCAATCCTCTTTGCATTGAGACTTGGCAAAAACGTCAATTTAATAGTGGAGGTGGTTTATCCACTTTCAATCCTCTTTGCATTGAGACTAGTGACAGCTAGGGGGAACTTCGTCCTCCTCAACCCAGACTTTCAATCCTCTTTGCATTGAGACATGCTATGGCGGAGAACACCATGCCGACCGTGAAGCTCTTTCAATCCTCTTTGCATTGAGACGATAGGATCGGTGCTGGTGCTTCTGTATGAACTCATAGACTTTCAATCCTCTTTGCATTGAGACGGTGGCTACTTCTTGATCGCCACGTAGGCGGCTATTGCTCTTTCAATCCTCTTTGCATTGAGACCCATTCCTATCACACTCCCCCCGCCGGCTCCGAAGAACCCTTTCAATCCTCTTTGCATTGAGACCGGCCGTCATCTTTAATTGGGTAAATTATGGGGAATTATCTTTCAATCCTCTTTGCATTGAGACACCACGTCAGGGCCACGTTGCCGAGGGTATACGACTTCCCTTTCAATCCTCTTTGCATTGAGACGTAATCCGAATCAGACCACTGAAGGGTGATCTGGTTTGTAACTTTCAATCCTCTTTGCATTGAGACCTGCCGTCTTCAAAGACTGTGATATAACTGTCGAAATATACTTTCAATCCTCTTTGCATTGAGACGGGAGAGGATGGGCGCGTTCTACGCCGCCGTGAGGGCCCCTTTCAATCCTCTTTGCATTGAGACGAGGAAGAGCGGGAGGAAGGGGAGGAGGAAAAAATTCTCAGCTTTCAATCCTCTTTGCATTGAGACTCTTGGCGGCCTTCTCCGTCGTGCTCATAGCGAGCGTAACTTTCAATCCTCTTTGCATTGAGACGTCCGAGCTTCCGAGAATCCTGCCTATGGAGCTCTTGGACTTTCAATCCTCTTTGCATTGAGACTATCTCCTCGAACGATGAGAAGACGGCAGTGGGGAAGACTTTCAATCCTCTTTGCATTGAGACAAAGCACGGAATTCTCAGGCTGGAAAGGTCGGAAATAATTCCTTTCAATCCTCTTTGCATTGAGACAATCTCTGGAGGAGTCAATTCCCCCAATAAAGCCATATACTTTCAATCCTCTTTGCATTGAGACGATGGCACTTGGCATTTATAGTAACTTCAGGAAAAGGCTTTCAATCCTCTTTGCATTGAGACTCAGGGTAATAATGGCAGTAGATTGTCATGTTATCCACTTTCAATCCTCTTTGCATTGAGACAGACCAAGGGAAAACTGCTATATATTCGACGCTGAGAAGACTCTTTCAATCCTCTTTGCATTGAGACTATGTAGGCTATCTGGGGTATGGCTAAGCACGATATCACTTTCAATCCTCTTTGCATTGAGACCGCCAGAAAACACGGGCTTCAGCTCGTCCCTGAGCTCCGACTTTCAATCCTCTTTGCATTGAGACTTGAGACCGAGACCCTGTACGTCTGGGTCACCGTTTCCACCCTTTCAATCCTCTTTGCATTGAGACGCTGTCAAAGTTACCAGAATGGGCAGACGGGGCCTACATCTTTCAATCCTCTTTGCATTGAGACAAGTTTTCAATTGGAAGCCCAGAGACACTAGGAGATGTTCTTTCAATCCTCTTTGCATTGAGACCAATTATTTTATACGTAACTACATAGAATACAGCTAAGACTTTCAATCCTCTTTGCATTGAGACTTAATGAGGATGAAGCCATCCTTCTCCTATCTGATTTATTCTTTCAATCCTCTTTGCATTGAGACCCCGCCTGAAAATAAAAAGTTTGCCTCTTCCTTTTGGTCCTTTCAATCCTCTTTGCATTGAGACTAACCTTTTTTCCCTCTTTTTTCTTTTTCAAAAAAGTAACTTTCAATCCTCTTTGCATTGAGACCTCTTGTAAGGGTAGCTTCGGCCTCCCCCCTGTCCCCTTCTTTCAATCCTCTTTGCATTGAGACCCATATTTTACAGGTTTGAGCCCCCGAGGAGGGAGTACGGCTTTCAATCCTCTTTGCATTGAGACAGAAAACCTGAAGTTAGGGCATCCATCTGGCTTTCCAACTTTCAATCCTCTTTGCATTGAGACTCCAATAGGAAACTTAAGAATATGGCCTTCAGCAAGTTTCTTTCAATCCTCTTTGCATTGAGACGTTCAGGTCTGCCATGGATCACGGATACAGGTACGGCTGTTCCTTTCAATCCTCTTTGCATTGAGACATGACCTGGACATGAGAAGGGCCGTGATAGAGCTTATCTTTCAATCCTCTTTGCATTGAGACCAAGGAAATCCTCGAGCTGGAAGAGCTCGAGGAGGAGCCTTTCAATCCTCTTTGCATTGAGACTTTATCCTATTTATCATGTTTACGGCACTTGTAGTAACTTTCAATCCTCTTTGCATTGAGACTTGGACAGTCCAATTCTCTGAGGGAATTAATGGCAAACTTTCAATCCTCTTTGCATTGAGACATGCTCCTCACACTGTAAAGCAGACAAAGGAACACGCAACTTTCAATCCTCTTTGCATTGAGACGAACGGCCCCCAAAACCCCCCGCTTTACTGGTCGGTGCTTTCAATCCTCTTTGCATTGAGACTAGGTTGTTCACCCATTTGGTGGAGGATGATATTGTTACTTTCAATCCTCTTTGCATTGAGACTTGTGGTGGAGCTTCCCCTATAAACAGAAGAAGGCGTAGCCTTTCAATCCTCTTTGCATTGAGACTCACGACCTCCGTGGGCACCTTCCGTATCGGCTCGGACCTTTCAATCCTCTTTGCATTGAGACGGAAGAGGGGCTACTTTCTGGCCTACGTGGGCGAGAACTTTCAATCCTCTTTGCATTGAGACATCCTCGCAATAGCCTGTCGAGGTGCCAAAGCCACCGGAACTTTCAATCCTCTTTGCATTGAGACGGTGAAGTTCTACAGGGCACTTGGGAAGAGGACTGTGACTTTCAATCCTCTTTGCATTGAGACGCGACTATTCCGGGTACCTCTACGCACTAGGGGTTCCTTTCAATCCTCTTTGCATTGAGACTAAACAGGATAGCAGAATACATAAAGCAGGAGAATATCTTTCAATCCTCTTTGCATTGAGACCCAAGTGTTTGATGTGAACTCTGCCTGAGAGGGAGTAGCCTTTCAATCCTCTTTGCATTGAGACGACGCCAAAAGAACGGCAGCAGAGGCCATACAGATAGCACCTTTCAATCCTCTTTGCATTGAGACATGGGATAGTTTGGAAAAATGCTGGATAATTGATG
>Ga0078972_1016883_pt1 | contig 10649 bp, 8 predicted proteins | sample YelNatPaOPGAMG01_FD_67568 | JGI IMG/M metagenome (GOLD analysis project Ga0078972, IMG submission 67568) | Hot spring thermophilic microbial communities from Obsidian Pool, Yellowstone National Park, USA - OP-RAMG-01 (SPADES assembly) (version 2) | ecosystem: Environmental > Aquatic > Thermal...
CACTTCCGGATAGCCTTATGGTAATAGGAAAATCTGCACCCACTGCCTCTCTTATCTTTTTATATACCTCAATACCAAATCGCATCCTATTATCCAGTGTACCGCCATATTCATCTGTTCTTTGATTTGTTAATGGTGATAGAAATTGACATATCAGATAACCTGCTGAAGCAAGGATCTCTATACCATCTATGCCTGCTTTTTTTGCCCGTAGTGCTGCATCCACATAATATTGCTGAATCTGATTTATTTCATCTATTGTTAATGCCCTGGGTGTTTCATTGGTAAGTCTTGAAGGAACAGCTGAGGCAGAAACAGGCGTTTCTCCATCTATCATCCATGAGGCAACATACCTGCCTGCATGGTAAAGCTGGGCAAACACCTTTGTTTCGTATGAATGAATAACTTTGGCAAGCTCAGCCATTCCCGGGATAAAATCATCTGTATCAAGTCTAACCATAAAATGTCCACCACCAACCTTGTCTATCGTACATCCACCAACCACGATCAACCCCACTCCACCACTCGCCCTTGTCTCGTAAAAAGCCTTCATCTGATCTGTAACATATCCCTCTGGGGTATAGTTTAGATGCATAGCAGGAAAGACGATTCGGTTTTTAATTTCAAGTTTATTTATCTTTATTGGACTGAATAAACTGCGAAAGTACTCATTATCCATGTGTTCCTCCATTTTTGTTCAGGTTTATATACCATAAGTTTTGTAATGTCTATAAAAAGTACACCAAAACGGTGACCCCGCTATTCGTTTGTTTTTTAAACTATTTTTTCTTGGCTTTTCTTTCAAAATATTCTATATTATATCGTATAGAAGTTCGTTTTTAACAAATGGATACTATCCCTATCTGAAGACAGGGGTTATGAGTTACTGTTATGAAAAACATAGATATTACAAAATTGATTAGAGAACTAAGAAACAAACTTGATTTAACACAGGAGCAATTTTCTCAGAGAGTCGGAGTGACGTTTTCAACTGTGAACAGTTGGGAGAAAGGCACCCGGAAGCCCCACCCTTTTCTACTTAAAAGGCTTCTGGAAATGGCTGAGGAAACTGGATTAAAAAATTAAGAAGACAAAATAATAGGAGCAACTATATGGCAAAAAATCATATTGCAGAACTTGAAAAACGATTGTGGGATGTAGCAGATGAACTAAGGGCAAATTCAGATTTAAAATCGTCAGAATATTCCCCACCAGTTTTAGGTCTTATCTTTTTGAAATATGCGGATTATCGTTTTACTAAACAAGAAAAAATACTTGCAAAAAAATCAAGCACCCGCCGTAAAATTGGTAAAACAGATTATCAGGCAGCAGGTGTTATGTTCTTGCCTTCCGAAGCAAGATTTTCTTACTTATTAAATCTTCCTGAAGGTGCTGACATTGGAAGAGCAATAAATGAAGCAATGGAGATGATTGAACGTGAGAATGAAGACCTTAGAGGTGTGCTTCCAAAAACCTATAATAGATTCAATAACAAGTTGTTAATTGAATTGATAAAACTTATGTCATCAATTCCTGAAGATATCGAAGGAGATGCGTTCGGTAAGATTTACGAGTATTTCTTGGGTAAATTCGCTATGAATGAGGGTTCTCAGGGAGGCGAATTTTTTACTCCAACTTCTATTGTTAAGTTAATTGTCTCTGTGATTCAGCCGTTTCATGGGAAGATACTCGACCCCGCTTGCGGGTCAGGTGGTATGTTTGTCCAGAGTGCTGAGTTTGTTGAAGAACATAAAAAGCGGGCAATTGATGAAATCAGTATTTATGGACAGGAGAAGACCAGAGAAACAGTTAATCTCTGTAAAATGAACCTTGCTGTTCATGGCCTTTCTGGGGATGTTTTACAGGGCAATTCATACTATGAAGACCTACACAATATGGTTGGCAATTTTGATTTTGTAATGGCTAATCCGCCGTTCAATGTGAACAGAATTGATAAGGAGCGTATTAAGAATGATAGAAGGCGTTTTCCATTTGGTATGCCATCAGTGGATAACGGAAATTATATCTGGATTCAGTTATTTTATAGTGCATTAAATGAAAAAGGACGGGCTGGTTTTGTTATGGCTAATACAGCAAGCGATGCGCGGGCAAGTGAACTGGAACTGCGAAAAAAATTAATTGAAGATAAAGTGGTTGATGTAATGATTGCTGTCGGTCCTAATTTCTTCTATACAGTTACTCTGCCCTGCACATTATGGTTTCTGGATAAAGGCAAGAAAAACACAGACAGAAAAGATAAAGTTCTTTTTATAGACGCTCGTCCGATTTATACCCAGATTGACCGAGCGCATCGTGAATTCTCGCCAGAGCAGATTGAGTTTCTTGCCAATATTGTGCGGCTATATAGGGGAGAAAAGGTTGAGACAATAAATGGTAGCGAGAAATGGACTAAAGAAACATTCCCAAAAGGTAAATATCAGGACGTCACCGGTTTATGTAAAGTTGCGACATTGAAAGAAATTGAAGAACAGGGCTTTAGTTTAAACCCCGGCAGATATGTGGGTGTAGTTAATGAAGAAGATGATGGTTTTGATTTTAAAGAACGGCTTGAAGAATTGAATGAAGAATTAGAAACACTGAATGCAGAAGCAAAAGAATTAGAAGAGCAAATATCAGAAAACATTGCAAAGATTTTGGAGGTGAAATAAACATGGATAAAGATAATGCAAACCTGAAAGAATACATGCTTAAGGAGATTGATATAGTTCAGGATATTATTAAAAGAATGGCTTTTAACTCATTTATGATAAAAGGATGGGCTATAACTCTGGTCGTTGTTACCCTCCTGTTGAAAGGTACAAAACTTCAAGTTCTAATTGCTTTTATTCCGTTGTTGGTATTCTGGTTTTTAGACGCTTACTTCTTATGGCAAGAAAGGATGTATAGAAAACTGTATGATTGGATTATCAGCAACAGATTAAAAACTGAAGAACATTTATTTGATATGAATGCTTACCGATTTAAAGATGAAGTTCAGTCAAAATTCAGGATTATGTTTTCAATAACTTTAGGATGGTTCTATGGTTCAATAGCAATTCTGACGGTAATTTACGCTGTTATTCTATTTTTATTACAAAAAGGAGGGCATTGAGATGGCAAGAAGAGTATTTTTTAGTTTCCATTATAAAAGAGATATCTGGAGAGTAAATCAAGTTAGAAATACTTGGGTAACTAAAGAAGACATAGAAGAAGCGGGTTATATTGATGCTGCTGAGTTTGAAAAAGTTGAAAGGCAAGGCGAAAAAGCAATCAAAAGATGGATTGATAATCAATTGGAAGGAACGTCAGTTACTGTTGTTTTGATTGGATATGAAACTCACGAGCGGGAATACGTTCGTTATGAAATTGAACAAAGTTATAAACGAGGGAATGGCTTACTCGGAATTTATATCCATAATCTAAAAGATCAAAATGGAAGGACTGACTATGAAGGTAAAAATCCCTTTGATAACTGGTATATCAAAAGAAATGGAGAGAAAATATATCTATCATCGCTTTACCCTACTTATGATTGGGTTAATGATGATGGATATAATAACCTTGGCGATTGGATTGAAGCAGCAGCAGAAAAAGCAGAAAGGTAGCAAATGATAGAAAAAGCAAGTAACTTAGTAGAAAATAAAAAATGGCAGAAAATCAAGTTAGGAGATGTTTCTGAGGAAATTAGAGAAATTTATTCTCCCGTTCCTGATGAGCACTTAAAATATATAGGTTTAGAGCACATTGAACAGAATACTTTAAAATTAGGTAGCATTGGAGACTCCTCAAAAACCCAAAGTAGTAAAAAAGTGTTTAAAGCAGGCGATATTTTATTTGGAAGTTTGAGGCCATATTTCAGAAAAGTTGTTAGAGCAAAATTTGATGGTGTATGTTCAACTGATATAACAATTATCAGAAGCAAAAAAGATTGTTGTCCAGGCTTTCTGTTCTACTTTATTGCTAATCAAAGTTTCATTGATTATGCCACAAATATCTCGTATGGAACAAGAATGCCAAGATCTCCATGGGAGATCCTTTCTAAATCAGAATGGTTATTTCCAAAATTGTATGATCAGAAGAAAATCGCTTCTATCCTCTCTGCATACGATGACCTTATTGAAAACAACACCCGACGGATAAAAATACTTGAAGAGATGGCGCAGAGGATTTATAAAGAATGGTTTGTTGATTTCAGATTTCCAGGACATAAGAAAGTTAAGTTTGTAAATTCGGAATTAGGAAAGATACCTGAGGGGTGGCGTGTGGAATTGTTAGATAAGTATGTGGATTTTGAAAGAGGCGTTGAACCAGGGAGCAATAATTATGAAAAGAATGCTACTAAAGAAAATATACCCTTTCTTCGTGTAGGAGATTTAGGTAATAGAAGCATTGAAATATTTGTCAATCAGTCATTAACAGAAAATAAAATAATTAAGGAAGATGATATTGCTGTTAGTATGGACGGAACACCTGGAATAGTAAAAATGGGACTGTCTGGATGCTATTCTACAGGAATAAGGAAACTTGTTATTAAAGACAACATAATGAAAAAATCTTTTTTATATTTTTTAATGATATCAGAACATATACAAAATATTATAAAAGCCCATTCAAAAGGAACCACGATTTTGCATGCCAGTGAATCAATTAAAAACATGAATTTTATTCTTCCTGCCAGTGACCTAATGAAAATATTTGACGAGATGGTAAGTCCAATGATTAAGGAAATATTATCTTTAAATAAGAAAAATAAAATTCTTCGTGAAACCCGAGACCTATTACTTCCCAAACTTATTTCAGGTGAACTTGATGTTTCTGATTTGGATATCAATACAGGAGAAATAAATGAGAGAAAGTAAACAACTAACAGAAAAAACTTCTGTTGTCACGAAGACACCAGCAGGCAAGTATATCAACCTGCTTGGAAAGATTGCAGAAATTCTTAATCAGGCAAGAACTAAAGCAATTAGAGAAATAAACAAGACTCAGGTTTTAGCCTACTGGGAAATTGGAAGAGAAATTGTGGAGTTTGAGCAGAAAGGAAAGACACGAGCTGAGTATGGAGAAGAATTACTTAAAAAGCTTTCGGCAGACTTGTCTGCTAAATTTGGTAAAGGGTTCTCTCGCTCTAATCTTCAGAATATGAGGCTTTTCTATCTTGCTTATCTCCAGAAATGCCAGACAGTGTCTGGCAAATCTTTGAGATCCGAGACAGTGTCTCGTAAATCTGAAATAAGTCAGACGCCGTCTGACCAATTTGAACCAATGTTGTCCTGGTCGCATTATTGTGAATTACTGAAGGTAGAGGAACCGCTTGCCCGTTCTTTTTATGAAAAAGAATCCATTCAAAATAATTGGTCTGTCAGAGAACTAAAAAGACAGATTAACTCAATGCTATTTGAACGGCTGGCTCTGAGTAAAGATACCAAAGCAGTAATGAAAATGGCAAAGAAGGGACAGATTGTTGAGAAACCAGAAGATGTGATTAAGGATCCCTATATTCTTGAATTCTTAAATCTCAAAGAAGAAACATCTTACACTGAAAGCCAATTAGAACAAGCGCTCATTGATAAACTCCAATATTTTTTATTAGAACTGGGAAAAGGATTTGCATTTGTTGCCCGTCAGAAAAGAATTACTATTGCTAATCGCCATTATTATATTGACCTTGTTTTTTATAACCGCCTACTCAAATGTCTTATTTTAATAGATTTAAAAACAGACGAACTTGACCATGCTGATATAGGCCAAATGAATTTCTATCTGAATTATTTCAAAGAAAATGAGAAAGCAGAAGATGAAAATGACCCGATTGGGCTTATTCTCTGTGCCAAAAAAGATGATATTTTTGCCAAATATGTATTAGGTGGGCTGAGCAATAAGGTCTTTGCTTCCAAGTATAAATTAGCATTACCATCGGAAAAGGAATTAAGAGCAAAATTAAAATCATCACCCTTGTTAAAAGGTAAAAGTGAAAGGAAAAAGTGATTATGGAAAGGCCAAAAATTTCACCATTTCCAGATGAGATATTGGAACATATTGCTCAGCTAATTTCAGATACACGAAGTGGGTCAGGAATAACAAGATTTTTCAGGGCAGCCGGCTATCCTGAATTTGTTCATGATGGTTCTACAAAGAAATGGTTTGTTCTTACCTGTCTTAAAGCGTTAAATGGACGTTCTGATGGCCCTTACCATGTAGCTAAGGTTGTAGAAAAATTGGTTGACCCAATGCAGTATATTGGTGCCCCTGAAGTGCATAAAAAAATTTTAGAAGGTTTAAACCAAGCTTTGATTTTTCACGGAATACAGATAAACAAAAATAATAGGATAGTTTTATCGGAAAGACCTGCACCAAGTACGCCTGAATACATACCTACTGACAACAAAGAGATTGAATTATTCAGGAGCCTACGCTTGCATCCCAAAATCCTTGAGGTAAGTGAAAAACTCTATATAGATGGTCATTATGCACAGGCAATTTTTGAAGCTTTTAAAGCGGTGAATAATGCTGTTAAGGAAAAATTAGGAATGCGAGATAGGGATGGACAATCTTTAATGGCACATGCCTTTTCTGGCTATCCCCCACCTTTAGCATTGAATTCTCTTCAGACGCAAAGTGAAAAGGATGAGCAAGAAGGCTTCAAATTCCTTTTTATGGGAGCAATAGCCGGTATTCGTAATCCTAAAGCCCATGATTATGTGAAACAAACTGATCCATATAGAACAATACATTACCTTGCCTTTGCAAGTTTACTAATGACAAGAATTGATGAATCATTAAAGACAGAAAAATGAATAAATATTGTAAGCGATTAATTAAAGTTGATTTGCCAATAAAGAAAATTTCCAACTATTCAAGAGAGCAGGAAGTATGACACCCAGGAATGATAGATATTCAGAAGAATCTTTAGTGGAAAGGCCAGCGATGAAGTTGTTCGGTCAACTTGGTTGGTCTGCCCAGAATTGTTTTCACGAATTTAATGATAATGGTAAAAGTTTTTTAGGCAGGGAAACAAAAGCAGACGTTATTCTTATCTCAAAACTTAAGCCAGCACTAAAAAAAATTAATCCACCTCTTTCTGAAACGGTGATTAATGAAGCAATAAAAATATTGATTGCTGATAGAAGTTTAATGGGAATGGTATCAGCAAATCGTGAAGTGTTTGACTTACTAAAAAATGGCGTGCTTGTTTCCTATCTTAATAATAAAAATGAACAAGTTTCAGAACGAGTCAAAATTATTGACTGGGTTAATATAGAAAACAATGATTTCTTTCTTGCTTCACAATTCTGGATTTCAGGTGAAATGTATACTAGAAGAGTTGATATTCTTGGGTTTGTAAATGGGGTACCGCTTCTTTTTATGGAACTTAAGGCATCTCATAAAAATCTTAAAAAAGCATATGATGAAAATCTAAGAGATTATAAATCAACCATTCCACAGGTATTCTGGTTTAATGGAGTTATTATCCTTTCCAATGGCAGTCAAAGCAGGGTTGGGACAATCTCTGCAGAATGGGACCATTTCAGTGAATGGAAAAAAATTAACAGTGAAGGTGAAAAAGGTATTGTTTCACTTGATACAGTTATAAGAGGGGTTTGTGAAAAAGCCCGGTTTATGGATATTCTTGAAAATTACACTTTATTTAAGGAAGAAAAAAACGGTCCTATTAAAATTATTGCCAAAAATCACCAATATTTAGGGGTTGAGAATTCAATTAAAGTATTTCAAAAGATGCGTGAAAATAAGGGTCGGCTCGGTGTTTTCTGGCATACGCAGGGTTCGGGTAAAACAGAATCAATGATTTTCTTTTCACAGAAGATTTTAAGAAAAATTCCTGGCAACTGGACATTCGTAGTTGTAACTGACAGAAACGAACTGGATGAGCAAACCTATAAACGGTTTGTTCGTTCAGGCATCATTCAAGGAAAACAGGAATGGGCGGAAACAAGCGAGGATTTAAGAAGATTGCTAAAAGAAGACCACCGCTATGTATTTACAACCATTCAGAAATTCAGAACAGAAAAAGGAACAGTGCATCCGGTTATTTCTAACCGTTCAGATATTGTTGTTATAACTGATGAGGCACACAGAACCCAGTATGATATATTTGCTATGAATATGCGCAATGCACTGCCAAATGCAGGATTCATTGCATTTACCGGCACACCTCTTATTGTCGGTGAAGAAAAAACAAAAGAGGTCTTTGGTGATTATGTAAGTATTTATAATTTTAAACAGGCAATCGATGACAGAGCAACAGTCCCTCTTTATTATGAGAACCGGAAACCCAAGGTCCAGTTGGTAAACTTAAGTTTAAATGATGATATACAGCATATTTTAGAAGAAGCGGAATTGGACGAATCGCAAGAACAAAAGTTTGAAAGAGAATTTTCTAAAGAATACCAACTCGTTACTCGTGAAGACAGACTGGAAGATATTGCTCAGGATATTGTCGTCCATTTTATGAATCGTGGTTTTATGGGCAAAGCAATGGTTGTTTCAATTGACAAAGCAACCGCTGTCCGGATGTATGACAAAGTCAAAAAATACTGGAATGAATACATAGATAAACTACAAAAGGAAAAGGCAAAAGCGATTGATGATAAAGTCATGGAAGATTTAGAAAAGAAAATAGATTATATGAAGCAAACAGATATGGCAGTTGTTGTTTCTCAATCCCAGAACGAAATTGAAGATTTAAGGGCAAAAGGCGTGGATATCAAACCGCATCGTATTAGAATGAATAAAGAAGCCCTGGATGAAAAGTTTAAAGATCCAGATGATCCATTAAGAATTGTATTTGTCTGTGCAATGTGGATGACAGGATTTGATGTTCCATCCTGTTCTACAATTTATCTTGATAAACCAATGAAAAATCATACTCTTATGCAGACCATCGCACGGGTTAACAGGGTATTTGGTGAGAATAAAGTTGTAGGACTGATAGTTGATTATATCGGAGTGCTTAAAAATCTGAATCAGGCGCTGGCTATATATGCTGCTCCTGTAGGAGAATGTGGAGTGGGGACACCGATTATTGAAAAATCCGAATTGGTAGAACAACTCCGCAAAGATATTAAGGAGATTAAAGAGTTATTAGATGAATGGAAAATATCATTGTCAAAAATAATGACTGCAGAAGGATTAAAATGTATCAATTTAATAGATGATGCAGTTGAATGCATACTGGAAAATGAAGAACGGCAATCTATGTTTAAAGAAAAAAATGCAATCATTCAAAAAACATATAAAGCGATATTACCAGATACATCTGCAAGTGAGTTTCAGCCCATTGTGAAGTTATTACAGGTTTTAGCAGATAAATTGGGTTCAATATCTCCAACGGTTGATATCTCTGATGTTCTCAAGAAAGTTTCGGAATTACTGGATAAATCAGTAAAGGTTGATACAGGATATTTGGCAGATGTACGAGAAGAATATAAAGCCGGTAAAATACTTGATTTGAGTAAAATAGATATTGATAAACTGCAGGAAGAGTTTAATAAAGGCCGCAAACGAATACTGGCTGAACAACTACGAAAAGCAATTGAGGTTAGACTTCATGCTTTATGCATGCTTAATAGGTTCCGCATTGATTATATGGAACGTTTCCAGCAATTAATTGATGAATACAATGCCGGGTCAATGAATGTAGAAGAATACTACAGAAGATTACTTGAATTTGTTAAAAACCTGGGGGAGGAAGAAAAGCGGGCGCTTTCGGAAAATCTATCAGAAGAGGAACTTGCTGTATACGACTTACTGGTAAATCCCCCGCTTAAGATGACTCAGAAAGAGATTCTGGCAGTAAAAAAAATAGCACATGACCTTTTGGAAAAACTAAAATCAGAGAAACTTGTACTTGACTGGCGTAAGAAGCAGCAAGCGAGGGCATCAGTGAAGATATGTATTGAAGAAATGCTTGAAAACCTGCCACCGATATTTTCAAGTGAAATTTATCATCAAAAATGCGGTTTGATTTATCAACATATATACGAGTCATATTACGGAAGTGGTATGAGTGTATATGCACATTAAAATTAGGGGGAGATGAAAATGGGACTATCAAAACATGACAAGATTGCTAAAAACTTAGCGAAAGAGTACAGGACAGAATATAATAAAGGGAAGGACCGGACATCAAGGCAAGAAATAGAATAATAGAAGTAGCGACCCATCGTTCATCGTTGAAGCAATTAAATCATTATCAAAAGCCAAAATATATTGCTACAACACCAGATTTAGTCAAGATAGAAAAACAAAACGGGGTCACCCATTTAAAGTGCACCTGTCAAGAGAAAAGTTTATTCCTATCGAGAGAAACGGAGTTTCTCTCGGCTATTTAAATTCTTTAGTGTTATCACTATCTCTACTGTTTCCGTAGTTTCTTTGCGTTTCAGTGTCAGTTTTCAGTCCCACCTGTGCAGGACTTTACTGCACCAGTCACCCATATGTATTAAGATCCTGGCTTAACCCAAAAATACATTTGTAAATAAGAAAGTATGTAGAGGTTTGATTTATTAAACTCCGTCCTTACTCTGCACTTCAGAACTCTGAAACTTTTGGATCAAGAAACTGGATTCCCGTTTTCACGGGAATGACACTGAAGGGAGAAGATTGTTTCGCTACGCGAAGGCAGCTTT
>Ga0078972_1016885_pt1 | contig 10647 bp, 22 predicted proteins | sample YelNatPaOPGAMG01_FD_67568 | JGI IMG/M metagenome (GOLD analysis project Ga0078972, IMG submission 67568) | Hot spring thermophilic microbial communities from Obsidian Pool, Yellowstone National Park, USA - OP-RAMG-01 (SPADES assembly) (version 2) | ecosystem: Environmental > Aquatic > Thermal...
CATATTACCTTATAGTTGAAGATGCTGTGAAAGTTCCGAGGAAATACGAAGGGCTTCCTTTTCTGGTCACGGATCTTCTAACATTTAAAAATTCACAGTTTGCTGGTCATGAACCTTATGCAGAACTGTTCAGTTTTCCCGTGTGCCTCAAATCCAGAGTTTTTAACTTTATACCAAAACCGTTCTTTGAACCAGTCTTTCCAGACGATTACATGTTTGCACTGAAATTGCATCAGCATGGTGTGAAAGTGAGAATTGCATACGAAGTTCCGTGCATATCCGTGTAAACAAATGTAAACAAGGTATATATACGGTGATCACAAATGTTTACATGTCATGTGTTTGCGTTGTCATTTGTTGTCACAACCTTTTTAAAACTCTTTTACCATAAAAATATTTTACAGTGAGGCTTTTTTATGACGAAAAAGGCAGAGATGAAAAAAGAAAAGGGAATGCGTGAACTTGATGCTTTAACGGAAGAGGGAAAAATTCACATACCTGAAATTTGGATGAACAAGAACCCAGAAAGAGGAATAACAGAATTCATTAAAGTCTTTCCAGCAGGGAGGAACAAAAAAGCAGTTTTTAAAATTGTTGAAAGTGAGAAAGAACCTCCAAAGCAAAGAAATCCGAACAGGCTTTTACTGTCTACGCTTCCTGCGAATCCTCAATCCATTTGTTTTGTAGCATACGCAAAAGAACACAAAGGATATAACAAATTACTTGATGACAGAAAATACGCTCTGGTGATCTATCCAGAGGCTCGAAGGTTATCAAGGCAGGAGATGTATGACGTAACAGGATGTGTTTATGCATGGTTGAGGTTTATAAATGGAAAAGATAAAATAAAAAATAAAAAAGGATGGATCTACGATCCAGTTTTGGCGGAACGAGTGAACGAATTTTATGACAAAATAACAAGAAAATTTGGGAGGAGGAACAAGTGAACATTATCAGGCACCCTTCAAAACCCATATATAAACTTTTCTCTGAGTGGATCCAATTTGGATCCAAAATGATATGGTTTCGGCACTTAAGTAACTTAAGTATAGTATATGTAGATTTTCTGAGGTGAACGTATGAACAGGTTTTTGCAAATGTTTAAAGATATAAAATTTGCGATTAGGAGGAACATACGATACGGAGAGTTCTGGCAAGTTTATCAGGTATACGGCATCTCGGATAATGTCTACCGATTTGAAAACCACAAACTGAAAGTTATAGGAAAAGTCGGATTTATGGAAGTAGATGACAAAAACATAAAGCAGTACTATCCCAACATAGTTGAAAGTGTGAACACGTTTGGCAATTTACTGGTAGTGGAAACATCTCACGGATTTCACTTCATAACATTCACAATAATGGATAAAAAGTGGTGGAAAGACGTGTGGTTGAAGATATGGGATGTTGATACAAATTACTTTATGGAGTGGAACAAAGGCAACGTTTTGAGAATATCCCCAAAACAAGAACCGATAAGAAGGTGGAACTTTTACATTAAAGAAGATAAAATAAAATATGCTTTATCACTGGGTCATTTAGCGGTATACAAATTGGCAAAAGCGATAACCGTTGAGGAGATGGACAGGTTGGAAAAATACTGGATACCTACAAAATGTCAACCTGTGAAATACTGGACAAAGGGGGAAATTTAAATGGTTAAAGCAAAGAGAAGGAGCAGTAAAGCGGATGATTACAGAAGGGCAAGAGATTACATAACCAGAAAAGTAGATCCGGAAGAATATGAAACTCTTGATGATTACCTTAAAGCGGTTGAGGACGAAATAAACACTGAATACGTAAAAGCCGATAAGAAATTCTATGAAGATCAGTATTCATTTGTAAGAGTGACGCCTGAAGAGTTGAGGATTGGCATTGAACCGGTGTATTATGAATACAGAGGAAAAACTCATGCGAGATGGCGTGATCCTTACACAAAGAAGTTTGTCAAATCACCAGTTTAAACAAAAAAAGGAGGAAGGATAATTGCCCAACCCACCAGTTAGAGGAGTATCACATTATTACTTTTTTATGAATTTAAACTTTACGGTGGTGTGAAATGAAGAGGAACAAAAACGGAAAAGTATCGAAGAGAAAGATGAGGATGAGGGCAAATCCAATAGAGTGTGAACTGAGAAACTGGGACTGGAGTTTAGGAACTGAAAGTTGGGTGAGAAACCAGATAAAAGGATTTTCTCTTAATGTGTGCTGTGGAACATCGAATTTGGGCGATGTCAGAGTTGACATAGATCCAGAAGTGCATCCAGATGTAATAGCGGATATGCACCGTTTACCGTTCAGAAAAATGAGTTTTGATACCGTTATTTGCGATCCTCCGTTTAAAGAATACTTCAACATAGGATGGGTGATGGACCTGAAGGATTTGGCAAAGCAAAGAGTGATACTTTCAACGCCTCAGGCAAACATAAAATTCCCAAAAGGATGGTCGAGGAGGATAATAGCAATAGATGACGGTTTAACGTATTTACGGCTATTTCAAATTTACGATAGAATTAAGCAAGGAGAGGATTTGACGGCTTTTTTAGGTTCAGAGGAGGGTGCAGGTAAATATCGCGACCATCGTAGTGGTAGAACCAGTAATCCTTCAAATCCTTGAATTTGTAGGCGTAATCTCCAACGATGGTCCTGCACCATTCTATATCGTTCGGAAGTATCAACCTGAAAAAGAAAAAGTGGGAAGTTTGAGAACGAGCATCGACGTGCAAATTTGCTGGTCTTCTGCTGATGAACATCACACCCATGTTTCTCGGTCTGCCTAAGTGTATTAGTTTGTAGCGGATGCTTTCCGCCTCTAACTTCAAATGGTTCGGGTAGAAAACATCAGCCTCATCGATTATTACCATTGTGTTTCCTTTTCTGTATACTGGTTCTAGGTGGTATTCGAAATTGTAGAAATCCGTGACTATCTTTCTTGCTTTGACATCCTGCCATTGTTCTGCTACATCGTATGGCATCACTATGACTTTTCTGTTTATCTTCTTAGCGAGTTCTTTTGCTAATGTGGTCTTACCAGTCCCTGTCATTCCGAAGATTGCAATCTTCTGGTCAGTTCGTATCGGGAGCATAGTAATCATCGACTATCTCTTTCAATTTAGCCATCAGTTTATCCATTTCTTCTTCCTTAAAACTTTTCATGAGTTCGCTTTTTGCATTCTCTCTTTTTGGAAACATCAGAATTATGGATGTGAGCATTGCCTTCACTAATGGGTTCGATACTTTTTTCATGTTCATTGCCATGAAATCGTAGAACATATCAACTAACTTGAGTGCCTTCTGGAGTTTTCTGTTCGACTTTTGGTTCTGGTTTTCTTTCTGGCTCACCTTTTATCTCTCCAATCCTTTTCCTTCTTGATGCTTTTATTAATATTATTCCTCTTTTTGCTATTATCGGAATCAGTATCATGACTTTGAAGTAGGTCGGCGGTATTTTGTCAAGGTCCTCTTTGAATGTCAGGTATATCGCATCTATCTCTGGACTGTCGAAGAGCATTTCCACCGCTTCTTCTTCGGTAGCACCGATACTTTTTGCATATTCGTAAAGCAAATTCCCTCCTGCTTTTAGGATGTTCTCTATAAGTTTCTTTTTGACATCCTCCGGCAATTGTTCGCCTTCAACTTCTCCTTCTTCTGCAGTCACCGGTTGTTCTTCTTCTGCAATGGGCTTTTCTGGTGTTTCTTCTACCAGCAGTTCTCCCTGAACTTTTTCTTGTTCTTCTTTTGGTTCTGGTTCTAAAGGATTTCCTGATTGAGCCAATCCCACCAACTCCCTGTCTTCTTTTCTTCCTTAACTTCTTTAGGCTTTTCCTTTATTTCAGTTTCTTTTGGTTCTGGTTCTGGTTTTGGCTTTTGTGGTTCTGCAGGCTTCTTGACCTCATCGTATTTCTTGACTTCCTCCTTTATCTCATCCTGAAGGTCAAAGACTTTCTTTGCATCCTCGAGTTTGATGTAGTAATGACCTCTCGCTCCCATCTTGAAGTTCTTTATTTTGTTCTCCTTACACCATTTGCGTAAAACTCTCGGTTCTAATCCTATCATCTCGGCAAGTTCGGTTGTTTTAATGAACTTCTTCTGCAGTGGCTTTTTAGGTTTGGTCACGATCTCTGTTGTCGTTGGTTGTTTGTCTGATGTGTTGTTTGTTCCTTCTTTTGACATTTCATTATACCTCTGAACAGTTATTCCTTCAACGTTATATTTATATTTTTCTTTGACAGAACAATGTTCAGGTGAATTAAATGACTGCAAAGGAGTTCCTTTTGGCGGTGGCTGTAACTCTTGTCGCCCTGTTCCTGTGGGACAAGGTTATAGCACCGAAAGTTCCAGCAATTTAGTAGAACCCAATTTTTTTAGGGGAATAAGGAGGTAAAAGAAAAAATGGGAAAATATAAGATATTGGAAACAAGAAGTGCAGATACATGGTGGGGAACGAGGCAAGTCATCGATCTCCAGCGTGATATCTACGAACGACTCATAATTCAGGTAAACCTCGGATCTCTTTCTGGTGGAACATCGCCTGCATATATAACGAACGCGGCTCTCTATGCGATTAACGATATAACCGTTGAAACCGAAGGACATGTTTTAACTGCAATTCCACAAGCATTATACGAACTTCAGAAACTGGAAACTGGAACGCCTCCGCAGGTTTCAAACACTGTAGCGAACATAGAATTCTGGTTTACGAGAAATAGTAGGGACTTTGACTATGGTGTGGACTTCAAAAAGAAGAACCACCTGTCAATTGCTTTGAACTTCAGAACTCTTTCATCGATCACCACAGGTAGCCCAACAGGAACATCTGGTTCGGTAGTCAAAATAATTGGCGTCGTAGCACCTGTAGGAATAGCAACGATGTATGGATTTATGGTTAACAGAACCAACCAACTCAGTGCTACCACGGAGTATCCGAAAGCCATTGAATTCAAGGATTCCGATAAGATGTTCGAGAAGATACTTTTGTATACAACGACCGATGCTACACAGATGACTGCATCCTCAAGCGTGATTAACTGGTATACTGTGCGAAGAGGTAACTTCGACATGATCTACGACCACTTGCCATTCGATGTTTCACAGGCTATGGACAAAAAGACGTATGGTGTTGAGAGCGTAAGCACAGGCGTGACTGTGGTAGATGATCTCGGCGTAGTTCCAGCAAGCGGTAGCGAACTGTATATTGATGTAATGACATCTTCAGCATCAGGGTATATTACCACTCTGTCAAAGTATGCGAAACCTCTGTAAGGGGGGATGCCTGAATGAAAAAATGGCATCTCCTCTTACTGGGGATTGCAGGAGTAGGTCTGGGTATAGCGTGGTATACCGGTAAACTTCAGGAACTCGCGAAATACCTCTTTCCAGTGAAAGAAGGCGGAGTAACACCAATAGGTATGGGCGAAGGACAACAACCACCGACTGGAGGCGGAACTACGACTACAACTACAACTACAGTAACTGGAACATCTGGAACTACAGCAACCACAACGACAGGAGTATCGGAAACGAACATACCTGATTGGGTCAAACAAGTAGCAACAACTCCAGTAGTCGGAGTAACTCCGAGCGGATACACCACAACCCAGTGGATTGGACAGGTAATCGGACCACAATTCACATACGGTAATGTAGTAGTAACATATTTAACAAACAGAGGCGAAGTAATTCCAGCATGGAAATACGAAGGATTCCAGACATACGAAGCATGGAGAGATGCAAAGAAGTGCTATTACCTCGATCAAGTTCCTCCGAACGCATCAGTCGGAATTGAAGGATACACAGCAGAAATGGTAAAAAGCGGTCTGATTTGGAAACAATATGGAACATGAGGTGAACGGCAATGGAAATACTAATCCTCATTTTTTTGGGAATAATAGGTTACCTTATGATGGTTCAAAGTAAAGGAGTGAATAAACCTACTGAAGAACAAAAAATAACAGTAGATACAAATCTACCGAAAGAAAATATCAGTATTACCGTTACTCCGAACACTTCAAGCACCACTGAATTGGCAAAGCAAATTGTTACACAGAACTCAGCAACTTCTACTGAAGCACTTTCACTTTACGGTATGACGAAAGACGTAAATTTATTGGAAGCAGGATTTTCACAGGCACAAAAAGAAGCACGAACTACAGGAACATCAACATCTACTGGATGGACTGATGCAGGCAATGGAATAATTCTTGATCCTTACGGAAACATGCACTGCTTCGGATACAGAGAATTGCCAGACGGAACAAAAGTGTATCCTTATACTGTGGATTCAAGCGGTAGGTTGGTAGCAAATCCGCAATATTTCGGAGGGACTTAGATGTTAGTATCCACCAATACAAAAACCGCATACAAATTCAGACCGTATTGCGATGTAGCAATAATTAAGAAAACAGTAGATGTGAATAAAATAAACGAATGCTTGATAAGTTTGGGAAAAGCAGATGCAGATGGGTGTATCCTCATAGACAATACTCTGCTGAGCGATTGTTACGTGGAACTTCATTCAAAGGAAAGTGTTGGAATATACCACTCAATTATCGATGGGCAGGTAGGAGTAGCAGGAACATACTTTGAAGTGACAACAGAACCTGTGCAAACTCCATACTGGGAAATTGACATTCAGGGCGATAGTTTAAAGCAATTAGGACAGATGGATTTAGCAGGCGTGAATTTAGGATCAATACAAACACTGTATACCAATTTTCAGAGGCAAACACTGGTAGCACAGCAAATCGCCGATACGATCAAGAACTACGGATATGAAGCGGTAGCGGTTCAGTCCGATTTCATGACTGGTCAGATAACGATTACCGTGAAAGAAACTGGAATTGAGATGGTATTGGCACTTGTTGCAATTGCAGGAATACTTACTGGACTTGCAATAATGGGAATAATTTCAATATGCATAAAAATGCTGAATGAATCCAAAGCACAGGTAGTTCAAGCACAAGCATATGAACAATTCGAACAGACAAAACAAACCGTAGTAAATCAGATACAAAAGATGATCCAGAACGGGCAAATAGATCCTAAAACTGGAGCGGATCTGATTGCAAAAACAACGACCGCTACGCCTCCAGCACCGGCACCAGCACCAGCACCATCTCCAGATGGCGGAGATATATTTTCGATGTTTGGCGGAGTGAAAGGATTCATTACGATCGTAATTGCGATGGTCCTCCTCGTTTTGATAGTAGCATTAGTAGGCGGAGTAAGAAGATTATCTTAAGAAGGTGAACATAATGCCGATGGACAGAATAAGCGGATTGGCTACGATAATAACATTCATGTCCGAGGAACACATATTCACTTACCTTCTTTCTTCTCCTTTCACAGCACGGAACTTAGTGGTTGAGAAAGGTGATGTCGAAGAGGTAAAGAAAGACCTGATGCTATCCGTAATTCTCTCGATTGCTCTGTCAATAGTAGCAGGCGTATTGGTCCACGAACCCATGGTAGCACTATTAGGAACAATTTTCGGATTTGTGCTTTACTACGTGTATGCGATAAGAGGTGGATTGATGTGATAGAGATACCAACAGAACAAATAGTGATAGCAATAGGCGGTCTGTATGCTCTGAACATAGCAATGATCTGGAGAATAGCAGGAATTTACAGAGAAATCGGATACATAAGAGGAAAAATATCCGCATGTTTGGGTGATGATCCAGATGGCAAGACCAAAGGTAAAATACCCAAGAATACATAAGAAATTGATAAAGGTGAGGATTGGTGGTGATGTTGTATACTTCAAAGTTTACAAAAGGCAAAGGCACACAGGATATGTGGCTACACCATCTAAACAACCGCATGGACTTAAAAAGATTAAAAAGAAAGCCAAGGCAAAGGCAAAGAGAACAAGGAGGAAGTAAAAGATGGCAAGAAGAAAAAGAAAGTGGATACAGAAAGCGGTAAAGAAAGAAGGAGCATTACGAGAATACATGATGCACAGATACGGTAAAAAAGCATTTACAGAAAAAGGAACAATAAAGACTGAATACCTGAAGAAAGTTTTAAAAGACAAAAAGGTGGATATTAAAACAAAGAGGAGGGTCCAGTTAGCATTAACCTTGAGGAGGTTAAGAAAATGAGTGAAAACCAAAAAGATAAGGATAAGGATAAGGACAAAGAAAAAGAACTTAAAAAACAAAAAGTGAGAGAAGGACTGAAAGTAGGAGGAATGCAGGGGCAGATAAGAGTAATGATAGACGGCGAAGTAACATACGAAGGTCCGATAGTTGAAAATGTGAAACAGGTGGGAGCATAAATGGTGGAAATACAGACACCAGTCCTCAATGAAGCGGTATACGAAAAGGTAAGAGGATTCCACGATTACAACTGGTATCTGTCACTTCCAATTCCAGCAGGAAGCACGATAAGAGTCGATTTGGTAGTTCCAAAAGATGAAATATACCTTGAAACTGGGTATGAATTCGAACCAGACAAACTAACATTGAGTGACGGAACACCAGTATTTGTTATGTCACACTGGCACGATGGAAGACCTCAATTCATGAACCTTTACTTGACAGAATCCATACTTTCATTCCGATACACAAAACCAGAGATCGTAGAAGAAACATTTACGATAGTAATTACGAACAGAGATACATCAGACAGAACAATTACTGTGTTGGGTCTTTACAGATCCATACCAAAGGCGATTTATTTGCAGAAAAAAGAATTAGCAAAAATGGGAGTGTGAAATAAATGACAATGAAAAAAGTAGTCTTAAAAGAAGCACTGAGCGAAGCAGGAATTTCAGGAACATCATTATCGCCAATAATAAGATGGGGAAGGAACGTAACTCCAACATGGGTAATCGGATCTGAAGCAACAGCCCCAACTGCTGGAACATCCTTAGTTTCCAAAACAGTAAGCACAGGAAAATCAGGATACATTTACGGATTTATGATTTCAGCACAGGAAGCAAACGACTTCAAAATAAACTGGACTTCAGGAGCAACAGCAAGATCAAAAAGGATAGTGTTTGGAGGAAAAGGAACAACTCACTTCGTCGATGTAGTAGCCTTAAATGAAGGATTACCAGCAGATGCAGGAACATCAGTAACAATCACAAACGTAAATGCTGGTGGGTCAGGAATAGTCTACCAGTGTGCTTTGCTATACGCCGAACTGTGAGGTGATTAGATGGGAGGATTTATAACATTAGGAGGAGGAGTGCTAACAAAAATTATAGGTTTTCTTGAATATACAACAGCAGGAACATACAGTAATATTTCAATTCCTTCAAATACAAAATACCTTTTTGCGATTTTAGTAGGAGGTGGTGGAGGCGGTGGTAGTGGTGGAAGTTGTGGAGGTGGAGGTGGTGGTGGAGGTGGAACAAAAATAGTAAATGTTTCTACTTCAGGATATTCGACCTTTTCATTGACTGTTGGTGCTGGTGGAGCAGGTGGACCGAACGGGTATGGCGGTAATGCTGGTGAAAATACAACATTAACAATAGGATCAAATACATATACTGCTTATGGTGGTGGTGCTGGTAGTAGAGGAAGCACTAATGTTGGAATCGGTGGAGCAGGAGGATCAGGAGATATTGCTGGTGCAAATGGTGGAAATGGAGGCGGAACTTACGGAGCAGGATCTAGTGGTGGTAGTATTTCATCACGAGATATTAGTATAATAGGAACTGTTTACCAGTATTTAACAGGTGGTTCAGGAGGAGCAGGCGGGAATCCTACTGGATACTACGTCTATGGCGGGGGTGGTGGAGGAGGAGCAAGTGCACTCGGAAGCGGTGGAAGTGGTGGAACTAATACAGGATCAGGTGGAACTGGAACTGGAGGAAACGGAGTAAGGGGTGGTGGTGGAGGTGGCGGTTCAAATTATCCTGGTGGTAACGGTGGAACTGGATATGCACTAATTATATTCTATGCATAAAGTGATTTTTATGAAGATCCCAATCCTAAAATTTACAGGCGAACCAGATCAAGGATACACAGTAGTCCCTCAACAGCAGTTAGAACAAATGATATCCAACCTTTACAAAATAGAAGGTGGAATACAAACAACATACGACCCAAACAAAAGTTGGTATTTCGATTCCTATTACACAGCATTACCCGTAGGAGTTAATTATAAACAATTCAGCACAATATTGCAGTTCTGGAGAGATATACTGAGCCAATTAATATATACACCAGAAACATTTGACTGTGATAACTTTGCATTCCTGTTGTCCTCTTTGATAGCAGGATGCGGATACAACTGCTGTGGTGTGGTAATAGGCGAACTTTATTACCAAGACCAGTTCTTAGGATACCACGCATGGAACATATTCTTATTCATAAACGATCAGGGAGTATTCAAAGTAATGGAATTTGAACCACAGACAGCAGAAATCTTAATAAACCACCAAAGCACAGATGGATTCAGGTATGTAGGAAGGTGGGTATTTTGGTAAAAATATTAGGAAGAAGAGAACTGATAGCATACGCATTCACCGTAACCACATGCTATTTAGCAATAACAGGAAAAATAGGTGGAACAGAATTCCTAACACTTATGGGAACAATTATCGGATTCTACTTTGGAAGAAGAAGTGCCGAACAAGACCAAGAACAAACCCAAGAACAAGCCCAAACCCAAACCCAAACCCAAGAACAAACTCCA
>Ga0078972_1016887_pt1 | contig 10647 bp, 10 predicted proteins | sample YelNatPaOPGAMG01_FD_67568 | JGI IMG/M metagenome (GOLD analysis project Ga0078972, IMG submission 67568) | Hot spring thermophilic microbial communities from Obsidian Pool, Yellowstone National Park, USA - OP-RAMG-01 (SPADES assembly) (version 2) | ecosystem: Environmental > Aquatic > Thermal...
TTTCCTGTGCCTCAACAACAATTCTAAAACGAAATTTTGTTTTAGGGTTTTGCAGAATCCTACGGTAAACCTCAACCGGTATGAGGTCTTCTAAGGATATTATCTGCGGCTCCTTATCCTCAGGCCTCTCTAAAAGGCTTTTGATGTAATCTTCAAACCATTTCTTCAAATGCTTGTAGCCTAAAAATTTCGTGCCGAGATAGAACGGTGGCTCCCTTTCTAAGAGTAAGGCTTCGTAATGTGAGACAACACAGCCCTCAAAAATTGTCTCCTTCCGAAGAGGCAATGCTTCCATTTCAAAGTCTCCTCTGAGCATACCGGTTTTTGACGTTTATAAAAATGAGAGCGGTTCCTATGATGAGGCATAAATATGTGAAGACGTTTAGTTTTGCAAGAGCAATGTTGTAGACGCCTGTTATGATTAATACGGCTCCTATAAGCAATTCTAAAATTGTAAGTAATCTATAGTACTTTTCTCCCCTCTTGCGTGGATAATAAAAATCTATGAAGAGCCAACAATAACCCGCAGCTGAAATTTGCGCTTCCGACGAGATCAGCATTTCAGGAACCTTAAAACCGAGGAAGTAAAGGATTAAGGACACAGCAAGAACAGCAACCCATAAAACCAAAACGATGAAGCCAAAAGCTAAGCCATAAGCTCTCAGAATATTTCTGAATTTGCCTTGCTTTTTTCCCTCCAACATTAGCACTGCCTCATAAAAAAGGCGTAAGCGGAATATTTAAAATATGAGCAGCTTCGCTTTGCTTCGATTTCTCTCTAAATTTTAACGAAAATTGGCGAAAAAGCAGAAAGGGTGCATAATTTACATTTTTAAGCAAAACTGAAGCTTTTTCAGCCTGTCAGACTCATGCAGGATTGTAGATAATGAATTTATTAAACTCCCTGAAAGCATTTTGTTGGTGCCACTATGGAGGCTGAAACCCAAGTTTCCAATTTAAGTTTTTATCAGCTGGAGCTGGAGCGCTTCTACAACGATTTAATTGATGTTTTCTGGCGGAACCATTTTGGCTTTTGGACGGAAGCCTGCAATTATCTAAATGAACCTTACATTCCAAAACCCGACGTAGAATTAATCGTCTTCGAAGATGTCATACACACATATCCAAATGACCAAAGGTTCATGGATGAACTCCTCGCCCACCTTGCCAAGAAAGGTTGGCAAATGATAATGAACTTTATGGCTCCAGACTGCATATTAGGCAATGTAGCCGTAAAAATCGGCGACAAATGGATAGCCATAGGAGAATGCAGAAAAGACGAAGACGACACCCCATACGTGGCACAAATATGGCCACTAAAATATGTATTGCCACGTATCCATAAAATGGAAATAAAACCACAACATACCTACCTAATAACATCAAACTTTTAAAAAACTATTCATAGAAACCAATTTATGGGGTGTAAAGTTTGAATGGAACGATTGAGGATTTAGAAGAGGCTGTTGAATGTAATATAAAAAAGCTTCTTAAGATATTCGAGGAAAATCCAGCCTATTTCTTGAGTGAAAGGGATGTTAAGTGCTATCTATATAGCCTCTTAATCAATGACGAGAGAATTAAGAAACTATCCCCTCTCATAAGAAGTGGCGACGGGCTAAATAGGGATTCAAGAACTCTTTTGGTTCACGCAGAAAGACCGCGTGTTAAAGGTTCGCGTGTTAAAGGTTTTCCACAGCACGATATCTTCATCCTTCCACGCTGCGAAACCGCAAGTTTCGATTCCTTGAAACCGGTGATAGGTATCGAGATTAAGTTTAACAGAGGACCTTATAGAGTCGATAGAAAGACACCAACACCAGTCGATAAGGACATAGAAAAGCTCCACAAAAATAAAGAGTTAAGGCGAAGATACTTGTTATGGCTGAACTGGGATAGACCGATAAACGAAGATTGTTTTAAGATGATAAAAAAGCGCTACAAAAACGAGAATGTAAAGATTTTTAACTATTTCGCTTATAAAAAAAGAAATGATCAAGGAGAAAAAATAATGCATGAGGTATTTAAGGAAATGTTTGCGAAGTTAGATGAGTTAATACATGATAATTATACAAATTTCGAAGAACTGAGAAATATTTATCACGAATTTTTGGAATATTTAAAAGAAAAGGTAGGAACCTCGGGCGGATTTACTGGATTATCCGAATATATAATCCTTAAAGCAATTCAAATACGTCTGGAACAGAAGCATGGCAAATTTGAATGGAAAAAGAAGACAAATGACGCTTACTTCTCCATTTCAAAGAATAACAAAATACTCCTTACACATGCGATAAGCATTGACGATAATATGAAACGTGCCGTTGAAAAGTGGGGGTATAGTATTGAATGGAGCGAGGATAAAGCCAAGTTACGTCCAGACATTGTAATTTTTAAGTTAACTAACAGCCATTACAAGCCGGAGGTAATTATCCAGATTAAAATTTATCACATAAGCCCTAAAGCAGTCGATGATGAAGTCGAGAAAATAAAGAGAATGGCTGGTGGCGGGGATAAAATACCATTATGTGTAATAATATTGTTTCATCAAGTAGGCGAACATAAACAAAAACTAAAAGAAGGATTTGATCTTGTAATAACTCCAGAGGATCCGGCAGAATTTAAGGACATGTTACAAAAAATAGAAGAGAGGCTGCTTATAACATCTTTCATCAAATAAACAATAAACCGCGTGACTTCTTTTAGGAGACGCTAACTAAATTTTTAAGCTTACCAGAATAGGTAAACTTTTGTTTGCATTAGGAAGCAGCATACTTTAATTAAATGTGCAAGCCTTTCAGGGCTGGTTTTCATCACTTCTTTGGCATAAGCCTTTTTTCTCCCGAATGGCATGTGGCAGAAAAAGTATTTCATAAATTGTGCATGTGGATTTTTAATAAATGCCTCTCTTATAATGGCGATTTCTTTCTCCGTCATGTTTGCAACTTGCTTAAAACATATTTTTCATTCCCCATCAAGTGGATGTTGAATCCAAGCTGGCTTAGCGTTTCAGCGATTTTTACGGCTTCTTTTGGCGGTTTCTGCTCAGCTATTTTTTGCATTCCTGCTTTTTCTGCGAATGGGTTGTATTTTGCCATGACGGCAGGCATTTCCACGTAGGGCGTGCCCGCTAAAGGTAGTGCGTGTCCCATCCATATTTTTGAGCGAAAAGATATTACGCCGTTATGCCTAAGCTTAACACGAAAACAGGCGTATCGTTCATAACATTTTTGGGCTACGCATCGTTGATGCAATACAAGTAGTTGGTATTTCAGCTCAAAAATACCAATGGTTGGTATTAAGAAAAGCTGGTCCTTTAAACTACTTAAGGATTATTTAGCTGATTGGAAATTTGAAGAGGATGCGCTGTGTCCTCGAGGGTTGTGTGGTTTAGGTCATTCTCTTATAAGATAAATAAAAGTGCCAAGATTAAAAGAAAAATAATGCATTAAACGAAGGCACTTCATGTTCTGTTAAGAGACATTAATGGGTCTTGTTTTGGTTTTATCAAAGCGTTATTAGTCTTTTTGGTTTTCCCGGTTTTACGTGCTGTTCGTAGCCTTTGTATAGGCTACCTGGCTCTGTAATGTTTATTATGAGTTTTGCGTCTTTGACGTTTTCGCATATGTCCATTACTGGAAAGTTTACGCTGTAGATTTTCTGTCTCACTTGTTGGCTTATCCGCTCTTTTTGCTCGTTTGAAAGTTGTTTTCTGGCTTCAAGCCTTACCTCTGCCACAGCCTTCCTGTCCGCATCATTATACGTGATTATGCAGTATTCGCCTGTCAAAAAGCCCTTAACATCGCCTAAACCATCAATTATTGCCTCAACTTCCTGCGGGTTAAGCTTAGCCCCAGCAAGATAGGCAGTCTCTCTTCTAATCTCGCTGATAATAGTTACAACACCGGACTCCTCATCTTTCTCGATACACTTAGCCCAATCGCCAATCTCATAGTTTAAAAGCACCATATAGGGCTGTGCTGAAAACTCGTGTAAGTTTGTTAATATAACATTTCCAACCTCACCAAGCGACACCTCGCTTCCATTTTTAACCAGAAATAGGAGCAATTCTGGGTGGGAAACAAGATGTTTATCAGTAAAAGGTTCCATTTCGTATGCTATCATACCATTTTCTGATGACGCGTATAAATCATATACGTCTGCACCGCCAAAGTCTTCTCCAATACTTCTTCTCCTACTAACACTGGAAGGTTCTGCACCAACGCTAACCTGTTTAATACTGGTTAAAACATTCCTATTGCCAACATAGTCTAATAAGAGAGGTAACCTATATGCAAATGTAGTTAAACTCATTATATGAGTTGGACCGAAACTCTCCCACTTTTTTAAAAAATCTTGAATATCCTCTCTTATTTTTTGTGCAGGAAAATGCAGAAAATTTCTTTTCAAAAAAGAAAGCGTGATGTTTGTCATGTGCCCAGAAATTGCCGGTTCTTTCGGAAGACAGTTCAATACTCTATCATTCTTTCTTACGGTAATATCGAAGCATTTACTAAATTGAGCTATAATCCATTTTTCATCGTCTGGGTTTAGCCATATTTCTTTTGGTTTTCCTGTTGTTCCTGATGTGTAGAATGGTCCTTTTGCGTTTGGATGCTTGTAGTAGACCAGTTCTGGCAGGTCTTGGGGCGTTGTATATAATCCTTTTTCATACGCCTTTAACAGGTCTTGTGATGTTTTGATTTCGTCTGGATTTATTCCCAGTTCTTTGTATTTTCTTGCGTAGAAGGGCATTTCTTTTGAAAGGGCGACTACGTGTTTGATTCTCTTGTTTATTTCTTGTTTTGGGATTTGCATGGCGGTTTCTTTCTCAGTGTTCTTTTGGAAAGTTTTTAAAAGTTTTATGATAGTATGTTCTGGTATGAAATTCCATGTTCCTTATGAGGGTAGGAAGGTTGATGTTGAGGAGTATTTGCTTGGCGTTTTGAAGTTTCACAGCATGGAAACGCCTTACTGGCGGGGTAGGCTGACTCCTAAGCTTGTTGAGGAGCTTGTTTCAAGTAGTTTTGAGGAGACCGTTTATAACCTTTCAAGGCTTGTGGTTGACCAGAACCTACTTAGAACAGGGTGGATGGATTTTAAGCCTCGGGGCTTGGCTGATGTCAAATGCTCCTTTTCCTCTGGGACGACTGGACCGCAGAAGTATTGCCTTTGGTCTATGGATTACGTGGAGAAGCAGGCGAAATACCTCCACTACTACTTGGCGAGGACGGGTGTGAAGATTAGGAATGCTGTGATTCAGGGTCCGACAAGCGTTTACAAGGATGTTAACGAGAGGGTTGTGCAGTTGTTCGGGGGAACACCCTACTTTGTAGGCTTGAGGGTTGAAGGACTAAAACCCGTCATAGAAGACGCAACACGCAAAGGCCCAGCCGAAATGATTAGGGTTGTAGCGGAATACTTCGCGCCTGAAATCGAGAAGACAAAGCGTTTTCTGGAATATGACGGCGAAATCAATTTTATGCGTTCAGCATGGATGATGCTCGCACCATTCGAGCAGTTTTTCGGCGAAAAGCGAAACATTCAAGCCATAATGACAAGCGGGCTTGGCTATACGGCGCAAAACCACGAGTTATTAAAGCAAAAGTTCAAGACCGTTATCCCATCTTACGGCTATTTCGCCTTCGGAGACGCGTTAGGCAAATATGCCAATGGCAACTTGGACTATTACCCAGCCTTCCCATACACAATATTTGAAGTTGTAAAGCCAAACGACGAACCAGCCAAATACGGCGAAAAGGGAAACCCACTATTCATAATAGCCCGAAAAGACCTGTTCCTCGTATTAAAAGAAGAAAATGAAAAAGCCGAAAAAGCCCCGCCGACAGATGAACACCCATGGAACGGCATAAGAAACCCCCAAAGATAAACGCCATAGAAAACACTTCCACAACACATAAAATTCAACCAACAAAACAATAAAACAGCCTCGCACAACACAGCAAGGAAGCAACAAAAATGAGACCCACCCAAACACAAGAAATAAACAAAAGAATCAGATACGTGGTAACCCTCTCAAAACAGATACCATGGTATGCCAGAAAATACAAAAAGTTAGGAATAGACCCGAACACAATAAAAACTCCACAAGACCTACTAAAAGCCTACGAAAAAGGACTTTTCACAACACCCCAAGATTTGCAGGCGTTGACGACACATTTTAAGATATTTAGACAATACTTTTTGTCGAGTGGGACTTCAGGAAGACCGAAAGTTGTAGGTGCAACTGTAGACGATTTAAAGAGGGATAAAAGGCAATGCGAACAAGCCTACAACTGCTTTATTGAAGAAGGTGATGTTGTTTTAAACTGTTTTCCGTCTTCACCAGCCATTTCAGGCGTTGCGTCCATAGAGGGCATTAAATCTTTTCAGGCGCAATTGTTCCAAGCTCCTGCCCAAGCGTTACAGAATGTTGAAACTTTTCTTTTGTATTATGATATTTTTAAACCAAACGTTATTTTTGGGCTGACAACATCCTTATATCGGTTGCCATTTAGATTGCGTGAGATTGGAGTTTCACCGGAAAAACTTGGAATAAAGAAGATGATGAGCGGCGCTGAACCCTCCACAACTGAGAGGAGAAAAGCAATAAGCGAAGACTTTGGAGGAGCAAAAATTTATGATTGGTATGCGTCTTCCGAAAACATGGTTATAGCATATGAAGAAGAACCGTTTTCAAACAGGTATAATGTAACGCTTCCCGAAACTATACTGTTCTTGACTAAAGAGAACGACTTTGCATCGGCAGGAGAAACTGGGCAAGTATTACTCACAAATCTTTACGAAGTTGGTGAAAAGCCCCACATGATACTTTTGAATTATCTGATCGGAGATTTTGCAAGATGTGTTGAGAAGGATGAGGAAACTGGTTTTGTAACTGTTATTGGAGATATTAGGCGTGAAGCCGCGTATCTGGCTGGGGCTAAGCTGAATCCCCAGGAGGTTGAAGCCGTAATTGATGATTTGGGCGAGTTTAGGGGGTTGCTTTCGGGCGAATACTGCATAATCACGTATAATGATGCGGATAGGAAGGCTGTGGCAGAGGTAAGGCTTGAAGCCAGAAAACAACTTTCAAACGAGCAAAAAGAGCGGATAAGCCAACAAGTGAGACAGAAAATCTACGAGGCGAACATCCCCGTCTATCACATGGCAGAAATAGTCAAAGACGCAAAACTCATAATAAACATTACAGAGCCAGGTAGCCTATACAAAGGCTACGAACAGCACGTAAAACCTGGAAAACCAAAAAGATTGATAGTGCTTTGATATGGTCTCGGACTGGTTGTGTTTTCTGAAATCTAAGAAGTTTATGTTTTTGTTGTCTGTTTTAATGCTTTTAGGTTTTGCCCTTTTCTTAGCTGGACCAAAAATCATGAATAAAGATTTTACTGAATCAAATTATGACGAGTTTACGTTAGAACCGTATGGAAACAAAACAATAAATGTTCCTTTATCACTTGATCAGGCCTTTTACATGGTTTCCGCCCATAATTTCGTGCTTAGAAATGTTGTTTTGATGGAGATAAACAGTTCGGGCCCATTCACGCTTTACAAACTCGAGAATAATGAAACTGTAAAACTCGCTGAACATGCACTATTTTATAGTCTCAACTTGTCCAACATGGGGATCATGGCCAAACTTGTCGTGAAAAATGAAGCCGATGTAACCATGAATGTTAAAATGAACATTGAACGTGTTCTGACGGTTAAAATTGCCGATTTCACTCTTCCGCATGTTGGCTTTATAATCTTCATCACAATGCTATTAACGTTGCAATTTCTCTCCGTAGCCGCAAACGGAGACACGTTAATAGGAAGTATTCTCAACAGAATCGCCTTCAAGCTTCGTCGAAAAAGTATTGACGCGCAGAAAACAACTTTCCTGAAAGCAAGCGCAACTTACGGTTTTATTCTTGAAATTTTCGTTCCGATACTGCTATTAGGCATAAGCGTCTACGCATTGATGGTCTATGGGCAAGGGCTAAGTTCGGTTGAAAACGTTTCATGCTATTCTCTTGACTATATGGCGAAAATAGTCTTAATAGGGATTTTGTTAAGCTATTTCTTAACGGTTGTAATTGATGTTTTTGATATGATGTTTCGAAGCTTTAAAGTTTGGATTTTAAAAAGAAAGGGTCGAGAATTTTTAAAAATGTATGAGGAAGCCTCTAAGTTGCATAAAGTAGAAGCAAAAATAATCTTTCCTTTAGCGTTTATCTTCTTGGTAGCCATAACCATAATGATTGGCTACGGATTTGAATTAAAAATAATCTTGGGAACTGCACTTTGTCTATGTTTGATTTTATATGCTATAGCATATCATGTAGAGATAAAGCGATGGCAAGCAAGCTTAGGGAGCGATGGTTTCAACGAGATTCTCGTTGGGTTCATCGAAATAGACGCAAAGACAATAGGCTTTTGGGTGTTAGGAATAGTTGCAATTTTCGCAACGTTTACAATGATTATGCCGCTATTTTCAGCGTTAACAAAGAACCTTCTCCTTTTAGAGTTTTATCCCTCCTTCATTTACGAACTTGGTCAATCATTTATGTTATGGGTAAACGACGCATTCACACTATTCGGACAGCTTCAAGCGCCAATATGCCTCATACTAACAGGACCCTACTGGATTACGCGAGCAATGATATGCAAATTTGAAGCCAAATACAAATCAAGGCTTCTTACAGACATAGCAATCTTTTCCGCAGTATTCGCCATTTCGGAATATTTGAAATGGACATATTCCTTCTTTACCTTAAATCAACCATATAACACAGCCGGCCTTCCAATCTCCATACTAATAGGCATGACCGCAAGCATACTAAAAGACTTACTCACAGAAATTCGACCAAAATAACAACGAAACACGAAAAAGGAAGCAATTCTGGTCTCCCATTAATAATGTCTAATGGAGAAACATTGGCTGATCGGGAATGTTTTGTTTCTTTGACATTTACTGTTGCTGTTTTTGGCGTGAAATATTAACTGTTGATGTTAAGGTGAAGAAAGATTATTTTGAAAAGCTTCATGTATTGTTTAAAATTAGGCTTTTTCAGGCTTATTTTTGGCCTACCCCCTCCCCCTCTATTTGGCGTTTTGTAGGCTTCCTTTTCCTCGGCTGTCTATTAGAACCTCGCCCTTTTCAACGTCTGGAATAAGCGAAACTTTAAGGCCTTCACAGTTAAGCAAACCTAAAACGTCGAGCCTTGAAATTCTTGACACTATCTCGCCTCTATATTTGTCTTTGTAGGCGTTTTTGAAAATTAGGTTTCGCATCATTCGGCGTTGAAGCTTGTCGAAACTGCGCTTATGAACCAAGCCTAAAACCTTGCTTATACAGTTCAGAGAGGGCATAAACGGAAAAACAATATTAAATTATGGTTAGAAGCCCAAATAAGTTTGATTGGACAACAGGGTGGCAAAATATGCAGGAAAACACGTTTTAAGTTTTATTTTGGTTTTCAGAGCGATAAAAACTTTGGAAAATGTTGTTTATTCGCCTGTTTTTAACAATAAAACAAGCACACCCTCATTTTCACCAGCCAAACTTGTCTTGGTAGGGGCGAAAGATTAAAATTTGAGGCAAAAATCCGAAATAAACTGTGTTATGCAGTTGGATGGTTGAAGAGTGGCAAAGAAGCACATTGTCCGGGTTGTTTTGAGCAAACAGCAAAAAGAGCTTCTTGACAAAATATGCTATAAGCTTGGGCAGAGCGAAAGCGAAACAATGCGCATAGCGTTCCTACAATATGCTGAAAAATTAAGCCTTATAACTGAAAAAGTTCACAGTTAATGCGTTAAGTTGACCTTAAATAGTTGAAGGCTGGTCTGTTGTTGTCATTGGCGTTTGGGGTCCCATCAATTTATGAGTTGGCACTTCTTTTGTTATTGCTTATAGTAGGAATAGCCATCATCATTTTGATTGTTAAAATTTTGTTTTTCATTCTCCCCGCAGCCATAATCGCATTAGTAGTTTGGCTCCTCACTGGAAGCCTATTCTGGGCTGGAGCCGCCTTTCTAATAGTAGCCTTTCTCTCACTATTAAAACGGTAATTATGCCATGGGGGAGTTCATTTAAAAAAGCTATTCATCTAATTCGTTTTCATAGTCCAATTCGCCTATCTCGATTAGATAGCATTCCTCTCACATACCATCATATGTTTCAAATTCTTCTCGCGTAATTTTTCTGCCCCATCGCATGCACTCATAAAACTCTTTTTCAACCATTTCACATCACACATCTCCATACGCATCCTCGCTTTCCTCAGTCATTTGGTCATCCCAGCACTCCCAACACATGCCATCAAAACTCTCATACTCATCCTCATCAATCTCACAGCCACATACAGAACAGTAATACTTCTCCTCTTTAGTCGTCCCAGATTTCGCGGACTTTTTCTTCCGTTTCTTCAAAATTTTATCCTTAAAACAGCTTATCGCTTTCTCACGCTTAAGAAAATTATGAAACAAGAATTTTTATTCCATATAAACCAAATAATTTTTAAAACCCTTAGATTGTTGAAGATAGATATCCGAAAACTTGGGCTCAGGTGAAGTAATAATGGATGCTGAAAAGGAAAAAAATGTGCGCGCGCTTGTTGATCTAACTAATATTGTCGAGAAATG
>Ga0078972_1016888_pt1 | contig 10647 bp, 9 predicted proteins | sample YelNatPaOPGAMG01_FD_67568 | JGI IMG/M metagenome (GOLD analysis project Ga0078972, IMG submission 67568) | Hot spring thermophilic microbial communities from Obsidian Pool, Yellowstone National Park, USA - OP-RAMG-01 (SPADES assembly) (version 2) | ecosystem: Environmental > Aquatic > Thermal...
AATTTCTGTGGTCCTGTCTTTGATTATAATGATTGGGCATTATCATTCTCCTTATTTGGGATGCTAATCAAGTTAAAATTAATAAATCTATGGTCGCTATAGTAGGCTTGATAGCTAGTGGGATTCCATTCAATATAATTCCGTATTCTTATAGAAGCGAGATATTCTCTGCCAAACTTGGTCAGATTATAGCCATTAAATACTGAGGCAGGAAGTATAATCTCGGTTCCTCTTTCCTCAGATAATTTAATCCATCCAGGTATAAGGCTTTCTGCTATTGTTCCGAAGAGTATCTGGTTGACGTCTACGGCGTTTATCTCTTTAGCAGCTTCTTGGCTTTTATCATCAATCCTTATACGGCCATTAAAGCCTCCTTTTTCTCTATTAGAGCTAAACAATAAAATTTCCATATGTTCATTAAATAATCTGAGTGACTGCAGATAGGTTGGATTAAAGGAAAGATGGAGGGGAATTTCTAACAAAATATTATTATCGTTTAAGGACCATTTTCCAATGATGACAGCATAATCAAGATAAGATACAAAATATTGGTTATCACACTTTAAGTCCCTGATTAAATTAGGGAGGTGAAAGTTTTGAGATTGGTCAGAATGTATTATTAAATTCTTAATTGGTTTACCTTCCTGTTGGTTGTGGTCTATTATATTTAATGATTTTTGATCAGCGGATTCATTTCCATTGGAGGTGCCTGAGATATCAATCGAAGTTGATTTGATTCTTTCTAAATATTTAAGCCCATTTTCTTTTTCTGCCGTAGAAATAATAATTTTTTCCATAATTTGCTCCCATGATTTTATTTAACAAGCTGTCCATTGACCTGATTTTGATTAATATTTTCTAATAATTTTTGGTTTTCTTTCCTTATTCTATTCTTTAAGGCTTCAATATATCTGTTTAACTCTGCCAAACAATATTCATCGCCAATCTGGCTATTCTGTTTTTTTATTATTATTTTCTTATTATTATTTTGATCGATATTAGAGTATTTAATTTCAAACGATTCTTCAGATAAAGAATTATCTTGGTGAGTTATAAAATATAGTTTGGCTGACGAACCTTCAAAAACGCCCCTGCCAATAGCTTTTTCTCCGCCTACAGGTAAATCACCCGTCCAGAGGTCTTTAAGAAGTAATAAAACGAGACCTACTTCCCAGTCTTCATAATCTTCTATAGTCAGAATTATTTTTATTAAAGAGCTTTCTTTATTAGAAAATACAGGCATTTCTTCTAAAAGAGCTGAACCTAAAGCTCCGCCGGTAAAGCGGTCTATTTTGATTCTGGTCTGCTGTTCCAAGGGATAATCTTTTAAAGATATTTCGTTTACAAACAATTTACCCCGTTTGGAGTTCCCCTGCCTTTTAGAAGCTGAACCGAAGAGATTATTTAAGAGGGATTCAGTTATAGCTTCATATCTTGTCTTATCAATGCTGTACCCAAGGGTATTGATAATTCGTTCTGCCCTTGACCTCAGTGCTCCCTTCAGGGAAGGGCCGCTTATCACCGGTATGCCGTTTGAGTGAAGGCTTACTGCATCTGGCTTGATAGGATCAACTGAATAATCTCTTATAATAAAGGAAGTTTTTAAATGCATATTTGCTTCAAGCCTAAATACTTTAGGCTTGGCGCCTTTAATTACTGGCAAATTATTTAATTCATTTTTATATGATTCATAATTGCCACTAAGCCAGTCAATAAAGGATTGTTTATTGTTGAGATTAAAGAAGTAATACGTTAAGTCTTGCTCATTATCTAAACCTATTAATCCAAACCCAGAGGTGGTTTTGGCACCAAGCCGTATTTTTTCTTTGAAAAGAGCTCTAAATAGAGAAAAGGCTTTTTGGATTATTGCAGCGTTTTGACCATCTTTATCTATAGCTTCAAGGTGAAACGCAAAAGTACCATTTTCAATTATCTGGTATTCATAAAGTAATTTTTCGGCCGCCCTGCCTGTGGAGGTATCAATTTTAACCCCCGCTCTTGTGCCTACTTTTATGTTCTCACATACGGGTAGGTCAGAGAAATGCAAAATGCTTTGTTGAGCCTTGTCGGTTTGGGTGTATCCCCAGAGCAAGTTAATCTCATCATTTGTAAGATAATTAATTGAAAGGTGTCTTAGTACACCAGCCAGAGATGTCCCAGGAATAAAAGCCTTACCTTGAGCGTCGAGTAGAAGGTCCAGGTCCGTTTCTTCTGATTCGCCTGAGCCAATGATTACCGGCGAATATAATTTTAATTTTCCCGTTAAGATATGGATATGTTTTTCCATAATTTAGCCCCTTTCCTTCTAAGGTGTTGTTTTCTGCAGTATTTTTTGTTTATGCCTCAGGGCTATTATAAAAGTTTTTAAATATAGATATTCAAGATCGCTTTTCATTTCATCCAGCAAATTGCTTTCTAAGGCATTAATGAATGACCGCAAATTTCCATCTGGCTGTGCTGGAAAAATTTTCTCTTTTGAATTTAGATTAATTAGCGAGTCAAAAAGATTCTGATTTGTGTTGTTTGTTTTTATTTTTTTCAATGACTCTTGATAAGCAGGTCGGCTTTTATTTAAGAATTCTTGTTTAATCTTTTCAATGGTCCTAAATTCATAAATAGCTTTTTCCAGCCGAGCCAGAGGACCTTTGCTGGTATGGCCTAAGCTTTCTTCATCAATCTTATTTGCATCTTCATAGGCAACAGCTTGTGTGGTTCTTCTCAAATAATTTTTGATGACTTCAATGGCTATATTTTTAGCCTGGTTGTTGTCCGGCCTTTGAAGTGAAGAAATAAGCTCTTGATTAATATCAGGAGATGAAATTTGGTTAGTTTGTGGTTGGTTATAGTAAGAAATATTTGCCTTTTGCCAGTTAATTTTAAAACGGCCAAATCCCTCTGCAGTTCGTTCACCTAACCCGAGAAAGTAAGCTTTTTTAAAGCTCGGGTTATTCAGAAGATCACCATTAGTTCTTATTAACAGGCAGGAGCCTGCTCTTATGGCTAGGTCAGTGGGGCGTCTGAGTTTCCAGACTGACACATAATTTTCTATCGTCTTTATCCTTAAAAAAGCCTTTTCTATTTCTATTTTAAGAGAATCGATTTGAAGAAACTCTTTTAAAAATTCCTGAATAGAGGCTTTGTCTGTACAAGGATAGCCTCTCTTATTAACAAGAATAGCGTCTGATATAAAGGTTAGCACAAAGCTATCATTATTGAGATTAATATTTTCATTAAAATCTTGTGGTGGGCTTAATTTTAAACTGACCCGGCCGTACTGGCTATTTTTTGACCGACCTATGAAGTAAATAAGCTCGCCATTATGGTCATTTTTAAAGTTGTTCCAGAAATCTTTTGCAAAATTCCCTTCTTCGAACCTGATATCTCCTTTAAATAGCTGATCCTGGGCGAGGCCTTCATAATTAAAAAACTTATTTTCCTCTGGTGCGCCCGTTTTTTTATCTCTTTGATGATGAAAGAAAAAAGATTTTTCTACCTGCTCTATTGAAAGTCCATTATTTTCTATGTTGCCATATCCAAGAAAAGGTTTGGTTTGTTCAATACCTCTTTCTTCTCTGGTTTCAAGTAAAAGGTCTATGATTTTGCTTTTATCATTTTTCTCATGTTGAAGAGAAAGCGGCAGGGGATAATTTTCTTTGATTGAGTTGCCTTGATTATGAAGTGTGGCAATGTAAGCATTTCCGAAAGATACTTTATTGCTCAGGAAATAATTATAGAAAGTTTGGTCTTCATGAGCGTTAGTGGTAGATAAACCCTTAAGCTTTATATATGAATTAGCAAACAGGCCGCGGATAACTGTCCCGGGGATAAAATCTTTTGTGTAGGCCAGGAAACTTAGACCACCTGATTCAGAGAGGATAACAGGAGCTTCGGTTTTTAAAATAAATTCTATTAATCTCATTTGTTCCCTCCGTTTAGCCAGGTGATAGCCCCTTCAGTTAAATCTTTACCACTGCTATCAGCCAGGAAACAATCTAGTTCGCCAAACCCTCTGGTTCTTTTTGTTCCCATTCTTTTCAAGTTTTTACAGGCCAGGGCGAGACAATAAATAAGATTTATATAATTATTATTCATGTTTTTTCCTAATATATCCTTATCTATTTTTAAATCACCCACGAAAGTAATTCCTTTTTTGAGCACTCTTATAGTCCGCAGGGAATGAGGTAAAGCGGTTCCTGTAATCTGGTCAATGGCAGTTTGTTGCCTGAGATAGGTGAAGGCTTCAATGATTGATTCCTGGTTAAAAATTAATGGATATATTAAACTCAGCTTTTTCAGTGTATCCTTTAATTTCATATAATCCTCTACAAAGAGGTTAGAGAAGTAAACAGGGGATTCTAAGTCCTGGCCTGGTTTTCCAAAAAGCAAGATAGGATCCAAACAAACAGTTGAGCTAATATTTAACACCTGACAAACTTCTTCATAGGATTCCCTCAATAATCCCTTAATTCTTTTGGCTGGGATGTATGGGATTCCCAGGTCGTCAAAAACAATATCCTGGTCAATAACAGAGCCGAAGCCCTCTCCAGAACCAGGCAGAGCATCCGACTTAAATGTTAATTTTATAAGGTAGGTATCCATTACTCCCCCTTAGAAAGTTTAAAATGGATAAAATTCAGCAAGTTCAATCATGTCAAAATAAGGAGTACAATGATTGCCGTAGGTTTGAGTATCCCAGATTTTATTTTGGAAATTCCCTCCCGGATAAGCAGGAAGGGTTAGACCTCTAATTCTTAAATTGTTCAAAAAGGCTTTGGCCGCGTTGTCATCTCCAAGGGCTAAAATCTTTCTTAAATCTAAAACTTTTGAACGAGGTAGAGTATCCATCAGGTTTTTAGCACCGTTTTTCAGGGCTGAAAAACTGTAAATCCCGGTACTGTTGTTATCTATCTTATATGGCCTTAAATACAAAGGTCCTTTATGAGTACGATAATGTTTTTCTCTAATTTCATTTATGGTGCCGGTAAACCCGCCATAGGCAATGTGGAAATCAATCCAGCTTCCTGTATCGTTTAATTCTTTACGTCTCTTTTTCGCTTCAGCACAAAGCTCTTCGGATAAGCGGTAGGCTCTATAAAATGGCATATGAGATTTGGTTATCAGAACACCAGCTGATAAGCTGAAATTACTATTATTAGTAAGCTTATGATAATTTTCTATGAATTTTTCTGTCAGCCAGAGGCCCAGTTTTCCATGACAAATGAAGGTAACATCATCCCCGCCCAGGATAATAGGCCTTATAGGCAGGTAGAATGAGCCATTGTTTTTAGCTAATTCTAAAAATTCTTGAAAGCGTGAACTCTTATTTAAAATCTCATCTATTAAATTTTGTATGGTAATTTTCATTGCCTCAGCGGTCTTGTCTTTAAGGAAAGATGATAAATTTCTGGTAGCAATTAGATTATTACAATTTCTAAAAAGCTGACCTGTAGAGTTGCCGTCAATGTGAACTATGGCTATATAGTTTTCCTGTCCCTTTTTCTGGCCAAGCTTGTCTATTTCCAGAGAGAAATCGTAATGGGTGTTCTTACCAAGCAGGAATTTAAATCTATTATTGGCTTCGGCTGTATAGTTAAGTTTCGTTTTAAGAATGCTCGATATGAACCCATATTCTTCGTCCTGGTATATTTCTTTGTTGCCGCCGCTAAACTGACATTCAGCTGTAAGGCCGTGTCCCGGGATGAATACATTAACCGGGTATGAAACTTTGATTTCTTCTAGTTTTTCGAATAATTCCTTTATGGACTCAACATATTTAGCAAAATTAAAACCTTTAATCAATGCCGCCGCTGGTATAAGTCCGGGAGCTTTATATAAGAGAAGGGCAGTCCATTCTTTGATGAATTCCTTAGCTTTATTATCTTCTCCGAAAAATAAAAGAGCGTTGCCCCCTCCAATATAACCGACTTCGAAACTGGCGACACCAAGGATTTGGATGTCGTCAGGGTTCTTCTTCCAGGCAGTTAGATCAATATGTTCCCCTGGATACATTTTTTGCAATACCTTAAGTATTGGTTCGTCATAAATCCATTCCACAAGGTAAGAAGCGCCAACAAATTCCCGCAGTTTTCTCCCGCTGAAAATGTATTTCTGAATAGATACTGTGTCCAATAAGACGGCCGTAACTGTTTTATTATTTGATAAGCTTTGCGTGTTATTTGCCATTGTGTTTTCCCTCGATTAATCTTTTAATTTAATAGCCTTATTAGCAATTTTTTTAATGATGTCAATCTTTGTTTTATCATACTTGAGAAAAAAGTTTCCATCTTTTTTTCTTATCATGGTCAGGGTTTTCTCTAAGCCCGCATGAGCGATAAAGTTTCTTGGGTTGGGTTGTGATTTTTTGCCATTTAAATCAGATTGGCAAATATCAATAACAGATTTCCACTCCGGCTCAGATTTGTCAAAAATATATTTTGAAAAATAGTGTTTTTCGTTAAAAATAGTTGCTCTTATATTTAGAAATTTTTTGAATACAGAATCTGCCATAGCAGTAAATGCATCAAAGCTGATGTCGTCTTTTTGAGTTATGCCCTGGTTAGATAACAGCTCGGCCAATAAATAAGCTTTGTTAATGATGGCAAATTCTTCGGTAAAAGAAAGCTCCCTTTTTACTATAACAACAGTATTTTCTTTGCTAACTTCTATTTTCTGGAAAAAAAGATTGGTTGCATTATCTATTATTATTTTCAGCTCATTTGGTTCTATGAAGAAAGTATAAATAGCTAAGGGAAGGCCATAAAAAAGGGCACAAAAAAATGTGTTGATATCAAGTGGGGTTATGTTAGAGCCTATTAGCGCCTTTTTTTTATCGTAATTATCTGTGATAGGCTTTAATAAACTTATCTTATTGCTGCCATTATCTTCTATATATTCGTGGGGAAAATGTGGTCTTATTTTTGTTTCTTCTTCAACCGGGTGAATAGTAAGCGGAGACCGGTTGGAGCTATTGAATACAAATGGTTCTGAGTTATAAACAAAGAAGTGGACATTAATGAAGATGTCGATAATTTGAACCAATTCTTTTATAGCCCGATAGGTGAGGGCGGGCATAAAGTTAATTCCATGAGTCAAATCAAGATGGATTTCTAAAAAATCTTTTTTATTTTTGTCAGGGTATTTAGTGGAATGTTGGATTTCTATCTGTTCAATAAATATTGTTATTAGCTCATGTAGGACAACATGATAAAAGTCCTGTAATTTCCCAAGAAAAGTGGATGAAGGAAAATATCCTCCTCCAGGAGGAATAACTATTATTACCCTTTTTTCTGGAAGATAATTGAAAATTCCGTTTTCCTGACAAAATTTCCTTATCTTATCTTCAGCACTTTCCTTTAGGCTTTTATATGTTAATTCTTTCGTTGGATTAATATCAGCTATAGTATCAAGGCCGAATATGATTACAAGATCTGGATTCAATGCCTTTATTAAGGGTAAAAGTGATGTTTTAGACTTGTGGATTTGACCGCAAAAATTATACTCTACCTCATTCCAGAATGATGGATTCCCCCACGTAGCAATAAGAACTCTTTTGCCCATCCCTAAAATAATCTAAGAAATTGAAAGTTAATTGTCAACATTTTTTTGTCGGGGGAGATAAAAGTCATAATAACTTGTTAATAAAGATAAAATTCTATTATCAAATGCGAAAGATTAAAAGATTATTATCAAGTTCTAAGGAAATTAAATTGATTTAATTAAAAAGGATAACTGGGAGACCTCCTGCTCTTGTTATCCACAGCCTTTTCAACGAACAAAAATGAATATGATTCGGTTATTATTTTGAATAAATATTCTGAAAGAAAATACCCATAAAATAGTATAGGCAATTTGGAAATTAGCTAACCACCTAGTAGTTGAGGTGCGTTTTATCGCCTATTTATTACTAAGGGGCTGTGCCATAAATAACAAGTCACCGTCCCCATACCTGGGGATGTCCCTTCCGGACTAGCTAGCACTTGTTGCGAGTATATCCGAGAGTTTCCGTCCCCATACCTGGGGATGTCCCTTCCGGACAAAAAGGAGTGGTGGAACCTTATGGGAAGTGGATCGTTTCCGTCCCCATACCTGGGGATGTCCCTTCCGGACTCTACCCTCTCTATCATACTGAAAAATATATAAATTGCAAGCAAAAAATTCAGAACCCCCCTCCCCATAAGCAAGATTTCCACATTTTTTGGGGGAGGTTCTGAATGATAATTTATGGTAGGTCCATGTTAACTTATTTTCAACCATTTTATGAACTTTAGAAAAAAAATACATTTTCTTAATTTGATGCCTGAAATAGCTGTTATTAGCCTTACACAAATGAATATATAATAAAGCTGAGAATATTCAAGTTATAATTTTTAATTTTTTAATTGAAATGCTCCCCAAAAACTGGACAGGGCAATAAGGTGCAAAATGGCCTGCCATAACTTCAAAGGAGGTATGGTAAAATGGCCATTATGAAAAGACAACAGTATGAGGCAGCGTTTAAGGCTAAGGTGGCACTGGAGGCGGTCAAAGGTGAGAAGACCGTGGCCCAGATAGCCAGTGAATTTGGGGTTCATCCCAACCAGGTTCGGAAGTGGAAAGAGCAGTTGCTGAGCATGTTACCTGAGCTATTTTCAGATCGGGGGAAGAAGCGGGAAGAGGCCCGGGATGAGCTGGAGGCAGAGCTATTTCGTCAGATTGGTCAACTGCGGGGAGAGAACGAGTGGCTTAAAAAGAATTTTAGTAGCTACAGTAGAGTTGAAAAAGCAGTTGGTGGAGAGAGATAACAAGACGATAGCAGTGGCTCGGCAGTGCGAGCTATTAAGGCTATCCAGGTCCTCTTATTATTACAGTTCGACTCGTGATGATGAGTATAACCTTGAGCTGATGCGGCTTTTAGACGAGCAGTATACGAAGGTGCCGTTTTATGGGGTAAGGAGGCTGACGGCCTGGTTAAGGGCTCGTGGCTATATAGTGAACCCGAAGCGGGTCAGGGTGCTGATGCGGCGGATGGGGCTTTAGGGTATTTTTTTCCAACAACGCGGAGAAGTTACATCAGGGCCAGGGATACCGCACGCCCTACGAGGTATATTTTGGACATACAGCCAGCATAGAGTTTGTTGAGCTAGGGAATTTGAATGGTTAAAATAGCAAAAGAGGCAGGTCAAAAATGCACCTTAAATAAGCCCCTTTATTGTCCAAAAAATGGGGAGCACCTCAGTTTGCAATGTTTTTTAACTATTATTTTAATATTGTCATTTTCTATAGGTCCTGTTTTTTCGGTATATTTTGGTAATAAGCAGTTACCAGTTACTTTATTCGAATTTATGATTTTAATTAATATTATGTATAGTTTTAGTCCTATTTTAAAGGTTAAAAAATATAAACAGAATTTGAAGATATTAAATCTAACAAAACTATACTTTATTTTTATCACGTTCAATAGTTTCTCCATCATAAATGCATATGAACCATGGGGGGCACTAGCTAATCTTTTATATAGAGCTGAATGCTTATTAATTTTATTTTCTGTTCCTTTTAATATTAAAGATAATAAGAATTTTAATTATGGTTTCTTAGCATTTTCAAGTTTAGGAGCGATATTAGGGATCATCACTTATGTTAAGCTTCCGCCTAATATAACAGAGGCTATTCTACTAAGAAAAATAGATATTGGATGGATAAGAAGTAATACTCTGGCTAGTTTATTGTTAATAACTTTGCCATATTCACTTATAATAATGATTAGTGAGAGGCATTCTTTAATAGCTAGAATTATCATGGGTATTGTATCTGCTGTAACAACGATGACTATTATTATTACTGGAAGCAGGAGTGCTAGTTTGGGAATAATTATCGAATTTGCATTTTTTCTATATTATTTTTTGTATATTAAGAGAAGAAAATTCAAACTTAATCTTATAACATTATTTATCTTTTTTGTTGTTATTTTTATATTGTATATTAAGTTTCCTGTTTGGGAGATTATCGGATGGCGGTTCAGTTCAGAAAATATTATATCTAGAGATTTGAATACAAGGATTATGATTCAAGAAGCATCTTATAAATTATTCACTAAGCATCCTTTGATAGGTAATGGAATTGCTAGTACAGGCGGGATAGAATATATAAGATCGGGAGAAGTCTTTCAAGCCCATAATTATCTTCTTCAAACGCTTGCCGAAAATGGAATATTGGGCTTAATTTCTTTTTTAATGTTCATTTTGTATCTGACATATATTTTATATCAAGACTTAACAAAAAATAAATATAATCCTAATATCTATCAATATACCTTCGCTACTTTAGTTATGTTAATTGCGCTATTAGTGCAAGGACTTTTTGAAAACACTTTTGGTACAAGATGGTTTGATTATTTGTTTTATCTCGCAATATCTATCTATATAAGTCATTATAATTTTAATAAGGAGGTGCAATCCTCCCCAAAAACTGGACATGGCGATAAGGTGCAAAATGGCCTGCCATAACTTCAAAGGGGGCGCGGGAAAATGGCCGTTATGAAAAAATACCAATATGAGGCAGCGTTTAAGGCTAAGGTGGCAGTGGAGGCGGTCAAAGGCGAGAAGACCGTGGCCCAGATAGCCAGTGAATTTGGGGTTCATCCCAACCAGGTTCGAAAGTGGAAAGATCAGT
>Ga0078972_1016891_pt1 | contig 10645 bp, 11 predicted proteins | sample YelNatPaOPGAMG01_FD_67568 | JGI IMG/M metagenome (GOLD analysis project Ga0078972, IMG submission 67568) | Hot spring thermophilic microbial communities from Obsidian Pool, Yellowstone National Park, USA - OP-RAMG-01 (SPADES assembly) (version 2) | ecosystem: Environmental > Aquatic > Thermal...
ATACCTACAAAGAAGTTTTTGAGGTTTTAGCACACTCAATTGGGGCTAAAGCTGATGTGAGTTTAAATCTAGCATATAAAGCGACGCGAATTCCAGAGGATGCTCCAATGGTTCAGGTGGCAAAGAAAGCTTTAAAGAGCGCTGGAATTGAACCCAAAGTTATGGTAGTCACCGGCGGCTTAGAGTCTGCAGTTTACAACGAAAAGGGAATTGAAACAATCCCCATTGGAAATGGAGTAAAAAACGAGCACTCAACTTCTGAAAATGTCTCCGTTAAAGACATGAAGAAGGTGGTCCAGGTTCTTCAGCATATCCTTGACCAATTTGCCTGACGATTTTGAGCAATGGATATTTGGACGGCGATTAAAAATAGAAGGAGCACAAGAAAGTTTACTGCCGATCCGGTAGAGGACAAGGTGCTTAAGAACCTTGTCCTGGAGGCGGGGATCTGGGCCCCATCAGGTGGAAATGCCCAAACCTGGCGATTCTTCGTTATCACTGACCCCAAGATTCTATATAAGCTCAAACTGGTTTCCCCCGGTCTCTTGGGGACTCCCAGCTCGGTCATTGTTATTTGTCAGGATTTGGCCCAGGTTTTGGAGAAAGTAGGGGAATTGGGGGTCAAAACCCTGTCTTTAATGGATACTGCCATGGCTGCTCAAAATATTATGCTTGCCGCTTATGCGGTTGGTTTGGGAACCTGCCCAATCGCTTCTTTTCATCCCGAGGCCGTTCAAAAAATTATTGGTTTGCCTGCACACATTTACCCGCAGCTTCTAATTTCGATAGGCGTCCCCGGGGAAAATCCCCCTGCTCCCAGGCGAAACTCCAATGTAATCTGGTTCAATTCCTATGCAGATGAATGAGACCTTTAAAGAACAAATATTCGGATTAGTTTGCTATATGCTTACTAGCGCTTGCAATTTGGTTAACGAGACAAAAATTTATGGTCCCTACAGGCTTATCGATGCAGCAAGCCGTCTAATTACGGTTCTTTCTGAGAACAATATTTCGTCGCCATCCCTGGAGAAAATTCGAGAAAAAATTGAGCAGGGGAAATACAAAGTACTGGAGGATGAATCTCAATTCAACGCATTTTTAAATGATCTCGTTCTCCACACCGTGTCAGTGATCGAGAATCAGAATTGAACTAAGTATTCTTTAACACCGAAAGGAGGTGCGGAAAAAAAGGATAATGCAGGACCTAATTGATAGGGAAAAAGTAAGGATATAAATCTTTAAAGGAGGGAAAGCTATGAAGACAAGTAGGTTTGTCAGTTTTTTGAAAAATGGGATTAGTTTGGTTTTGATTGCCGGTTTGCTGCTTGGTTTGTCACTAATTTCATCTTGTGCTGCACCCTCTGCCCCTACTACACCAGCTTCACCAACGACTACAACCTCTCTTACCCCCTCTCCTACACCTACAGCCAAGCATCCTAGCATTATTCGGCACACCGATTCCTTCCCAGCTAATATCGATCCTGCTATCGGAACGGATGGAGTAGCTGGAAGATGTCAGATCAATATGTATGATACTCTGGTCTTCCCTACGAAAACCGGTGACTACCAACCGTGGGTTGCAACAAAGTGGACCGTGTCTGATGATGGCATGGTGTGGACCTTTGACATTAGGCCGGGCATCAAATTTCACAGCGGTAACGAGCTCACTGCCGAGGATGTAGTTTACAGTATGAATCGCCTCATCGCCATTGGAGAGGGCTGGGGTTATATTTTCCGCCCTTTGATTAAAGAGACAAAAGCCCTGGATAAATACAAGGTTCAATTCACTCTCAATCACCCCTTTGGCCCATTCATTGATTCGCTTGTGCGCCTGTACATTGTAGACAGTAAATTGGTCAAGGCCAACACCAAACCTGAAGGGAAGTATGGAGAAAACGGGGACTATGGGGTGGAGTGGATGCAAACGCATGACGCCGGAAGCGGTCCTTACATGCTCAAGGAGATAAAACGGGAAGAGCATGTACTCATGGTTAAATTCCCAGATTATTGGAATGGGTGGGACCCCAATGCTCCCGAAGCTTGTGAGGAAATAACCATAATGGACCCCTCTACACTAAAAGCGGAAATGGCCAGCCGAAACTTAGAGATCTCTGATTATGCGCAAACTTGGGAAACCTATCAAGCCCTTGCCAAAATTGAGGGAATCAAGATTGCCTCCTTTTGGGAAGGTGGCATGTGGAACGTCATGCTCAATACAAAGAAACCCCCCACAGACGATATACACTTCCGCCGAGCTTTGGCCTACTGTATAGATTACGAGACCGTTATTAACACGATCTTCCCAGGATCCAAGCTTGCCGAAGGACCTGTAGCTTCTTCTGTTCCTGGCTTCGCTGCAAATTTACCTACATATCGGTTTGATCTTGAGAAAGCAAGGGAGGAGCTTGCTCAATCCCCCTATGCAGATCAGCTAGATAAATACCCTGTAGAGTTAGCGTGGGTTTCTGAGGTACCAGACGAGGAAAAAGTAGCGCTTTTACTTCAGGCAAACGCCCAGAAACTAGGAATAAAGGTTGAAATTAAAAAGATCCCTTGGTTGACGGTTGTTGATAGTGCAGCGCGTCCAGAAACGACGCCCAATGCAACGGTGGTGCTGGCATCTCCTGCGTATGGAGATGCTGGAGTGTTTTTAGAAATGAGGTATCATTCACGCGCAACAGGGGTCTGGTCTCAGCTTGAATGGCTGCAAGATCCGGAAATCGATTCCTTGATCGACGATGCTCTGAAAACAATAGATCGTGATGAACGATTCCAAAAGTATGCAAAGATCCAGGAAAAATTAGTCGATCTTTGCCCAACTATCTGGTTATGCCAACAGGTCATGCTTAATGCCTATCAGGCCGCCTACGTGGATTGGTATACTGCCAATGGCCAAGCTTGCCCGCTCATGCACTACAATCACTACTATCACGACTTCAGAGTATACCCAGATAAAGTGCCTGGCTCCTAATTTACTAAGTTAGCGCTCGGGGGCTTAAGCCCCCGAGCGTCCTATCATAGCACCTTTTAGCCTACAAAGGAGGGAAACCATGAAACTTGGGCCATTTATACTGCGAAGAATTTTCTTGTCACTTTTTGTGTTATTTGGTTTGTCCATTTTGATTTTCTTGCTGGCACGGGTAGTTCCTGGTGATCCGGCCAGGATGGCATTGGGGCCTAGGGCTCCGCAAGAGGTGGTAGACCAATACCGAAAAGAAATGCACCTGGATGAGGCCCTTCCAGTTCAATACTATTACTGGATTAAGGGAATTATTTCTGGCGATTTCGGAGAGTCATTGATGAGCCACAGGCCGGTAATTGACGATATTAGGGAATATTTTCCTGCCACGATGGAACTTGTGATATTTGCGGGTATTTTGATGGCTATTTTTTCAATTACTTTGGGCTCCTTGGCAGCCCGTTACAAAGATACCCTGGTGGATGGATTAATAAGACTTGGGGCATACTTTGGCATCGCGATTCCATCATTTGTAATGGCGGTTATTTTTGTTCTCGTCTTTGGCTATTTATGGCCAGTGTTACCAGTTTTTGGCCGTCTAAGTTCAAATGTGGTTGCACCTCCTACCATTACCGGCTTGCTTACTCTGGATAGCATTCTCACTGGCAATTGGGCGGCATTCTGGGACGCAATTAAGCATTTAATTTTGCCTGTCACGGCTTTAGCCATTGCGGGAATCGCGCAAGAGGCCCGTATTACTAGAGCCAGTATGGTGGAAAACCAGCATAAGGATTTTTTGGCAGCAGAGCGTGGTTACGGTATTCCCGAAAGAAAAATAATATTCAAATATCTCTTAAAGCCTTCCCTTATTCCTACTGTTTCGGTTATGGGCTTGGACCTTGCAGGCATGGTTGGAAATGCCTTTCTGGTGGAGCTGATTTTCGGCTGGCCTGGGATTTCTCGTTACGGGATTATGGTTATGTTGCGCAAGGATCTCAACGCCATTTCGGCTGTAGTTATTTTGTTCGGGGCTGTCTTTGTATTGATGAACATTCTTGTAGACATAATAGTTGCTTATCTTGACCCCCGTATACGAATGGGTAACGTACGAGGTACCTAAATGAACACTGAAAGCTTGAAAACAAATTCAACAGTTGTATTTCAACGGACGAAATTCCTAGAAAAAATTGGTAAGCTCTGGTATAAGTTTTCCCGAAACAAGCTCTCCGTCATTGGCTTGATTTTGGTCTTACTTGTTGTCTTCTCCGCTATTTTGGCTCCTTGGATTGTTCCTTATCCTCAACATGCAGGCGCTTTTGTCGATTTCCAAAATGCTTTTAGCCCCCCGAGTGGTAGGAACCTTTTTGGTACCGACGCCTTTGGACGAGATGTCCTTTCGCGAATCATTTTCGCCTTCAGGGGTGCACTATTGATGCCGGTAGTCGTCCTGGGAATCGCTGTACCAATCGGTGTTTTTCTGGGTATGTTTGCTGGTTATTTCAAAAACACGTGGATTGATACTCTTATCATGCGCATGACCGACATATTTTTAGGACTTCCTCCTTTAATCCTGGCCCTGGCTATCGCCTCTGTTTTAGAGCCAAATATGACCAATTCCATGATTGCTGTAACAATGGTTTATTGGCCCTGGTACTGCAGGTTGACCTATGGAATGGCGTCCTCCATCCGCAACGAGTATTTCGTCATTGCCAGCGAATTGACTGGAGCTTCCCGGTTTCACATTCTCTTTCGTGAGATTCTACCAAATTGTCTATCCCCTGTGTTTACAAAGATGGCACTCGATGTCGGTTGGGTCATCTTGCTGAGTGCCTCATTAAGCTTTGTTGGATTAGGTGAACAGCCGCCAACTCCTGCCTTGGGACAAATGGTGTCAGATGGTGCCAAATACTTGCCGGAGCAGTGGTGGGTAGCGATTTTCCCTGCGCTGGCCATCGTGCTTGTTATATTGGGTTTCAATCTTCTTGGAGATGGTATTCGGGATATGCTAGAAATTGGGAGTGATTAATATGAATTTAGACCGGCTGTTGGATATACGTGATTTACAGGTCTGGTATCGCGTCTACGGAGGCTATCTGAAGGTACTTGATGGTGTTTTTTTTCATCTCGGTAAAGGAGAAAAGGTTGCTCTTGTTGGAGAAACCGGATGTGGCAAAACCACCCTTATGAAGACTATTCTTCGTATTCTGCCACAACCCGAATCACACATTCATCATGGCGAGATTTGGTTCAAAGGAAAAGACATCCTGCGAATGAACTACGCCGAGCTCCAGCGGGTTCGGTCGAAGGAGATTGCTATGATTTTTCAAGATCCCACTGCGGCTCTTAATCCGGTGTTTACTATTGGCACCCAACTATTTGATGTAATAAAGCATGCTCTTCCAAGAAGTGAACGAAGAAAAGATCGTATTCCTGAAATTGCAGTCTCTGTTCTCAAAGAGGTGGCTTTGCCGGATCAAGAAAGGCTGTTAAAGAACTATCCGATTCAATTAAGCGGAGGAATGCGACAAAGAGTCTGTATATCTATGGCTCTAACTGCCCCAAGGGATCTGCTGATTGCCGATGAGCCCGGCACCTCCCTGGATGTGACGATTCAGGATCAAATTCTCCGTCTCCTAAAAGAGTTGGTAATAAGCCATAACACTTCGATAATTATTGTCACCCACTCCCTTGGGGTAGCCAGGGACTTAGCCGATAGAATCTATGTCATGTATGCTGGTAGGATAGTAGAGTCCGCGAACTCTTTTGAGCTTTTCTCGAATCCCCTTCATCCATATACAGTTGGTTTGTTGAGGTCAGTTCCTAAAATAACCGGCGGGGGTATTGCTTCAGGAATCCCGGGGCACATTCCTGACTATCTTAATCCACCAACCGGGTGCCGATTTCATCCGCGATGCCCTAGTCGTATAGATGTTTGCTCACAAAAGAAGCCAGGTTTGTACCAAGTAAACTCGAATCATTTCGTGTCTTGTTTCTTATATGGAGAAAAGCCATGATTCTTCTAGAAATTAAAAATCTAAAGAAATACTTTGAAGTTGGAAGAAAACGTGAAGGGCCAATTTACCTTCGAGCTGTTGATGGAGTAAGCCTAAGCATCGAGGAAGGCGAAACCTTGGGGCTAGTTGGAGAGTCTGGCTCTGGCAAAAGCACCCTGGCTTATACAGTAATTGGTATGTATCGGCCCACTGGTGGAGAGGTGATTTTTAAAGGACAGAATATTGCAATGGAATATAGTAGGAGACCTTTGGCTTTAAAGAAGGAGATGCAGATCGTATTCCAAGATCCTGCCTCTTCTTTGAATCCGCGCAGAAACATAGGCCAGATCATCGGTCTTAACCTTAGATTGCATCGTAAGCTTCGGGGAGCAGAATTGCAATCCGCAGTTGTGGAGTTGCTTCAACGTGTTGAGTTATCTCCTGATTATATGTACAAATCACCAATGGCCATCGGAGGCGGTGAAAAACAATTGGTTTCAATCGCTAGAGCCTTAGCCTCTCAGCCCTCACTAATCCTGCTGGATGAGCCAACCTCAGCTCTGGATGTCTCTATTCAAGCTAAAATAATTACAAAATTAATTGATTTGCAGAAAGAATTGCACTTAACCTACTTGTTCATAACCCACGACCTCAGCGTCATTCGCAATGTGGCTAACAAGATTGCCATTATGTATTTAGGGAAAATTTGTGAAATAGCTGAAGCCGCAGAGTTCTTCCAAAATCCGCTACATCCTTACACTAGAATGCTCATTTCCTCTGTCCCTGTTATTTCCGAGGAGGAGGAACGTCTAAAGCCGAAAAAGTATATTTCTTCTGGAGAGATTCCCAGTCCAGTAAATATTCCTCCAGGTTGTAGTTTCCACATGCGCTGCCCTGAGCGAGGAAAACTCTGTGATACAGAAGATCCCGTCATGGTAGATGTTAGCAAGGGACACTATGTGCGATGTCACCTTTTTAGGCAAGGCAATGATCTTCGCAAAGACCCAAAAACTGAGTCTAACGTACCAAGGGAGGGTAATTAATGCCCCAGATTCTCTACATTAACCCGATTGGGGCAGCATTTTCTGACAAGCCGCTTCAAGAGTACCTCGACCAGGAGAAAGCTGCTCAGACTAAATTAACGGTTCAATCTTTTACCCGCGGACCCCATCATTTGGAGTACCACTACTATGAAACTCTAATTTTAGCAGATATTATCCACCGGGTACGTAGAGCAGAAAAAGAGGGTTTTGACGCAGTTGTCATTGGCTGTTTCTACGATCCAGGATTATGGGAGGCTCGGGAAATTACTCAGAAAATAATAATTACTGCGCCAGCTGAGTCTTCCATGCACATCGCCAGCACCTTGGGGCATAGGTTTTCTATCATCGTTGGGCGTAAAAAATGGATCCCAGTCATGCACACTAACGTAAAAAAATACGGCTTTCAGGAAAACTTAGCGTCTTTTAAGAGTATCGAAATGGGCGTTTTGGATTTTCATCGTGATCCCGAGGAAACAAAAAAACGCTTAATCAATGCAGCACAGGAGGCAGTAGAGATAGACCTTGCAGAGGTAATTATCCTTGGTTGCACGGCACAATTCGGTTTTTTTCACGAGCTTCAACTAATTCTTGGCGTTCCTGTAATCGATTCCGCCATTGCTGCTCTTAAATATGCCGAATTTTTAGTAGAATTAAGCCAGCGATGCCAATGGAGTCATAGTAAGAAATACTGCTATGAATCCCCTCCACTCGAAGAGATAAAGCAATGGAAAATCGCTCAGCAATACCACCTTGGCGATCTATGGAGTGAATAGGAAGGAAAAATAATCTGGAAGGAGGAGATCGATAGATGCAGTTAAAATTAGAAAAAAGAGAACAGGTCGAAGATTTGGCGCGAGGCCTTACTGTGTTAGGTACCGGTGGGGGTGGCCAACCGGAAAAAGGACTTAAAACAGTCCTTAGCGAGTTAGATGACGGAAAAACAATTGCACTGATTGGTGCGAGTGATCTTGCCGACGACGAATGGGTTGCTTGTGTATGGTTGATGGGGACCATTTATCATGCTTCTTCCAAGCGAAAGGATGAAATGAAAATCTTTGGTTTGGAGTCGCCTAAATACACTACCAAAGCATATCTTGCTAAAGCCGTTAAAGAATTGGAACAGTTTACAGGCAAAAAGATCCGGGCAATCATTCCTCCGGAATTGGGAGGGGAAAATACGCTGACGGCTATTGCTACCGCATCTTATTTAGGACTTTCAGTAGTGGATGGTGATTATGTAGGAAGAGCAGCCCCTGAAATAACACAAAATACTCCTACGATCGGGGGAAAATCCCTCTGTCCGATCTCTTGCGTGGACGCTTGGGGTAATATTTGCATGATAACTGAGGTTTATAACCAATTAATGGCTGAGAGGATAGGCAAGTTTCTGAGTGTTGCCGCTTTTGGTTTAGTTGGCCAATGTGGTTGGCTTATGAAAGGAAGCGAAGCAAAAACAATTATTGTGCCAGGAACAATTTCACGATCCCTGGAAATCGGTAGAGCAATAAGGTTAGCCCGTGAAACCGGTAATAATCCAATTAAAGAATTAACTCATATCCTCAATGGCTGGATCCTTTTTGAAGGCACTGTTGTCAGGGTAGAAGCCGAGGACCGGGAGGGATATTATTGGGGGAATTATATTCTCCAAGGGCTTGATAAATGGGAAGGGGAGACCTTCAAGGTCTGGTTCAAGAATGAAAACCATATAACCTGGAAAAATGGGACCCCTTATGTCACTAGTCCTGATATTATCACTTCAGTCGATCTTAAAACAGGAGAACCTATTACTAATGCTGATATCGGGGTAGGCGCAAAAGTTGCTGTAATTGGTGCCCCAGCAGTCGATCTATTCCGTACCCCCAGGGGAATTGAATTAATGGGCCCGAATCATTTTGGGTTTCCTTTCGAGTACACTCCTATCGAACTGCTGATGGCTAGGGAAACTCATCAAGAATAAAGGGTAAGATCGTTCATTACTATAAAAATTTAGTAGGGGGTTGCAAAATTTAAAGGATCCCCCTTTAATCTCTCTTATGACACACTAAAGAAGGCCCTCAATGAAGAATTTGCTGAATAAAATGGAAATTAGCAACTGGGAAAGGGAATTTCTTCATCAAGGATTGAACTACAGCCTGAAGCTTGCCCAAGCTTTTCTCACTCTCCTGGACCAGAAACTATCGAAAGAAAGGGACCCTGGTCTGAAATTGATCAGGGAAAGGAAAAGAACCCCCTACACCCTCTTCGGCCCCCTGAAAGTAGAACGCCGTCTCTACCAGGATGAGAAAGGGCACTTCCTGTTCCTTCTGGATGAGACATTGGGATTCAAAAAGGGAAGGTGTGCTATCCAGGACTTTCCGAAGCTGGTAGCTCAACTATCCACCTGGCAACCCTATCGCCGGGAAAAGAGATTCTCTCCTACTACGTTCTCTCCACCAGCCATGCAACGATCCAAAGATTGTCACTTCCTTGGGAGAGGAGAAAAAGCGGGAAGAGCAGGAGAAAAGGGAACGCCTCTACTTAAATGGGGAGCTCCCGGAAAAGAAAGGGAAGAGATCCCCCGAAGTCCTCCTCGTGGAAGCAGATGGAGTCTCCATCTCCCTGCAAAGGGAAAAGGAGAAGAGGACGGAAGTGAAACTGGTTTACTCCCATGAAGGGTTGGAGAAAGAGGAAAAGGAGCGTTACTCTCTGAAAGAGAAGGTGGCTCATTCCGGCTTAGACCCTTCTCTCATCTTCTGGCAAGATTTCTCCCTCCTTTTGGATGTGCGCTACTCGCTCTCTAAAGATAAGTACTCGTAATCTCCGGGGAAAGAACTCCCTGGGTAAAGGAGGGAATGTAGTAATTCTCCCCTTCCATATTCCAACTGGATCGCTTTTACTTGAAGAGAGTCATCACCAAGGTGGTTAGGGGAAAGGAAGCCCAGGAGGTCTACTCTCTCTTGATCTCCAATGATTTCTTTGGTGCTTTGAGTAGTCTCCGCGAAGTAGAGGAAAGAGTTTCAGAAGAAAAGCGAAAGGAGGTCCAGGATCTGATCAAATACCTTTTCTTGAATTCCTGGGGGCTCCCGGATTACAGGGAAAAGCTTTCCCAAGAACGCAAAGGTGGAATGGGTATCTTGGGAACGGCAGAGGGAAACATCGATAAGATCCTGGCTAACCGCTTCAAGAAGAGGGGTATGAGCTGGTTCAAAAGAGGGGCTAACTCCCTGGCCAAGGTGATCGCAATGGCTGAAAATGGAGAATTGGGTAATTGGATTTTCAGACAGTACGGGGAAGAAAGCACTCCCCTTTCCATTACAAAGAGGGTAAAAGATAGACTACGGAAGGAGGTGAAAGGCTTAGGGGAGAACATTCTCGCTTCTCTACCTGCTCTATCCCATCCTAATTCTGGGAGGCCCTGGGTGCAGGTTTTGCGAGAAATTGCCAGCCTAAAAATTGATCCAAATTTAAATTAGAATGGAAGGGTCTTGGAAGAGATTCACCTACTAAAAATTGACAGTAACCACAGTGCAATTAGCTACTTTACATTTGCTTGATCTTGCAGTATTTTTTAAAAAATTTTAAATTTTAAATCAGAGATATGCTGCTCTTTATAAAGGGGCAAGAAATTTCTCAGATTCTGACGATGACAGAGGCCATCAAGGCAGTGGAGG
>Ga0078972_1016894_pt1 | contig 10644 bp, 5 predicted proteins | sample YelNatPaOPGAMG01_FD_67568 | JGI IMG/M metagenome (GOLD analysis project Ga0078972, IMG submission 67568) | Hot spring thermophilic microbial communities from Obsidian Pool, Yellowstone National Park, USA - OP-RAMG-01 (SPADES assembly) (version 2) | ecosystem: Environmental > Aquatic > Thermal...
CGGGGTTGAGGTGGTCCAGAGAAGGGTGGGGAGAGGGGAGGAAGGAGAGGGAGGCGTCGGTGGTGTCGAAAAGGGCGATGGTGGGATTGGAGGAGCGATAGTCGCTCCAGACGATCCGCGTACCCCAAATGCACGGCCGCAGCTGTTCTCCGGGCCCGCCAGCCAGCACTGCGCCAAAGGCCGGCAAGGAGGTTGGAACCGCCGGTGGGAGCGTTGGCGGCATCGGCGTGGCAGGTACAGCTGTAGGCGTAGGTTTGGCCGTGGCAGGTGGATTGGGAGCACTCGTCTGGGTTGAGATGATGGTGGGAAGTGTGGTCGCTGCAGGGGCAGGAACGGATGCGGTGAGTTCCCCACGTGCGGGAGAAGCCGGTACCCCACATCCACTGAGCGCAAGGAGGGCTACGAACACCGAAACGTAAAGGAGCCGTGACATGGGCTTTTCTCCTGGATGAGGGCGGCGGGGTGCCTGTCCCGCCGCCCGTCACCCTACCAAGACCGATAGCAACTGAACCAGGCGTAGGGGTTGCCGTTGTCGTCCAGCGCGTCGTGTTTTTCCAGCACGGGATCGGTCGCCTGCACGAGAAAGACCATCACACCGTAGGCATTTTTCCGCTGATAGGTAATAAAGCCTTGTAGATCCCCGCAGAAAGTATGCCACCGGCCGTCGTTCCCCCATACCTGGCTCCGCTGGGTTTTTCCGGTGCGGTCCATCTGCCCTGGGTTCCATCCAAATTCCGTAATCCTGGAAAGGATGCTCCCGTTGGAAATTTGGGTACGGAGCCATGATGTGAACCAAGGCCAGGTGTTGTTTTTGACATATCCATTGAGCGCATCGAACTCGGGCCACGGATAGACATGGTATGTGAAATAGTCATAGCGATCGATCATCGGCTGGAGGTAACTGTAAAAGTTCTGGCCATTGTCCAGGTTGCAATAGATTTCGGCCATCGGAGGGGTGTAGCGCGTCATGTTCAGCAAGCGGGAACGGATGGTGGGGTCGGGATGGTTGCCCCGATACCACTCGACCACGGACCAAACGTCGATATACCACTGGTTAATCGCCTGGTAGAGCCGGTAGTCCTTGATGCCGTTCCAGGTGTAGACACGCGTCTCCCCGCCGGTTACCCAACGGCACTGGTTGCAGGCGGCCGGCCATTCCAGGTTCGGTTCGTTGCCCGTCTGGACCATGCGGACCCAGTCTTGAGTGGAAGCCAACCGGATGTACTGTTGCCCCACCGCATCCGGGGTGACGCTGCCGCCGGGATTCGGAGAGAGGGTCGGCCAGAGCCGTACCACGACGACCTTGGAAAAGTTGACCCGAATTGTCCGATACAGGTCTCCTACGGTGGGCCCACGCGGGCTCGGGTACCCCGTTGGGCGTCCCAGGTCGGAATCGAGCACCAGGTGGTAGCCGAAGTAGGGAGAGCCGTTGCTGCCCACGATGGCGTCGGTTGACCTGGGCATGGCCACCTGCCAGCCATCGCCGTTGGCACCGTGCATCCCTTTGTAAGGGCTGCCGGCCGGCGAAGGGAGGCGCTCCTCCGCTTCGGCGAGTGGGCTGCTGATGGCCGGAACGACATTTTCCACAGGTGCCACTACCGGAGGGATAGGGGGGCGTTTACCGGCGAGATCGAGGAAGACGACCTGAAAGGTGCCGTTTTCCTCACGCTGCCAGACGACGCGTTCGCCAAAGACATCTGGGGCTGTTTCGCGGGCCGGGTGGTTGCTGATGAGGAAGGGCCGGTTGGTGGAAAGGTCGAAACCATAGATGTCCAAGTCGGAGCGTTCCCAGTCCTGCCCCCCGGCCCAGACGACGAGGTTGCCATGGATGGCCGGCGCGTGGGCCAGCCAGCCCTGGAAGAGGGTTTGGGTGCGGCCGGAAGGAAGGTGAAAAAGGACGAGCGCGGGGTCGGTGAAGACCAGGTAAGGGTAGGAAAGGGCATAGTCGGGAGAAGGGAAGGGGATGGTAGCAAGGGGAGAGATGGAGCGAGAAGAGAGGTCGAAGGCGACGAGGTGGGAGGAGTGGGAAAAGTTTTCGCTCCAGACGATGGTAGAGCCGTCGATGAGTGGACGGCCAAAGGAGAAATCGGCCTGGGCGGGATGGGAGGCGATGGTGGTGGTGAGGCCGGAGGAGAGGTCGAGGGCGATGAGGGCGTGGGAAGAACCGTTGAAAGAGCGCCAGACGATGGTAGAGTCGGAGACGGCGGGAGTGGTTTCGTCGGCGGGAGAGGTGGCGATGGGGAGGAGTTGGCGGGAAGAGAGGTCGAGGGCCCAGATGTCGTGGGGGCAGGAGGAGCAGCCTTCCTCCCAGACGACGAGGGTAGAGGAGAGGTCGGGGTTGAGGTGGTCCAGAGAAGGGTGGGGAGAGGGGAGGAAGGAGAGGGAGGCGTCGGTGGTGTCGAAAAGGGCGATGGTGGGATTGGAGGAGCGATAGTCGCTCCAGACGATCCGCGTGCCCCACACCTTTGGCTGAAATTGTGCACCGGGACTGGGTTGGAGAGTCCGGATGTCCTGAACCGGATGGACAAAACCATTCATGACCAGAATTGCTACAAGAAGTAGCGAACAGATCGCGCTGCGCATGGGTTTCTCCTTTCGCATGTTCTACCGTTTCTGGCCTGCTCCATGCTTCCCCTACGCCTTCTTCCGACCCAGTGGCCGGTCCGAAGGTAGGATACCGTGATTAGCAACTGCCATCGTTCTCCTCGCTTTCGAACGCTGCCATCGTTCCTCGGTCCGTTTCATTTTTCCCTTACACCTCCTTTCGGCCCGTCGGATGGGGGCTTGAGGGCATTCTAGCACAAGATGGGGATTTTGTCAAGTGGATTGTTTGTGAATCTACCCTCCCCCTGGGCATTTCTCATAACGGTGAGTGCAGGCAGATATGGGCCTCCGACCCACCAGGTTGCCCCTGCGGGCCTGACGGCGATCAACGATTCAGGGGACGGCACTCCGCTGCGCTACGTGTCTGACGACGAACGGGGGCAGCCCACCAGGTCGCCCTATGGACCTGACGACGGGCACGGCTGCGCTTGCGCGCGGGCAGGCTCTGTGATACACTGGGAGCAAGGCCGGCCTGTCGGCCGTTTGCCATCGGCCAGGAGGATGCCATGGTCGGAGATGCAGGTGGCCCTTCTCCTTTGTGGGAACGAACCCGCCCCAGGGGTTCCCCGGCCGGCGAGCGGCCGGGGCCGGCCGGGACACCTCCGCCGGAGGTGCCCTCAGGAATCGATGCCTACGCCTCCCGTCCCTTCCAGACCATCCTGGCCGTCCTCTTCTCCCTGGCCGTCCTGATCGGCGTCTTCCTCTTCCTGTCCTCGGCCCATGCCCGGCAGACCTTTGTCCCCACGCCGACCCCCACGGCCACGGCGACACCTCCGCCTCCTACCCCGACCTTCACCCCCCACCCCACCGCCACGCCCCGCCCTACCGTTACTCCCACCCCTTCCCCTACCCCCCTGCCCGACCTGTCGGGTGCCACCCTGGGACTCGAAGACCTGCCCAAGGGTTTCGAACCCCTGCCGCCGGAGGAACGGCCTCCCCTTTCCATCACCGCCACCGCCTTCCTGAGCGAGACCGTCTCCTCCTCCGGCCGCATCTACAACCTGACGGGCTTTCGTTACCCGGGGACCCGCACCCCGGAAATTGTCCTCTCCTACCTCCTTTTTCCTCTGAGCCGGGAGGAGCAGGGGCGCCTGGACGCTCGTCTGGCCGACCCCCCTTCGGCCTTGAGGATGGCCCTGGAGAGCCTGGGCGGCGGCCGGGTGACTGTGCTGGAGGTCCTGTCCGGGATGGACGACCTGGGGGATGCCTCGGTTGGTGTCGCCGCCCGGGGGACGTTGGAGGGCGGGAACTGGCGGCTGGAGGTGGCGATGGTGCGGCGGGGAGCCGCCTTTGCCTACGTCCTGGTGGCTTACCCGGAGGGGGAAAAGCCGCCCGTCGACCTGCGCAAAGCCGCGGAACGCCTGGACGCGCAGGTGAGGGCGGCGCTCGGCGGCCGGTGAGGCTACTCACTTCGACGGGCCACAACCACCAGGTCGCCCGAACGCTCCGGGTCGAACGGTTCCAGTTGCCAACTCCCGTAGCAGGAGATTTCGTCGAAGCCGGCCCGACGAAGGGCCGTTTCCATCTCCTCCCGGGGAAGCGGCCGGTGGATGGTGCTGCTGACCCGGTAGCGCCACTCCCCCTTTTCGCGGTGGAAGGTAACCAGGTGAAAGGCGATACGCTGCGGGTCGAGGTCCAGGAAGCGGAAGAAGAGCCATTCCTGGTCTCCCTCGCGGCAGGTGCTCAGGGGGAGGAAACGTTGTCCCTGCCGGAGCAGCCTTTCGTCGTTGCGGTTCTGGATGAGGAGCAGGCCGTCGGGGCGGAGGAGGCTGGCAAAGTCGTGCAGGGCGGCTTCGACCTCGGCGGCGCTCAGGAGATGGGGAAGGGAGTGGCCCAGACAAAGGACGGCATCGAAGGGGCCGGCCAGGTGGCGAGAGAGTTCCCCCAGGCCGGCCTGGAAAAAGGGCACCTCCACCCCCTCCGCCTGGGCATTCTGGCGGGCGCGCTCCACCATGGCCGCGCTCAGGTCGGCCCCGACCACCCGGTAGCCCCGCCGGGCCAGGGCGATGGCGTGCCGTCCGGTCCCGCAGGCGGCGTCCAGGAGGGAACGGGCTTCGGCCTGGCCCAGCACCTTCTCGATGGCCGGCAGTTCCAGCGCCAGCCGGCTTCCCCAGTCCACGAAGCGGTCGTAGTCGGCCCCCAGGTCGTCGTAGAGCGGGACGGCGGCCATCGTCATCCTTACGGCACCACCCCCGGCGTGGGCGGATAGCGGTCGAAGAAGTCGGCGCTGCAGTCGTCGGTGTCGCGGTCGGCCGGCCGGCGCTCCAGGGAGTGCCCCTGGGCGGAGACGCCGGGATGGGGGATGACGCCGGGGTAGGCCCCGGTCCCATAGACCAGCACGTCCACCGGGCTTTCCGCCGCATCCAGGAGAATCACCTCGTCCCCCTCGTTTCCCAGGGCGAAGCCGAAGCCGTCCCAGGTGCCCGCCGGCACCATGTTCGGCACGGTCGGGTCGTCGCGCAGCGGGTCGATCAGGAACTCGAAGGTGGGGCGGAAGCCGACATCCTGGGCCTGGGCGGCGATGGTCCAGACCGCCCTGGGCGGCATCACCGTGCCGGCGGGGAAGGCGTAGCGGCCGCTTCCGTACTCGCCCGGGGCAACGGCGTCGCCCAGCGTCCAGCCGGAGAGGTCCACGGGGTGGTAGGTGGGGTTATAGAGTTCCACCCACTCCTTCCCGGCATCGAGGCCTTCGGGGTCGTAGAGGACTTCGCTGACCAGGATGTGGTCGGCCGGCATGAGGTAGTGCTTGAAGACCAGCGGCAGGTAGAGGGGGGTGGAGTGATACCAGTCCCACTCGAACATCTCCTCCAGGTACTGGTAAACGGCGTCGGAGGCGATCTGCACGGCCACCTCGCGGTTGACCTTGCTGGAGGTCTCGCTGCCGTTGATGCTGCCGATGTGGGCGTAACCCCGGTCGCCCAGCCGCACCAGCACCATCTTGTTGTGGATGCCGTAGCGGGTGGGGTCGCCCAGGCGGGCCTGCAGGTTCAGCCCTTCCCGGTGGGCCAGGTCGTTCACATAGGCGACCGTTTCCAGATTTTTGGAGATATCGTAGAAACTTTCCCCGAAGGAGCCCGAGTTCAGGAGGATGCGCACCGCGGCCCCCCGACGGGCGGCGGCGATATAGGCCTCCAGCCGGAGGTTGGGGGCCGGCGTGTTGTCGGGCATCTCCCCCCAGGCGCGGTACTCGTACATCTGCTCCACGTCCACCTGGTCTCCCAAGCCGGCCCGGGAGAGCAACCCCAGCAGGGCATCGGAGTGGCGCAACGCCGCTTCCGGGGCGGAGAAGAGTTCGAAGCCGAAGGTGCCGGCCAGGCGCAGCGGGGAGGTGAAGGCGACCGTGGAGGTGATGCCGCCGCTCCTGGTGATCGGCTGGAAGCCGGGCGGCGGCGGGCCGTAGCCGTAGGGGTTGGAGGGGCTCCAGCGGGTGAGGTCCTGGTGGGAGGCCGGGTCGCAATCGGCCTGGAAGATGGCCAGGGCGCGCTCTACGACGGAGGGGGCATCGGTGAGGAGAAGGACGCCCCGCGATCCCCAGGTGCCGTCGGATTTATCGTCGGTGGGCAGGCCGCCGCCGGTGGGGTTCTGGGAGGAGAGGAGCACCCACCGCCGGTCGATGAGCATGAGTTTGCTGTGCATGGTGGTGTAGCGGTCGTAGATGCGCACGCTCGTTTCGTTGAACATAAACCAGCAGGCCCCGCCGGCCGCCTCCAGTTGCTGGCAGGCCCAGAGTTCCTGGTCCGAAAGGCCGCCGGCCACCTCGCCTTCCAGGAGGAGGGTGACGCTCACGCCGTCCTGGGCCTTGGCCACCAGCGCCTGGATGAGGTCATAGTTCTCCAGTTCGTAGAACTCGGCCTCGATGCGCTCCTGGGCCCGCCCGACGGCCTCCAGGAAGATTTCCCCGGCATGGTCCGGGGCGATGGCCACGGTCAGGGAGGCCTCCTGGGTCACCGAGAGCGGCCAGAAGAAGGCCTCCAGGTCCCAGCCGGGGTAGAGGACCCGCCGGCCGTAATCGTTATCGCCGGGGTACTGGAACCAGTCGGCAACGGTGTTGGTGTCGGTGATGGGCAGGCCGGTGGCCTCGTCCAGGATGCGCTGGAGAATCTGCCCTTCCGAACCAAAGTTTCCCGAGCCGGCATAGGGGTAGAGGGCCGGGCCGGACCAGCCCGGAGTGCTCGTACTGCCCCCTTCAAAGACCACGGTGTCCACGACCTCGTCGGCCGGGCTGCGCAGCACGGCCTCGTCGCCCGTGTTGGAAAATCCGGGCCAGCCGCCTCCCAGGTTGGGCACATCCGGCGAGGTGTCCACCTTTTCATAATCCGGCCAGAAGCCGAAGGAGGAGAAGAAAGCGGTGCCGTACCAGGCCAGCCAGATGCGCTGACCGGGGGGGAGAGAGGCGGCCTGCGGCAGGACGGCGCAGGTGCCGCCGCTGGCCGCATCGCAGACCTTCCAGCCGGCAAGGTCCGCCGGCGCGTCGCCGACGTTGACCAGTTGCACGGCCTCGTCGTAGTCGTTCAGGACGTAGCCATCGTACAGCACCGCCTCGATGAGCAGATGGGGTTGGCCGGGGAAGACGACGGTGGTGGTGCAGAAGGCGGCGTTGTCGGCCGGATTGGCCTCGGTGATGGGCGTGGTGGCCGTGATGCGGTTGCTCAGGACGCCGGCGGCGAAGGTTTCGACGCGGGCGTAGAGCGCGACCTGGGCCGAGGCCGAGGCGCTCAGCGTGCCCAGGTCCCAGACCAGCGTGCCGGTCGTGGGTTGGGTAAAGGGATACGGGCTGCTTTGAGAGATGAAGGTTGTCCCGGCGGGGAGGGTATCGGTCAGGCGGACGGCGGGGGCGTCCAGGGAGCCCAGGTTGGTGACGGCCAGGGTATAGGTGAGGGTCGTGCCGGGGGTGGCCGTGAGCGGGCCGGTCTTGGAGACGGAGAGGTCGGCGGAGGGCGGCGGGGGAAGGGAGGCCGAGTTGAGGGCCTTGGGCGTGCCGTTCACGGGGTTGCCGCCGGCGTCGTGGCCGTTGCGGTGCACCATATCGTTGGAGGCCCAGTTGGCGTCGGTGTCGGGGGCCAGGGGGTTGATGCGTTCCATCGACTGGTAGTTGGGGGAAGCCGTGCCGGCCGGCCATCCTCCCCCGTCGCCGTTGGCCGTGTCTACCACGTTGCCGAGGGCATCGCGCAACGTCAGCACCTCGCCGGCGTTGCCCAGGATGCCGCTGAAGAACATATCGGCGGGGATGTCGGAGATGGTGTTGTCGTCGGTGCGTTCCAGGAGGAAATAGCCGCCGGCGGTGATGACGCCGGAGAGGGTGATGGAGATGTCCCCGCCGTCGGAAAGAGTCCAGCCGGAGAGGTCGATGTCGTAGGGAGAGGCGTTATAGAGTTCGATCCACTCGTCGGCGGTGGAGGCCTGTGTCCCGGCCCAGGCCACCTCGTTGATGACCACCTGTCCCTGGCCGGGCAGAAGCACGATGCTCCGCCAGTGGGCGGTGTTGTTGTCCAGGCTGCTCTCGGCGGCCGGGGTCGAGGCCCGGGCCGTGTTGGTGAGGGTGCCGGTGGCGGTAGGGAGGGCCTGGGCGTGGAGGAGGATGCGGGCGGCCCCGCCCGGAAGGAGGCTGCCCACCTCCCAGACCACGACCTGGGGGGTCGGGTGGGTCCAGGTGTAAGGGCTATCCTGGGAGAGAAAGGCCACGCCGGCGGGGAGGGTATCGGTCAGGCGGACGGCGGGGGCGTCCAGGGAGCCCAGGTTGGTGACGGCCAGGGTATAGGTGATGGGGTCGCCGGCGTGGGTGGTTGCCGGGCCGGCCTTGCCCGCGGCCAGGTCCGGGCAGGCCTGCTGGACGACGGTGGCCGCCTGGGCCAGGTTGTTGGTGCCGGTGACCTCGGTGATGGCCGTGGTGGCCTGGACCACGTTGAGGAGGGTTCCCGAGGCGGTGAGGGCGACGGTGCCGGTGATGAGGATATGGCCCTGGCCGGCCGGAGGAATCTCCCCGGCCTGGCAGGAGAAGGTGGAGCCCTGGAGGGCGCAGGGGTAAGGGCCGGCGTAGGTCCCGTAGAGGAAGCCGGCCGGAAGGGTGTCGGTGATGAGGACGGAGGTGGCGGTCAGGGGCCCCTGGTTGACCAGGGTGAGGGCATAGACCAGCGGGGCGCCGATGGGAGCGGTGGCCGGTGCCTCTTTGCTCATCGTCAGGTCGGGCCAGGAGAGGGAGTTGCGGGCCTTGGGCGTGCCGTTCAGGGGGTTGCCGCCGTTGTCGTGGCCGTTGCGAATCCAGGTGGTGTTGTTGCCCCAGTTGTCGTCGGCGTCGGGCGCGGTGGGGTCGATGCGCTCCATGGTCTGCTTGGTGGTGTTGTTTCCGGCCGGCCATCCTCCCCCGTCGCCGTTGGCCGAATCGATCAGCGCTCCCCCTCCGTCGCGCAATTCCAGCACCTCGCCGGTATTTCCCAGCGCCCCGGTGTAAATCTGGTCGGCGGGGATATCGGGGATGGTGGTATCGTCGGTGCGCTCCAGGAGGAAGTGGCCGTGGGCCGGGATGACGCCGTTGAGGGTGATGTTGGGCGTGCCGTCGGCGGCCCGCAGGGTCCAACCGGTCAGGTCGATGGGAGTGTCCGTGTTATTGTAAAGTTCCATCCACTCGTCGTTGGCGTCGTAGGTCGTCCCCATCCAGGCCACCTCGTTGATGACGACGTCGAGCGGGCCGGCCTGGGGCCGGCCGGCGGGGGGCGAGGAGAGGGCCGGCCCGGGGAGCAAAAGCAGGAACAGGAGAAACAGAGTCGCCGTTCGGGTGAGCCTGCGCTTCATCGGAAGACCTCCTCTGGAGACTAGGCCACTTCCACTTCCTCTCCCTCGGCCACCATATCGCCCTGGCGCAGTTTCTCCACCGCCGGAGGCGCCGGTTCGCGCCGGAGGCGGCGGTCCAGGTAGAGTCCCCCCAGGACGACCCAGGGCACCCCCAGGGCCAGGAGGAGGTAGAGGAAAGGCGGCAGGAGAGGACGGGAGGAGAAGCGGTCCAGGTTGAAAAGAATCAGGGCCAGCGCGGTCCAGACGGTCAGGAAGTTGGGGATGGCGTCGCCGGAGCGGAGGAGGTGCAGCCCGGGCATCCGCCGGCGGGTGATGGGCCAGAGGAGGTTGCTGCCCATATAGCCCAGTTGGTCCTCCAGGATGTGGCCGGCAAAGCCCAGGGCAAAGACCAGGCCGGCCCACAGGCCCAGGGAAAGGCCGCCCAGGAGCCCCAGCAACGCTCCCACCAGCACGCCCCCCAGCAGTCCGGTCAGCAGGGAATGCGACCAGCGGCGGTGCCAGTCCAGGAAGTGGATACGGACGTGGTCGCCTTCGCGCTCGAAGCGGAAGGAGGGGCCGCTGAAGATGTCCACATGGTTTTCGGCGTCGTAGGTGTGCACCATGGGCACGCCGACCTGGACGCGAGCCTCGGCGTTCTCCTGCGGTTCGGTGCCGGCGTAGGGCACCTGGCCGGTGTTGACCAGGGGGCCGATGCGCACGATGACCTGGCCGGCCTGGGGGTCGAAGCGGACCGAGTATTGCCGCCAGAGGTCGGGCCCCATACGGATGGTATGGAGCATGATGTTGCGCGAGCGGCCGCTTTCATAGGCCTGGCGCATGGCCTGGGCGATGCGGGAGGCGATGTCCTGGGGGTCGGGGGACTGGGGGTCGGGGTCGATTTCGTCGTCGTAGCGTTCAAAGTAGCGGGCGAACTTGAAGTCGAGGGTATCGGGGAGGATGCCGCCGATGCCCCCCAGGACGGGGAGGAGGCCGCCCTGGGCGCCCTGCTGGACGACCTGGGGGAAGAAGGTGGCGATGGCCACCCCGCTGACAAAGTGGGCAATGCCTTTCATCGAAGCCTCCGGGTCCTGTCTGTGGCCGTATTGTACCATCAGAGGCCGGCCGGCGTCAATCGCATTGGGCGCCGCCATCTTGTAGGGGCGGGTTTCTTGAACAAACCGGATCGTAAGCCGACATAGCGTAGCAGACCATCTGAACCCTCTGCTTCGCCTGCACCCGCCTTCCCACCGCCGGCCGGCGCGCGATGGGGCC
>Ga0078972_1016895_pt1 | contig 10643 bp, 10 predicted proteins | sample YelNatPaOPGAMG01_FD_67568 | JGI IMG/M metagenome (GOLD analysis project Ga0078972, IMG submission 67568) | Hot spring thermophilic microbial communities from Obsidian Pool, Yellowstone National Park, USA - OP-RAMG-01 (SPADES assembly) (version 2) | ecosystem: Environmental > Aquatic > Thermal...
CATTTTGGACACTTTCTTTTTATCTCATCAGAAAAAAATTCTACATCATATCCGCAATTCTGACATCTAACTATTTCTACTTTCAAATTTCTCGTATCCTGACCAGGACATTTCATAACCAACTCTCCTCAATAATTTCGCCCTTTATACTAATTATAATCTTTTTATTACAAATATAATCATTTTTATAATAATTATACCCTTAAAAAAATTCCTGTCAAGAGATATTTAAAAAGAGTAAAATTATATCAAAATAGAGGATTAAAATTTAGCCAGTATTCATATTCATAAGTCCATTCTTCTTTTCTTTTTAAAACAAGGTTTTTAAAATACTCTTTATTCTTTTCAATTATTTCCATCTGCTCTTTAAATTTTCTCTTTTCTTTTATTGAATCAATAAAATCATTAGCAAGTTTAACTGCTTCTTCAAAATCCTTTTCTTTTAATGGAACTTTTATATTTATTCCTCCTGTATATTGAGCACCGATAGTATTTGAATAATGTTTAATATATTCAAGAACCATTTCTCCTTTTCCGCTTCCACTTGTAACTATTCCACAAGTATATTTTCCTATCAATCTCTGACAATGAATAAAATGGCTTGTTCTATCAAAGAGTGCTTTTAATTGAGCAGAAACGCTATCTATATAAACAGGAGAAGCAAATACAATTCCATCAGAATTTAACATTTTTTCAACTATAATATTTCTGTCATCTTTTATAGGACAATCCGGTTTTTTATGACAAATTTCACAGGCAAGACAGAAACCAACTTTATATTCACTTAAATCAATTATTTCAGTTTCAACTCCTTTTTCTCTGCAACTATCAAGAAATTTTATTAATAAAATTTTTGTCTGGCTATTTTTGCCTCTTGGACTTCCACAGATTCCAAGAATTTTCATAAAAACCTCCTTTTCTTAAATTATATACCTATTTTTGATAAAGAAAAAGATATGGTAAAATTAAAAAAAATAAAAAGGAGGACTTATGAAAAATAAAATAATTGTTGGTTTTTTAGGATTGATTCTTGCTGGATGTGCAGTTGTTAATGTTTATGTTACATTTCCTGAAGAAAAGGTTAAAAAGGCAGCAGAGGATTTACTTGCTCCACCATCAAAATCACCTGAAAGTTTTCTCAATAAATTCTTAACAAAAAATTTATATGCTGAAGAGATAACTGTAACAAAAGATTTAAAGACCGACTCTCCAAAAATTAGAGAAGCAAAAGAAAAGATGGATTCATGGAGGGAAAAACTTGACCAGTTTAAGAAAGCAGGATATATTGGAGAGACAAATGATTTTAAAGTTGTTATTAAAGAGATGCCAAAAGATTCTGAAGTTTTAAAAGAGGTAAGAAAGATAGTGGATGATGAAAATAAACAGAGAGAAATAATGATTAATGAACTTTTAAGAATAAATAACGCAGCACCAAGTGAAGAAACAAAATTCAGAAAAATATTTTCAGAAGTTGCTCAAAAATATTCTCCAGAAAATACATGGATTCAACTTAAAGATGGAACATGGACAAGGAAAAAATGAAAAAAGTTCTATTAACCGGATGTGAAGCAGCTGCAGAAGCAGCAATTCATGCTGGATGTAGATTTTATGCAGGGTACCCAATAACTCCACAGAATAGATTTCCTGAATATATGAGTAAAAGAATGCCAGAAGTTGGAGGTATATTCATTCAGGCAGAAAGTGAAGTTTCAGCAATAAATATGGTTTTTGGTGCAAGTGTATGTGGTTTCAGGGCATTAACCTCTTCCTCTTCCCCTGGTATTTCATTAAAACAGGAAGGAATATCCTATCTTGCTGGATGTGAACTTCCTGCTGTTATTATAAATATGAATAGAGGTGGTCCTGGTCTTGGTGATGTTACTCCTTCTCAGAGTGATTACTTTCAGGCAACAAGGGGAGGAGGTCATGGAGATTACAGAACAATTGTTTATGCTCCTTGGGATATTCAGGAAATTTATGATTTAACATATATTGCCTTTGATATTGCTGATAAATATAGAAATCCAGTTTTAATACTTGCAGATGGAATTATTGCTCAAATTTCAGAGCCAGTTAAATTTAAAAGAAGTAAAAAAAGATTACCTGTTAAAAAATGGGCATTAAATGGATGTAAGGGAAGAAAACCGAATTCTATAAAATCTTTATTTTTAACACCAGGGGTTCTTGAAAAACATAACTGGCATCTTTATAGAAAATATAAAAAAATTGAAGAAAAAGAAGTCAGGTTTGAAAAATATTTCTGTGATGATTCTGAAAATTTAATAGTAAGTTTTGGGACATGTGCAAGGATATGTTATGAAAGTTTAAAAATATTAAGGGAAAAAGGAGTTAAAATAGGACTTTTTAGACCAATAACTTTATGGCCATTTCCATATATCCAACTTGAAGAAGAAATTAAGGAAAAAGAAAAAATATTTGTTGTTGAAATGAATCTGGGGCAAATGATAGATGATGTTAAGATTGCAAATAGAAAAAATTTACCAGTTTATTTTTATGGTAGACCAGGAGGAGGAGTTCCAACACCAGAAGAGATAGTAAGATTTATTGAAAAAAATTTATAAAGGAAAATTATGGAAGTAATTTATAAAAAACCGGAAAGTTTGAAGGAAGAAATTACAATTTACTGTCCTGGTTGCGGTCATGGTATTATTCATAGATTGATTGCAGAAGTTATTGATGAATTAAATTTAAGAGAAAAAACTATTGGTGTTGCTCCTGTTGGATGTGCAGTTCTTGCATATAATTATTTTAATTTTGATGTAACAGAATCAGCACATGGAAGAGCACCAGCAGTTGCAACAGCAATAAAAAGATTATTACCTGACAGAATTGTTTTTACATATCAGGGAGATGGAGACCTTGCAGCAATTGGAATAGCAGAAATAATACATGCAGCAGCGAGAGGAGAAAATATAACTACTATTTTTGTTAATAATGCAGTTTATGGAATGACAAAAGGACAGATGGCTCCAACAACACTTCCTAAAATGAAAACAACAACAACGATTTATGGAAGAGATACAAATTATCATGGTTATCCTTTAAAAATTTGTGAATTACTTTCTCAGATAGATGGAGTAAGTTATATTGAAAGGACTGCAATTGATTCAATCGGAGGGATTATAAAAACAAAGTCAGCAATTAAAAAGGCATTTCAGTATCAGATTGAAAATAAAGGTTTTTCCCTTATAGAAGTCCTTTCACCCTGTCCTGTTAACTGGAAAATGAAGCCAGTTGAAGCAATGAAATGGATAAGTGAGGTTATGAGTAAATATTTTGTTTTAGGAGTTTATAAAGACAGAGATTTGAAAATTAAAAGTTGAAAAGATATAATATAAAAAATGAAAGTAAAAATTAAAGAAGATTTATTCATAGAATATTCAGAAAATAAAAAAAAAGACACTTCTTCACACTTATTTTTTACAACTCCTAAACAAGAATTTTTAAGAAAGTTAAGAGGTAAAAACAAAAAATATAAAAGATATTTAGGTTCTCCTTTAAGATATGCAGGGGGGAAAAGTTGGGCAGTTGGGTATATAATTGAAAGATTGCCTGAAAATATTTCAAGATTAATTTCTCCTTTTTTTGGTGGTGGCTCAGTTGAAATTGCAGTGGCAAAAGAATTAGGCATTGAAGTTATTGGATTTGAAATATTTGATATACTTGTAAATTATTGGAATATCCAGATTGAAAGACCATATGATTTATATAATGAACTGAGAAAATTAGAACCCAATAGAGAATGTTACAAGTTAGTTAAAGAGGAATTAAAAAAACACTGGGAAGGGAAAATAAAACTTTCTCCTTTAAAGTTAGCCACATATTATTATTTTAATCATAATTTATCTTATGGACCTGGATTTCTTGGCTGGATGTCAAGTGTTTATGCGAATAAGAAAACATATAAGAGAATGTTAGAAAGAGTAAAAAATTTTAATGTAAAAAATATAAAAATATATTGTGCTTCATTTGAAGAAGTTATCCCAAAATATAAATATGACTTTATGTATTTAGACCCTCCTTATTATTTAGGTGATGATAGTTCTTTATTTAAGGGGCTTTATCCTCAAAGAAACTTTCCCATACATCACATAAATTTCAATCATAAATTATTAAGAGAATTACTTTTGGAACATAAAGGAGGATTTATTTTATCTTATAATGATGCCCCAACAATAAGAGAATGGTATAAAAACTTTGAAATAGTTGAATTACCTGTCCAATATACAATGGGACAAGGGGAAACAAGAATAGGAGTAAATCGTAAAGCAAAAAATACGAATCATGTAAAAAAAACACAAGAATTATTAATAATTAAAGAAGGCAATCATGAGTAAAAAGAAAGCAATGACCTCTGAAAAAGCAAGTTATGTAAAAATAAAGGGGCATCAAGATGCAAAAGAATTTGCTGAATTTTTAGGGATTGGAAAAGAATTTAAAAGAGAACCCCAAGCTAAAAAGGATGTGATTGATTTGGAGGGATATTCTTATTCTGTAAAAAGTGGTGAAAAGAAATGGCAAATTTTCCTATACGGTAAAACAAGATTTGAAGAAGATTATACTTTTAAAGGAATGAATGGTATTGGTAATTTGTTTTTAGAATGTATAAATAGTTTCCCTGAAAAAAGAGATGATTATCTAAAAAATAAAGAAGCATACAAAAGAAGATTACAAAAGCCAATGAGAAAATTATGTGAAAAGTTGAAAGAGAAAAGGATACTTAAAGCATTTATTGATAAAAGTATTTTTAATAGTGGAGAAGTAGATTTTTTGGTTATAAAAGAAGGGAGAATTTTTCATGTATTTTGGAATAGAGATGTAGTGGAAATTTTAAGTAATAATTACAAAGTTGAAAATTCTAAAGCAAGACAAAGAGGACAAATGGATGACCAAAAAGTTGTTTTTAAAGTTGAAGGGAAAACACATGGCGAAATAGAAATGAGAAACGATAGTGAAATTCATTATAGAGAAATAAAATTTTGGTTAAGCAAAGAACTTACTTTAAATCTATTGAAAAATAATGTTAAGAGAGTAAAAGATTTTAATGAAAAAATAAAACTATATGGAAAAGCGATAAATAAATTGAGTAAAGAAAGGAGAAAATAATGTTTTTTCTTCCATTTTCAATAATTTTGCTTTTAATATTTTTTATTCTTCTTTTGCCTGTTTTTCTTTTCATAATTCATATTGAGATTATAAGAATTGCCTTAAGTAAAATTGGACTTCCACCTTTTACTGCTTTTATGATTTTGCTTTTTTCTTTAATTGGAAGCGGAATAAATATACCAATTTACACAAGAGAATCAACAATTATTCCTCCACAGAGAGAGTTATTTTTCTTATTTCAACCTTTTGGAATGCCTCCTTTTTCCGGACAGCAGGTAATAGCAATAAATGTTGGTGGAGCAATTATTCCATTAATTCTATGTCTTTATTTATTACCAAAAGCACCATTAATTCCAACTTTATTCGCAACAATTATTTCAACTTTTATATGTTTTAAATTATCAAGAGTTGTTCCTGGACTTGGAGTTACAATACCTGCTTTAATTCCACCTTTTGTTGCTGTTTTACTTGCTTTTTTGTTTTCTCCTTCTAATAAGATTCCAGTTGCATATATTTCAGGAGTTCTTGGTGTTCTTATAGGTGCTGATTTACTCAATTTACCAAATTTACCTCCATATCCAGGTATTATGAGTATTGGAGGTGCTGGTGTTTATGATGGTATTTTCCTTGTAGGTATAATATCAGTTTTACTTGCTTGAAATGGAAAAGAAAAAACCTTTAAAATTATGGAAGGATGAAGAAAAACCAAGGGAAAAATTATTAAGGGTTGGAGAGCATAATTTAACAGATACAGAACTTCTTGCGATTATTTTAAGAAGCGGAACAAAAGGGGAAACGGCGATTGACCTTGCAAGAAAAATAATTGATAAATTTGGTTCATTCAGGAATATGAGTCATACAAGTTTGAGTAATTTTAAAGAGATTAAAGGACTTGGAATAGCAAAGATATGTCAGATAAAGGCAGCAATTGAAATAGGAAGAAGAATGGCAGAAAAAGAGATGATTGAGAAAAAAATACAGATAGGTTCTCCAGATGAAGTTGTTAAATATATTATGCCGAGGTTCAGAGATTTGAAAAAGGAAGTTTTTAAAGTCATTTTTCTTGATTCAAAAAACAGGGTAATTGATATAAAGGAGATAGAGGAGGGAACAATAAATCAGGCAAATCCAATAATAAGAGAAATTTTTTATAAAGTAATTGAAAATTTTGTCCCCTCAATTATATGTGTTCATAATCATCCTTCAGGAGACCCAAGTCCAAGCAAAGAGGATATTGAATTTACAAAGAGATTAAAGCATGGAGGGGAAATACTTGGAATAAATGTTTTAGACCATATCATAATTGGCGACAACTTTTATTATAGTTTTGCTTCAGGAAGAATAAGTAAAATTTAATTTATTCATTAAAGGAATAGAGGTCATGAGTGTCAGAGGAAGTTATTTTAAGATTATAGAAATTGCCTATTTTTAAATTTCTTCCTTTTATGTATACAACTCCATCTATTTCAGGTGCATCAAATTCAGTCCTTCCAATAAAATAATCATTTTCTTTTTTCTCAATAAGGACTTTAATTTTTTTACCTATATATTTTTTTAAATTTTCCCTTGATATAACTTCCTGCTTTTTTATTATAAATCTTAATCTTTCATCTTTTTCCTTTTCACTTAACTGTTCAGGCAAATTATATGCAGGTGTTCCTTTTTCTCTACTATATTTAAAAAAGCCAATCCTGTCAATTTTCATATTTTCAATAAATTCAATAAGTTTTTTAAAATCATCCTCATTTTCTCCTGGAAAACCAATTATGAAATTTGTTCTTATTGCAGATTCAGGTATTTTTTTTCTAATTTTTTCAATAATTTTTTCATAATCAATAAAAGGTCTTCCCATAAGTTTAAGTATTTTTTCAGATACATGCTGCATCGGAATATCAAAATATTTACATATCTTTTTACTTTCTCCAATTTTATCAATCAATTCCTCATTTAAATGTGCTGGATGCATATACATAATTCTAATCCATTCAAAATCAAATTTTTCAAGTTCACTTAATAATTTAACCAAATTTGTTCCATCTTTTAAGTCAGTCCCATATTTAGTTGTATCCTGTGCAACAAGAATAATCTCCTTATATCCAAGTTTTTCTATATTTTCTGCCTCCTTCAAAATATCATTTATTTTTCTGCTTCTCAGTTGTCCCCTTAATTTTGGTATAAGACAATAACTGCAGAAATTTTCACATCCATCAGAAATTTTTATATATGCATAAGGAAATGTTGTTATAAGCCGAGGAAATTCATTTAAATTTCTAAAACAATTTTCATCAATTCTTACAACTCCCTTTTTATTTTCTTTAATAACTTTTAATACTTCAACTGGATTTCCAACACCAACAATACCTTTCACATTTTTAAATTTTTTCAACAATTTCTCCTTTTCTCTCTGAACAAGACATCCCCATATAATTAAATCTTTATTTTTCTTTAAAACCATCCTTATATTTTCTTCTGATTCCTTAACAGCATCCTTTATAAATGCACATGTATTTATAATAACCAAATCTGCCTCATCAATTGAATCTGTGATTATAAAATTTTCCTCTCCAATTAAGGCAAGAAGATTTTCAGAATCAACAAGATTTTTAGGACAACCCAATGATATTAAGGCAATTTTCATTTCCAGAAGGATATTTATTTAAATTCCTCAAATTCATTATTATTGTTTATTTGATTATTTTCTTCAGGATTTACTAAAACTTTTCTTGGCTTTCCTTCTTGATATGGTCCAACAATCCCTTCTTCCTCCATCCTTTCTATTAATCTTGCTGCCTTATTAAAACCAATTCTCAATCTCCTCTGAAGCATAGAAATTGAAGCAATTTTTGTTGTTAAAACTATTCTTTTTGCCTGCTCATAAAGAACTTCTTCATCATCATATTCAAGTCCCATCTCTGGAATTTCTGTCTCTTCTATTTCTTTTCTTTCAACTATTTCCATATTATATTCAGGAACTCTCTGTTTTTTAATAAATTCACACAAATTTTCTATCTCCTCATCTGTTATGAAACTACCCTGTATTCTTATTAAATTTGAACTTTGTGGAGGCAAAAATAGCATATCCCCTCTCCCAAGTAATTTTTCTGCACCAATTCTATCAAGTATTGTTCTTGAATCAAATTTGGATGTAACCTGGAAAGAAATTCTTGATGGTAGATTTGCTTTTATAACACCTGTTATAACATTTACAGATGGTCTCTGAGTTGCTAAAATCAAATGTATTCCTGCTGCTCTTGATAATTGGCTTAATCTTATAATACTATGCTCTATCTCATTTTTTGCAACACTCATTAAATCAGCAAGTTCATCAATTACAACAACAATATATGGTAGTGGGTTTTCACTATTTGAAATATTATATGCCTCAATATTTCTAACTCTATTTTCAGAAAAGATTTTGTATCTTCTGCTCATTTCTCCAATAAGCCATTTTAAAGCATTTACCGCCTTTTTAATATCAACAATAACAGGACATAAAAGATGCGGGAGTCCATTATAAAGGGTAAGTTCAACCATTTTTGGGTCAATCATTATAAATTTTACTTCATCAGGGCTTGCTTTATATAAAATTGAAACAATTAAAGAATTTATGCATACAGTTTTTCCAGAACCAGTTGCTCCTGCAATTAAAAGGTGTGGCATTATTTTAAGGTCAGTTACAATAGGTTTTCCCATAATATCCTTCCCTATGCCAAGTGTCAATTTTGATGGAGAACGCTGAAATTCTTTGCTTTCAACTATTTCTCTCAAATAAACAATTGATATGTCCCTGTTTGGAACTTCAATACCAACAGTTGATTTATTTGGTAAAGGTGCAACAACTCTAATTGTTGTTGTTTTCAAATTCATAGCAATATTGTCCTGAATCTTAAATATTTTCTGAACAGGAATGCCAGGAGCAAGTTGAACCTCAAACATTGTAACTCTTGGACCCTGATTTATCTGAACAACCTCTCCTTCAATATCAAATTCAGATAATGTTTCTTCAATCACCTGAGCATAAATTTCAAGGTCTTCCTTTGTTTCTTTTTGAGTTGGACTTCCTATTTTTAAAAGGTCAATTGGTGGGAAATTATAAAAGATTTCTTTTTTTCGCACATAAACCTTCTTTCCCTTTTTTTTCTCCTTATCCTCACTATCTATTTTTGTTTCAACTTCCTTTTCTTCAACTTCAGGGACTTCAATTTTCCTGACCTCTTCTTTTTCCTTAATTATTTTTTTCTTTTTTGGTTTTTCAGGAATAACTATTTCTTCCCCTTTACTAAAATAATTCTCAAAAACTGCTTTAAATGGTTCAAAATACATTTTATAACTTATGCCAACAAAAGATACCCCAAAAATTCCAAGAATAAAAAATACTCCTTTTTCTCCAAAATATTCTTTTAAAAAAGGAGAAAATAAAGTTCCTATAAAACCACCATCAAAATTTTTCCCATCTGATTTTAATGAAAGGAATAGAGATACAACAAGAATAATTCCTGAAATACTTATTAATTTCTTCCATATATTTTCTCTTTCACCCCATATGATACTGTATCCAGAAAAAATCAATAGAATTACAAGAAGATATGAACTTTTACCGAAAAGAAAAAATAATAATCCAGAAAGATAAGAACCAAATTTACCTCCAAAATTTTTAATTTCGGTATTCACCGGAAAACCAATTTGACAGAATTTGAATGTAGGGTCAAATTTATCATAGGAAATAAGAATAAAGAAAAGATAAAAAGATAAACCAAGAATTAAAAAACCCTTAACCCAGTTTTCCAGTTCTCTCCATCTCATAAAAATAGTTTACCTTTTAATTTCTATTTTGACAAGAAAATGATTTAAGAGATTTGAATCTATATTAACCCGGAATTCTCTGATGCACTTTATTAATCAATTATCTGTTTTTTCAACATCAACTTTAATGAGTGAGCCAGGATATTCCATCGTTTTCCAAATGATTCTCGTTTTCTATCTTAATTAAAATATATGTTCTCTTTGCTTCCCATACATAATTCACTTTTTATCAACACAATTATTATATGATTAAAAGAAAGATACAGAATTTTGGGTTTGGTTTTAATTAAATTTGTTATATAATTAAAAACAAGGTTAGTTCTATTTGATTTTTCTATTTTCGGTAAAAAATGGAGGGGATAAATGAAGGAAAAAGTTATACTTGATACTGATATTGGTTCTGATATTGATGATGCTATATGTCTTTCTTATTTACTCTCAAATCCTTCCTGTGAACTTCTTGGAGTTACGACTGTTACAGGAGAGTCAGATAAAAGGAGCATGATGGCAGATTATTTGATAGAAAAAGCAGGTAAGAAAATTCCTGTTTTCCCTGGATGTGAAATACCTTTAATAGGTGAGCAGAAACAAAAATACTGTCCCCAGTTTGAATATCTTGAAAAAATATCATACAGAAAAACTTATGATAAATTTGAATGGTTGAATTTTATAAGAAAAACAATAAGGGAAAATCCAGGGGAAATAAATTTAAT
>Ga0078972_1016896_pt1 | contig 10643 bp, 12 predicted proteins | sample YelNatPaOPGAMG01_FD_67568 | JGI IMG/M metagenome (GOLD analysis project Ga0078972, IMG submission 67568) | Hot spring thermophilic microbial communities from Obsidian Pool, Yellowstone National Park, USA - OP-RAMG-01 (SPADES assembly) (version 2) | ecosystem: Environmental > Aquatic > Thermal...
GCCACATGCATTTTCCTCCGATAGCCTTATATTGGTATTACAAAATATAAGTTTAGTGTTACGGAGGAATAAATATGGCATGCTTCCTAGTCCCAATGGCTTTGGCAATAATAACGTCAATGATACAGAAAACAGCAAGAAGCCTAGCTGAAAAGTTGAAGCTATGGATCCTCAACGCATTGTTGTGGGGAGGCGTAATACTCCTGGCGTTAGAGCACGTTTGGCATGCAGAAGTTGTTCCATGGCCGCCATTCCTAACGGCCATGGCTAACCCAGCAGACATACCAGTAATGCTTCATGAAATGGCCACAGTAGGCACGGCAATGTCTATAGCCACATTCCTCACGTGGGGAACAATAATCACAATAAGCCACTACATGCCAAAAATCGTATCCTTGAAAGCCATAGAACCCATAAAGAAACCGTTCACCACACGCTGAAACCGCCCACTCTCCCTCCTTTATTTTTTAGAGGCTTAAAATAATGGAACAGCTAAACAGGCTTAAGGAAGTTTTAAAGAGACGATATCCAGGCGAACAGGCCAACATCCTAGCGGAAGTGTTGGCTTTAGCTGCGGAAAAGGGGAAAATCTCCTACGAAGAGATAAAATGTGATGACGAGACAAGGCGAAACCTGCTACTTTTAGCCTATAAGGAAAGGCTATTATTACCCACCGAAACATCCAGCGCCTCCATATCCCTAGCTTGGGAGGACAGAACACTCAAAGTCAAACCAGGTGAAACCTACGAAATGCCCAACGTAATCCAGCACCTAATCTTCCGCGCCAAAGAAAAAGGTGAATGGAACCCAGAAACAGCAGTCAAAAATTACCTACAAGAAATAGGAGAGCCAGAAGCAGACAAGATGCTGAATATCTTCAAGGGAATCATAGAAGAGGTAAACAACCCTGCAAGCCAAGGCACAATGGTGAAAATCACACCAGAAACAATCAAAAAAGTTTGCCAAAGACACAACTTGAAAATAAACATGAACAAGCTCATAGTTGAGTTCAAGGGCGGAGGAATAATAAGCCCAAACATTACAAACCCACCAAGAGAAGGAACAATAACATACGAAATAAACCCATCCCTCATAAGCTAACATAAACAAATTAAAAAATTTGCAAAGATATTCTGTCTTTATGAAAGGCGTTTTCTGAATAGTGTTTAGGCTGGCCGGTCCGATTACTAACTGGTCTTTGCGACCGGCGTTCTGAATGGGCCGTGTCTTGAGCTGCTGGAGAGTTGGGCTTTGCGCCCGGATGAGTGTTTGCAGCCTGAAGCCAGCTGAAATGAAAGGTGAAGGGGGTGAGTGGAGCGATATATGTGGGTGTAGACGTAAGCAAGAGGAAGTGTAGGGCTGCTGTTGTTGATGGGGATGGCGTTTTGGTTGATGAGTTCAACTTCAGCAATGACTTTGAAGGCATAAGACGGTTTGTTTCTAGGCTTTCAGAGGGCGACGCGGTTGTTATGGAGTCAACTGGCAACTTATGGGTTAACTTGTATGAGGCTGTCGAGGCTAACGGCGTTAAGGCTGTTTTGGCTAATCCTTTGAAGATGAGGGCTATTGCCTCAGCGAAGATTAAGAATGATAAGGTTGATGCTAGGGTTTTAGCCAGTTTATTGCGCGGTGGGCTTGTGGCTGAATGTTATGTTCCGCCGAGGGATGTCAGAGAATTAAGGGCTTTAGTTCGGCATAGGGTTCAGCTTGTTAAGTCAGCTAGCATGGTTAAGAACCGTGTTCACAGTTTGCTTGACAGGTATGGCTTTAGGCGTGAATTCTCTGACCTTTTTGGCAAGGCTGGCTTGGAGTGGCTTAAACGCTTGGAGCTTAAGCCTTTAGATAGGCTTCTGTTGAACGGCTTCATTGAACAGATCGAATGCCTTGAGAGGCTGACAAGGAATGTTGACGCTGAGATTGGTCGTAGAGCCTCCGTAGACGAGGATGTTAGGCTACTGCTTAGCTTGACTGGTGTTGGCGTTTATTCGGCTTTGCTTATTAAGAGCGAGATTGGCGATGTCAGGCGTTTTCCAAACTATAAGCTTGTCAGCTGGGCTGGTTTGGCTCCTTCGCTTCACCAGTCGGGAAGCGTTGAGCGGCGTGGGCATATAACTAAGCAGGGCTCTAAGCTGCTTAGGTGGGTTATTGTTGAGTGTGCTAGGGTTGCTGTGGTGCATGATGCTAGGCTCTGCGAGTTTTATGAGCGTGTTAGGCGTAGGCGTGGTGAGCAGAAGGCTTTGGTTGCTGTTGCGTGTAAGATGTTGAAGATCGTATGGTTTATGTTGACTCGGAGGGAGCCTTATCAGTCTATGAATGCGAGGCTTTATGGGGATAAGCTTTATAGGCTTTCAGGGTATTAGCGTAACTGCTGGCTTTGGGTTTCAGCCTTGGCGGAAAACGCCTTTCATGAGTGTTAGCGATGACTAACAGAATATTATTGTTGAGTTAAAATTTAATCTGTATTTTAGTTTAGTAAATGCTTTACGTTATGGCTGTGTTTGTTTGGTTTGTGGGGTTCCCTTTATGGGTGAGTTGAAGTTTGGAAAGGATTTGGGCAAGTTTCTTTATTGTTCCAGTTTGCTTGAGGAAAAGATTGCGAATGCTTATGGGCATATTGCTGAATTGGTGGATGATAGGCTTATTAGGGTCTTTTAGGCTTTATTGCTCGTGATTCCTTTAAGCATGCGAATGTTTTAAGATAGTTGGTCAGTGGCCATATGAGGATATGGAGCTTGCTTTGAGGCATGTGAAGAGGTTTGGGGTGAAACTTGGAAAACTCTAATGACCGATGCTGAAAAGTTTCTAAATAAAAGTGCAATAAGCTCCATGGAGCTTATTTGACTATGATGCATGTAAAACTGATTGAGTTGATGGCAAACGAAGCCAAGCTAGATCTTGAAAATTTTAGGCGCTTCTTGAATGGATAATTGAGGACGAAAAAGGCATGAGCAAATTCTTAGAATGATTGAGAACGTGCTGACTGAAAAGGAAAAATAAATCAGCCAGTTTTCAATTTTTCCCACTTTTCAACTTCACCGTCAATCACTTTAAAAACTGGATTAGGCTCAACAGTTTCAGGGTTTAAGCCTTTTAATCCTTCAAACTTTTTCTTATCCCTCTTTTCAAGCTTTTTTAACAAGTGAGCAAATTCAAACTCTAACTGCCCACGGGTTACCGCCAAAGCTTCCTGAAGCTTAACACCCCTTATTTTAAAATTATCAAACGAATAGCCCCTTCTTTTTGCCTCAACATAAATTTGAAAAAGATAAGCATCAATTAAATCGACTGGTTTCTCATACCCTTTAAATCTTAAAAGTTGAGGATGATTACAGTAGCCTTTTGTCTTGCCCTCCAAAACCCGCTTAGCCAGAAGCCCCTCCCTCCAAACAGCAACCAAACCAACACGATCAAGATACTTAGGGTGAATAGACCACAGCCTCAACTAAACACGCTCTCAGACATATTGCAAAATACCCTTTAATAATCCGTTTTATTCACACTTCCATTAAGAAATAAATACCAGAACATGGTTGATGTTCCAATGGTAGCCCTTGGATAGGCCCAAGTGCACGATGCGTTATATTGCGATTATCTGGTTTATGTTTAGGTTTAGGACTATTTCTGCTATGTCGCTTGCGTATTCAGCTGTCCGTCTTATGCTTTCCGTTATCATTCTTATGTTGGAGATATCAGCCTGTTTGGTTTTGGACTGAATTTCTTTTATTGCTTTGTTTTCGATGGTTGCTATTGTTTTTGCTTTAGAGATTACTTGATCCGCTAAGGCATAGTCCTTTTTGAATAGCGCTTTTATTGCGTCTTCGAATACGTTTTGGGCGAGCATGCTCATTTCATTAAGTATCTTGAAAACTGCTTCGTTTGGTTTTTCTTTTAGTGCTAAAATGTTTTCTGCAATGCGTACTGCGTGATCAGCTATTCTTTCGACAAATTTTACAATTACCCTGTAGCCTAAACAGTCCCGTGGGCCGGAAAGCCCGATGTCCTTTAAGATTTTCCCGTTTTGCACAGCTACTTTTAACTGGCGTATTATGTAGAGGCTAAAGCGGTCAACTTCGTCGTCAAGCTGGATGACTTCTTGGGCAAGCTTTTTGTCCAAGTTCTTCAACGCTTGTATTGTGTCGCTGTGCATTGAAGCGGCAATTATGCACATACGTCTTAAAGCGTTTTCAACGGAGAGCTCGGGATAGCTTGCTAATGTTTGCAGTTTGATTTCGTTTGAGGTTTCCGATATAATTTCTGTGCCGACCAGCTTTTTCCTCGTTAGCTCTTTTATCACGTTTCTTTGTATGGTGCCTATGCGTTCTTCTTTTGTTCGCACTATGATGAAGTTGTAGCCTACTAAGTATAGGGAAATTATAGCCCTTGTTATAGTGTCGGGATCATCTTTACTTGAAACGGTAAGGATGGCTTCTGCTGGCTGAGTTGCAGGTTTGGCCATTTCTTTTGGGGTTAAAATGAGTGAATTATCTTGTATAGTTATTGTTATTGGGCTTCCAGCCTTTAGCCCTAGTGAAGTAACCCATTTTTTTGGAAGGGAGACTATGTATGTGGATTTTCCAGTGAACTGGATTTTTCTTATTTCCTCGTTTGTTTGCTCTTTCATTTTTGTCTCTCTATATAGACAATTTTCATCTATATTTTCTATTTGGGTAAGGTATATAGATTTTTCTTTCCTAATGATCAAAGAAGGTGAAGTATATGAAGACAATATACAAAGTTGCCATTCCAATAGCAATAATCGCCGTAGCCGTCGCTAGCGCATTTGCCTATCAATACTTAGCAACCGAGCAGACAATAACATTGAATGGTGCAGGAGCAACCTTTCCCTTTCCATTGATTGACAAGTGGGCAGCGGAATACCATAAGATCAAACCTAACGTCCAAGTTAATTATCAAGGAATTGGAAGCGGTGGAGGAATACAACAACACACTGAAAAGACCGTGCATTTTGCAGCCAGCGATGCTCCACTCACAGAGGCGCAAGCTGCAAAGGTGCCTAACACTTTGCACATACCAATAACCATTGGAGGAGTTGTTGTAATTTACAATCTGCCGGGCATAGCTAAAGGACTGAAATTCACAGGAGAAATTCTTGCAGACATATGCCTCGGAAAGATTACCAAATGGAATGATGCGAGACTTACTGCAATAAACCCTGGCATAAGCCTTCCAGACCAACCAATCACTGTGGTGCATAGGTCTGATGGAAGTGGCACCACTTTCATCTGGACCAGCTACTTGTCAAATGTCAGCCCAGAATGGAAAGAAACTGTTGGAAGAGGAACATCCGTTAATTGGCCTACGGGTCTTGGAGGGAAAGGAAATGATGGGGTTACAGCTCTTGTGCAGCAGACGCCTTATTCTATTGGCTATGTTGAATTTACATATGCAAAGAAAAACAATTTGGCTTATGGATATGTTCAGAATGCAGCTGGCGAATTCATCGAGCCCAGCATAGAATCGTTTACCAAAGCGGCAGAATATGCTGCGGTAACCCTGCCACGGGGCGACGCAAGCTGGTCAAAGGTTTCAATAGTTGACAGCTTAGCTAACAACACACAAGCACGCGGGGCTTATCCAATAACAAGCTTCTCCTACATCCTCGTATACAAGGAATTGAACGTTTTGCCCAACATGAACGAGGCTACCGCCAAAGCCTTAGTGGACTTCCTCTGGTGGACTGTGCATGACGGCCAAAATTATGCAGCTGATTTATACTATGTTCCCTTACCATCAAGTGTTGTGGCACACAATGAGGAAACAATCCGTTTGATAACATTCAACGGACAGCAAATACGTAAGTGACGAGGCATGAAGATTTCGCAGAAAATATCCCCTTTTATTCGCAATTTAAACATAAAATCCATTTTACAGCTTAAGAAACACTTTAAAGGCGACGACATTTTCAAACTTGTAAGCGCCCTATTTGCTTCTAGCATCTTTTTGCTTCTTGGTTTAATGGTTTATGAATTGGTTAAGGGATCTTGGCTTTCCATACAAACTTTTGGTTTAAACTTTATTGTTGGAACCAAATGGGATCCCGCCGTTTCTAAAGTTTTTGGGACCTTGCCGCTTATACTAGGCACGTTAGTCACCTCGGCCATCGCCCTCTTAATAGGCGTGCCCATAAGCTTAGGTGTTGGTTTAGCTCTTTCGGAATATATGCCTAAAAAATTCGGGCTTGCAGTTTCCTTTCTCGTCGAGCTTTTAGCCGCTGTTCCAAGCGTTATTTACGGGCTTTGGGGAATATTTGTGCTCATCCCCTTCCTTCGCAACCATGTATATTCATGCCTGCAAGCAGTGTTTGGTTTCATCCCCCTTTTCTCAGGGCCTATTTACGGCGGAGGCGTCTTAACAGGTGGAATTGTTCTAGCCATAATGATTATTCCAACGGTTTCCGCCGTCATGCGTGACCTTTTCTTGGCAGTGCCGAATTCCCAGCGGGAAGCCATGATAGCTCTCGGCGCAACAAAATGGGAAACAGCAAAAACTGTGATAAGCTATGCTCGTTCAGGAGTTATAGGCGCCGCAATTCTTGGCTTGGGACGGGCGGTTGGCGAAACCATGGCAATAACAATGGTTATTGGCAACAAATTCCAGGTTTGGCCCTCATCGCTGTTTGATGCTTGGTATACAATGGCAGCTATCATAGCTAATGAACTTTTGGAGGCAACATATGACCTCTACATCAGCGCCTTAATAAATGTTGGACTAGTTCTGCTGTTTGTAACTTTGATAATCAACGTTCTTGCTAGGCTGATTGTTTGGCGGACTCTCAGATTGACAAGGGGTATTGCGAGGGAATAGAGACGGACCATCACAAGTTCAGAGTTGTCAAAAATCATCTTGTGCAGTTTCTTGTTTACCTAGCCCTTTTTTCGGCTCTGGTTCCCCTTTTCAGCATATTGTATGAGGTGGTTGTGAGGGGCTTTTCTACAATCAGCATCGAATTCTTCATTAAACCCACACCTACTGTTGGCGAGGTTGGTGGAGGTGTTGCAAACGCCATCCAGGGAACATTAATAACTATTGGATTGGCTTCATTCATCGGTGTTCCAATTGGGTTAATGTCTGGCATATTCCTTAGCGAATATGGTGAATCGAAGCTATCTGTGGCTGTTAGGTTCTTCTATGATGTATTAAGCGGAATTCCGTCAATTGTCATAGGGGTTTTCGCTTATGCCTTAATTACGCGTTCAATCGGGTTCTCGGTGATAGCAGCGGCCTTCGCGTTGGCCGTGATGATGATTCCTATAGTGGCTAGGACAACCGAAGAGGCGTTAAAACTTGTGCCTATGAGCATTCGTGAAGCAGCAATTGCCCTAGGTATTCCAAGATGGAAAACAACAGTTACAGTCGTACTTAGCGGTGCAAAAAAGGCTATAGTCACGGGGTTGCTGCTTTCCATTGCAAGGATTGCCGGAGAATCGGCGCCTGTGCTTGTCAGTATGGGTTTTTGGCGGTGGTGGTTCGCAGGGTTGGACCGCCCAGTTGCCAATCTAGCATTAAACGTCTTTATATTTGCCATGTCGCCTTTCGAAAACTGGATAGCATTGGCTTGGGGATCGGCGCTTGTTCTTATTCTGCTGGTTTTGGGAATAAGCGTAGCCGCGAGGGTTCTAACTAGGGGGAGATACTGATGGCGGTTAAGTTTGATATTCAAAACTTAAACGCGTGGTTCGGCTTGAAACATGTGTTGAAAAGCATTAACATGAAAATAGAGGAGAATGCCGTAACAGCCATTATCGGCCCGTCTGGATGTGGTAAAACCACTTTTATCCGTTGCCTTAACAGGATGCATGAAATCACCCCAGGCGCTCGGGTTTCTGGAAAGGTTCTGTTTAATGGAATAGACATCTATGATAACGGTGTTGACCCTGTTATGATAAGGAGGAAAATTGGCATGGTTTTTCAAAAGCCAAACCCCTTTCCCATGATGTCCATCTACGACAACGTGGCTGCGGGCTTAAAATTGAATGGCGTCCGAGACAAGAAAATCCTCGACGCTGCTGTTAGGCGAAGCCTGGAACTGGCCAATCTTTGGGACGAAGTTAAGGAAGACTTAAACAAGTCCGGGGCTAGCCTTTCTGGCGGGCAGCAACAGAGGCTTTGTATAGCACGCGCGTTAGCTGTTGAACCGGAAGTCCTATTGATGGATGAGCCCTGCTCAGCTCTTGACCCAATAGCCACGGCAAAAATAGAGGCTCTCATAAGAAAACTAGCTGAGAATTACACAGTCGTCATTGTAACCCATAACATGCAACAAGCAGCAAGAGTTTCAGATTACACAGCCTTCCTTTACCTGGGCGAACTAATAGAATATGGTCCGACCAAGCAAATTTTTGAGAATCCAAAACACGAGTTAACGGAGAGATACTTAACTGGAGAGTTCGGCTGAGGTGAAAACACATGAGCAGAATTATTGATACAGGTCTTGAAGAACTTTCAGCAACCCTCTACAGAATGGGGGAACTAGCCCATCGCGCTGTTTTAACAGCTCTCTTAGAATGCCTTGAAGGAAGAGAAGCCTACAAAGAAGTTCATGAAATGGCGGATACGCTTTTAGTTACGGCAGATCATATAGAAGACAAAGCCTTCGAGCTGATAGCCAGATTCCAGCCTGTAGCCTCAGACCTGAGGACGATAAAGTCTTACATGAAAATAGCCTACGACTTCGCCCGCTTCGGAAGATACGCCCTCGACATATCCTTCATAAACAAACGACTAGGCGGGTTAAAAAACTGCGAAGAATGGATAAATTCACACGTTAAAAACATGAGCGAAAAAGCATTAGAAATGGTCAGATTAAGCATTGAATCGCTTAAAAGCCATGACACTCAACTTGCTGAAAAAATATCAGGAAAGGAGAAAGAAGTAGACAAGATTTATTTCGAGTTCCTTGATAAGTTAATTAAAAGCGGCGCCACGACAAAATGTGCAGTTTCAAGCGTTTTAATCGTAAGATACCTTGAAAGAATAGCGGACCATGCAACCTACATCTGCGAGTCAATAATTTACATTGCAACCGGCCAAAAAGTGGTTTTGAGGTAAACAATCATGAAAACTGTTAGCCTTTATGGAGGTGAAAATGTTGGCGAAAGAAAGCTACGCTTGGTTTGAAAAACGCCGAAAAACCAAAGCCCTAGAACTAGCCCAACAACAAATAATAAAAGCCCTCGACACGGTGGCCCTTCTCCACCAAGCAATTGAAAACCTAACAAATGGATTAAAGAAAGAGGCAAACCAACGCATACAACACCTATTTCAAACAGAAGAAGAAGTTGACAAACTGAGAAGGGAAGTTTTCAAAGAAATGTCCAAACACACCGCGTTATCAGCAGAATACCGCGAGGACATATTGCACCTAGTCAAAAGGCTGGACACGCTTGCAGACCACGTTAAAGACGCTGCAAGATGCCTGCAAATACTCCAAGACACAAAGCTTCCAGAAGAACTAATACAAAACACACTGCAGATGACCTCAACCCTGGTCGAATGCACCTCAGCCCTACGCACAAGCATAGAAAAAATTTCATCAGCCCCAGAAGAAGCCATAAAACACTCAGCAAAAGTTGAAGAAATAGAAAACAAAATAGACAAGCAATACTTAAACATAAAAAAGCTACTTGTTGCACACGGAAACCAGATGAACCCTGGAGCAGTTATAATAGTCGACGACCTAATAGAATTTGTAGAGCAAGCCGCCGACATGTGCGCCGACACAGCAGACTACATCATAACACTCTCCAGCAAAGAATAAAAATAAACGAAAATTCCTTTAATGCAACAACTTTTCGGTTAGTTAATGATAATGGACATGACTCAAACTCCTCGCTGATCTTGCAGGGTTGGGCGTTTTAAATTCCAAAAGTTGACTCTAAAAACTTCAATATTCCTAAAATGATTAAGATTATGCCGGAGAGGATGGATGGGAATTTTCTACTCAAATTCTTTATCCAGTTGCTTAGGAGCGTTGCGAATAATATTAGAACAGTGTTGGCCAGAATAACTGCAACTATTATCCATAAAACGGGAATTTCTAAAAAGGGATAACTAACCCCTACAGCCCCCTCATCAATACTTCCTAAGACACCCATGGCCGACAACGCCCAAAAGGACGAAACCTTCTCCATCATCCATTTGGGCTGTTCACCTTCGAATGCCTCTTTAATTATCCATATCCCGACTCCTGCAAAGACAATTAAAACCACCCAGGCACTAAAGGAGGCAAGCCACCCGTATATTGCCAATCCCACAAACCAACCTAACAAAGGCAATAAGGCGGTTGATATGGAGAATGCAACCGCTATTTTGCCTGCATTAACCATCAATTTTTTAAAGGTTCCACTTGGCATTAATAGGCTCAAAGCAAAAGCAAGACCAAAATCGTCCAAAGATAACCCCAACGACAACAAAATGAGAGTCAAATAGTCCATTGCGGTCCACCCTTGCTAATTCCATCTTGTAAACTGCCTTTGCACGAAATCGGATATATAGCTTTACAACCAGCATGCAAGCTTCTGTTAGTAATGTCTAAATGAACTTTTTAGTGATGGAAAAGTGAGGTGAGTTTTATTTGAGGTGTGGTTGCGAACTGTTCTGTTTTGGCTATTTTCTGGCGGTTT
>Ga0078972_1016901_pt1 | contig 10640 bp, 10 predicted proteins | sample YelNatPaOPGAMG01_FD_67568 | JGI IMG/M metagenome (GOLD analysis project Ga0078972, IMG submission 67568) | Hot spring thermophilic microbial communities from Obsidian Pool, Yellowstone National Park, USA - OP-RAMG-01 (SPADES assembly) (version 2) | ecosystem: Environmental > Aquatic > Thermal...
AAAAGGCAATGTTAAATGGGTTACAGGCAAATTTGGGTCAGCAGTAGAATTCTCTGGTGTTGAATGGGTTGAAGTTCCTGATAGTGACACACTTGATATGAATAAGCAGATAACAGTTATGTTCTGGGTTAGAACAAACAAAGTTATGAAAGATATGTGGGCTGACAGACAAGCAGTAGTAGGAAAACACTATTTAGAATATGAAGTAGGAATTTATATGCAGGGACAGATACATACTTATACTAAGAATCCGGCTGGTGCTCCTGATGCTTATGACGAGGGGATTATGGTATCTATGGCAGGAAAACTACCGACAAAAGAAGCGGATTGGGAATTAAACAAATGGTATCATATAGCTTGGACGCTTGATAAACAAAAAGAAGTTGCCTATGTAAATGGAATTAGATTGGGAGAGCATACAAAAGCTAATGAAGGCACTAAACCCGGACTACATACATTGGATATTGGCAGAAGACAAGGCGGTGGTATTCCATTATCCGGTGCTGTTGACGAAGTTGCTATTTTCAATGTGGCACTTGGAGAAGATGACATCAAATTAGCAGCAGAGAAAAGTCTAAAATCTGGCGGACTTGCTGTTTCTCCTTTAAGAAAACTCACTACAACTTGGGCTAATATAAAGAGATAAATATCTTTTTAATGGAGGGCTAAAAAATGAAAAATATAATTAATATTTTAATAATTGTTTCTGTATTGGTAGTTAGCTTACTTTTCGTAAATTCAAGTCTTGCTAAAATAGACTTAAAGACAGTGGTCGGTTTATGGTTGTTTGATGAAAATACAGGGACTATAGCTAAAGATTCTTCTGGGAATAATAATCACGGAACGCTTAAAGGCAATGTTAAATGGGTTACAGGCAAATTTGGATCAGCAGTGGAATTCCCTGGGGCAGATGCTAACTATATAGAAGTCCCCGATAGCAACACGCTTGATATGAATAAGCAAATGACCGTTATGTTCTGGGTCAAGACAAGCAAAGCGATGAAAGATATGTGGGCTGATAGGCAAGTAGTAGTTGGAAAACACTATCTTGAATATGAGATAGGGATGTATATGCAGGCACAAATTCATACTTATACTAAGAATCCAGCTGGTGCTGCTGATGCTTATGACGAAGGGATTATGGCATCTTTTGCAGGGAAATTGCCGACTAAAGAAGCGGAATGGGAACTCAATAAGTGGTATCATGTGGCATGGACATTAAACGGTAAGCATGAAGTTGCTTATGTAAACGGAGTGAAAATAGGTGAGTTTGATAAAGCTAATGAAGGCACTAAACCCGGAACACATACATTAGATATTGGCAGAAGACAGGGCGGAGGGCTTCCGTTGACAGGTGCAGTTGATGAGGTTGCCATACTTAATGTAGCTCTTGATGAGGCAGATATTAAGACCGCATCAGAAAAAAGCCTAAATGCCACAGTGCTTACTGCGGTTATGCCTACGGGAAAACTTACCACAACTTGGGCTAATATAAAAAAATAAATAGGAGGTGACGCATGGCAAAAATGGCACTAGGTCTCATAGAAACTATGGGTCTAGTTGCAGCGATTGGCTCAGCAGATTCCGCATTGAAATCTGCTGATGTCAAACTCATTGGTTTTGATTTTGCTGGAAATGGTGGAACAACCGTTAAGATTGAAGGCGAGGTCTCAGCGGTAAAGTTTGCGTTAGAAACAGGGGTAGCTACCGCTGAAAAAATATATCGCGTCTTGTCATGGCAGGTAATACCTAAACCAGACAATGGAACAGAATCAATAATATTGGCTAATCCAAAGAAAGTGCTTTTTGCAGAAGGCTCAAATGTTAAGGTATCAACGAGTAAGAGTCATAACAAAAAGGCTAAAAAGAGTTAATTAATATGGAGGTAAAAATATGGCTGGTGAAGCGTTAGGAATGATTGAAACAAAAGGCTTAGTTGGTGCAATTGAGGCAGCTGACGCTATGGTAAAAGCGGCAAACGTCGTGCTTGTCGGAAAAGAACAGATAGGCGGTGGATATGTAACCGTTATGGTCAGAGGCGATGTCGGGGCTGTTAAAGCTGCGGTTGACGCAGGTGCTGTCGCTGCTAAAGAAGTTGGCGAGCTTGTATCGGTGCATGTTATACCAAGACCACATCCCGAAATAGAAAGAATATTGCCACAAGTTAGCTAACGATTGCATACAGAAAAATAAAATTTAAACGCGGAGATCATATTCTCTGATAGTTATAGGGGAGCTAATAATATGAGAGCTAAAATGGTAGTATTAGGCTTATTATGTCTATTTTTATTTAGTTTATTGATGGTAGGTCAAAGCTACGCAAAAATAGACAAAAAGAACGCTATAGGTATTTGGCTATTAGACGAAGGCACGGGAAATGTGGCGAGAGATTCATCTGGCAACGGAAATAATGGGACATATAAAGGCAATCCGAAATGGGTCGCTGGTAAATTTGGAAAAGCATTGGAAATTACTTCTGCGGGGACAGGTGTGCAGATTGATAACCCAGAAAATTTCAATTTTACGACATGGACTTATGTCCTATGGTTCAAAACTCCTGCTGGTGGAGACTATCCGAATTTGGTAGGGCGACAATTCGCAAATGCCCATGGATGGACTATCCATTTAGATCCAGGGCGCGCTACTTTCAGAATAAGAATTGATACTGATGGCGGAATAAACCAAGTTAAAACTGTTCCCGGTGCTGTTGGAAAAGATGAATGGCATCATGGGGCAATATGCCAAGATGACAAAAGCAAACAACTCACTTTTTACTTTGATGGAGTTAAAGGCACTTCTTCTTATGCTGGAAATTATAAGAACTCTGGCGGATTTATGACAATAGCATTAGCCTGTGTTGGTGCTGTCAATCTAACTGCTGGGTCAATAGATGAGGTCGGCGTCTTTGATACAATTTTAACCGAAGATGACGTTAAACTTATCATGGAGAAGGGATTAGAAGCCTCTGTCCCCGGTTTAATTGCGGTTTCTTCCAATGGAAAACTGACAGGAACTTGGGGGCAGATAAAATCTGTTAATTAGTGACAAGTAACGAGTGACGGATAGAATATCATTCCATTACTCGTTAATTATTATTTTGGGGATCAAATATGGCAGAGATAGATCAAGAAAAAATAAGAAGCATAGTCGCTCAGGTGATAGAAAATATCAAGAAACAGGGGCTTATTGATGATTCCGATCTGCAAAAATCCTCCTTGTCGTCAACTGTAAAGGGGCAAAGTGGCGTATTTCCTAATGTTGAGTCCGCAATTAGGTCGGCAAAATACGCACAAAAAGAGCTTGTCGCTATGGGTATGGAAAAGCGTAAGGAGATAATAATCGCTATCAGAGAAGCAGGCATAAAAAATGCCCGTATGTTAGCAGAGATGACCGTCCAAGAGACGGGTATGGGGCGAGTGGAGGATAAAGTTCAAAAAAACGAAGGCGCCGCTGGGCTAACTCCTGGGATAGAGGACTTGACATCAGAGGTTAAAACTGGCAATAGAGGTATGTTATTAGTTGAATGGACACCCTATGGCTTGATTAATGCAATAACTCCAAGCACAAATCCCACTTCAACTGTGATCCATAATAGTATATGTATGATCTCTGCTGGAAACTCAGTTATTTTCAGTCCTCATCCATTAGCTAAGGAATGCACTCTCAAAGCTATGACTTTGATCAATGATGCCATCGTCAAAATTGGTGGACCGGAAAATTTATTGGTCTCTGTCGCTGATCCGACATTAAGAACAGCTAAGGAGATAATGGATCATACTGACGTTGATATGATCGTGGCAACTGGTGGAGCTGGGGTTGTCAGGGTTGCTTTATCAAGCGGGAAAAAGGCTTTGGCGGCTGGTCCTGGAAATCCGCCTGTCATCGTTGATGAAACCGCAGATATTAGTAAATCTGCGATCCATATAACCAATGGTGCATCTTTTGATAACAACCTTTTGTGTATCGGCGAAAAAGAGGTCTTCGTCGTTCAAGAAGTAGCGGATAAACTCATAGATGAAATGGTCAAAAATGGGTGTTATCTTGCAAAAGGCAGAGAGGCAACCGCTGTCGCCGATCTCGTCACAGAAGACGGAAAGCCAAACAAGGATTATATAGGAAAAGATGCTTCTTATATATTAGAAAAAGCTGGTATAAAAGCGTCAAGCAATACAAGAGTTGTTATACTTGAAACAGACGCAGATCATCCGCTTGTGATGCAAGAATACCTCATGCCTGTTCTTCCGATAGTGAAAGTCAGGAATTTTGAAGAAGCTTTGGAATATGCACTTAAAGCAGAACAGGGCTTCCGACATACAAGCATTATTCATTCAAAAAACATAGATAGGATAACAAAATTTGTCCAAACTATGCGGACTACTGTTATGGTAGTCAATGGATGTTCGCTTGCATCTATGGGCTTTGAAGCTGAGGGAATAATCACGCTTACGATAGCAGGAACGACAGGCGAAGGCTATACAACGCCGAAAAATTTCGCACAGCAGTCAAGAATAACGATGGTAGATTCTGTCTCCGTATTCTCAACAGGGAAGTAATCTTATACAGAGAAAGCAAGCATAATGACAAGGCGTGAATTTATAAAAACGATGTCTGTTAGTGCATTCTTAGGCTTTTATAGCGGTAAGATATGTTCACAAGCAGACATCAAAAAAAGGAGCTATAAGATGAAAGTCAAGATGATCAACGGCAATGGCAATCCAATGCCAGAAGGCTGGTGTCGTTCTTTGTATTCATCGGATCTGCATTTTGAGCCGATAAGACGAAAAAGCGAAATAGGATCAGATGGCATCGTTACAATAGAGACAGCGGATAAAGACGTCGCTTTACATGCCCATATATTAGTGCCTGATTTTGGATTTGTATGGGTCACCGCGGACAATTGCGGAGAGGGATTTAGTGCAAGCGATGCGGTTATTGATTTTGTAGCTGATTCAGCGAAAAGCAGGTTAAAAGATGTCGTAGAGATAACAAAATCTGGCGATTTCTCTGCGGAATGCTTGGCACACAAGTCAGCATGTGAAGAATTTCTGGAACTGGCAAAACAGAAGCCTGATAAATCTGGGTTATTCAACTTAAAAGCATTATCTCATGCACTTTGGGCTGGTGAATATGCCATCGTAGAAAAATCTCGGCAAAAAATAGCAAAGCGTCAAACAAAAAAGGATTTTCTGTTCGGATGTAACGCTTTTTCTTATCATGGTGACACGCCTTACGCCTATTATTTCAGAGAAGTCCTTAATTTTGCCACTCTGCCATTTTATCTTGCATCGCTTGAGCCAGAAGAAGGCAAACCAAAATATGATCGGATTGATACAATATTGGAGTGGTGCGAAAAAGTCGGTATAACGCCAAAAGGTCATCCGTTATGGTGGGGACATGAGGCAGGCATACCAAAATGGCTTGCAGGTGCTTCGTGGCAGGACGCACAAAGGCACTGTGCCAGAGTTGTCGGCAGAAGCGTTGAAAGATACAAAGGTCGGATAAACATCTGGGACGTAATAAATGAAGCACACGATTGGGCTAATGGACTAAAATTGACACATGAACAGGAAATTGAGATAACGCGAATATGCTGTGATACTGCAAAATCAAAAGACCCAAATGCGACAATAATAGTGAACAATTGCTGTCCTTTTGGCGAATATTCCGCTGATGGGAAGGTGCATTTAGGTCCCGTTTATGATAAGGTTTATACTCCACTTGCATATTTGGACGATCTTATGAACACAGGAGTAGAGTTTGACGTTGTCGGAGTGCAATTGTATTTTCCTGCAAGGGATATGCTTTCCATAAGCAAATTGTTAGATGAGTATGCACGATTTGGGAAACCTGTTCATATAACAGAACTTGGCGTAAGGTCTGCTGAACCAGAGCGGAAGCCAAGCCAAGAATCAGAACAAGTCAGAAGAACGCAAGGCGAATGGCATTATCCGTGGTGCGAAAAAGTGCAAGCAGATTGGATGGAGTGGTTTTATACAATGGCTTATGCCCGCGAGGAGATAAAAGCGATAACTTGGTGGGATTTTAAAGACCCAGCGTTCATTCCTACAAGTGGATTCTTAAACGAAGACGAAATCCCGAGAGAGATATATTTTCGATTGCTTACACTTAGAAACAAATTGTGAGTTTTCTCTATTCGCTCAAATGATATATTAAAAAGACATATAATTTCTAAAATTTGCTAAAGGGGATATTTGTATGATCAAGGTTATTGTTATTGGTGCTGGTGGACGAATGGGAAGGATGCTCGTTACTGGCATTGCAAATGATAAAGACTTAGAACTTGTCGGTGCTGTTGAAGCGCCAAGTGTGCCTTTCATAGGCAAAGACGCTGGCGAACTCGCAGGAATTGCTAAAATCGGTGTAGAAATAACTGGCGATTCACATTTGTCAGAACTATTTAAAAAAGCTGATGTAGCTATCAACTTCATCACCCCAAAAGAAGCTGTTATTAAACATTTGCAAGTAGCTGTTGAAAATAAAAAGCCGATGGTAATTGGGACAACAGGCTTTAACGCAGACGAGATGATAAAAATTAAAGAGCTTGCGGGAAATATACCATGTGTAATGGCTCCTAACATGAGTATCGGCATTAACGTTATGCTAAAAGTCATCAGGGACATGGCAAAAGTGTTAGGCGATGACTATGATGTGGAAGTTATAGAGATACATCATCACTTCAAAAAAGATTCACCAAGCGGAACTGCTGATCGCATAGCCAGAGTTTTAGCAGAATCATTAAACCGAGATTTAGATGAGGTCGGCATTTATGGACGTAAAGGCATAATCGGGGAAAGAACTGTTGAAGAGATCGGCATCCACGCAGTCCGAGCAGGCGATATTGTCGGCGATCATATAGTCCTATTCGGTGGGATCGGTGAACGCATTGAAATTATTCACAGAGCGCAAAGCAGGGATCCTTATGTTAAGGGAGCACTCCGAGCTGCCAAATGGGTCGTTAATGCGTCAAACGGTCTCCATGACATATCGGAAGTGCTTGGACTTCAATAAAGGCGGCTAATTGTGCCTCTAATTATGCCCAACGAGTTCCCTTAAACAGAAAAGCACCCTCTTCTTGTGTGCCTGTTAATATCTGAATAAGCCTATAAATATGTGCTTCAATCGCATCAGTGTTGATATTTGATACAGCTTCAAAGCTTGAGAATGACTTTGTCAATGCTTGCACAGCTTTTACTACGCCAGAGCCTTTTTGGACAGCAGAAACAACCGCATTGAGTTCATCGCTTTGTGGTTGATTTAATTCTGCTTTTATTTTGGCAATTATCGGGTCGCTATGATATATTTCTACTTTTTTCTCTAACATCTTCCAATACATGACAGAATGTTTGAGAAAAGTTTTCATACCTTCGGCAGTTGTCGTTGTGCGTATTGGTCTGCAATCAAATTCAATTATGCCGTCCCAGTTGCGTTCATGCAAAGTATTACAGATCATAAAATCTGCGACTAATGAGCTACCAACTCCGGGAGGAAGATCACAGTCCATTCTAGCAGGTATTTGACCGCCAAAGTGGATAAATGGTGCTAACATACCTTCTTCAAGTAATTGACCAAGTTCAACTACTGGATCAAGCCCAAGCATAGCGACATGCTGAGGATATTCTGGATTAATCAAAACTCTTCCGTTATATTTAGGGTCTGGAAAGAATTTTCGTATAGCTGACGAAGCAGATGCACCTGTTCCTGCGAAGAGAGCTAAAAGTCTTGGTTCATAGACCTTGGTTTCTATTGTGACTTTGTAGTCATAGCCTTTTTCTATCGCATAATCTACGCAGGCTTTGATACCTTCCATATATCTTTTTAGCCCAAGTCCCATATCTTGTTCATAAGCCCCGTCTGAACCTTCTCTGCCTCCCCAGAAGATCATATTTTTACATCCCATCTGATTGGCAATATCCATTGAACGACAGGCTTTAACAATTGCAGATTCTCTGACTTGTGGGAATGGAGATGAGAAAGCACCAGAACGAAAACATGAATTGGAGAATAGATTTGTCGTAAAATTATAAACCGATAGACCATATTTTTTGACTAATTCTATTGTCTCATTGACTTTTTGATCAATATCTTTAGACGATGCATCATCATCCCATAAATCCCTATCGTGGAAACTGACGTATTTGATCCCTGCTTCTACACAGCCTTCAAGACCGACCTCAATTGGAAGATTACGAGTCGGACCGCCAAACGGGTCTGATCCTCCACTGACTAAGCACCAACCACCTATTGAGAAATCGTAAGGTTTGAACATTTATAGCCTCCTTTTAATTTTTTATTTTACAGACTTTTTAGAATAAGTATAAGTGTTTAATAGAAAAAAATTTTGTAAGCATTTCAAAATGCCTTGATTAGACCTGTTTAATCTTCTGGGAAAAGCGGTAAGTGTCCTAATGAAAGGACGTCTTCTCTTTTATCTCCCTCTGTGAATATGGCGATCTTGGCTATTATCTCGCCGTTGATCTTTTGCACGAGGTCTTCCATAGCTAAAATAGTGCTTCCCGTGCTGATCACGTCATCAACAATTACAATCTTCTTTCCCTCTAACTTAGGCAAATCCCTTTTATCTAACCAATACATTTGAGGCTTTCCAGTGGTAATGGATTTTACATCCGCAGATATAGGGTCAAGCATCCATTGTTTTTTGTCTTTTCTCGGAACGACATAAGGCAGACCCGTGATAGCAGAGACCTCATAAGCCAAAGGGATTGCCTTGCCTTCTGGATGTAAGATTACCTCTGCGGTTTTTGGTATCAACTCGCTAATTTTTGGTGCAACAGCTTTGACGATCTCAGTATCTCCTAATATATTGAATAATGCTACTTTTAATTTTGGTGCAACTCTAACAAGTGGTAGATTTCTTTTTATACCGCAGAGTTCCACAGTATAGAAGTCTTCTTTAATATCCATATATGTTTCTCCTCTTATGCTGTAAATTTTGCAACAAGTTCAGACACTTTATCAAACTCGGGTTTCAGTGCTGGATAAAGCGAACGATAAATTTTATAGTATTCGTCGTATATCTTTTTATTATCAGGAATAGGACGGGTTAGTGAAGTTATCGCTATAACAGAATCAGTTGCTTGCTCAATACTATCATAGATTCCCGCACCTACACCAGCAAGTATAGCGGCGCCAAAAGCAGGACCTTCAGCGATATTTATAGTCACAACTTCCGCATTATAAATATCAGCTTGCATCTGTCTCCAAAGAGGACTTCTCGCGCCCCCGCCTGTTGCTCTGATCTGTCCAACATTAAGCCCAAGATTTTTGATTATTTCAAGCGAATCTCTCATTCCATAAGTGACGCCTTCCATGACAGCCCTGATCAGATGCTCTTTTTTATGTCTAAGAGTCAATCCGAAAAATACCGCTTTTGCATTAGCATCGCCATGAGGTGTCCTCTCACCCATAAGGTAAGGCAAAAATATTAATCCTTCGGAGCCCGGTTCTACATGCGAAGCGGATTTTGTTAGGATTTCATAAGGGTCAACGCCTTTTTGTTTTGCCTGTTCAACTTCCTTATCGCCTAAGTTATCCCTAAACCATCTAAAAGCCCCACCAGCTGAAAGCATAACGCCCATGATATACCATTTATTTGGGACACAATGGCAAAATGTATGAGCGCGAAGGCTTGGGTCAACCTCTGGAGTGTCAGTTGGGGTTAGCATAGTTCCCGAAGTCCCGATACTTGCAGATGTGCGACCTGTGACGACTATGCCGTTGCCAACAGCTGTGCATGCGTTATCTGCCCCTCCGCCAACGACAGGTATTCCCGCCTTAAGCCCCGTCATCTCTGCGACTTTTGGAGTGATTCTTCCGCATATATCTATTGACTCAAAGCATGGAGGCATTAGATCAGATGAAACTCCAATTCTGTCAAGGACTTCTTGTGACCATTTTCTATTTCGGACATCAAACAATATCGTTCCCGCAGCATCGGACACTTCTGTTGCTATCTCACCAGTAAGCCTGAATCTGACATAATCTTTTGGAAGCATAAATTTATATGCTTTTTCATAGACTTCTGGCTCATTATCCCTAACCCAAATTAGTTTTGGTGCGGTAAATCCTTCCAAGGCAGGATTACAGGTGCTTTGCACAAGCAGTTCTTTGCCAACTTTTTCTGTTATATAATGGCATTGCTCGGTAGTTCTGACATCACACCATAGTATTGCTGGTCTTAGAACGTTATGATTTTTATCAATGAGAACAAGACCGTGCATTTGTCCCGATAAACCGATGCCATGAATTTCATCTGGCTTAACCTTTGATTCAGAGATAACTTCGGCAATAGTTTTAACTGTTGCACGCCACCAATCAATAGGGTCTTGTTCTGCCCATTTTGGACGTGGAGTGCTTAACGGATACTCTTCAAGCGCGCTAGCTATGAGTTTTCCGTTTCTATCTATTAATATAGTCTTAGTCCCTGTTGTTCCAACATCAATACCGATCATATACTCCATATATTAACCCTCCGATAAAAAAATTAGAAAAATCTTTCAAAATAGAGTGACGCAAGTATGTCACCAATGAATATTATAATCATTTTGGATTAATAAGATACTGAAACTTATAATTATTTTCTAAAAGCTATTAAAGCAATA
>Ga0078972_1016903_pt1 | contig 10640 bp, 9 predicted proteins | sample YelNatPaOPGAMG01_FD_67568 | JGI IMG/M metagenome (GOLD analysis project Ga0078972, IMG submission 67568) | Hot spring thermophilic microbial communities from Obsidian Pool, Yellowstone National Park, USA - OP-RAMG-01 (SPADES assembly) (version 2) | ecosystem: Environmental > Aquatic > Thermal...
ACCCACGCGCTGCGGGCCGAGGCGAAACGACCTCGAGGCGCCTTACTGTCAAGGGTCTGCCCGTAAGGGATGCGGGGAGGGCGCCCTGTGGGAGGGGACCCCGCACCCTTGACAGGATTCAAAGGCGCTGAGAGGTATAAGTGGAGCCGGCCGCAGCAGGGTCAAAAAATGAGGGTTTATAGGGCGTAAGCCAACTAATTCCTTAAGGATTCCTTTAAAAAGTGCCCTCAAAATGGCCCTACAAGGCCTTGTCAAAGCAGATCAGGGTAAAAATGTATGGGTGCTCTTCTTTCTTTTTCCTTGCGGCCCCAGAGCGCGTAGCACTCTTCCCGAGGGGGAGGGCGCCTGAGAGTTTGGTCTGGATGGGAAAGGTGTAAAGTAAGAAGAGATATTTATAAAGAAGCCTTTCTTGGAAGTATAAGTTGGCAGGTGCTTTATTATCTGTCGCTCTCTTTATCTGGCGTCACAAGCGCTATTCTGCTCGGATAGCTGGACTGGAAAGGCGCCCGATCCCCGAGGGAGCGCTCTCTTTCTGCGGCTGGCTGGCGTGGCTGGAGCCGAAGGAAGAGAGCGCAGGGGCCGCTACTAAAGACATTCTTTTAAAACGAATAAATTATCAAAAGGGTATTGACATCATGTAGTAATGTTGTAACATTACTACATGATGAATGAGGAAAAGGAAAAATTTAAAGCAAAACAGCTGGAAGAGGAAAGCCCAATTCCTCTTTATCATCAGCTTTCAACCTATCTAGAGGAGCAAGTTGAAAAAGGAATTCTAAAGATCGGTGATCATCTCCCCAATGAATTGGAGCTTGCAGATATGTTTAAGGTCAGTCGGACTACTGTTCGATTGGCGCTGCAAGAACTTGAGTCCAAAGGTTACATTAAGCGTAACCGCGGTAAGGGAACTTTAATAACTCCCAGGATCGAGATAAACATTGCCCAGCTTCTGAGCTTCACTCAAGAAATATCTAAAATGGGGTTTATTCCGGGCACAATTTTGCTCAATACTACCCTTATTAAAAGCGATTCTAAAATCTCAAAAATATTTGACCTCCAGGAAGGCAGCGAAATTTTAAAGGTAACCAGACTCAGAACTGCAAGCGACCAACCCATCGGTTATTGCGTTTCTTATTTGAATATTCAGAAATTCCCGGAATTACGTTTCCAGGATTATTCACAAACCTCTCTTTATGACGTTTTCGAAAAGAACCTCAATATAGCTATTTTTAGAGCAAGCCAAAAAATATTTGGAGACATAGCCAATAAAGAAGAAGCCAAAATCTTGAAAATTTCCAAGGGCCACCCTGTTCTCCGGGTATTTAGGACGACTTATACCAAGGAAAACATTCCCATAGAATCCGTCGAAGCTACCTTCAATGCGAAATTTTACTTCTATTCTGGAGAGTTGTATCGAGAACAAAGAATTTAAAAAGGAAGGAGATGGTCCAAAGGGGAAAGAAGCCTCTCAAGTAAACTTCTAAAAAAAGGAGGGCAATATGAAAGGAAAAATTTGGAAAGTAGGTGTAATTGGGTTTGTCTTAATTCTGGCTTTTACTATTTCAGGCTGTGGGCAAGCAACCCCCACAACATCACCTACGGGATCTTCTCCCTCAGCTTCACCATCTGAATCAAAAGCTATTAAATTATTTGCGGTAGCGCCGTTTGAAGACCAATATTTCACCACTTGGCTTGATGGAGCAAAAGCTGCTGCAAAACTGTTAGGGGCGGATATTTCTACCGCCACCGCTGGATGGGATCCTGCCAAGCAGGATAGTCTTATACAATCTGCTGTTGCCGCAGGGGCCAATGGAATTCTTGTCGCTAGGGTCGATTTAGATGCCTTTGTGCCCTTAGCAACGGAATTGTCAGAAAAGGGGATAGCTATCGTCACTACTGATGGACCGGTACATTATGGACCAAGAATTGCTCACTTCGCTGCAGACGATATGGAATTGGGCAGAGAATTAGCCAAAGCTCTAATTGAGGGATTGGAAAAGAGCGGAAAACCTAAACCGTGGAATGTGGTAGGCTTTGCTGGACTTCCTGGAACTTATGCAGGTCTCACTCGAATCGAAGGAGCACTTTCCGTTCTTAACCCCATGATTTCCAGTGGCGATGTTGTTCTTCTGACAACAGAAATTGCCAATTTTGATCGACAACTTGGAATGCAGAAAATGGAGGCATTGTTGGGTAAGTATTCAAAAGTGGACGGCGTATTTGCAGCGAACGATGACATGGCTATAGGCGCCATGAAAGCCTGTGAGGCTGCTGGGTTGGTTCCGGGCAAAGACACGATCTTTGTGGGAATTGATGTTATTCCTGATGCACAAACTGCCATCAATGAAGGAAAAATGTATGCTAGCATCTCCCAAGCGCCCTATCTTGAGGGATATTGGGGTGTGACTACCTTATATGCTTATCTAAAATATGGTTGCAAGCCCGATTCAGTTGGCATGCCCATTCCGACAGTAGTAGTTAAAAAAGAAAATCTGACTACATTTTCAAAAGAGGTCAAATTCGATAAGCCGCCCTCTGCTGATTTATTCACAAACTGCAAAGACAAATACGAGGAATTCCTGAAACAATTCTGGCCAAAGTAATTGTTAAGGTTTTAACTGGGGGGCTTAAAGCCCCCCAGTTAAAAAGCAGAAAAGGAGGAAATGCAAATGGTTTTGGATGCGAAACCGCCTGATTTTGACCGAGAAGACCGCCCCCTATTTACGGGGATTAATCCATCAGATGTAGGGAAATATGTAATTTTTACAGTTAGAGACCCATTACACGGCTTTTCTAAAGACGCTGCCGAGGAAATTTCTGATTATTTGGTGAACTCAAGAAAAATAGCAGATACCAAAATGTTTACTACATATAGTGGTTTTTTCGAAAATGTATTAATAACTGTTTGCTCTACAGGTAGCGGTGCCCCGGAACTTGAGCTGGCCCTCATGGATTTCGTCAAATGGAGTAAAGCCAATACCTTCATTAGAGTGGGAACATCCGGTGCACTGCAAAGATTCATAAATATCGGGGACATAGTTATTTCCACAGGAGCAGTGCGAGACGAAGGCACGAGTGGCGAGTATGTAGTGAAATCGTTCCCTGCAATTTCTAATTTCGAGGTTGTCCTAGCAATGGCTAGCGCTGCAGAAGAGCTTAAAATTCCCTACCATCTGGGAATCACTCGCAGCAATGACGCCATTTACGTTGGCGAGGGAAGACCGGCAAAAAATTATATCCAAGAAACGCAAAAATTAATACCAAATTACTGGGAGAAGGCAGGGGTACTAAATGTAGAACGCGAAACTTCTTTACTCCTTACTCTGTGCAACATTTTTAATAAACGGGGAGGGGCTGTCTGTACGATTGTAGATAATGAAATAACAGGTGAAGTGGGAGTAGGAGCTGGAAAAAAGAACTCAATCTTAGTGGCGCTAAAGGGTTTAAGTAAATTAGCTCGATGGGATGAAGTTAAAGAGAAAATAGGGAAAAAGTACCTGGACGAAAAAACTATTTTACTTGCTAGAGAAGAGGGACAATCATGAGAGCTGAAATCTTACAGTCTATTTTTAAAACTTTCCTTCCAGTAATAGGAGTAGTTCATCTCCCGCCATTGCCCGGAGCTCCCAAGTATTCCGGGGAATCGGTAGAAGACATAACTAAAGCTGCTTTGGCTGAAGCTAAAACCCTTGTGGACAATGGGATTGATGGAATCATTATCGAAAATTTTAACGATATTCCTTTCTTGAAAAGGGTTGGGCCGGAAACCGTTGCGGCAGTTACCTATATCGGTAAAGCGATAAAGGATCGTTTCACTAAACCGTTAGGGATATGTCTTCTTCAGGCGGACACTATTGGAGCAATTGCAATTGCTAAAACCCTTGAAGCTGAATTCATAAGGGCAACTTATTACACAGAAACCTACGTTGTGGATGCAGGATTGATTGATAGTAGTGCTGCAGAAGTCCAAAGATTTAGGGCTTTTTTAAAGTGTCAAACAAAAGTGTTCGCCGATGTCCACATTAAACATGGTTATCCTCTGGCCCAGAGACCTATTGAGTTATCGGCGGAAGACGCCCTATTCCGGGGACTTGCCGATGCTTTGATAATAACCGGATTAAAAACAGGAGGGGAAACTAAAGTCGAGGATGTAAAAAGAGTCCGAGAAAAATTGCCAGAGGCACCTCTAATCGTAGGTAGCGGAGTTACCGTGGAAAATGTCAATAGATATCTCCCCTTTGTAGATGGCATTATTGTTTCCACAGGACTGAAGTTAGAAGGAAAAGAGCATGAGGTTTTTGATCCAGCCAGGGTTTCAAAACTAATGGAAAAAGTGGCTGATTATCGCAAGAAAAACAAGGAGGAATAAACAATGAGAAAAAGTATCCAAGAAATCACCGAGTTATTCGGAGTATCAAAACCTATAATCGGAATGGTTCACTTAAAACCCTTACCTGGTTCCCCCATTTATACTGGCAAAGGATTAAAAGAGGCGATTAAAAGCGGCTTAGAAGACGCCCGTACCTTATTGGAAGGCGGGGTAGATGGCATAGAGATTGAAAATTATGGCGATCTTTCTTATTTTCCTAATGTCGCTCCCTCAGAAACTGTAGCTTCTTTAAGCATCGTAGCTCATGAAATAAGAAAGGCTTTTCCTGAGGCCGTTATAGGAATTTGCGTCCTTTCAGACCCAATAGCTTCCCTTTCCATTGCTCACTGCGTGCAGGCTCAATTCGTGAGGGCTACTTTTTTCACTGAGGCTTCAGTTGACGTATCAGGCTTGGTCCTTAGAAAACCCCATGAGATTTTGCGCTTCCGCAGATTTTTGGATCCTTCAATAAAGATATTTGCGGACGTTCATATTAAGCATTCAGCCCCTCTCGCTCATCGCCCCATTGAAGAATCAGCTTATGATGCTGCTTACTTCTTGGCGGATGCGGTTATCATCAGCGGAAAACACACAGGCTTTGAGACGGATATTGAGGACCTGAAGAAAGCCAAGGGTGTTTTATCTAATTTCCCCGTATTCATTGGTAGTGGCCTCAATCCAAAAAACGCCTGGAACCTTTTAAGTGTGGCAGATGGCGCTATTGTGGGAACGTCTCTTAAAGTTGGCGGCGAAACCGAAAGTCCTGTCGACCCTAAAAGGGTTAAAGAACTTATGGAGGTTGTCAAAGCAATCCGGAATAAAAAATAGGAGCGCAAGATGATTCTGGTAATCGGCGATATCAACATTGACATTTCTGGAAGATTTGATTCTTGGCCCGAAAAAGGAGGGTGTGTGTTTTCTTCTAAGCCGCAGATCAATTTGGGAGGTACTGGAGCGAATGTCGGAGTAGCCTTATCCAGATTGGGATTAGAAGTATCTTTAGTTAGTGCAGTAGGGAATGACGCTTTTGGAAGAGAAGCCCTGGAAAATTTAAAAAGAGAAAAAATCAATACAGCTTTGGTCCAAGTTCAGACCCAATACAATACTGGTTTAGTTTTTACAGCTATTGACGAATTTGGCGAAAGAACCTTTTTTGTCTTCCGTCGCGATTGTGCTGATATCCACATGACGTTAGAGCCGGGAGTCCTTCTCAAAGAGAAGGCAGACGAAATTTTTATTACTGGCGTGTCGGTGGCTGAGGGAATTGAAAGTTATCAAACAATTCTTGGTTTCTTAGAAAAAAACGGAAAACAAAGGGTCTTCTTCGATCCTAATATCCGTTCCCCAAACGGAAGGATCTCGGAAGAGGTTCGGGAAAGATATATGCACGTTTTAAGGTTCTCCAAAGTATTTCTTCCAAATGAGAACGAAATCCTGGAAATCATGCAGGAAAACTCACTTAAAACAGCGATTGAAAAAGCCCTTGAAATTGGAGTTAAGGAAATTTGGGTGAAAAGAGGCAAAGAGGATTTCCTTTGGGCTTCTCAAGAAGGGGGGTTTGCGGCATTTCCCACCATAAAGGTGGCTCAGGTTTCTGATACAACAGGAGCGGGAGATTTGTTTGATGCAGCCATTATTTTCGGCTCAGCAAATAATTGGTTAGCCCAGAAGATCGCAATATTTGCGGCTAAAGCAACCGCCTTCTCAGTTCAAAGACCTGGGTCTATTTCTTCCTTTCCCTCTCTTCATGACCTTAACCTTTAAAAGGCGGTATTTCTAAAAATGGAAAATGATATTGTATTAGAGACAGTAGACCTGACTAAGATTTTCCCCGGAGTAAAAGCTCTTTCCAAAATGAATTTTTCCTTGAAAGCTGGAGAGATTCATGGAATAGTCGGTCTTAACGGTTCCGGAAAAACCACTTTCCTTTCGGTAATTGGCGGTCTTATTCCAAGATCCTCGGGGGAAATTCTCATAAAAGGCCAAAGGCTAAAAAAATTTAACTTAGAAATAGCAAGAAAATATGGGATAGTCATTGCTAATCAGGTTCCTGCAGTCTTCCCAAATTTAAAAGTTGCTGAAAATATTTTGATCGGAAGGGAGCAAACTAAAAATTACCTTGGGTTCCCCATCTTAGACCAAAAAGGAATGGAGGAACAAGTCCGTGATTTCCTTTCTTCTTGTGATTTTCAAATTCCCCTTAATTCCAAAATTAGCGATCTATCACCGAGTATCCTTAAGCAGATTGAAATCGCACGAGCTATGATCTCCAATTTTGAAATAATCGGTTTGGATGAGCCAACAAGCATGATGGCTCGGTCTGATGTTTACAAACTGTTCTCGCTTATCAAACAATTGAAGAAAACAAAGAAAGCGGTAATTTACGTTACTCACCGTATTCCAGAAGTATTTGAGCTTTGTGACAGAGTAACCATAATGAAAAACGGAGAAGAAGTAGGAACTTTTAATGTAAGGGAAATCACTCCGGATCAAGTAGTTAGATTGATGACCGGGAAAACTACCTTAAATTTCAGCAAAAACCATAGTTCAAGCCAAGGAGAAAAAGTGCTTGATCTTCAACAGGTTTCAACGAAACCCTTAAAGCTGGCAGAAACCCCTCTGCGAGAAATAAGTTTAAGCGCCTATAAAGGGGAAGTATTAGGAATTGTAGGGGTAGTTGGCGCAGGAAAAACAGAATTGGGGAAAGCGATTGTAGGCCTAAACCCCATTAGCTCTGGGAGTATTAATGTCATGGGGATAGAAGCTCGCTTTGGATCTACAATGGCTTTGGCCAGAAGGGGTATTGTTTACGTTCCCGAAGACATGATGAAAGAAGGCTTGTTTTTAAACTTTGATATACGCCAAAACATTTCTCTTCTTGCCCTTAACGTGATGTTTCGGAACTTCATTCAAAGGAAAAAGGAGGAAAATTTAATCAAACAATACATTTCTCAATTGAATATCAGACCTCCCCGACCTAATTTCCCTGTCAAGAATTTAAGCGGAGGAAATAAAAAGAAAACGTTGGTGGCCAGGGGCCTAGCCCTAAGACCGAATTTATTAATTTTGGATGAGCTTACCACAGGAGTAGACGTAGAAAGCGCTTTCGATTTGATGATGCAGGTCCGGGAACTAGCTAAGGATGGCGTTTCCGTGATTCTTCTTTCTTCCGAATTTGAAAGGATACTTGGTTTCTTAGACCGGGTTCTAGTTATGAAAGACGGGAGAATAGTAGCGGAGTTCAGCAGCCCCAATATTTCAGAAGAGGAAGTGATCAATTATGCAACTAAATGAAAATGAAACTGTGGCTAAATCTAGGAATAAAATTCTGGCACAGGTAATTCAAGTATTTAGTAATCATAATCTTCTCCCTTGGCTGATTTGTGCGGCCATATTCTTAATAATGGGCTTAATAAGCCCCTCGATGTTCAGCGGTTACTCAATAGCGTCTATCCTTTCTACTGCAACACCAGGGATTTTAATGTCAGCAGGTGAAATAATTGTAATGATTGCTGGAAGCATCGACCTTTCCTTAGCAGCTTCCGTCGGGTTTTCCAGTGTACTAGCCGCAGGACTAATGGAAAAAATGGGTTTGCCTATTCCCCTAGCTATTATTATTGTTCTTTTAGCTGGAGCATTAATAGGTCTTATTAATGGTCTAATTGTAGGGAAAGGCAAGCTTCAGTCCTTTATAGTTACTCTTGGTTCTTCGGTAGTATTGAGAGGGATAACCTTGGTTTATTCCGCAGGGACTTCTATTCCCCTTGCACAAACAGGACAAACTTTTATTAAGATTAGCACTTATCAACTCCTTGGCTTGCCCCTTTACTTTTGGGTAGGTTTAGTACTAATTATCCTTACTTCTTTTTACATCCTAAAAACCAAATATGGAAGGCATCTTTACGCCTTAGGTGGAAGTGAGCTGGCTGCTCGAGTTGCAGGTCTAAGAGCTGACTCCCTCCGAATTAAAGCCTTTACTTTAGCAGGATTTTTCTCTGCCTTGTCCGGGTTAACCTTACTTGCCAAGTTTGGATCAGGGTGGCCTCAAGCCGCAAGCGGTTGGGAAATGGATGGAATTGCGGCAAGCGTATTGGGTGGAGCTAATTTCGCCGGCGGCGTAGGACTACCACTGGGCGCAATTCCTGGATCTATTGTTCTGGATTTGATCCTGCGTTTTCTGGTCACATTGGGTATTGATCCATACTGGCAGTACGCAGCAAAAGGGATTTTTGTAATTATAATTGCCCTTTCCTTGGCTAGGGGCGAATATGGAAGATAAATTCTTAGAATCGAGAGGAGGAAATTACTTTGGAGCAAAGTAGAATTCCAAGTTTTGCTTCTGCAGGAAAATCTATTTTTTTAAACATGGACCCTGAGAAAATTGCTCCTTACGTAGTCCTATGCGTGAGAGATCCACTTTGCTTTAGCGAGGACCCCATAAAAGAGTTTTCTCAGTTCTTTGACAAAATTAACACTCTCCAAAAAACTGCTTTGTTTACTACATTTACCGGAGTGTATAAAGAAACCCCCATTACGGTTTGTTTTACAGGAAGTGGAGGACCAGAAACAGAGTTAGCTTTAATGGAGCTCATCATGAGTTCTCCAGAGGCAAATACGTTTGTTCGACTTGGAGCATCTGGTGGATTCCAGCCATGGGTGAGAATAGGAGAGTTTATCTTAACTCTTGCTGCGGTGAGAGACGAAGGCTGCAGTAAGGAATACATTTCTCCAAATTTCCCTGCTGTAGCCCATTTTGAGGTACTTTTAGCACAGATTGAAGCATTTGAAAATAGAAAACTCGATTATCATGTAGGAGTTACGCGATCTCTGGATTCAATGTATCCTGGTTTAGGGAGGGCCTCCAAAGACGGTTATTTGCAAGACGATCATAAAAAATTGATTGATTACTGGAGCAAGGCAAGGGTGCTGAACATCGATCGAGAAACGTCGATTATACTGACGCTTTCCACCCTGTTTGGCCTAAGAGGAGGCAGTGTTTGCATCGTAGTTGATAATTATTTCACTGGAGAAATTGTTCCTCAAAGGGTATTGAAAGAAAAATTCCACGAAGGAGCAAAAGCTGTTTTAGATAGTCTTAATATCCTTTGGGCCTGGGATAAGAAAAAGTCGGAAATTGGGAAAAATCAGATTTTCCCTTCCCTGCTGACTCTATAATTTTCTAAAAGTTGGGGTTTTAACGCAGAAAAACGCACTCCTCCTACGTCAATAGGCCATGATAAATTCTCAAAAAACTGGTTTTGATCGTCTTCTCTACAAGCTATTCTGTCTATTCCTCCAAGGACAAGACCTTTCAAAAGATCTCAAAAACCATGAGATTGAAGAAAGAGGATTTTACCAGCTAATGCTTTTCAGAGGAAAAAAAATACGAAAATTGAAACTGCATTTCTTTGTTTAAAGAAGCCATATTATATCCCTGGGGATTTTTTAATTTACCTGAGCTTGTTCACAGGGCTGGCTTTCCTCTGTGCCCGCGCTAAGTCGTTCTGGGTCAGGCTCAGGTATCTCTGGGTGACGGCGTAGGAAGTATGGCCTAAAAGGCGCCTCACGGTCTCCAAATCAGCGCCGTTCTGGAGGTAGGAGGTAGCGGAGGTGTGGCGGAAGAGATAAGGGTAAAGCCTGCCCACCTGGCTCCTCTCTTTGAGAAGGCGCAGGATGGAGCGCAGGGCGCAGTAAGTTAAAGGCCTGCCGTCCGAGGTGGTGAAGAGGGCGTCCTCCATGGGTGGGGCTTTCCTTTTCTTCAGGTAGGCCTGAATGGCCCTCTTGGTAATCTGGGAAAGGGGAAGCATCCTTTCCCCGGTCTTGCCCCGCACCCTGATGTAATCTCCCTGAAAGTCCTTCAAGGTCAGGCTGAGGAGCTCTCCGGGCCTCAAGGCGCAGTCAATCAGAAGGAGCAGGATGGCCTGATTCCTCTGGGAGTTCCTCTCCAATTTTTTAACGATGTCCAAGAGTTCCTGAAGGGCAGAGGGAGTCAGAGTGGGAAGGAGTTTCTTGGGAACTTTCACTCCAGGAAAACCGCTTAAAGGGTTTGTTTTGATAAAGCCCTGATTATGAGCCCAGCGCAGGAAAGTCTTCAGGCTTCTCAAATAAATGCTGATGCTTTCCGGTCCGTTTCCGGATTCCTTCAGGTGCGCCACGAAGGCGTAGATATCCGCCTTCTCCAAACTCTGACCGTTGAGGAAACGGAGGAACCTTTCTAATTTCTCGCGGTAAATTTTCAGGGTGCGCGGGGAAAAACCCCTGAGGTCGCATT
>Ga0078972_1016904_pt1 | contig 10639 bp, 6 predicted proteins | sample YelNatPaOPGAMG01_FD_67568 | JGI IMG/M metagenome (GOLD analysis project Ga0078972, IMG submission 67568) | Hot spring thermophilic microbial communities from Obsidian Pool, Yellowstone National Park, USA - OP-RAMG-01 (SPADES assembly) (version 2) | ecosystem: Environmental > Aquatic > Thermal...
TTCTTATTGTTTGCTCATTTTCAGTAATCGTTTTTTCATCGGCGCCATAATTTTTTATTATCTCTTCAATTCTTTGAGTAACTTTTTTCTCAATTCCAATTTCCTTTTCTGCTTCTTTCTGAGGGAAAAAATTATAAACCCAAATTTCATCGTTACTACTACCAATCCTATCTATTCTTCCAATTCGTTGAATGATTCTTACTGGGTTCCAATGTAAATCGTAGTTAAAAATTACCTTTCCATCTTGTAAATTTAAACCCTCAGAAAGAATTTCCGTTGAAACTAAAATATCAATCTCCTCATCTTTACTACACTTAAAATTATTGGACTTTGGCGAAAATCTTTTTGCTTTAGTCATTACATTACCTGTATCCTGAGTGACAAAATCTACTTTATTAAAATACTTTTTTAAATTTTCACCCAAATACTTTGCCGTTGAAGCAAATTCTGTAAAAATTATTGTCTTTTTTCCTTTAATTTCATTTTTAAGATAAAAAATAAGTTGATTTAATTTATCATCCTTAGCTGGATCTAAATATGCTACTAACTTATAAATTTCTTCAAAAATATTTTTATCTTTTTCGATTTTTTCTTTTAGAATCGATGAATTAAAAAAGCTAATATCGTAAGTTTCTTGAGGAATTTCTAAATCTTCAACATCAACTCCTGATTTTAATTGATCAACTACATCATCAGCTGCCTCACCGGCTAAAACTTTGCCTTCACTGAGTGCTTTTAAAAAAGCATTATGGGTATTTAACATCCAAAAAGCAGAATCTTTTAAAGCAGCAATACTGCTTTCCAATCTTCTAAATAAAATCATTCGCATAATTTTTCTTAAGTTTTTACCGGCTTGCTTTATCCTTTGACGTTCTTCAGGAGTAAATTTTTCCTCTTTAATATAGTTCCCTAAATCATAACGAGCAAAATTTAACTTATCAATCAGTTGGTTTAAACGGTTATAAATACCACCGGGATAAACTTTATCAATTGAATAGTCGATTCTTTTTGGGCCAATTCTTACCGGGAAATCAGGTTTTTGACTGTAATTCTCTTTAATATCACTTCTTGTTCTTCTTATAATAATTTCATTAATAATATCATCAATATTGGCTTTTTTTTCTTCAACAGCTTTAAAATATTCATTTAAAACAATTGGATAAATTCTAAATTTATGATTAACTTCTGATTTAGTAAAAAGTTTTATTTGATAGTATAAATCCCAAACGCTTAAATTTTGTGGGGTTGCTCCAACTAAAATTACTTTTTTTCCTTCACAGATTAATTCTATATCTTTGTAACGATTAGTTTGTGGATTTCGAAAGTGATGTGCTTCATCAATTAAAACTACCTCGCGTTTTAAAAGTTTTTCATTTTGAAATACCTCATCCAATTTACCAGAAGAAATCACTTTTGCCGTAAAAACCCCAAATTCACTTAAAACCTCTTCCCATTGGGGTTTTAATTTTGGTGGACAAATTATTAAAGACTTCATTCCATCTTCTTGAAGATGAGCAAGAAGAGCCGCTCCCATATATGTTTTTCCTAAACCAGGAACATCAGCTAAAAAAACTCCGCCATGGCGATTGAGTCTTTTGTAAGCATCTCTTACAGCATCAAGTTGATAATCATAAAGTTTTACTTCACCATAGTCTATTTTTTCAATATCACTAAAATCGGAGTAATTAAAAATTTCGTGTAAAATCCGAAGATAAACTCTAAAAGGAGTTACCTCATTTTTATTTAAAATCCACGATTTTTCAATCGCTTTTTCAGCTAAAGAAGTAAAGTTGGCATTTTTCGACTCATCCCACAATCGATCAAACCATTTTTCTAATTTTTTAAAATTTTCATCACCATATACAGCAACATTAAGCTCAGTATTTAAATTAAATCCGCTCATCGATAAATTACTTGAGCCAACAAAACCAACGCCAAGCCCATGATTTTTATCTTTGTATTCGATAAGATAAAGTTTGGCATGAAGTGTCTCTTTTGGATAAACTCTAATTTCTATCTTTTTTTCTTTTAATTTTTTTAAAAACCAAAGAATAAAATCAACATTTTCTTTTGAAGGATCAATTTTTGAAATACGATCTAAGAGAAATTGATATTCATCGGCTAAAATTTTTTGAAGACTGGCGGGGGGGATATTCTTTTTAAAGTTAATTTCATGTTCAACCGCCCGTTCATATTTTTTAGACAAAAGCATTACTTCAGCTGTTTCTTTATTGGTTTTTGCACCGGCAAGAATATATATTTTTTCAAGTCCATCAAGCTCATTTTTAATTTCTTTTAAGCCATTTAAAAAAAACCACCCAACGGCAAACTTGGCCACTTTCCCCACCTTTAACTTCTTTTTTATCTCATTAACAAATTTTATATTTAAATTGTCAATAATATCTGAGGGCATAATTTAAATACTTAAATAATTTTAAAAATTTGTATTTTTAATAAAAACAAAATCTTTATTTTCTAACTCTCGCAATATCAATAATGGAAACTTATATTGAGCTATTTCAAAAATATTTTCAATTAAAAAAAATTCATAATGATCAATATAATTAATTATTTTAAACCATTTATCTTGATAATACCTACACAAATTACTTAAAATAAAAAATATTAAAAAATAAACGTCAAAATCAGTCAAATTAAATTCAGAAAAAGGTTGAATAAAAGCAAAAAAGTTTTGATCTTCTGTTTCGGTTACATATATAACATAATCTAATGAAAAAACATCATTTTTGGTAATATATGATGATTCCCCATACTTCTGATAATTATTATTTAAATTAGGAAATATTCTAAATAAAGCCTCTTCTTGTGTTTCTTTATTTTTTTTAAAAAAACTCAAATAATAATTATTTATCAACTTATCTATATTAAACAACTGTTTACTATCGTTTAAAGTTTTAACTCCTCCATTAACTGGCTTCCAACATTCTAATACATTTGGGTACTCTTTAAAAAAATCAAAATATTTTTGCCAATTTTCACCGATTAAACTTAAAAGCATTTTAAAAGAAATTTTTGTATCATGGGAAATTTTATTTTCGCAATAACAACTTCTGAATAAAGGATAAATTCCATCTCTTTTAATGTAACAAAATTCTTTTATTAAAGAATTAGAAAATCGAACTTCTTTTTCATTATCATCTATTGGTTTAACACTTAAACCATGATTTTTATCTATGAATTTTTCGAGAGTAAAATCATTATCACCAGATATAATTAATGCTTTAGCTAATCCTAAAATACCATAATAAATTATTAAGGGTTTTATTGAAATATTTGCTGTTAAACTTGAATTGAAAAATTCTTCTGACTGCTTTATAAGATAGGAGATATCTTCTGATTTTTTTTCGATTAAATTTTTATTTTCTATGATTTGATTATTAAGAGTATCTTTTACATAAATTTTTGATTTAAATCGTCCTAAATAAGCCCAAATACTTTTGTAAATGTTTGAAGTTTGAATTGTATACAAACCACTAATTGAAGGATTTTTGTTAAATTTAAAATTTCTAATCATAAGTTAAACTCTTTTCGCCTTCAACAATCTATTTTTAACTAACTCCACTACTGTCCGATAAATTTCAAGTTGCTCTTCTTTGGTCAATCCAATTGTTTCAAAAATAATTCTATCAAGTTCTCTTCTATCGGGCATAATTTTATCAAAAGACACTTCTTCAGGTTTTACATATTCGTAAGGATGTTCGAAATTATTACAATTACTTTGATTACATTTTTGAAAACCAAGTTCTTCAAAAATCGAAAAGGAAAAAATATTTTTTATGTGATTATTGATTAAAAAAATAGGATTTATACAAAATATATTTAAGACTTGTTTTACAGTCATTTCTGTGATTGCATATGCACCTGTCTGTTCTATTCCGTGAATTTCATTAAAAAGTCTTTGAATAGAACTATTTAACGATAAAAGTAAATTATCTGTATTTTTTTTATTAAATGGATAAATTAAATAAAATGTTTGATCAGCATATAAAGGAATATTTGAGAAATAAATACAGTGTCTTTCACCAAATATTTTCCACCAAAATAAATTAGCAGGCATACATTTTAAAGAAATAGAATACCAATATTTTCTTCCCTCAAAACTTTTTATTTTAATGTAATCAATTCCACCTTTTTGTTTATTTTGCCATCCTTTTGTTTTTTGTCTTTCTCCCCATTCAATATATTCCAAAGCATAAGTACCTTGAAGTTCTTCTTTTGATTTATGACACATAAAAACTTTGTATTTTAAATCTTCTTCTTTGACGATTATTGTTTTAAGTTCTCGTGGTGATTTTATCACTGGTTTTAAAAATTCCTCTTCAATATATCCCTCCCATCCAGCTGAGTTTTTGACATGTAAAAGCCCTTTTGGGGCTGGTTGTCCTGTTGGCTCTAAATAGAAAAATTCATTAGCACCTGTTGTAAATCCTCTTTTTACCTCCGCAATATCTCCCAATCTTACCAATTTATCTTTCCCTTTTTCCAAAATCTTGAAAAATATCTCTGGCGCGCGAAGGTAGATGCCGCCCCATTTGTTGCCAACATAACTGGCATACATTTGGCCTTCTTCTTTTTCCAATCCTTCATTATAAAGTTCATACTGTTTTATCGGGTAGATTTTAAAATTTTCAGTTATTTTTCTTTCATTTGTTTTTTCAATTTCCAAAAATACATCACTAAAAATCACCTCTTCAAAAGGTTTTTTAAAATTAACAAATCTGACAATATTGTCTTTTAAATTATTATCCCACTCTTTTTTAAATGGCGCTTTAAAAAGGGCAATAATTGTATTGACATCAGCGTTTTTAAAAGACCGTTTTACTTGATTGTCATAAATGGCAACAATTGGGACATATTTTAAAAGAATCTCTTGTAAATCCCGACCATACCCAACATCAAGCCAAGAATTTGAGGAAATAAAACACATCACTCCGTAATCATTTAAAAGTTTTAAGCCCTTAAGATAAAAATAAACATACAAATCCGCGCGACCATCGATTTTTGAAATCAAAGATCTGCCATTAAAACTCCAATCTTTTTTAATCTGTTCTTGTAATTTTTGTTTATAAACTCTTTTTTCTTCAACATTTGGTTCTTGATAGGCTAAAGGATCGCTGATATTTTCCTGTCTGACATACGGAGGATTGGCAATAACAATATCAAAACCTCCTTTTTCAGAAAAAATTTCTGCAAACTCAATTGGCCAAAAAGCAAAGTTAGCTTTTGATGAAATTTTTTCTAATTGATTTTTCAAACTGGCTATTTCCTCATCGATTTTTTTAATCTCTTTTTCATTTTTAAGTGGTAATAGTTCTTGTTTAACTGATGTCCCTATTTTAATCAAAGAAGTTTGTTCAAAAGTTTCTCTTATTGGTCTTTCCAATTGGTATTTTTTTAATTCTAAATCCTCAATTTTCTTTTGAATAATTAATTTGTAAAAATCTTTCTCTTGTTTTTTGATTCTTCTTTCTTCATCTTCAACTCTCCCAATAAAATCATTGTGAAAAAATTTTCTTTTTTGTTCTTTAATTTGAATAAGTAGCGATCTAAATTCTGCGTGTCTATTTACTTCTTGTGCTCCTTGAGGCGAAAAATAAAAACCACCAATTTCTTGCACCAAACTATCACCAACTCTGATTTTAAACGAAAGACTTGGAAGAAGTGGTTCGGATGAAAAAAAATGAGAAATATCAGCATCAACCATAAGATCAAGCCAAAGTCTAAGCTTAGCTATCTCAACCGCCCACTCTTTGACATCAACCCCAAAAATTGAGTTTTCAATAATCTTTTTCTTTTCCTCAAATTTATTTACCGCCATCCCTTTTTGCTGATACAAAATTTCTTTTAACTCCCACAAAATTTGCGCAGAAACGACAAGATAATGACCTGAACCACAAGCCGGATCAACAATCGTTATTGAATCTAATATCTCCAAAAGTCTATCGATTTCCTCTGAAGAAAATTGCGGTACAAATTCTTTTTCCTTTTCATGAAAAACAAAATAATAAAGTTTTTCTTTTTCGATTTTTGTTTTATTAAATAAAAATTCAACCAAAGATCGTCGAATCATTAGCTCTATCTCTACCTTTGGTGTATAAAAAATACCCAGTTCACCTTTCTCATCTTTTTCTTCAGAAACATTAACAAGCATCTCATAAATATTTCCCAAAACTTCAGGATTGATCTCTAAATTTTGATCATAAGGGGTATCTTCTTTTATAGTAAAGTTATAGCTTTCCAGAAAATCAAAAATATTTTTAAATTTTTCATCCGGAATTTGATAAATAAGACTATCTAACTCGTTTTTCCTAAAAAGACCACCATTGAGATAGGGAGCGTGAAACAAAATTTCATTAAAATTTGGATAACCCTCGACGTTAAAATAATCCTTGGCAAAAAAATTATTATTTAAAGCTTCGAAAAAAAGAACTTTAAGCCATTTATCATAAAACTCATTTTTTCCATAAAATTTATGTAAATACGCATCCCAAAAGCTAGCCATAAAATCTAAATTTTGTCCAAAAACTCCTTTTTTCTGAAGAAAATACAAAAACATAATCCGATTTAATAACTGTTGAGTAAATCGATGAGCTTTCTCTTCACCGGCAATTTTGTTTTGATTAAAAAGAAATTTTTTTAGATCATCAAAAACTTTTTCTTTGTACTCTTTGTAGAATTTATCTGAAAGTGATTGGACGCTAAAAACTTCTTTTAACCGAGAACTTAGTGTTTGCTCATTATCGTTTTCCTTTATCGTAAGCTTATCTAGTTGTTCACAAATGGTTCTAAGTTTATGACGATTATTGGGGGTAATGATAAAACGAGAAATCTTCATCCGCCCACCACCTTCAACCGCAACAAAATGCCAAAAATCACCCTTTTCATCAGAAAAAACAAATAAATTTTTTTCGCGTTGAAATGACGGAATATTTTTAAAAACTTGTTTTTCAATTTTGTTAAGATGTGATTCTATTTTTTGATTATCTATATTTTTTACTTTAAAAAAAATTATTTTAAATCCCTCAAATTCAGCCAAAACCTTTTTTTCAAGAAGACTATTTTCTAGTTCTTCTTCAAAATCAAAAGGAACAATATCAATCGATGCTGGATAAAATCCCCATCGTTCAACAGCAATAGCTAACAAATCTTGAAATGTTTTGATTGAAGAAAGATAAAAAATTTCTTTTTTATCCTTTTTATCCATAATTTTATATACCTATATTCTCCCAAATCTTCTCCTCTTTTTCAACTTTACCATCTTTTTTCGATCGTAAGAACTTGGTTTAATTTGAGGTTTAATTTTTGGGTTGTTTTAGCAAGATAAATTGTGGTTGACAGGAGGTTTTTGGTTTGTTATATTATTATTAACCTAGCCGCGGACAGAGCTCCGCGGTCTTTTTTTAATCATTATAATTTTATTTGGCGCGCACTCAATAAAGACGGATAAATATTAATAACTTTACTTTTTCTAGCAATATTAAAAATTTTGACTGGTTTATTAATAAATTGAATTATGGTTGATGGATAGTAATACAAACCTTTAAACATAATTTTATTGGCAAGACAAAGTAAAAAAATTCTTTTTAGAGGATTGTATTTTTTAATAAAATTTATAGCCTGAAGAAAATCGGCATCTCCAGTCATAAGATATAAAGTTCGTATTGGGCAGCATATAAATTAGTGCCGTCGATAAATAAAAAAGTTTTCATTTTTTTATTATAAAATATTTTCATTCTCCCAAATCCTCTTTCCTTTTTCAACTTTACCATCTTATCACGATCGTGATTAGAGGGTTTAGCTTAAGTTTTTTTAGATTGATTTAATAATCGAAGCAAGTTTTGTATAACTTCAAAGTCTCTTTTGTCATTTTTTCAAATGAGTATTTTTGAAGGATTTTTTGGTAGGAAAATTTGGGTTTTTTTTCTAAAAAATAATTAATTTTTTCTTTAATATCATTTGGATTTTTTGGGTCAAAAGATAGGTAATTTTCTCCCCATAGTTCTTTAAAAACTTGGATATTGGAAGCAATAATTGGTTTATTATAATAAGCTGCCTCAAACAATGTTAACCCAAACCCTTCGGATAAAGATGGATGGACTAAAGCTAAACAGTTTTGATAAAACCATTTTAATCTTTCTTTTGGTAAATCTTTAATAAGAATAATGTTTTTTAAATTTTTTTTCTTTAAAAAACTCTCAACTCTTTTGGTAAAAAAATCATTTGTTCCAACTAAAACAAGAGAGTATTTTTTATAAATGGAAGAAAAAGCATCAATTAAGTTTTCAACATTTTTATGGGGATAAAAATTACCAACATACAAAAAAAAATTTTTATAAGGAAATTCTTTTTTAGTTTGCTTTTCTTTTTTTTCTTCTAAAAGATGATAGGAGACACCCTCATATATCACCTCAATTTTATCTTTAAATCTTTCACCATAATAAGAAAGAATCTGTTGTTTGACCGTTTTGCTTGGAACAATTACTTTAACTGAATTTCTTAATCCCAAGAAAAGAACAATCTTAAAAATTAGATGTTTAATTTGATAAATCAATGGGTTTTTGGTTGAAGCCCGACCGGTTTTAAACAAAATTGGCGTCATATCATGGATAGTTATTAAAAATTTCCTCCAATAAAAAATAGGAAAAGAAAAATAGGTAAAATGCATTAAATCAAGATTATCTTTTAACAAAGTGAGTAAAAATCCGATTTGTTCAGAAAAACTATGCCAATAAAAATTGGCCTCTTTTTTAAGAATATTTTTACTTTGAAAATGAACTTTTTCAAAATCTTTTTTTAAAAGATAAACATAGTAAAGAAAGTCAGAAGAATTATTTTTATCCAGATAAAAAAGTAAGTTTTTTATATAAGTGCCAACCCCAGTTTGATTATATAAACGGGCATCAATCCCAATTTTTTTCATAACGTTTTATTTTTCTTTCAAGAAAAAGATAAACCAAAAAATTAACAAAAAAAGGGTATTTTTTTTCGTAATGTTTTTGATAAAAAATCTTCATCGCCTGATAAAAATAATAATTTGTTTGTCTTTTAATTTCTTTATTTTCTTTCCTTAACCCACTTTGGTATTTTAAATGCAAAACAGAAAACAAAGGATAGTAAATAATTTTATAGCCCAATTTTCTAATCCGAAGACAAAGATCGAGATCTTCGCCATACATAAAAAAATCTTCATCAAAGCCGTTTAACTTTTCTAAAATCTTTTTTTTGGTTAAAAAAAATGCTCCAGAAATTGCCTCAACTTTATGAATTTTTTTCAAATCTAAGTAGACTAAATGATAGCCACCAAAAAGACGATTTAAAAAAGGAAAAGAAGCAAAAATTTTTTCAAGCCCAAAAAAATAACAGAAACTGCGCCATAAGGTGGGTAGTCCTCGATGACAAGCTGGGTCGATAGTATTATTTTTTAAATTAACCCTAACGGTAAGAGCGCCAATCTTTTCATTTTTTTTAAAAAATTTAAGAAGATTATTCCAATTAATATCAGAAATTAAAACATCGGAGTTTAAAAAAAGAATAAACCTTCCCGATGCCTTTTTTATTCCTAAGTTGTTGGCTTTAGCATAACCAAGATTTTTTTTGTTTTGAATAATTAGAAGATTAGGTTTTTTGAAAGAAATTTTTTTTAATCTCTTAATCGTATCATCTTTTGAACCATTATCCACAACAATTACTTCATACGAAATATTTTTTTCTTTTTCCAAAGAAGAAAAAAGCCTATCAATACAATAAAAAGTTAATGAAGCAGTATTGTAGGAAACAATAATTACTGATAGGTCTTTGTTCATGAATTTTTCTTAAAGAGTTTAGCGTTTTGGTGATTGTTTTTCTCTTCTGGCTTTGCCACCGGTACCCACCTTTCTTCTTTCTTTAACCCTGGAATCAACCGTCAAAAGACCTTCTTTTCTTAAAATTGGTTTATAACTTTCATCAACTAAAACTAAAGCCCGGGCCAAAGCCAAAGTAATGGCAAAAAGCCTTCCTCTTTTGCCACCGCCAAAAACTTTTATTGAAATGGCAAATCGATCTTCGCAGCCGGTAAGTTTTAGCGGTTTTTGATAAATCACTCTTTCCTCTTTAGCTTTATAAATCTCTTCAATTGGCTTGCCATTAACAAAAATCTCACCCTTTTTAATCTTTAAACCAGAAACGACTACCTCTCCTTCTTTTTCCGGAATATACAAACGGGCAATGGCGGTTGCTTCTTTTCTTCGCCCAACCGCCTCATAATACTTTAAATCTTTAGTTTTTTTTGCCATATGAGAAATTAAACCACCACACTTTTAACTTTATCTTTATAAGGATGATTGGCCTCTTCAAAAACATATAATCTAGTGATTCTTTTTTTTCTTAATTTATTTTTGGGAAGCATCCCCAAAACCGCATGGCGAATCACCTCTTTGGGATTTTTTTCCAAAAGCTCCCGCAGTTTTATCTTTTTTAACCCGCCAGGATAACCGGAGTAACGGGTGTAGATTTTTTCTTCCAATTTATCACCGGTCACTTTTATTTTTTTAGCATTAACCACTACCACATAATCCCCCATATCTAAATAGGGGACATAATTGACTTTATGCTTTCCTTGAAGAAAATAAGCAATCTT
>Ga0078972_1016905_pt1 | contig 10639 bp, 7 predicted proteins | sample YelNatPaOPGAMG01_FD_67568 | JGI IMG/M metagenome (GOLD analysis project Ga0078972, IMG submission 67568) | Hot spring thermophilic microbial communities from Obsidian Pool, Yellowstone National Park, USA - OP-RAMG-01 (SPADES assembly) (version 2) | ecosystem: Environmental > Aquatic > Thermal...
GGAGATGAGGGGTTGCCCCTCAACACAAAGGGGCTTTGCCCCTTTGAATCCCCGAAAATCCGCCTTAGGCGGATTAAAACCCGGGGAGATGAGGGGTAATCCGCCTTTGGCGTCTCCGCTTCGCGGTTGCCCCTCATCGTTATTAAGGTCAATTCTTCCGAATGAAGTTTGAGATTATAAAGGAATCTTCTAATTCAAAGGCGCGCCTGGGCAAACTTTATCTACCGAACGGCGAAGTTGAGACGCCGGTTTTTATGCCGGTTGGTACCCAAGGAACGGTAAAGACTATGACACCAAGAGAATTGTTAGAAAATGGTGTTGAGATGATAATTTGTAATACCTATCACCTCTACCTAAGGCCAGGCTATGAGGTAATCCAAAATGCGGGAGGTTTGAGTCGCTTTATCGGCTGGAACCGACCAGTCGCAACCGATTCCGGCGGATTTCAGATTTATTCCTTAGCCACCTTAAGAAAGATTGATGACGAAGGTGTGAAATTCCAATCCCATATTGATGGCTCTTATCATTTCTTTACCCCAGAATTAGTGATAAAGGTTCAAGAGGCTTTAGGTTCCGATATTATGATGTGTCTTGATGTCTGTCCGGCTTATCCGGCGACCTTTGACCAGGCAAAAGAATCTTGTGACCGAACAACCAATTGGGCAAAACGGTCAATTGCATCAAGGAGTCAATCCGCCTTATTCGGAATTATTCAAGGTGCGACCTATCCGGATTTAAGAGAAAAACATAGTCAGGAGATAGTTGAAATTGGTTTTGATGGTTATGCGATTGGCGGATTATGTTTAGGCGAACCTTCTCTTGTCACCTATGAAATGGTTGAGGTTGTAGTTGCTAACCTACCTAAGGATAAACCACGTTACCTCTTGGGGGCTGGTTATCCTCTTGATATAATTAATGCGGTAATGCGTGGGGTGGATATTTTTGACTGTGTCCTACCGACCCGAAATGGTCGAACCGGCACCGCCTTCACTTCCCAAGGTAAAATAATGATGCGGAATGCCCAATACAGCCGTGATTACGCACCACTTGATTCGGCTTGTGACTGTTACACTTGCCAAAATTTCACCCGCGCTTACTTGCGTCATCTCTTCATTGCCGACGAGGTCTTAGGACCAAAACTTTTAACCTTGCACAACATCCATTTTTTTATTAAACTAATTAAAGATATAAGAAGAGCGATAAAGGAAGACAAATTGGATTTATTGGCAAAGGCAATACAAAAAATTAATGAAAAGGAGGAAGAATGAGACGAAAAACAATTCGCCTCAACTTGCTTTTGATCTTGTTTGGCGCAGTGCTTGCGGGTTTAAACCTTTTATCCTGCGCAAAAGACCAAGCCGGGGTCATCAAAATCGGGCTGGTTGTCCCGCTAACCGGCGATGTCAAGACCTTTGGCGAATCAGTAAAGAACGCCTGTCTCTTAGCGGTTGAAGAAGTCAATAATAAAGGTGGGGTGCTTAATAAAAAAATCAAAATCGTGATGGCGGACGATAAAAATGACCCAACCGAATGTGCCAATGCTGGTAGCAAACTAATCAACCAAGACCGAGTGAAGGCAATCATCGGTTCGGTTTCATCCAAATGCTCAATTCCGCTTTCCGAGATTTGTCAAGATGCAACAATAGTGATGATTACACCAACCTCTACCAACCCAAAGGTTACGGTTGATGAATATGGGAAAAGAAAAGACTATGTCTTTCGTGCTTGTTTCATTGACCCATTTCAAGGCGCGGTAGCAGCAAAATTCGCCTTAGAGAATTTAAAGGCAAAGAAGGCAGCCGTGCTTTATGATGTTGGTAACGATTATGTCAAAGGTTTGGCTGAATTCTTTCAACAGGCATTCGTCAAGGGCGGTGGCAAAATCAATGTCTATGAATCCTATGCCAAGGACGATGTTGACTTCTCCGCCCTCTTGACCAAAGTGAAGGTGGATAATCCGGATGTCTTATTTATTCCTGATTATTATAACAAGGTTGGCTTGATTGCCAAGCAGGCACGCCAATTGGGTATTAAGGCACAATTTTTAGGTGGTGATGGCTGGGATTCCGAGGATATGGTGAAGATTGCTGGTGATGCAATTGAAGGTGGATATTTCACTAACCATTATTCACCCGAAGACCCAAGACCCGAGGTTTGCGAATGGGTGAGAAAATATCAAGCAAGATACGGTTCAAAACCGGATGCCTTAGCCACCTTGGGTTATGATGCAACTCTGCTACTAATTGAGGCGATTCGCCTTGCCGGCAGTGATAAACCCGATTTGGTGCGCGAGGCAATGGCGAAGATTAAAGATTTCAAGTGCGTCTCGGGCAGTATCAGTTTTGATGAAAACGGCAATCCGCGCAAAAGTGCAGTAGTCCTACAATACCAAGGCGGTGCCCAGAAGTATGTGACAACAGTCAATCCGTAACCACTGCTAACTGACAAATAATCTTATTTCTTTATACGGCAGTTCCTTTTGGAAAAATAAAGAGTAAGGCTTTAACCTGGCTTTGAGAAAAAAGATACAACACAAAGGGGCTTTGCCCCTTTGAACCCCCAATCGTAGGACATTTAGCCTTGCGAATAAGTTGTTAGCAAAAGCAAACACAAAGGTTCTCCTCATTGTCTTGAAACCGAGGTTAAATAAAAATTGAAAAAATTTACTTGACAGTGATTTAAAATTAACTATAATTAATGAAAATGCATAATATCCTATATATATATTAATTTTCTTCTATTTTCAAGAAAATCTTACCGGTTCCAAAACGCAAGGCGGTTATTTATTGTTCACGGCTGGAACCGGCTTTATTGGGAAAGGTTTTGGTCTTTGGCCTGGTCTGAAACCTTTCCGAATTATTATTTTACCAGCCCTTGACAAAAACCCAAAAAGTCCTTAAAGTAGAATGGAGGTGATAAAGATGAATTGCCGGTCTTTAGCCTTTGTCCTAATTGCACTTTTAATTCCATTGATGACTGCTTTTTCGCAAGAGGTGCACTATTATTATATCAGCCAAGCTACTAATCCACAGTTTCCCGACCTTGAAGGTGCTGTCTGCATTCTTGAAACCGATAAACCATTAGAAGAAGTTCCTCCGGGCTTTTTACCCACAACCAAAGAACAAATTCATACGATGGGTTATAAGACACCGAGCGAGGCGAAAAACGAAGCGGAAGCGGTATCTCCCCCAGACCAACCCTACGGTTCTTTTATTGATACATGCTGGAATGCAAAAGCAGTTCCGAAAGATGGGGGTGAGCCGATAACAGAACATTGGAAGTATGTAGCCTGTGGTGGTTGGACACAAGCAAGACAAGGAGACACCGGTATTGGATTAAGGGGTGCAACATGGTGTAACGGAGTACTCTGCCATTGGTTTCCTAACTGGGGCTCCTCCGCCTAATATGCTTTGGTGGGAAGTTCCTGCTCAATATCCTGATGAAATACGCTATGTTTATACTTGCTCCTACAAACCAAGTCTTGTATTCTTATGGCAGCAGGGATGTGACCACAAATGGTTGCCGAGCGGTTTGGTAATATCTAGTGGGGCAACCGTACGGTTTTAAATAATTTTTGAAGAGCTTAAGGGAGGGTGTCTGAACTTTTTAGACCCCTCCCACACAGAGGCAAATTGAAGATATATGACCAAAATTGCTATTTTTCTCAGTATCCATCTGTTTTTGTTTAAGCTAACAATAGCCGACAATTATCATAATCCAGTTCGGTGCCAAGAGGTTCTCCAAGGTAAAGAATTGGATTCCTTAAATGCACGATTTGTTGGAAGTTGGCCCTTTGGTGAGAGTTGGGCATTAGCCTTAGACTCAGTTCGTAATATTGCCTTTCTTGGTTCTGGGGGAGGTGTCCTGGCAATTGATATTACAAATCCATCAAGTCTGCGCAAATTGGGCGAGATAAGAAGAAGTGGAAAGGTTGCACAAATTGCTTTAGAGGATAATCTTCTCTACATCCACCATCAAAATTTTGGATTGGAAATCTGGGATGTGACCGACCTTGGTCAACCGACTCACTTGAGTTCTATTCTAGGTCCTCGTTATCCTGACGCGATAGCGGTCAAGGATTCATTTGCTTATATTGGAAGTGATAGTCTTAGAATTTATAATATTTCTGACCCCCGGAGACCTTTTAAGATAAGTTCTTATGGAAATTGGGACATTGGTAGCATTACAATTTCCGATTCTTTTGCCTATATTTCTACTGACCGAAGAGATTCTACCTTAATAATCGTTAATATTCAAGACCCATTGAATCCGTACACAGTAGGATTTTGGCGTAATGACTCCCTTGGCGTTGGGAATGTGACGGTATTGAATAACTATGCTTACTGTCCAAATTACTATGGTTTACAAATTGTTGATGTTTCTAATCCGTCCAATCCCTTTGAAGTTGGTTCTTGTCGCACGCCTGGTATTGCATGTGCGGTTGCGGTTAGAGATTCTTATGCTTATGTAGCAGATGGTGATAGAGGTATTACAATAATCAATGTGCGAAATCCGACTAACCCATTTGTAGTAGCAAACTTAACACCAGTGACCTGGTGCTGGATGGTAGATGTTTTGGTTTTGGATTCATTTGCTTATTTATCTGACGGTCGGTCTAAACGCGGGCTATGGGTAGTAAATATAAATAACCCTCTCAACCCGTTTGAAGCCGGTTTTTTTTCTGTCCCTGGTTGGTCATTTGATGTTGTGCTTGAAGACAATTATGCTTATCTTGTTGGATGGCGAGATGGATTACGAATTCTTAATATTGAAAATCCAGCTTATCCTTATGAGGTTGGTTCTTTTGCTACCGAACATGGTTCACAAGGTGTTGCGATTAGAGATACCCTTGCTTATCTCTGCGACTTTGCAAAAGGATTACGAATTCTTAATATAAGTGACCGCACAAGACCTTATGAGATAGGATTTTGGGCTACAGCAACTGGGGCTTGCTGTGCTGTTGCAATAAGTGGTTCTTATGCCTATATTGCTGATGGTTCGGATGGCTTAAAGGTTATTAATATTGAAAATCCAAGCAATCCTTATGAAGTAGGTTTTTATGATACTTACTATGCCTGGGATGTTGCAATCCAAGACTCTTTCGCCTATATCGCCGATGGGGGTGGGTTACTAATAATAAATATTCAAAATCCATCTAATCCTTATGAAGTTGGTTCACTTTTGATACCGGATGGTCCGGTTGTTATAGCGGTTAAAGATTCTTATGCCTTTGTTGGTGGTTATGACCGCGGTAATATGAGAATTATCAATATTGGAAATCCAGCCAACCCTTATGAAGTTGGTTTCGTTGAAACCTATGGTCCTTGTTTTGGTATTAGTCTTGCTTATCCTTATGTCTATGTTTCAGATTGGTTTTGGGGTTTTTGGATTGCAGAAATAAGTGAACCTTCAAATCCAATTCGGATTGGCTATTATTGCACAGGTTACTGTCCCTATGGATTAGCATCATTCGGTTCCTATGTTTATGTTGCAGCCAGTCTTTGCGGACTTCAAATTTATGAAAACCTACTTTTAGGGGTTAAAGAAAGCCGCTTACCGCTATCCGCTAACCGCCGACCGCTTGAAATTTATCCAAATCCGGCAAAAAGTTATCTCGCTATCCGCCTACCGCTTACCGCTAACCGCCAATCCGCCTCAGGCGGACTTAAAATCTTTGATGTCTCAGGAAAGTCGATAAAAGAGGTTGTCACGCCTGCGGATAAAAGCGAAATGAAAATACCGCTCAAAGGAATGAATCCGGGAATTTATTTCTTAAGAATTGGAACGGAGACTAAAAAGTTCCTGGTTGTTAAATAAAGGCAGACTATTAGGTTGGCTTATTGCAAGGCTGAAGCCTTGCCCTACTGAAGAGCGTTGAGAAAAATGTAGTGCAACCTTCAGGTTTGCTCAATACAAATAATGTAGGACAAACCTTTTAGGTTTGCGTCTATTTGCAATCAAGGCTAATCCGCCTCAGGCGGACTTGCCCTACAAAAACTCGCGTCTTAAACTGGTTACCGCCTTAACCATATTTTCAAGTTTGGCAAAGGCAACCGACCAAGAACGGGTGCGTAAGCCGCAATCGGGATTGACATAGATTCGTTCCGGCTCAATAATTTTTGTTGCTGCTTTAATCCTTTGCCTAATTACGGCTGGTGTTTCAATCGTATCGGTATGGACATCAATCACACCCAAACCAACTTCTCGTTCATCCCGATACTTTTTCATCAACTTTAAAAAATCGTAGTTTGCCCCTTGATTGGCAAATTCAAAGGTGAACTGACAACAATTTTTCATCTCAAGAATTGCCGGATAGAGTACAGAATAATTACTGAAACAGATATGCAGGTTGAAGCGAATGCCGGAAAAACCTTTTACCGATTCGTTGAAGGATTGGACAAAGATTTCAATTTCATCCGGTTTGGTGGTAGCGGCCGGTTCATCAATCTGAATAAGTTTTGCCCCAGCCTTGACCAATGCCAAAATATTGGGGCGGATAATATCTTTCGCCAAATCCATGGCAAATGCTTGATTTGCTTTATAACGCGCCTTTTTTAAATTCTTTTCGTTACCACGCAGGTGCTGTTTAAGATAATACTCGTTAAATGACCAATTCATCAAGGTATAGGCGCCGGTGATTGGCACTTTTATCGGTTTTTGGGTATTGGCTCTGACAAAATTGAATTCTTCCAAATGATAAGGTTTCTTAAGTTTTGGTTTATTAAGGCAGGCGGCTTTACGATAATACTTGTTATCAAAACTACGCACCTCACCTAAGAATTCAAAGCCTTCAATGTAAGTCACTGGTTCCTGATACATCTCGGAACGGTGCTGTTCACCATCGTAGATTATATCCAAACCAATTCTCTCTAAACAGTGCAACACCAAGATACTTGACCATTCAATCAATCGCTTATGTTCTTCTTTGTTCAGTTCCTTTTTTAATAATAACTCTTTCAATTCCTCATAATCTTTGATTTGGGCAAATTTTAACCAGTGGTTAAGTTCTGCCCAATCTTCACTGGTAAGTCCTCTGCCCTGTCGCTTTTTAACCAACCAATTTGGCTTGGCAATACTACCAATTTCCTGAGTTGGGAAAAGTAACCCCGGACAGGGCGATGAATTAAGATTTGAATTCATAAGCCACCGCGCGTAAAATTGCTGTCTTCTTTTCGGCGACGGAATAAGGCAGAAAGTCTAAGTCGCAGTTTGGGCAAATAAAAAACCTCTTTAATTTTAATCTTTTAATCAAATCGTTTACCAATTTAATTGTCACTTTAGGATTTTCCAATAATGAGTTTGTTGCATCAATGCAGCCAAGACCAATCTTTTTGGTGGTCTTGAATCTTAAGTTCTTAACCGAGGTGGAAGTTAAGTCAATGACAATTGAATCGATGGGAAACTCTAACAGTTGAGTGACCGGGGAAAAATCACCAAAATAGGTGGCAAGGATTATTTCGGCTTTGCCTTTACCCTCGGCAATTATCTGATAGGCTCTTTTGGCGTTAGCGAGTTTATGTTTGGTGAGATTTTTGCCGAAATAGGCAATATAGGGTTCGGAAAACTGTATCGCCATAACCCCTTTTTGAACCAAATGCCTTACTACACCTTTTAACATCTTAGCGATTGCAATTATGAAATCTTTTTTGTAATAGCGGTTTTCACTCAAATGCAAAAAGGTGAAAGGTCCGGGTAGGATTACTTTGCGATTATGGGGGAGAAGTTCAAAATAAAAGAATTTATCAATTTCGCGCGGTCGAAATTTTAGCGGCTGAAGAATAATCGGTCGCCGGAAAAAGGTGTTGGTTTCAAAAAAACGGGTGAGCGGTCCGGCTACGATACCCACTCCCTTTGTGAACGGTCGAAATAAATCCTGCCAGAGCAGGTTGCCATCAGTAACATATTCAAATCCTTCTTGAAGCGCAATAATCTCTTTCACTGCCGCTTGACGCACCTGTTCTAATTCCTGCTCGGTTAGACGCCGGCGGTCAAAATCCCGGGTGGCTTGAATCAAATTTTTCGGTCGGGCAAAAATTCCTGTTATCTGAGCCGGTAATGAACTCATTTTCCTAAAATCTCGGCCAATAATTGATATTTCGCTTTTGGTAGCATCAGGCATATTCCATTAACCAAATCCTTTAATTGGTTGATTAAATCTCTGGTGATTGCAATCCCGACTTTTGTTTCGTTACCAACTGCCCTTTTAAGTTCGTTTTTTATTGCCATTGGGATTTTGATGCCTGGCACTTCGTTTTCCAGATATTCGGCTTGCCTTAGACTGGTTAAAGGCATAATCCCAGCAAAAACTGGGATTTTAAATGGCTTGATACGCCCTAAAAATTTACGGAAACTGGTTAAATCAAATACCGGCTGGGTAATAATAAAGCCTGCACCTGCCTTTAATTTAACTTTGAGCCGAGTCAGTTCCTGGTCAAGGTCTTCGGGTGTCCCGTTACCAGCAACCCCAACCCAGAAACCAGTTGGCTCGGCTAAAGGGTTACCCAAGCCATCCACTCCTTGATTGAGCCTTTGGACGATTTCAATTAAACCCTTAGAAGTCACTTCGTAGACCGTAGCATAGGGATAATCACCAACTGAAGGTGGGTCACCGGTCAAGGCTAAGATATTCTCAATGCCTAAGGCATAAGCGGCTAATAAATCCGATTGCAAACCGATTAGGTTCCGGTCGCGACAGGTAATATGGAGAATTACATCCAAACCAATCTCCTTTTTTATCCGGTAGGCTAAAGGCAAAGGATTCATTCGCACCTTTGCCATTGGGCTATCCGAAATGGAAACTGCATCAATACAAAGGGGCTTTGCCCCTTTGAATCCCCGAAAATCCGCCTTAGGCGGATTAAAACCCGGGGAGATGAGGGGTAATCCGCCTTTGGCGTCTCCGCTTCGCGGTTTCCCCTCATCGTTAAGTTCAGTTAGTTGCTTTATTGCGGAAAGGGTGGGTTCAAGATTAATTCCTCTTGGTGGTTCAATCTCAACCATTATGATAAATTTCTGCTGTGCCTTAGTTTTTAATGCGGTGCTAACCGTTCTTTTTCTTTTCACCAATCTTACCCCATAAACCTTTGGCTTCATTCGCACTTCGGGTTTGCTTACGGTTAAACCTTTTACCGCATTGGCAATCGCTCGGATATGGTCTGGGGTGGTGCCGCAACAGCCGCCAACAATTGAGACACCGGATTGAATAAACCTTTGGGCATAGTAAGCAAAATAATCGGGGTTATGGGGATAGATAAATCTTCCTTGTTGAAACCGTGCCTGTCCGGCATTGGGCATTACGCAAAGAAAATCCGGATTCATCGGTAGCATTTTCTTAATTGCATTAAGCACGCCTTGTGGCCCAGAACTACAATTAGCACCAATAATTTTAGCGCCGTTTTTAATTAAAGTCTTTGCTGCTAAGCCTGGTTCAACTCCGGTTAGGGTTAATCCATCCGGCGTAAACGAGAATGAGACGATAATCGGTTTGTCACCGGCAACCGCGCTTGCCGCTTTATAGGCGATTAGCGCTTCATCTAAATCGGCAAAGGTCTCCAGGATTAGCAAATCCACACCGCCATTTATCAATGCTTTGATTTGCTCCGTAAAAATCTTTGTCATTTCCGATTGGGTGGGCTTTTCGGCTAATTCCAGTGGCCGGGTAATCGGACCGACCGAACCAGCGATAAAACAATTAGGGCAACTTTTTCGGGCAATCCTTGCCCCTTTTTCATTTATTTCCGAAGTCTTTTCCCCTAAATCATAATACTTTTCCAAAATGAAACGATTAGCACCAAAGGTATTAGTCTCAATCAGAAAAGCACCATTTTGGGCATAGGCTTTATGCACCGAAGCAACAATCTCCGGTTTTGAGATATTCAATTCATCATAGCAGTGACCTTTTGGCACACCTAACGAGTAAAGCATCGTGCCCATTGCACCGTCAGCAACGATTGGCTTTCCTGACTTTAACCAATCAGAAAAATTTTTCATTAGGTTAAAGATATAAAATTTTCACACTAAGTCAATGGTATTGTCCAACAAATGCCCGTTATCCGTTGCCCGTTCACGGAAAAATACTCGTGACTGGTCCCTGCCTTTTTCCGTTATCCGTTGTCCGTTGCCCGTTATCCGTTGCCCGTTCACGGTCACGGTCCACGGTCACGGCTCACGGTCAATCTGCGCCCATCTGCGATGAAAGTCGATGTTCACCTCACGAAGTGAGGCTCTTTCTTTTTCATTCTTTCCTTCCTTCTGTGTTCATCTGTGATTTATTTTCTTTCTTCTTCGCTCGGTGGACGCTTCGCGTTGCATCTTGGTTAAAAGGGTTGCTTTATTTTTTGATTTATTTGCCCGAATCGCCCTACATATCTTAAGTAGCGTTGGGGCTTGTCCTCCAACAACATATTTTTTCGCAAAATAAAAGATGCCGAGGACAAAGTTTGTCCACCTTTGGTGTACACACGCTTTGCGTTGCGGCGCTACAATTTGAAAGAGCGGTCAAAAGTTCCTTATCGTGAAATAAGGAGGCTACCCAGAAGTCTAACGAATATGCTAATCCCAAGTCTACCCATAATTCTAACCCCAGACCTATCCACCTGCCTAAACCCCAAGCCCAGCCATTGCACTACGCTTTGGTCTT
>Ga0078972_1016906_pt1 | contig 10638 bp, 11 predicted proteins | sample YelNatPaOPGAMG01_FD_67568 | JGI IMG/M metagenome (GOLD analysis project Ga0078972, IMG submission 67568) | Hot spring thermophilic microbial communities from Obsidian Pool, Yellowstone National Park, USA - OP-RAMG-01 (SPADES assembly) (version 2) | ecosystem: Environmental > Aquatic > Thermal...
CCTCTTGGAGCAACGGGGTTTACGTAGAAGACCTTCAACTCACCTTTTGCTGCTCTCTCTATGATCATACCTTGCCCAGTAGCGCCTGGATGTAGTCTACCTATCTGCGCCCCAGCCATGATCAGAACTCTAGCGCCTCTCGCATCTGGGTTCAGATCTGCATATCCGGCGAATATCCTGTTACCACAATAGAAGCCTAGCTGGCAGGCTGAGGTGTGTCTAAGCCAGTTTACACTTCCGAAGGCGTAGGTCCAGCGCTGGTAAAACGAATCTGCGTGATCCTGCCCTCTCCCCCTCACGAAGACGAGCTGGTTCGATCTGAATCCTAGGTCCGGCATATCTGGGTTGGCTAGTATCTGATTCAGTTTGATGCCTTTTTCGCCCAGCTGCTTAGCCCACTTCTCCTTGAACCTCTCTATTTCACTCTTCAGCTCCTCTGCTGTAAGCTTCGGTGCGTTCTGCAGAATGGTGTCTACGTCCTTCTTTATTTCGCTCAGAACGCTGTTTGGATCCTGGATACCAGCTTCTTTAAGTATGCCGTATACGAAGATCTCTTTTATGCCGGGTATCTTTTCACCAGTCTCCTCCACCACCCCACCTTCAACAACCTCTTTGATCAGCTGCTCCCAGCTTATAGCCTTCCACTTCCCGCTTCCTCTTGGACCAGCCCTCTTCAGAGGAGATTTTATGCGGTAGGGGTCGTATAGGTAGTGTATACCATCCTGCCCCCTTGCACACAGTGTGCCAACATACCTTAGGCTCTCCCGCGCAGGCGTATTGTAGGGTAGTGGGTCTAATCTGGTGTATTGGGAAGATGGGTCTACAACCCTATTATATGGGTGGTAGGGGTTGCCCTCGATTCTCTCAACCACGCTAACCCCATCTCTCTCCACAACCTTCGCTCTGATGCCGCACCTAACGTTGCAGCCTAAGCAGGAGCTGTAAACCACCTTAGCACCCTCATCTATCGAGGGGTCGGGTTTGATCGGGGTGTAAGTTGGTTTTATGATCCGATCAATAACAGATGCATACCCAGCTGCAAACGTTCCTGCAGCGGCTAAGCCTATTACGCCTTTAACGAAGCTTCTTCTACTAACCAACTTCTTTCACCTCCAGTGGGAAGATGGATGAAAGGACGATGAAGATGAAGATCGCCGCGGCTATGGGTGAAAGTGTGGTTAGGAGCCAGTCTGGCGGCAGTTCTAGGCTCAAAACACCTAACCCTGTTCTCGAAATGAGCTGACCATTCACTAGCGTGTTCCATTTGTTTAAGATGACACCGAGCAGCGCGACTATTGAGACAAACACACTTAGCTTTGTAACCTTTAATGATGCTAATGCCAAAATAAAGGAGAGCAGCAGAAGCGCTATTACATAGTAGATGATTGGGACAACAACGTCAAATGCTGTGTTAAGAGGCGAGCCGTCAAACCACTGGTTCCAGAGTAGAAGCTGCACACCTAACAATCCGGCTACAGAAACGCAGCCGGCTGAGTGGACTTTGAGCAGCGGACTTAACACATCGTAATCTAAGTGAGCAAGCTTAATGATGTAGTATACTAATATGGCTGCAGCTGTAGATGCGACGAATGTGTCAGCAAAGAAGATGAGCGGTAGTATAGCCCAGTTGCGCCACAGAAATAACCAAGTCTGAAAGACTACAAGTACTGAGGGATAGATACCCCACAGCACAGCTGGTATGATGGTTATTGCTGCGAGCAGAGTTAAGAATGGCTTAAGCTTCTTATACCGTTCTTCATTTCCAACCCCAAGAGATAATATGCGGTAAAGAATCCTCAGCCTTCCTCCGGCTTGAGACTTTAGGTGTAGGTGATAAGATTGGTAGAAGAGGAGGAAGATTACGCTAAGGATGATTAGGATGAGCCAAAGGTTGGCGTAAAGCGCTATGAATGAGAAACCCGGGTGTGTTTCGGTAGGAACCAGATGAGCCAGCGAAAATATTAGTGGTGCACGCGAGGGTTGCCGCAGATCGGCAAGAGGTCCGAGAAGGGCTGCTGAAAAGAATGAAACCCCAAGCACTAGCAGGAGAGGTATGGCCTTAGTCATCCTCCTTGAAATATATGCCAGCGAAGCTAATATGATAAGATCAGCGCCTGAGATAACAAGGGCGTATGCAAAGATGACCGGGTGCCAAAGAATCGGTTCAACTAGTTCATTGGGGAAGAGAGGTGCTCCTAAAGCCATCATATATCCGCCTCCTTAGGTAGGTTCTTGTAGTAGATCTCAGGATCGGTATGTGCCCAGCTCTTCAAAATCTGCACATTAGATGACTCAACCAGCTTCTTTATTTCACTATCGAGATCGCTTATATCACCAAATATTCTGGCAGCTGTCGGGCAGGCTTCCACACAGGCGGGCAACAAACCTTTAGCTAACCTGTGTTCACAGAAGGTGCATTTATCAGCCACACCCTTTACTGGATTCACAAATCTGGCACCATAGGGGCAGGCTTGGATACAGGCACCACAGCCTATGCAGATTTCGTCGTTAATGAGTACAAGCCCGTCTTCTCTCTTAAATGTAGCACCAGTTGGGCAAGGTTTAACACAAGGAGGGTTCTCGCAGTGGTTACACTGTTTAGGTACAAACACTATATTTCCATCAGCCCTTACGTGCCTCTCAACCCACGTTCTAAAGACACCTATCGGCACGTTATTTTCAGCAGCGCACGCTGCTACACAAGCCATACAGCCATAGCATCTTGTAACATCGATCATCATAGCGTAACGCTTCGGTTGAGTTAAGGCGTGAGAAGTGGGAAGAAGAAGTATCGGCACTGCGCTTAAGCCTAGTTTTAGTAGGTCTCTTCGCCGCATAGATTCATCTATTTCCCACTTCTATTTTTGCCAATCGTAATTATTATAAATATTATAGTTATTACATCTGAAATCTATATAGAATGATAAATACGAGTACGCCTTGATTAAATCACATGCCTACCTTTGCTAGCGATTTACTCTATAACTACCATTGTTAGTGTGGATCTGACCTCGTCAAGTCCACGTATGTTCCCTGCTATAACTTCTTTCAGCTGCTCCATAGTCTCAGCCTCAACTTCAGCGATAACATCATAGACACCGTACACAAAGTACGCTTGCTTAACGTGAGGCATCTTCTTCAACTTACTAACCAGAGCTGACTCCGTGCCGAGGTTCGCGTTTATGAGGACGAACGCTCTAGGCATACAGATTCACACCACCTTCAACTAATCACCTAACTCTTAAATAAACCTAACTGTATCGTCCACTAACTATACGAAAGCGTTAATTCACCTTAAGCCGCTATACAACAAAACCCATATTATACTAATCTAGCGTTGACGTAGCAAAAACATTAATATTTCTATGGAACGCTCAAGGTTTAGCGTTGGAATCTCTTCTCGTGGCGCTAGCGTTGACAGCTCTCTCAGAATTAGGTGACAAAACTCAGTTTGCTTCATTAGCTCTTACCACGCATTTCAAGCGACCAACGGTGGTGTTGATTGGTTGCTTTTTGGGGTTACTGATCGTAGACGGGTTTTCAGCATATCTTGGCGAGGTGCTTTACTATCTGCTGGATCGAAGATTTATTAGATTTGTTTCTGCGGCGCTCTTCCTTGGTTTAGCGCTCTTCACAGCGATCCAGAAGGCTGAGAGTAAACCCGCTGTTAAAGAAAAGAGTCTCTTAACACCTATTTTAACCTCTATGTTTACAATAATGCTACTTGAGCTTGGGGATAAGACTCAGCTCACCACAATTCTTCTCTCGGCGAGGTTTGGTGATGCACTCTCTGTGATTATAGGAGTTCTTGCAGCCCTTATGCTCATATTAGGTCTAACCGTTAGCGTTGGTAAGAAGATCGTTGAGCGTCTCCCTGTCCGTACACTTAAGTGGTTAACCACCTTAGCCTACGCTCTTGGAGGGGTGATTCTTCTCTTCGAAGGAATTACTGGCTTAGAGTTAGCACTGCTTCGGAACTTCTGAAGCCTCTAAGTAGATTTTTCTGATCCTCCTGGCGATATTATCTGTAATAACATCTTTGTCTGTTGTGAAAGCGATAATATTCCCCTTTATCTCCATAACGACGAAATCCAGCCGCTCGTGGTGGAAGACTACTCGAAGATTTTCGCCAAAGTATCTGCTGAACGACTTCGCAACGCTCCAAACCGTCCTAGACATAGTCGCGCCTATAGCCTCGAGAACGTGAATAGGCATAAGCTCACGCCCTTTCACATCCTCCCTAACCTTCGAATCAATGACCTTACCCGATTTGCTCATTATCGCTACGAACCTTATCCCCTTATCCAGATTCAGTATTTCGTCGCAAAGATTCATTGCTTACCCATAACAACTCTGCAACATATCATATTTAAAGTTAACAGGCTACTACCATGCTGTTAATATAGTAGCTCAACGTGGGGAGAGCAGCGTTTAGCAACGCTAGGAGGGAAAAGGATACGAGCTATAAGAAAGGACACGGCTACAGAAGCTACGGAAGCCGAACACCAACTGGTCCAAAGCCTGTAACGGTAGGCGAAGAATACGACGTAAGCATATCAGACATAAGTAGGCGTGGAGACGGCATCGCTAAGATCGAAGGCTTCATAATATTCGTACCCGGAGCAAAGACTGGTCAGAAGCTGAGAATAAAGGTCATCGAAGTAGCGAACAGATTCGCAAAGGCTCAGATAGTTGAAGGCGTGTCGGAAAAGGGTACTGAATAGGAAATATAGGCGGATAGAGTCTCACTTTTTAGGAATCGGGCTTGGTTGATCCAAGCCTTCACCCATTTTTGTTAAGAGGAGAAGAAGAGGTGCTGAGAGAGAAGGAGGACCCAGGTGTTTTCTCCCTCAGCACACAGTCAGCATATCTCACTCTAGCGCCTTATATTTGCCTTAGTTTGTTCACTTGATCGTACAGATTATTGATCTTTGCGTTTTCTGTCACCGTGATGAGATTTGTGAATCGAAGACTACATAACTCAGAACCCTTATAGGGTTGTGAATTTGTAGCCGTAGTAGATCTGCCCAGCTTCACCTTCTTCCCTTATCTTGCGAAAGACCATCTTTACTCTACTTCCTGTTCTAAGTGCCTCAGGAGGTGTATCTACGATCTGCCCTAGAACCTTAACACCATTCTCTAACCGGATTATACCAAGCACCAGCGGCTGCTGCCCCTCAAAGCCAGCCATAACTTCCCTCAGTATGGTGTATGTTACCACTTGACCGGTATTCGGCATCTCAACATCCACCAACGATTCTGAACCACATCTTCTGCAGATGTAGATTGGAGGATAGTACTCTGAGCCACAGCTACTGCACCTATTACCCACAAGTCTATAGTATCTGTCACGCCTCCGCCAGTATGAGATGGCCACGTAATTCACCTCCTAGCCAATACGGTGACGACACTTGTGGTGTCGACACCACCTATATTCTGCGCCACACCCACTCTGCACCCATCTACTTGATTTAACCCCCCTCTGCCTTTAAGCTGAAGCCAGAGCTCAGCGATCTGGTATAGCCCAGTCGCTCCAACAGGGTGCCCCCTTCCCTTGAGCCCGCCGAATGTTAGTGCTGGATACCTTCCTTTGATTGAGTAGAGCCCAGCCGCTGCGTCCTTAGCTCCCTGACCCGGTTTAGAGAAACCCATCGCTTCAACGCTTAAGGCTGCTGTAACTGAAAAAGCATCGTGGATTTCGAGTACATCTACATCCTCTACGCCTATCCCAGCTTCTGAAAACGCTTTGCTTGTAGCTTCTTTTGTTGCAGAGAATGTGAGCATATCCTCTCTTTCGTAGACGCTAAAAATATCCGTAGAGATCTTTGACGAGAGTACTTCCACCACATCTCCCTCTTCGTCTAGCAGTCCATCCGACGTTAATAGAACAGCCGCAGCCCCATCACCTATAGGTGCGCAGTCAAGCAGCCTAAGCGGATCTGAGACTAAGGGTGATCTAGAGACATCTTCGACGCTTATCGCCTTTCTAAACTGAGCGTGCTCTGCTGTTGCGGCGTTTCGATGCGCTATCACTGGAAATGCTGATAGTTCATCTCTTGTCACATTATAGGTTTCTTGGTAGAGTCTAGCTAGCATAGCGTTTAGCGATAAGAATGACGCTCCGATAAACTGCGTGTATTCTGCCGACTCAGCCATGGTTAGCGCTAGAGAGGCCTCCGGCATATCTAGGTCACGCATCTTCTCAACACCAACTATAAGGGCTGTAGTAGCCTCTCCGCATCGGACCATACGGTAGCCTACGTTAAACGCCACTCCTCCGGATGCGCAGGCTGCTTCGACTTTGAAGGCTGGTGTCCCTGTTAGGTTTAGTGCGCTTGCTAATAATGCTCCTAGATGCTCTTGCCTCGATGATTGACTAGAAAACATGTTCCCAACTATTATTACGTCGGGTTTGATGTTAGGGTGCTGTTTGAGGGCTTTTCTTGAAGCCTCGACCGCCAAGTCTAGTATCGATTTATCCCAGTGGTCGCCTACCTTTGTGTATCCTACTGAGGCTACGATTACTCTACCCATTTCACTCTCTCCTTTAAATTAAGATCTTTCCTCTGAACTTGCTGTATGTAGCGTAATCTAAATCAACTGCACTCTTTAGCAAATCCTTGACTCTGTTTTGCCCCTTACCAACCTTATCGACGATACCATCCAACACCCTTATGCTGAGAGCATCGCTACCAGCGCCTGAGCCGAAGGAGCAGACTAAAAGTAGATCGTTAGGCTCAGCTTCTTCCAGAATGAGCGCGAGCCCAACTAGCGAATTCGCGGCATAAGGGTTACCCATATAGGGGTTAAGTAGCCCCGGCTTAATCTGCTCAAAGCTGAATCCAAGCCTTAGCGCAACTTCAACTGGGAACCTAGGGTTAGGCTGGTGAAAGACAGCATATCTGAAGTCAGAGGGTTTATACCCGAATTCATCAAACAGGTGCTTGACTGCGCTTTGGATGTGGTGAAAGTAAGCAGGTTCTCCTGTGAACCTTGATAGGTGCCTTGGATACCGTTGCCCGGCTCTTCTCCAGAAGTCTGTGGTGTCTGAAACGTAGGATGAGGCGCCTTCTACAACAGCGATAGATTTACTGTCTCTTTTAGATAGGACGTAGGCTGCTGCTGCGCTCGCTGCCGTAAACTCGAGGTCATCTCCTGGTCTGCCTTGTGCAGTATCGACACCTATGGCGAGTCCGCTCTTGATCATCCCGGAACCTATTAGCGCTATGATGAGTTGAAGAGCCTCTGTACCAGCTTTGCAGGCGAATTCTAAGTCTGAGGCCAGGACTTTATGCTGGGCTAGGGCTTGGGCTACTATTGTGCTTGTGGGTTTAACCGCATAGGGCTTGGTCTCGGTGCCCACGAAGACCGCGCCTAGTTCTTCTACTTCAGCCATCTTCACAGCCTTCCTAGCTGCTTCCACTGCCATCGTCGCTGAATCTTCGTCTATCGCAGCCACCGCTTTCTTTATTGGGGGTGCCTCTTCTCCTCTCCTCCAAATCCTTGAAACCTCTTCGCTTGGCAGCCTATAACGTGGTATGTATACTCCGTAGCCGGCTATTGCTACATCTTTAGGCGTCTTCATAACTGAAGGTGAAGCCTTCAGCTAGGGGTATTAAACTGTTGCCTAAACCTCCATTGTTGTTTGATTATTCGTCAAGTGTTGAACATCGTTGGTTAGAGGGCTTTGAGCTGTTTAACTACTGGTGGTCTAGCCTTCTTCAGAACTCTGTAGCCGCATATGCATTTGATCTCCGGTAGAGAGGCGAGCTCTTCAGCTGTCACTTTAGTCCCGCATCTGACGCATTCATAGACAACTCCGCCGAATTGAGATTTGGTCTGCTCCATAGGTTTTAGGTGCTGCGTAAGGATATATGAAGGTTTCCTTAGCCCTTTACGTCGAATACTTATATCCGTAAAGAGTTCTCCTAAATTTAGCTTGGCTAGCCTCTCTGTAATACTTCCCACCTATAATGAGCGTGAGAATCTGCCTGAGCTTATAGCGCAGATCAGACGCTTACCGATAGAGGTAGAGTGTATCATAGTTGATGATAGCAGCCCAGACGGCACAGGCGAGCTCGCCGATCGATTGGCCTCAACAGACCCGCTGATTAAAGTTATTCATAGACCTAGGAAGGCTGGCCTCGCTTCAGCGGTATACGCTGGTCTCTCAGAGGCTTTAGCACCATATGTTGCTGTTATGGATGCTGACCTCCAGCACCCTCCACATCTTCTGACGCAGATGCTTCGAGCGCTTGAGGAGGGGTATGATGTGGTGGTGGCGAGTAGGTATGTGCGCGGGGGCGGGGTTGCAGGCTGGTCTCTGCTTAGGCACATTATTTCAAGGGTTGCAACCCTCTTAGCACATCTAGCCATACCTAGATCGAGGGTTGTGAAAGACCCTATGTCGGGTTACTTCGCGCTAAAGCGTGAGATCTTAGAGAGCGTTAAGATCGACTCGTCCATAGGCTATAAGCTCCTGCTTACGATTCTGGTTAAGGGTAGGTATTCTAAGATTAAGGAGGTGCCTATGGTCTTTAGGCGTAGGTTTAGGGGCGAAAGTAAGCTTAGTGAGAAGGAGATCTTAGCCTATTTGAAGCTGCTGCTGAACCTACTTAGGCAGCGCTGACTTCACGCTGGATGCTATCTGCTCCAACTCAGCCTCAGACACAGCCGGATGTACAGGTAGCGATACCACCTCGGCTGCTGCTTGCTCGGTTTTAGGCAGCTTCACGTCGCCAAAAAGATCTCGGTAGTAGGGGTATAGGTGTATAGGTGTCTCGTAGTATACTGTGGCACCAACACCATGGTTGCGTAAATACTGTAGGACCCTATTTCTGCTCTTAACCCTTACCGTGTAAAGATACCAGTTGGATGCTCTTCCTTCACGCTCTGAAGGAAGCACAGCATCAACATCATCAAGCATCTTACTTAACGCATACGCGTTCCGCCTCCTCTTCTCAAGGAAGTAGTTGAGCTTCTTGAGCTGGGCAGATAAGATGGCTGCGGAGACCTCGCTCATCCTTAGATTTAACCCCATCCTCGTAACCAAACCTTCGGCGCTCAAACCGTGGTTCCTTATCATCCTAAGCTTCTCAGCCAGCTCATCGCTGTTGGTTACTACAGCCCCGCCTTCACCGCAGGTTATAACTTTGGAGGGGTAGAAGCTGAAGCACCCTATGTCACCAAGCGTGCCAGTCTGCTTAGAGCGGTAGGTGGCGCCGAGTGACTGAGCCGCATCTTCCACGACGAAGAGGCTGTGTTCTCTCGCTACTTCAAGCACCCTATCCATGTCTGCTGGGTAGCCGTAGAGGTGGACGGGTATGATCGCCTTACATCTATGGGTTATCTTACGCCTCAGATCCTCCGGATCTATGCAGTAATCTTCAAGACTTATGTCTACGAAGACTGGTTTAGCACCAACCGCTAGAGCCGCGTTTGCGGTGGCTACGAATGTGAAGGATGGCAGAAGGACTTCATCACCATCCCCGACACCAAGCGCTAGGAGAGCAGAGTGTAGGGCTGCGGTACCGGAGTTCACAAGCACGACGTGCTTTACTTGAAGGTATTCCGCTAAAGCCTTCTCAGCAGATGCCACATTCCTACCACCTAGGTAGGTCGGGTTTGTCAGCTCGCCGCTTCTTAAGGTGTTTAGCACAGCCTCCTCCTCTTCTTTACCCAGTATAGGTCGGTTTATCGGTATCATCTACTCTGCTCCTCTGTAAAGACCTCTAACAGCTCCTGCTTCTGCTCAAAATGCTTCCTTATGGGCTCGATTATCTTATTTAAGGCGGTTGCTACTGAAAGCTTTAGGTCGGCGGGGTGGAGCTCGCCTTTAACGTAGGCTGCTTCGAGTTCGCCGTAGCTGCTGAAGGTCACCTTGCCCCCATACTTTGCTGGTCTATCAACCTCGAACACATCAGATTCGTGGAATATTATGTATCTTGCTATGTCGAGCACAGGGTTCTGAGAGGCAACCTTGGGCGGGCACCAAGCCTTCATCAACTTCTCCCTAATCTGCTCTTCGCTATCGTGGATGAAGATCGCTGTCCAAGGCTTAGACTTGCTCATCTTGGTCTCAGGTCCAGATAGGCTGCATAGTAGTGTATGGTGCACAGCCACAGGCTTCTTCCAACCAAGCTTAGGAAAGACCTCTCTGGCGAGCATATGAACCTTACGCTGATCCATACCCGCGTGCACAAGATCAAGATCCATCGCTTTGATGTCCACAGCCTGCATAGGCGGATAGAGGTACTGCCCAAAATCGAGTTTCTCCTTCTGTGTTCTACCCATTATGGTCAAGCACCTTATGTTCCTAGCTAAAGTTATCTGTTTGCAGAAGCGGACGTAGTTCTCCCAGTAGTCTGGGGTGTTCTTGTAGAGGTCTGTGCCCAAGAGCGTCTCTACACCCGGGCAGAAGAATCTGAACGCCTCATCATAGTATCTTGCCGCTGCGCGTATCTTACCCCAATCTCCACCAAACTTGTTGTTAAGGTAGCTGTGCCAATCCGCCAAAAAGACGAGGCATCTTAAACCAGCCTTCAGAAAGTCTCTGATCTTGTAACCAACCACAACCAAGCTGCCTAGGTGTAGAGGCCCAGATATCTCCAGACCTATGTAGTGCTTAGGGTGCTCTAC
>Ga0078972_1016907_pt1 | contig 10637 bp, 12 predicted proteins | sample YelNatPaOPGAMG01_FD_67568 | JGI IMG/M metagenome (GOLD analysis project Ga0078972, IMG submission 67568) | Hot spring thermophilic microbial communities from Obsidian Pool, Yellowstone National Park, USA - OP-RAMG-01 (SPADES assembly) (version 2) | ecosystem: Environmental > Aquatic > Thermal...
CAATTCTCGCTATCCCATATCCTACATCTCTTTGGCGGGCCTCAACTACTCTCAGGCGCAGCTCGCGTGGACTCATTTATTCCGCATCATCAACGGATGCTCAGCTACTATTTAAGTCACATTAGCGCCCTGCGGGAGCTGAAAGTTAAAGTCCGCGTCGATTCCGAGCAGGCTCCTAATCCTCTCCTGAAGCATCGCAATCTGCTCCTCGGCAATCTCATCGGGGGCCATTACAGTCCTCCAAGGCTTGGACAACGCCTCCTTGACGAATATCTCCTCGGGATTGAGTCCCAAGAGCCTAGCGAACTCCTTGAGCATGTCTAGCTTCCCGAGGCTAGTCTTCGGCCTGATGGACAGTCCGGCTGAAGCGTAGATGCCCCTCAAAAACTCGACGCCCTTCATCTTAATATCGTGATACGTGCTTACCGTGTGGCCCATCATATATTCGATGTAGTCCGCTGGAACCCCGAGGGCCGCGAGCTGAGTCCGGAAGAACTTCCTCAGCGAATGCGGCCTGAGGTCATACATGCTGCCGCCAACCCTGCTGCATAGACCCGCCTTGACATAGAGGTTGTGGATTATTTCATATATCTGGCCCTCCGTCAGCGGCCTAACCTCCCTACTATAAGCCCGTATCAACGGCGATTCATCCGTTATTGTCTCCGGCGGGATCTTCTCCGTCCCCTTCCTCCGCTGCTCCAGATAGAGCTTCAGATACTCGACGGCCTCCGCGCCGATGAAGGTGTCATAATCATGGTATTTGCCCTTCGTTATCGCCGCCTCCACATGGATGTGGACTGGAACTATGCCTTTCTCAAGATCGTGCTTGACATGCCTATACTTCAGCCTAGCCAATGTCCCTATCCTGAAGCCTCCCAATGCCAGCATCGAGACTATAACCTTGCCCCGGAGATCCGCGATGTCCAAGATCTTCTGAAGCTCCTCGGGCGTTGGCGCCCGGTCATGATAGGTCACCATTGTTCTCCCGATCTTGGGGATGTTGAGGATTATGCCATTCACCTCGAAGAAGGTTTTGACGGCTGACCGCGCGAGGCTCAGGCTGTTCCGCGTGAGGCCGTGGGCCTCAAGCTCGCCGAGCCATACGTCCGCCGCCTTCTCCATCTCCGCGATCGCCTTCTCATCCCTCAGCCCATCCTCCCTGAAGCATTGGCTGATCAGCTGATCCGGCGCCTTCCCCATCCAATTACAAAACCTCGCGATGAAGTATGCATAGCTGCAGAAGGTCTTCAGGCTCTTAGTCCGCCGCCGATAAAGATACTCGGCCAAGCTCAGCATCGACTTGTTCTCCAAGGCGATTGGGACGAGGCCCGGCTTCCCCAATACAAGCCCCCTGATGACATAATCCACGAGCGCCTCCGTCAACTTCGATGGCGGCGCATTCACATAGGCAATCACAGGCCTCTTGATTCTCCCGCCCGAAAATACCACGAGTAGTCTGCCATCCCTCGCAGACTGCAACAGCTCATAGCGATCCGCGGATTTTACAACCACAGCATCGGCTGGAATATTCGCGGGCTCAACCATTTTTCCTATCACCTCCACGATGGCGAAAGAGCTATATAATAATTTCTGGCAAAACTTGTTAGGGGTAACACGCCTTGGTCAGGCTCAGCAGATCCATAAGCATCGACGCCAAGCTCCTCGAGGAAGCCAAGAGATTCCTCAAGACCCACCCCGAGTTCAGGAACTTCAGCCATTTGGTGGAGTATGCTCTCAGGAAGTTCCTCGAGGAGGAGGCTAAGAAGGGCGCCTAGCATATCCTCACCCTCCTCATCTCTAGGATGCAGCTTTTCACTATGATGAGGCTCGAGTATGGGGTGTTCTTCTCATGCTCGGATGCGGCCACACCTCTATCCCACACGATCCATATGGCCTCGTCATCCTCATATGCGAGCCATCCGACGGTCTCGCGGACAACCGGCCTCGGGCTCGATGGAGACATGTTCCTATACAGGGCATGGTCTAGATACTTGACGTAAACCAATGACCCGTCACCTCTAATCCTCCGCAAGGGCCTTCTCAAGCCCTCCCGCGGGAACCCTGATGGCGGGTCTCAGGCCTGTGATGGCGAGTGTTGCCTCCGCAGCTTCCTCTTCCGTGTAACCACGCCTTAAGAAGCGCTCGAATATCCGCTCCGCATCAACCGGAGAATATTTCCTACCGTTGCGGTAATGCCTGCGGCAGTAGGCCCTGCGGGGCGCGGCGCGCAGATGACCGCCACAGTTGGGGCACATCGCGTATTTCCGCGGAACCCACGCTTGGCAACGTTTGCAAAACTTATAATGTTTATAGCGATAATGTCCGTTGTTATTAGCCGCCACAGCCTTTCACCTCCTTCTTCGGAGCAAAATACTCGCAGTTCCGGGCATAGCGCGCGGTAGGCGTTACAACGATCCAGTCCGGGTGTTTGGTGCATTTTAGGGCCGCCCAGTGAATGCATTCCTCGCAGATTGGCTCGCTATACTCTAGCGGCGGCTCACCCGTAACCTTAGCAACTGGGCTAGCCCCCGGGGATATCGCCTGCCGGGCCACCCCCTCCACACCGGTGATCAGTTGATCAGATGGGTGGGGGGTGGAATTCCGGCTTTCTACGCCTTGGAGAGGCTGTTTTTCGAACTGATCAATCTGATCAACGGGCTGATCAGTTCCAAGCCGGAGCTGGATTGGGGGTCTGATCATCTGTTGATCATGGGGTTGATCAGATTGATCAGATCCAGTTTTCGGCGGAATTACGGCTTGAGGAGCCGGTTTTCCACCCCCCTCAGAACTGATCAACTGATCACCGGTGTGGAGGGTGAGGAAGGCCCTGACCCGCTCCGCGCATTGCTCCAAGACATGCTCGTCGATGCCGAAGGCCGGCTCCTTGACCAATGCATAGCGGTTGACCCTCCCATCCTTCTCCACATATACGTAGCCCTTCCGGACTAGGTGGGGGAGGTCATGAGCCCGGAGAGTGTTCACGTTCACCCCGAGGCCCTCGGCGATCTCCTTGGCGGTCGGCCAAGGCATCACGTCTTCCGTCTTACTCTTCTCTTTCCACTCCCTCAGGAAATTGATTATCCGCTCATGCTTCTCGCTCAAACCGGTTATTGTTTGCTTCAACACTTGCCCCAAAACCGGCAAAAGCTCCTTAAGGTCTTCCTCGGTGGCCACGAGTATTACCTGCCCGTTATATTGGATCTTCGGCCTGAATGGGTAATGTAGGATCGCGGAGGCATAGATTAAGGCTAGGAGCTTGAGGAAGTCTCTCCTCGGCTTCGTGGAGTCTAAGTCAAACTTGATTGATTGTCTCAGAAGATCGGCATAGGGGACGACGACGTCGAGGTTTTCGGGTATGAGTTGCCAGATCATGCGGAAAACCGCCCAGCAACCCTCCTGGAAGCGTGCAAGCTTCTCCTTGAAGATGAAGTCCATTGCCTGCCGCGCGGCGAAGTCCATGACCTGTATCGTCAGCTCCGGGCTTTCGTCTGTGAACAGCGTCAAAAAGCGATGATCCCAGTCGGGCGGCCCCCGGAAATTCACCGCTGTGCAAATTATTAACGGGTGACCGGTGATCTTCGCTTCAACGGGCACCCACTTCCCATCTTGGAATTCGCTGTAACAAAAAGTTAGACCGGTTTCGGACACCATCAGCGCGAGCTCAAGGCCTAAGCTCTCACTCTGCTGCAGAAACAGGATTTTTCGATCAAAGTCCGTGTTTGCGAATTTGCGCTTGAAATATGATAAGGTGATGTCTGTCACTTCGTAGACAATTTCTTCATTTGTGGAGGCCTCGCCATTTTCATCCGCCCGCTTAGCGGGAGCTTGTTGGACATATGTCTTGAAAGGCTCGACGACAGTGGCCCGCGCCAGATGGCTTTTTCCACTGGAGTTCGCGCCTTGGAGTATAACTGCCTGAATACGATCCTTCCAGTTCCGGAGCTTATGGGAAAACCACGCGAGGATCAGGGCCTTAACATTACTGTCTTCGCCCTTAACGGTGGGGAAGAGCAGGCGATACTCGTCTAGGTTCCTTGGGAACCATGCGCTTAGTAGCTTGTGCTTCAAGATCCTTGCGCGGCCAACGTCTATCCCAAGTTGCCGCGCGATCTCCTCATCTGCCTCAGGCAGCAAGATGTTGTCGAAGATCAAGGCGATCTTGCCGTTATATATGATGCGCCAGCCATCCGGCGTCAAGGTCAGGCTTGCGTTCTCCAAATTCATGTCCGCGGCGAAGACTCCCTCCCCCACCGCAACAGCTGTGGCACTTTCAACCGATGCCTTCTCCTCACGAGTGTATGGACAGAGGTCACAACCATCCGGGCAGAATTTACTCAGATTCGATTCGCGGATGAACCTGAACCCGGGCGTGTAACCCTTCTTGAAAACGCGTTTTGCCACATCTCTTATTTCCTTTTCGGGGAGCGGCGGGTTGTTCTTTTTATTCCAATCGAGAAGAAGCTTTAGGGCTTCCTCGAAAGTGAGTCCAGCATCGCGATAAGTCCGGCTTAAGAAGAAGAGGGCCTCGTTGCGGCAACCCTGCTCCACGCCCTCCTTGATTTTTTGATAAACCGCGCATTTGACCCACCAAGGGCGACTTACATGCTTAACATTTGTCGGAGCCATTGTCTCAACATTCTCCACCGCGGCAAGCTCGCCCTTGCTAATCTCATCATCAATCTGTTTCAGTATTTTTTCTGGAATCATCACGGGTTGAATGTTGAAGAAATCCTCTACTGATTGTGGATAAAGCATCTTACTCCAGTTTCCTGTTTTACGATGAATGCCGAGCGGCAGGCGCACCAAGCTGCCATACGGGCTGTCGGGGGTTATCTCAACGGTCTTAGGGAAAATCTCCACCTCGCATGCCACGCCGGCCTTTTTCAAGAGTTGCTGCGCGAGCCATTTCAGATATTTCGCCGGCGTGGGCGTGAAGAATATCCACAGGTGGCGGCCCTTCCCGCCGCGCCCACCTGTATCCTCAAGCATTACAGAGTTTCGATAAGCATCCTTTGACAACAAGTAATCAAGCAACTTCTGCGACTCGGCAGGCCCGTCATCGCCGTCGAAGTCAAAACATATCCATTGTGACGATGATTCCTGCGAAGTTGCGTAAACACCGAGCGTTATTTCCCCGCGCAGGTGTCGCCGGATATGCCCGCGCGTCAGCTCCCCGCTAACACGCCTATACGTGCCGTCAGATTGCTGGATTGCATAAACATCAGTTCTGTTCACGAATAGTTCCCAAATTTTCTCCGCGATTTTTTCAAACATATCTGCCTCTGCACTCATCTTTTTTCGCCTCCGGTTGCCAACTCGGCGAGCAGAAAATCGAGTTCGAGCAAGACGCCGTTAGCTTCCTGTCTCAAGACAGGAACATCTTCCGGTGAAATCTTGTTAATGATTTGCAGGAGTGTATTAAATAGCCGGGCAAGCCTAGCGCGCTCCACCCGCAACTCCCTGATTACTTCGGCGAGTTGAGCCTGTGGCGTCGGGGGTGTGGTCACGATCCGGATGCTATCCTTTAGCAACGGCATTTTGGTGACACCTCCCGCCATAAATTGGAAACCATATCGAGGGCGCGGTCAAGTTGTTCCCGAAGCGCGTCAACCTGTTGTGTTAGCTCGCAAAGTAACTCTGACAGCTCGTTTAGTCGTCTTTGGATGTTTCTAACCTCTGAAGGAAATTTCAATGAACGTTCAAATATGTCCGGGTTGCTCTTCAAGTTGGGGTCACCTCCGCTGGCGGGGTGGCCTCCGGGGCCTTCTCTCCTCCTGCCCCCTTTCCTATCCTTTCTTGGGCCCAGTTTTGCAATATGCTAGCAACATAGCGGCTTCTCGGTATCAGTCCCCGCGACCTATCGATTAAATCGACAAGGCTCTCATCGAGGCTAACACAGATTTGCCGGACTTTTCTCGTCATTTCCGGCCTGAAGGGCGCCGGCGAGGTTTATTAATTTTAATGAGACAGTCTCATTTTGAAGGATCCTTCTTAAATACTTTTCTCAATTTTTGGTGGGTAAGCCTTAAATATTGATTAAGTCATTAAAGTTATTGAAGTTAATGAGGTGGAAGGATCCAAAAATTGAGGAATTAATCGTCACGATCTTGAGTATAAAAGGCTCGTTAAAAGGAGAAGACCTGCTATATGAGGTTCAAAGCCAATTGGGGCGGAGTGTTTCGCGAGCAACACTATACCGTTACCTCAGAGACTTAGAGGCGCGGGGAATAGTTGAGCGGGGGGCGGATGGCTGGCGGGTAAACCGGCGCGGGCTCTATCGGCAGAAGCGGATAAACGAATTGAACGAGTTTTTGGAGGGGGCTGCGCTTTTTGGTTGCGACTTTGCGGATGTGTATGTATCTCCGCGTGTTAGCTATTATGCGGCCACTAGGGTTTCTCAAGCTTCAATGGAAAAAGCGAGGGAACTTATCACAGAGTTTTACTTGATTGAGACCGTCGAATTCATTCGTTCACGAATGGCTGGAGGCGGGTTTCTTAAGCGTTTTGAGGAATTTCTCAGGAATGTTGGTTTGATTGTTTGGACGGGGTTTCGGCTGAGCGCGGAACCGGTTGGTGCCGCGAACCTCTGGGAGCTCATTATGCTGGTTAGGAAGGGCGAGCTAGGGGAAGACGCGTTAACGAGATACTGCTATTATGGGTTGAAGAAGCTGTTCATACGCGATGCGGAACTCCTTGCATTTCTCAAGATTTTACATGATGTCGGTTTCTTTGGCGCGCTCGTCATGACATTAGTCGGACAGGATAGGGAAACTCTGTCCCGCGTTAGACAAATCTTCTCTAGAATCCCGAACGATGATGAAACGAATGATTCAAAAAAGACTGAGGAAAATAAAAAAGAGAATAAGATTGACAAGGGCCTCTTTCAATCTCTATTTAAGTGGTTGATTGCGCGCGAGGCTGTGGTTATCATTCCTATTTCGCAAAAGTTCTACGCCTCTAAAATGGAGGCGGGCAAGGCCGTTGAATTTGAAGGGTGGCTCGCGGCTTTGAGGGATGGCCGGCTGGATCACCGCTTGTGGATTTTCACAAAAGGGAAGCAGTTGCTGGAAACTTTGATAGCGCGGTTGGAGCGGCTGGATCCTGAGGCGCTGGGGGCGCCCGTGGACTTTTTGGAGGAGCGGTATCCGGGAATCGGGGAGCTGCTTGACTATCAAATAGATATTGATGAGATTTGGTCTCTAAGGGACTTACTTGAATACTACCCGCGGGGCAGGGATATCGCCTTCTACCGGGAACTACTGGGAGAAATCGAGAGGCGGCTGGAGGCAAATCCAGAGCTCCGTAGAAAACTTGAATCACAAACTGCAGGGAATGTAGATTCCCCGCGCGATTTTTAGGGATCTTCCAAAAACCCCGCGAAAAACACACGCATATGGGGTAAAAAATAATTAATTTGCCGGGGCCGGGGGCCTACCCTCTTCGGTTCCACCGATTGGTTGCGGCGCGGTTGCGGCGGCCAGACCCGCCACCAAAACCAAGGCTATGACGAGCAGCTTTAGGAGGTTGCGAAGGGCTTCGTGGCCGAGAAGCAGAGTGGCCGCGAGGCCTAGTAAAAGGAGCAGGGCCAGCATGGACATCGCGCCTTTTGTCTTCGGGTCTCCGGGCATTCCATGCGTCACCCCTGAGCCATGATCTCCGTGATAGGCACCTTGAGCAACATCTCCAGCATCCGCTCGCTACAAATCGTGCTGTTTCCGCTGACGTCCAAGTGTTTGATGGTGCATTCGCCGGCGTCTCCGCCCTCCTCGAATGCAGAGAAGTATGGACATGACTTGCACTTGACCAAGTCGTAATCTATGATCTTGACGCGCTTTCGGCCATTGCCGTTTTCGGGCATCGCATGATTAACTTCGGCCACGGCTTCGGGTTGCGTTTGTGATTGCTGGGCCTCCTCGAGCAATCTTCTAGCCTCGCGCAACGCGTCAGCCTTCTTGCGCAAGTATTGTAATCGTGAACGTGAGAGGACGCTCCGCATCCTCATCTCCACCGGGATCGGCTGGGTCACGGGCCTCCAGCAATTCGGGCACACGATGACGGAATACTGTCCATCCACCGTGCAATACGTGGTCTCATAGTATTTGACCGTGAGATCCCATCCGCAATACCCGCAGACAAACCTCCTGACGCGCGTGGATTCCGGCAACTGGCCTAGCCTCATCGCGAGTTCAACATGAGGCTCGGGCGGCTCCGGAGGCCTAGCATTATGCGGCGGCGCATGTGATTGCTGAGATGAAGCAACATGAGGCTGAGGAAGCATTGGCGGCGGACCATGAGATTGCATCGGCGGCGGATTCATGATTGGTGGATGCCGCATTGGAATCGGGATCGCCGGCTGCCTCGGAATTGGTGTTGCATTGCGTATGAAGCGATACTCATCTTCGCCGCGCGGGCGTGGCCTATCACTTTTACGTGAGAGCAACCCGAAGCCAATAGCAACCATCGCCGTGAAGATCATCAACATCGCAAGTTGCTCGTATGTTATCTGATAGAAGCTCATCCCTCGCCACCACCTCCCCTGAAGATTCGGGGCGGCTTCGGCCTCCTCTCACCACTTCCTCCACCACCTTCTTCGGGCGGTGAAGGCGGAGGCCCGGGCGGCCCGGATATGATCTCCAAAGGCGCGCCCCAGAATGGAGAACGGTATTGGCTCGCTTCCGTCACCGTGTAACGCACCTGCGGCATCGTCACCGATCTAACGAGCGCCGCGGCAATCTCATGACTTCGGGGGCTCATGTTTAGCAGAAGTGGGAGTTGCTTTTCGAGAACCGTCAGCCATCTGATGAACGTGGCCGCGCGATGCCTCCGCTCCTCATCGTCGCTTCGCAAATCGTCTATCACTTTTTCCTGTGATTCTTCAGTTAATTCGAGTTGGCCGGTCTCCGGGTTGATCCGCGCATACTCCGTGTATATGCGGTAGAAATCGTCTATTATGAATGCCCATCCCCAGCCCATGCGCATTACGCCCGCGATCGGGATAGCTGTCCGGACATCGGCCTCATGCTTGAACAAGTATGTGAAGATGTTTTTGAATTCGCGGGAGGGCGAAATCCTGTCACTCATTTTTCTCGCCTCCCTCAATCCTTTCGAGGAGCTCGCTATACTTGCCGCGGAGCCGCCCGTATGCTAGCGAGACCCATAGCGCGCCACCACCCAATATCGCGACAACCGCGAAATACGTAACTGCCAAGAAGTTGAAGCGCCCCGCCAAGTCATCATAGTCTTTGACGAGAGCTTGATAATCTTCGTAGAGACTGTTGAACTGCGCCGCGCATTGATTATAGTGGGCCGTCATGTTTAGGAGCGCGGCGTGCTTCTCGCTTAACTTCGCAGTCAGCTCATGGTAAGTTTGGTTGCAAACGTTGAGGAGGAGCGTGCAATTTCCGCGTAGATTCTCAAACTTCTGTTGCAACGTGTTGTAGGCCCTGATATAACTGTCGAGTATGTTTCGAATGGCTTGATACTGCTCGTTTAGGTCTTGAAGTGTTGCGTTGGCTTCGGCTAGCTTGTCGCGGAGCGCGTCGCGCTCCTGCCGCAACTTCTCAAACAGCATGGTGGATGTGTTGAGCTGATCCTTCAGCTTCGCGTTCTCCTGTCTTAGGGCCTGTATCTCCGCCGCGTATGGCACCACCATTTCATACCTCAAATCGCTTGGAAGCGTGATCACGCCGCCGCCAACGGAGCCGAAGTGAACCACGTATAGCGCGTAGAGGTCTAAGGTGCTCGGGTAGATTTTGGCGCGATTCGTCAGCTTCGGCCACATTACCTCCCATGACCCATCACCCGTGAGCTTTTGCTTCGCGTGGCCGAGGCCTAGGGCATGTAATAATTCGTGGAGGATCATGTTGTGGGTGATGTTTTCTCCACCGCCTCCCAGCCTGCATACGATGGCCACCTCAATCGGTTTGCCTGAGAAATATGTGACGCCTGCAAAGCTTGGATCCGCCGCAATCATGTCCACGATCTTAAACGTTATGTCCGCGTCACTTGGACTCGAGGCATTTATCAAATGGATTAACGCTAGCTCCCGATACTCCGGGTGATCATCAATGAAACGCAGAATGGATCCGCGAAGGTCATGCAATGCCTCATGAAGCGCCGCCATTATTTTGTTTGCCCACTCGCATGGGAAGGGTTGATCCACTTGCTCGTTTTGAAAAGTTTGCGGATAAACATAGATGCGGATGGGATAGTTTCTAGGCGGCGTGCCCGAGAACACTTCTATGGCGGGCTCCTGCTCCTCAGCAAATACTTTGATGGGAATGACAGTTAGCAAAATCGCGAGTAACAGAAAAATGGGGAGGGGCCGGGCCTTCATGGCTCTCAACCCCGCCCGATGAATATGAATGCGTCGTATGGGTAGCGGATCAGGATGTTGGTGCCCGCGAGAATGTAGTAGTTGCTGCCATACGGCTTGTAGCCCCCTGAGAATTGTGGAGTCTCTGGCCCTCCACCTCCACCACTGCTCGAGCTTTTGGTTGATCCGCCGGCTGGGCTGACAACCGTCACGGTCACGGTCTTGGTTATGGTTCCGGCGGGAACCGTGATGGTCTGTGTCACGGTCATGGTTTGCGTGACGCCGACGCCCACCTCGCCGCTAGTCATTACTTCCGCGATTG
>Ga0078972_1016910_pt1 | contig 10637 bp, 7 predicted proteins | sample YelNatPaOPGAMG01_FD_67568 | JGI IMG/M metagenome (GOLD analysis project Ga0078972, IMG submission 67568) | Hot spring thermophilic microbial communities from Obsidian Pool, Yellowstone National Park, USA - OP-RAMG-01 (SPADES assembly) (version 2) | ecosystem: Environmental > Aquatic > Thermal...
CACCCGCATGCAGGAAGAGCTGCAGTGGCAGATCGAGGGGCACGAAGACATCGGTGCGCAGCTCGACGCCGCGCTGGCGCGTATCGACGCGGCGATTTTGACTTCGCACACTCTGAGCGATCTGTTGCGCGCGGTGCTCGCGGCGCTGGAAAACGTCGAGGGCGTGGTGGCGGGTACTCTGGGCCGGCCCGACGCCGATGGCATGCTGCAGTTCGAGCAGGCGTTTGGCGCGCGGTTCAAATCGTTGTATCTGGATCGCATCGGCTCGCCCGGCGTCGCCCCGGTGATGGTGCGCGGCGACACGGTGCAAGGGCTGGGTGCGTCCGGGCGGGCGTGGCGCAGCCGCACGGTGCAGTACACCGCGTCGTACAGCACCGACGCGGCGATCTTGCCGTGGCGCGAACTGGCGCAGGAGATCGGCATTCGCAGCGCGGTGTCGATTCCTATCCTCGACGCGAGCGGCCAGCCGATTTTGCTCATGGATCTGTTCAGCGGCTATCCCGGTTTTTTCACCAACTCGGCGCGCAAGGTGTTCATCGAACATCTGCAAAAAGTGCTCGGGCTGGCGTTCGGCCGCTACGGCAGCGCGCTGTCGGACGTCGTGCCCTACGCGCGACGGCAGGTGTATGTCGAACTGCTCGACCACGGCGGGCTGCAGATGCTCTACCAGCCGGTGGTCTGCCTGCACAGCGGCAAGGCGGTGAAATTCGAGGCGCTGGCACGGCTGCGCCGACGCGACGGCACCGGGGTGATTTCGCCGGCGGAATTTTTGCCCACCTTCGGCGCGCAGGAAATGTTGCGCCTGTTCAGCCTGGGGCTGGAACAGGCGATGCAGGCGCGGCAGCGCTGGGCGGGGCAGGGGGTGGATGTGGACGTGTCGGTCAACCTGCCGCCGATGGCGCTGAGCGACGTGCGATACGTCGAACAGGTCGAGCGCGTGCTGCAGCGCCATGCCTTCGAGCCGCGCCGCCTCACCCTCGAATTGCTCGAAACCGGTGATCTGGACGTGTCCGAGCGGCGCGACATGCTGCTGGCGCGGCTGCGCGCCACCGGCGTGCGCCTGGCCGAGGACGATCTCGGCTCCGGCTACAGCTCGCTGCTGCGGCTGGACAATTTCGCTTTCGACGAAGTGAAAATCGACCAGGGGCTGCTCGGCGGCGTCGGCAAGGCGCCGCACCGCGCGCTGGATTTCATCCATCATCTGACCCGGCTGGCGCACGACCTGGGCAGCGAGGTCGTGGTCGAAGGGCTGGAATCGCCCGGTCTGCTCGAAGCCGCGGTGATTCTGCAGGCCGATGCCGGCCAGGGCTACGGCATTGCCCGGCCGATGCACGCGGCCGAGGTGGCGGCGTGGGTGCGCGGCTTTCGCCTGGACATCGACCGCGACCACCCGCGTACCGCCTTGGGCGTGTACGCCGCGCATTTGCTGTGGGAAAACCGGCTGGACACCATGACGTCTTGGCCGGACGCGCTGCCGCTGGCGACGCGGGCAACCAGCGCGCTGCACCACTACATCCAGATCCAGGGGCTGGAAGGCAGTGCGCTGCATCAAACCTATCTGCGGCTGATCGGCGCGCTGCAGGCCGGGGCCGACAGCGCGGAGTTCCGCAGTGCGCAGGCCGATATGCGGCGGCAGCTGGACCAGTTGGTGCAGGCCGAGCTTGGCCTGCGCACTGGATAGGGCGCGCCGCGGGCAGCAAGGATTTTTGCCAAAAAAGTCACGTTTGCCCTAAAGTTCGGATCATGCGTGCCGTTGATTGCGGCAACGACAGATCGTCCGCAGACGGTTCCGTGGGTTTGCTGCCCATACGCCGCCGGCCGACGGCCTTGCATGTTCGACGATGAGTGCCGCCATGAATCCGATTCAACAAGCCGCCCTGTCCAGTGCGACGGCAACGAGCAGCGGAGCCGCTGCCGCCCTGCGCCGCACCCCGCCTGCAGCCACCGCCGCTGCAGCAGCCACCGGCGGCGCGGCGGGAGCAGCAGGGGCGGCAGCCGAGCAGGTGTCGATTTCTGCCGCCGGGCAGATGCTCGCCGCCGGCGCGCAAAATGCCCCGTCGGCGGCTGGCGAGGCACGCATTGCCGCGTTGCAGGCCGCCATCCAGTCGGGTCGTTATGCGGTCGATCCGCAGCGCATCGCCCGCGGGCTGTTGCAGGACAGCCAGTCGCTGCTGGCGGCGTCGCGGCCAGCGGCAAAAACCGGCAGCGCACGTTAAAAACCGCCGATGTCCACGCCATTGTCCGTCTTGCTCGACGCGCAACTGCACAAACTGCAGGCGCTGGACCGTCTGCTCGCCACCGAGCACGATTGCCTGCTGCACGCCGCAGCCGAGAGGCTCGATGCGCTGGCGGCGGAAAAAACCGCGCTGTTCGCCGAGCTCGATGCCATCGAACGGCAGCGCCAGGCCGCGTTTGCGCAGGACGCGCTGGCGGCGCAGGCGCCGTTGTGGCCGCAGGTGCGGCAACTGGCGCGGCAGGTGGCCACGGCCAACCAGCGCAACGGCGCCATGATTCAGGCGCTGCTGCGCCATGTCGAAGGCGGTTTGCACATCCTGCGCGGCACGTCCGAGGCGGACACACTGTACGGCGCGCAAGGGCAGCGCACCGCTGCCGCACCTCGGCGGCTGGTCCGCGCTTAAGCGCCGGCACTTTCAGCCAGTTGCGCCGGCCAGACACGACTTGGGCATGCTGATCCTGACCCGCCGTCCTGGTGAAGTCATCCGCATCGGCGACGCCATTCGCGTGGTCGTGCTGCAGTCGGCCCCGGGCAAGGTGCGGCTGGGCATCGAGGGCCCGGCGGAGCTGCGCATTCTGCGCGAGGAGCTGTACGTGCAAATCCGTCAGGACAATCAATCCGCGGTCGCGCCGCAACAGCTGTCCCTGGCGCAGTGGATTCCTGGTTCCAGTGAGGACGGCGCGCCGTGAACCGCGATTTGCTCTCTCCCACGGCACAGGCCGCGGCCGGCAGCGCGACGCTGTGGCCGACGCGGTTTGGCGCGCTGCCGCTGGAGGCGCATCAGATCTGGCAGGCCGCGGCGCCGTTGCCGGGGTTCGAGACCCTGCAGCGTTTCGCACTGATCGGCGTGCGCACCGAGCGGCCGTTCGTCTGGCTGCAGTCGCTCGACGACGCGCAAATCAGCTTTTTGCTCGTCGGCGCGGCGCATTTCGGCCTGGACTACCCGCAACTGCCGGCGCCGGTCGTGCCGCTGGTCATGGTGTTGCTGCCGCAACGGCCGGGAGAAGACCTGCGCGCACACCGCCAGGCCCCCTTGCTGTTCGACGTGCAACGCGGAGAGTTTGCGCAGCACATCGTCGAGGCAGACGGTGTGCGCGGCAGCGGGGTGTTCACACCGCAACCCGAGATGGCGGAACTGGCGGCGCTGGCGCCGCGGCTGCTGCAGCTCGAACCGGCTCAGGGCGAACCGCCCGTGGAAGCGGGCGCCTGAACGGCCGCGGCGCGGGCAGGCCGTCGGCCGTCAGCGCCGGGCTTCGCGCAGCAGTTCGCGGTCGCGGCGCTGCACGTAACTCTGCAGCCGCTGCTCGAATCCCGGAGCCATGTTGAGAAACTGGATGCCCACCTGCCGCATCGGCTGGCGCGCGCGGGTGTCGCGCAGCGTGCCGACGTAGCGCACTTCGGCTTCGACCGCCAGTTCGATGTCTTCGAGGCTGAAGCGCACCAGCGGCACGTACTCGCCGCTGGTCAGCGCATAATCCAGCGCCGCGGGCACCAGCAGGCGCATGCCGTTGACGCTGATGTCGTGGCATTGGCCGTACAGCGGCTTGGCGCCACGGCGTTGCAGTTCGACCGTGCCGATGTCCCCCGGCGCGACGGTGACCCGGAAAAAATTTCGCCGCTGCAGGTAGTAGAACTGCTCGGGGTAGGCGATGCGCAGTGCGCCGTAGCCCTCGAAATCGATGCGTTCGAGCAGTCTGGACTGAAAGCCGACGAACACGCCTTCGTAACGGCCGATGCTGAAAAACGGCGCGCCGTGGGCCAGCCGCAGATTGCCCGCTGCCGGGACGAGCTCGTCGATGATCAGCCAGTGCTTGGCGCGGTTGGCGGCGAGCAGCGCCGAAGTGAATTCCTCGGCGCGGTCGTGCGGCAGCACGGCCAGCGGCTCGTGGCGCTCGATGAGCTTGTGTAGCACGTGGTCGGCTTGCTGCTCGGAGTTGACCTGGTACTCCTCGCGGAAGAGTTTGGCGCTGACGTCTTTCATGGTGCAGCGTCACAGACCGATTTGTTCCACCCAGGCCAGCGCGGCCAGGTGGATGGAGCTCACCCGCCAGCCGGGAATGCCCAGCGTGGAGGACAGAAAATCGAGGTTGTCGAAGTCCCGCTGTTCGACGGCGCGCGCCAGTTGCAGGTAGCTGCCGAACAGGCCGCGGTCTTCGAGCAGCGCCAGGACCACGGGCTCGGGCAGGGTGATCTCGCGGATCGCCTGTGCCATCGGCACGCCGAGCATGGCGTCGAGCAGCGAAAAAATGCCGACGATGAAGGCGTTGTCGGCGTCTTCGGCCGACAGTGTGTCCCTGGCCAGCAGCTCCATCATGCGACCGCGGGTGATGGCGGTGCGCGCGATCGCCGGCGACGAAGCGCTGCCGGGCACAGTGGCCAGCAGCAGCGCCAGCCAGCGGAACAGTTTTTTGTAGCCCAGAATCGCCGCGGCATGGCGGAACGAGGTGACTTCGGACATCAGTCCGAAGCCCGACGAGTTGATGTAACGCAGCAGCTTGAACGACAGCGCCGGGTCGCGCTTGAGCACCAGCTCGATCTCGTCGAGCTCGGCCTGGCGCATGACCAGATTCATCAGTTGCAGCACGTTGACATACGCCGGGTTGACGACCTTGGCGCTGACCGTCTGCGGACGGGCGAAGTAATAGCCCTGGAAAGCGTGAAAACCGGCGTCGAAATAGGTTTTGAACTGCTCGGGGGTTTCGACCTTTTCCGCCACCAGTTTGAGGTTGCGGTGGGCTTCGGCCTTGCGCTGCAGCGCCACGGCGACGTTGGACGAAATCGCCTGCACGTCGGTTTTGATGTAGCTCAGGTAGGGCAGCCAGGCGGCGTAGATCGACGCTGCGGCAAACGGCCCCGAGGCCAGGGCGAAGCCGCGCTCGCGCAGCGGTTTGAGCCACGCGGCGACTTCGGCGATGCGCGCGGCGTCGTCGCCGTAGATGCGCGGCACTTCGAGCACGATGCGCTCGGGGAACACGATGTCCAGGTGCTCGGCCTGCAGGTCGTCGATGACGCAGTTGATGAAGGCAAGTTTTTCACCGAACAGGTTTTCCGAGCCGATGTTCGACAGCGCGTTGAACAGCAGCACGCTGTCGGACTGCGCGCTGTGCTGCGCCGGCGCGTGCTCGGCGGTGGCGGTTTCCCGCGCGAACAGCTCATAGCCGATGATTTGCTGCTTGCGGTCGACGATGGGCTGGCGCGCGATGTGCACCCGCGCGCCGTCGGCTACGGCGTGGCTGCCGGCGGCGGAGACGGTGGGATCAGAAAGAGTCATGGATACGACGAAAACACCGGGAATGTGGCTGCGATGCTATCAGCCGGCGCACAGCGGCGTGGCAAGCGGCGCGGCGCACATCCTCCGTCAGCGCAGCCAGGCGCGCAACCACGTGTCCAGATGGTCTTCGAGCATCCAGTCGGCCAGCACTTTGGCGCGCAGCGCATCGCCCTGCGCGCGCAGCGCCGCGCGGTCGGCGGTGAGCTCGCGCAGCGCGCGCAGCCAGTCGCGGTAGCGGTTGGCCACGCGGGTGACGGGAAAATCTCCCTGGTACGGTGTGATGTCGGTGCACAGCACCGGGTAACCCAGCACGCCGTATTCGAGCAGGCGCAAATGGCTCTTGGCCTCGTTGAAGGCGTTGAATTCCAGCGGCGCTACGGCCAGGTCGAGGTCGAGGCTGGCGAGTTTGGCCGGGTATTGATCCAGCGGCACCCCGGGGTGGAATTCCTTGACCAGTGGTTTGAGCGGTTCGGGGCACAGGCCGAAAAACACCCAGTCGAATTCGGTGGCGGTGTCGCGCACCACGTCGATGATGAGGTCGAGGTCGCCGGTGTGGCCGACACCTCCGGCCCAGCCCACGCGCGGCTTGACGCGCTCGGCGCGCGCCGGTTTGAGCTGCCCCCAGCGCGCGGCTTCGAGGTAATTGGGCTGCACCACGACCTCGTCGGTGAAATGGGCATACGCCTGCGCCAACGGCTCGGTGGCCACGACCAGACGGTGGCACAGCCCGGCGGCTTTGCGAAAGCGCTTGGCGATGTCTTTGTGGATGCTGGCTTTGTGCACGCTCTTGACCGGCAGGTTGGTGATGAGGTCGTCGATCTCGAACACGCGAAACGCCCGGCTGTATTTGGCGTGGCGCTCCAGCGCCTCGATTTGCGGCCATTCCATCTGCCGCTGCACCACCAGGGTGTCGGGGTCGATGCGCTGCATTTCCGCCGGGTCGAACAGCCGCATGGTCTCCCAGCCCTGTGTGCGCCCGGCGCGGTTGAGGGCGCGCAGCGGAGCGATGATGCGGTATTCGCCGCAGCCCTCGCGGTCGGCGGGATGGACCAGCACGCGAGGCTGTGGCCGCCACTGCGGCGCCCAGCTGACGCAGGGCTGGTCATCGAGCAGAAAGTCGGTGCTCACCAGACTCAGATGGCGGTTGTACGCCGGGTCATACGCCAGTTGCGGCAGCCATTTGGCGTACATCGCGTCCTTTTCCGCGGCAAAGCGCTGGAGCTTGGCGGCGTCAGGCTGGGTTTCGGTGCCCGATTTCTGGCTGGCCGACCCTTCGTGCATGAGCAGCGCAAACGGGGTGAACACGATGCGGTAGCCAGCCTCGCGCACTTTCAGGCACAGGTCGATGTCGTTGTACGACACTTTGAACGCAGTTTCGTCGAGCCCGCCGACCTGTTCGAACACGCTTTTGCGGATCAGCAGGCAGGCGCCAGTGACCGCAGACAGGTCTTGCGCCAGCTGCGCGCGGCCAAAGTAGCCGCGGTCTTCCGGCGGGCGGCCGATGAACGGATGCTCGGCGGGGCCGCGCAGTCCGAGGATGACCCCGGCGTGCTGGATTTTGCCGTCGGGGTAGAGCAGCTTGGCGCCGACGACGCCCACGTCCGGACGCAGTGCATGGCCCATCATGTCGTCGAGCCAGTCGTCGTGCAGCGCGGCGGTGTCGTTGTTCAGCAGCAGCAGGTAGTCGCCCCGCGCGGCGCGTGCCGCGGCGTTGTTCATCGCGGAAAAGTTGAACGGCCCCGGCTGGCGCAGCACGCGCAGCCGGCCGCCGAGCTGGGCTTCGTTGCTTTCGATCGCCGCAAGGTAGTTGCGCGCTTGCGTCGTCTGGCTGTCGTTGTCGATCAGCAGGATTTCATACGCCGGGTAGCGGGTTTTCTCGATCAGCGATTCGATGCAGCGCTGCAGCAGCGGCAACTGGTCGCGCGTGGGGATGAGGATGGACACCAGCGGCTTGGCGTCCGGCAGCGGCCAGCGCACGCGGAACGACGGCGGGAACGGCCCGGGCTGCACCTGCGCGGCCACGCCCAGACGGGAGAAATGCCGCTGCAGCGCGTCCTGTCCGGCCTGCAGGATCTCCGGCACCGGCTTTTGTGTGTGCCCCGAGCCGACCAGGCGGTGATACAGCACTTCGGGGACGTGGCCGATGGCCGCCTCGCCCGCGCCGCTGCGCTGCAGGTGTTCCCAGGCGCGCAGCAGCAGGTCGTAGTCTTCGGCGCCTTCGGCCTGCGGGTCGAAACCGCCGAGTGCAGCGAACAGCTCGCGGCGCATGAGCAGCAGCCCGCCGACATACGGCAGGCTGCGCAGATAGTCGAGGTTGAAGTCGGGCTTGCAGTGCGGGTTGGTGTGCTGGCCGTCGGCGGTGAGCTGGTCTTCGTCGGTGTAGACGATCTGCCACTGCGGATGCGCATGCAACGCGTGGGCGACGCGGAACAGGGCATCGGGCGCAAGCTGATCACCGGCGTCGATCAGCCCGACCCAGTCGGCGCCGCTGCCCAGCAGCGCGGCATTGGCCCGTCCGATCAGGTCGTCACCACCTGCAGCCAGATGGTACGGAGTGCACCCGAGCCATTGCGCCTGCAGGCTTTGTGCCGTCGGCACGGCGCTGAGGTGCGTGTGCTCGCAAACCCCCAGCGCGAATGTCGGCAGCGCATCGCCCGTCGCGCGCCACTGCGACAAGGTTTGTTCGGCCCAGTCGCGTTCGCCGGGCAGCCAGCGCACTTCGGGCAGCCAGGGCAAAGCCGGCCGGGGCGGCGCGGCCAGCAACGTGCCTGCGGTGTCGCGGATTTCCAGTCCGGCACGCTCGGCGCTGAGGGTGAAGGCGCGCTCGACGGCGTGCGCCAGCGTGCCATCGGTCTGCCCGGCCTCGTCGTCGAAGTCGGTCGCAGTGAGGTTCAGCGCCAGCAGCGGGTCCAGCGCCTGCGGCCGGCACCAGAACATCGACCCGGCGAAGTAGCCGTGCCGCGTCAGATCGACAGCGATGCCTAGGCGCTGCGCCAGCTGGCTCAGCCGGGGGACGTTGGCGTCGCCCAGCAGGCCGAGCCAGAAACCGCGCGGGCCGACCAGACCCAGGCGCGGCTGCTGCGCAAACGCCGCCACGGTCGCCTGCGCGCTGCTGGCGAGCTCGGCCAGCAGCTCGCGCCGCCAGCGGTCACCGTCGCGGTGCTGCAAAAAGGGGATGTGGATTTGCGTGACTTCGCGCAGATGTGGCGATTTTTTGCCGTGGACGAACAGCAGCTGGGTGTATTGCCGCGCGCGCGCCAGGCGCAGCAGCGCCAGCCGCGGGGCGATGTCGCGCCCGCGGTTGGGGTGAAGCAAAACCACTGCGCCGGGGACGTCGCGCACGATGTCTGCAGCCACGGCGTCGCGTCCGGCAGCGAGCGAGACGTAGACATCCAGCGGCGCGGGCAGTTGCCGCAGCCAGGCGGCGAACTCCGGCCATAATTCCGGGTAGAACAGGTGCAGCAGCACGGCCGTCCCGGTGCCTTGCGGCGCACCGGCGTAAAGGATTCGTGGTTGCACGTCGTCCGCCGCAACGGATGCTGTGTGCTCTGTGGTTTTGCCGGCCTGCGGCAGCTGCGGGCGGGCGCGGTAGAACACCTGCAGGCTGATGAGTTGCTGGTAGTCGTCGGCGCTGAGGTTTTTCACCACCAGGCGGTCGGTTTCCAGATTGGCCGGAAATGCCGCCGGCCGCGGCGCGTGCAGAAAGCGGCTGTCTGGCCCGTACGACACCGCCTCGACCACGTAGCCGGTCTGTTCGAGCAGGCGCTGGCCTTCGTCACGGGTGAAAAAGCGCAAATGGGTGATGTCCAGAATGCCCGAGGGTTCGTAGCTCCAGCGGCCTTGCGCCAGTTCGTTGAGCAACCAGAGATTGCGCGCATTGGGCAGGCTGACCAGCACCTGCGCGTCGGCAGTCAGCCATTGGCGCAGCCTGTCCAAGGTGCGCCACGGGTTGGGGGTGTGTTCGAGGACGTCGGCGAGCACCAGAGTGTCGATACTGCCGGGCTGCAGGCCGTGCTCGGCCAAATCGACGTCCTGCACCAGACCGGTGATGACGTGGTGGTAATGCGCCTGTGCCAGCGCGGCCATGTGCGCGTTGCCCTCGATGCCCCAGAGTTCTACCGCGGGGAAGCGCTGCTTGAGCCCGGCACCCATTGCCCCCGCTGCGCAGCCGACATCGAGCACACGCCGTGGCGGGTGTCGCAGCAGCGTGAGCAGGTCAGTGCGCGGGTTGTGGTGGTAGGCGCCGAGTTCTGCCGGTTCGGTCGAGTCGAGAGTTTCCCAGAGATGCTGCCGGGCCGCGGGCATGGTGTCAGATGTATTGGAACAGGCTCAACCCCTGCACCTGCGTGAACGCCTTTTCCGCTGCCTGCAGCGCGGTCAGGCTTTGCTGGTACTGGGTGATGACCTGAGGGTAATTGATATTGGTGAGCTGGGCCTGCTGCGTTTGCAGTTGCAGCGTCAAGCTGGCATTTTGCGCCTGTACCGCCTGCACCTGCTGCAGCCGGCTGCCGATGGCGGCCTGGGTGGACAGCAGGGTGGTCTGGCTCTGGTCCAGGCTGGCCAGGGCGTTGCTGATGGTTTGCGCCCGCAGCGCGTTGGCTCCGGGCGCCTGCGCCGTGGCGGCGAAAGCCTGGGCGAGTTGCTGGAAAGTCTGGAACAGGCTTTGCGGCGCCGCCGCGGCGACGGTGAAGCGGTCACCTGCTGCCGGGGTGCCGACGATCGGGACGGTGATCGCCGGGTTGCCTCCCGCAGGCAGGGCGATGCTCATCCCGGCGGTGAAGCTGCCGCTGCCGACCACCGCGCCGGACGCGAACACGCCGCCGCTGCCGCTGGTGACGGTGTACGTCATGCCGCTGCCGCTGCCGCTGAAACTGATCTGGTATTGCGTGCCGTCGACCTGCAGGATCTGCTGCGCCTGCGCCATGGCGTTGACCGTGCCAGGCCCGGCGGTGGCGTTGCCGGTGTTGCCACTGCCGGCGGTGACGCTGAAGGTGCCGTTGCCCGCGCGGCTGTTCATGAAAATGGCGTTGCCGGGGTCGCCGATGGCGGTGTTCAGGCTGGGGCCGAGGGCGAGCTGGTTTTGCCCGCCGTCACCGGCGTAGCTGACGCTGCCGTCGGCGTGCAGGGTGA
>Ga0078972_1016912_pt1 | contig 10635 bp, 16 predicted proteins | sample YelNatPaOPGAMG01_FD_67568 | JGI IMG/M metagenome (GOLD analysis project Ga0078972, IMG submission 67568) | Hot spring thermophilic microbial communities from Obsidian Pool, Yellowstone National Park, USA - OP-RAMG-01 (SPADES assembly) (version 2) | ecosystem: Environmental > Aquatic > Thermal...
ATCCCACCAATTGCTGCCTGAAGAAGTATTATCCATAATATCATCTCCTCAGGAAGCATTAAGATGGCTGATTGACGACATCTACAGGCAATCTTAAGAACGATGCTGTATTTATATCATAGTTGAATCCCGTTGCAATTGACAATGATGACATTTGTACTGTTGCCGGAGTCTTGACTGCAAGTATCAAACGATCTGCCGGTGCCAATGGAAATCGCTGTGGAAATGTCCTCATTGTTCTTGAGTCCCACTGATCAGTCAAGTTAAGTGGAGCAATTGAACCATCTATAATCGTATATGACACTGATTTTGTTGTACCACTTTGTACGTAAAGTCTCCATGTTCCTAAAAGCAATCTATACCATACTCCAATAGAATCATTTGCCGCAGATCCTGCAATTGCAGGAAATGTTATTGTATTATTACTTATACTTGTGGGAGTTACAGGTGGCAAAGTATTATTAGTTACATCATAAGCAACTGCAGTGATTGAAAACAAAGAATTGCCATTTGAATCGGTAGGAACTGCTATCGGAGAAGTAGTGGTAACTGTAAATGATGATGTTGGAGTAGCAACGGTAAATGCTTGATAAGCGGTTATCGCTAACAAGTAAGGAAAGTTATCTAATATCGAATACATTTGAGACAACGGCGCTGTAAATGTTGCCACAGGAGACATCAAATTAGCTATATTTGTTTGAAACACAAAATCCGATTTATCTAAAAATTTCATTTTATCATCCTCCTTTTTGCGTGAATCACGGTGTGATTCAGTTTCGCAAGTTTTTGTGATTCACTGTGAATCAGTTTCAAAAGATCTATTTCGAAACTGAACTCCACCGGAGTTCACGAAATACTTCGAACCTGAACTCCACAGGAGTTCACGAAGACACAATTAAGCCGTTGCATCCACCTGAGTTAATGATTTGATGTATACCTGCGATGGTACAACTGTCCAGTCAAGAGTGAAAGCCGATGGAACCTTAATCAAAAGAGAAAGAATTGTATTTTGTACAAACGATTTATCTGTATACAACGGCATCTGTACGAATTGTAAGTAAACCGAACTTGACTGTTGTGCAAGGCTATGATTAAAATAAAACGCATATGAAATTGAAGAAGATAACGAAGTAGGAAGTTGATCGGTAGGCCTCTGATAAGAAAGGATCAACTCTGCATTAACAGGTACCTGTGTCCCTGAAGAGTTAACTAAGTATGCAAGAAGTAGAGGATGCCTTGGAATATACCAACCTGCTTGAAATGGAACTTGCCATGAAAGTATCGGAGTAAACACACCTGCCGGAACGGATGTAGCCGAATAAATCACAGATGCTGAATTATAACTAAGATCTATTGTTTGCTGTGCCATTATTTTTCACCTCACTTATTAAGATATGAACTGTTCAACGATAACGTTGAACCCTTCAACGATCAAGCCTACGCCTATTCTTGATATATACCTGTTATTCATAAATGCCATAACAAGCCAACCGAGGACAAGCCATACAATTCCATCTACCCATGCATTAGACAGAAAAGAGACTTTTTGTAAGTATTTGTTTGAAAACTTTGCAATGAAGAAACCTACAAAAACAAAGAGTGCATCAATGAAACCATCTTTCACATTTGAACCTAACAATTGTTTTGAACTCATTTTTTAAAGCCTCCTTTTTCGTGATCCCACAGGGATCTGTTTCGAAAGTTTTTTGTGATTCACTGTGTGAATCAGTTTCAAAAGTTTTTCGTGATATCCTGTAGACATCAGTATCGAAAGTTTTTGTGATTCACTGTGTGAATCAGTTTCAAAAGATCTATTTCGAAACTGAACTCCACAGGAGTTCACGAAATACTTCGAAACTGAACTCCACCGGAGTTCACGAAGTTATTTTGTTACACTTGTAGATTGAGATGAATGTTTAAATATACCTAGTTGATTGAATACTGAAACAATAAGATTGATAACTGTTTGAATGATACTTTCGTAGCCTGTAAGATCGATTCCGAAGTCATCTTTCATTCCTTGCAAAACCGCTTTTATCACTACATCTCTTTTTTGATCACCTGTTGCTGATTTGTCTGATTCTGCTGCAATAACTGCCGCCTGTACGTAATTCACAAAAACACTCCAGTGTGTAACAAGTTTTAGAAAATCTCCAAACGACTTGAAGATATCCATTATGGCACCTCCTTTTTTTCGTGATCCCCTGTGGGGATCAGTTTCGAAAGTTTTCGTGATGTCTTGTAGACATCAGTATCGAAAGATATTTTCAAATACTTTGAAACTAAAGTCCACAAGACTTTACAAAGTACAAAAATATACTAAATTTTTGTATACTATATTATACCACACTTTTCTTAATTTAGTTCTTCCTTACCTTCAATCATCGTGCCATCGTATGCATTATATATAACATAATAATAAAGTGGTAAAGATAAAAGAATGTCTTTATCAATCTGAATATTCTCTGATGTCCTTAAAACATCATTAAGTTCTGTCAATCTAAAGACTACTACATATTTTGATTGCTTTATAATTGAAAGATCCAAGTCCACAATCTGTTGAGTGATCATTATCAAATGAATATTTTTCTTTCTTCCTCCTCGCACAATTCTTTCAAGAAACAACGAATGACTACGTTTCCCATATATCATATGTGCCTCATCAATTGTTATAACACATGGCACCCCTCTTTCATACACAGTACTTGAAAATCTATCCATAAAATCGTTAACTTCTTTGTCAGTCATCATCGTAAAAACAAGTCTAATCCTTTTTTCATCAAGTATGCGTTCAATGTTAGCATATCTATAATTCGAATAATCAAGATCTATCGAAACATCATACAGTCCATTAAAATCATTTGCATTATCCGTTATCATATAAACAGGTATATCTTTTCGTATTCCATCGATAACACGTGCTGCAAAGACACTTTTACCTGTGCCTGTTTTTCCAAAGATTGTTATATTCACACGTTCACCTCCAAAAAGAAGCCGGTATCATAAGATACCGTGCTTATTTATTATCTTCAAAAATAATGCATAATAATTTTTTACCATTTATTATTTGAGTTTCTATGGCTTCGATCTTAAAATTTTTCTTTGAAAGTTTCTCAGAGTATTTAAAGATCTTTTGCCACTCTTGCTTTGTATGACATATCTTTTCATTCATTCTTTTTATCTATGGATTGACTTTCCAATTTTAATTTTTCAATTGCTTCTAATATCTTATCTACTTTTTCATTGATATTTGATACTTGCTCGTGAATATCATCAATTTCACGCGCAAACTCTTTAAATCCTGCCTTAATCTTCTCAATCTCTTCCGGCCCCGGAATTAAACCTTTCGGTAGCATTCCCATGATATCATCTCCTTTTTTTGCGAGGGCCACTGTGTGGCCCTGTTTCGCAAGTTTTTATTTTGAGACTGAACTCCACTGGAGTTCACAAAATCAGTTTCAAAATTTTAGTTATATAACTTTGAACCTGATTCCGTGTTTGTAGGAGAATTTAAGTTAACTCCTAACAAACTATCACTGCTTAACTGATCAATAGGGTTCATATTTTGATAGTTCGGAAGATTCACATCCTTAATAACTCTTTCCGGATGTTCATTTTCAGGCTGTGGTGGTATATTCACCTGTTGATTTTGTTGGACAGACTGCTGATTAAGAACTTGCATCGGTATAGATTCATGTACTTCTACTGCTTTTACTTTCTTCGGTTTCATGAAGAATAGCAAAGCCAAAAGTCCAACCACTACAATGATCACCTTTACCCATGGAGATAATGGCTTAAGGACTCCCACTACACTTTCAAGATCGTCAAATCCCAAAATCGAAAAGATTAACCCGGCCCAAAAGCCATAGTTTTCGATAAACTCCATTTTTTCATCATCATCTATATCTTTAAACTTTCCTGCAATTGATGATGCAATGTGCCTGCCAATGTCTTGCGAATTTAAAGTAAAACCTTGTTTAGAACTCTTTGGAGTCTCTTCCTCTGTTCCTACTGTTTCTTCCGTTGATTCATGTTCTTCATCATCAAAAAAATCTGATAATGCCATATACTCACCTCGCTTTCTAAAAATCATTTATTGAGATTCGATAAAATTAACTTTTCCCAATCAGTCATTTGTTTAGGCTGCTGAACTTGCTGTGCTTGTTGTGCTTGTTGTGCTTCTCTTGCATGCTGAATATCCAATTCTTGATTGCGTTTTTGAATTGTTCTGGCCTGAGATATATTCCGAAAAAGATACAAAGATGCTAATCCTGCACCTGCAATAACAAGCAAAAACCACCACTGTTTATATACTGGCTTCTGTTCTGTTTTCACTTCTACTTTTGTTATACGTCTTTTCTTCGTTTCTTTGGGAGTAGATTTGTTTATATCCTTTGCTATATCTGTAGATCCATTTTTTACTTCTTTAGACTCTTGTACTTCTTTAACTTCTTGCTTAGTCTCTTCTTTTACTTCTTTTGTTTCTTTTTTCGTCCGAGGAGGATCACCAACTCCAAGTTTTTTCCTTATACGTGATGCATATGCACGAATCGTTTGATAATTATAGTCATATTCTTTTTCAAGCCGTGCATAATCATCTTTTGTTAAATTGTGGTCAGACCTTGATTTTATAATCTCTTCTAATTCTTTATATATTTGATTTTTTCGTTCTTTCTTTTCAATGTCTCTTATCTGTTCTTTCTTCACCTCCTCTTTTATTTCTTTCGTTTCTTCATTCTTTACCTCCTCTTTTTTCGTTTCTTCTACCACTTCCTTTTCTTCTACAGGATGCTGCTCAGTGCTGCTTGTAGTTGTGCTTGTGTTTTGGCCTGATTCTCTTGTGTCTTCCATTTTTTCACCTCCCATATAATAAGTATAATTCCAATTAAAATCCATAACGGCCACGCATTTATAATGAAATACCATATATCATATAATATCTTAACTATCCATCCGAAAATGTTATAGAAAGTTTGTCCTACTGAAGAGACAGGCTTGCTAATATTATTTGTAAGCCATTGATCTGCGTTTTGACCTGAATTATCAACGGTTTGCCTTAAGTTAGCAAAGAAATTAACCATTGTGTTTGGTATGTTAGCAATGGCATTAGTAATTTGATCATACCAGGGCACAACTTGTAAGAAAAGAATGTTAAACATATTCGAATCATAATTAGTAATACCAGTAAGAATAGATGTAAGATAAACAAGTCCTGGCAATGATAATCTTTGTCCTGCTAAAGATCCATCAAGGACTATGCTTTCACTTGCATTAAGTCCGTAAAAGGTTGCTGAAACTATTAAATTATAGAAATTCGAAACTGTCCCGGGTGCTGAAATTGTTTCTGCTGGTAATTGATCTACATATGAAAATTGATACATCCATCCATATGTACTTCCACTTATATTTATTGCTGATGTATTTGTGATCTTTCCGATAGTAGGAATTTGTAATTCAAACATGTAATTTGTGCCCTTATTCAATGAAAGAATATTTTCACCTTCATTAGAACTCACTTGATTGTATATATTTATGTCTAACTGACTAACAGGTGAATATCCCATATAATCATCTCCTATTTTGTGATCCACTTTTGTGGATCAGTATCAAAATTATTCTTTCGAAACTGATAGACACAGTGGATCAAGAAAATATATGAAGTTCACGAATTACTTCATTATAAAAAATATTTGGAGGCATGCTTCCTACGTATTTTTTTCCATTGATAAAGAAAGTAGGAACCGCATCGATCTCAGGCCGATTAAAATCACGTAGATTGATATTCGTAACGTTAAACTTGCCCGGCAAAGCAAAGGATGTCTTATCAATCAAACTAATCATATGCCCGCAATGTGGACAAAATGGAGTGTAATATAATTCGATCGTTATCGTATTACCATCTATTATACTTTCATGATTTGCTAAATACTCACAAAAGTTATTTAATGGTTCGTCCTCTAATGGTTTTATAGGATCTAATGCATATTCAAGATCTTTAACAAATACATCACTTTCAAATCCATCAATAACTCCTTTCCATGTAATTGTAGTTTCGCCATTACTCAGACTAAGTGTCTTATCATTAGTATGTGTATCAATTAACACATATTTAAAGCCTCTCAAAAGATTCTCTAACTTTTCGAACGGATAATCTGTACTCTTCCTTATAATAGGGATCATCTTTACACCTCATTTCGTAATTTTTGTGATTCACTGTGTGAATCAGTTTCAAAAGTTTTCGTGATGTCTTGTAGACATCAGTATCGAAAGTTTTTGTGATTCACTGTGTGAATCAGTTTCAAAAGATCTATTTCGAAACTGAACTCCACAGGAGTTCACGAAATACTTCGAAACTGAACTCCACCGGAATTCACGAAGTACAAACATATTATATCACATTTTCTAAATATCATACCTATTCAAAAAACTTAAATCTGATATCAAAAGTCTGATATCATCAATTATTACTGTTAATTTCTTAATTATATCATCATCAATTAAACATGATCTTTTCAACTCCTCGATCGTGTTTATCAATTGATCTAACTTCTCAATTGTAGTGTTTGATGTCATTTTCTCTCACTCACTTTCTAAGATCTCAAGTAATCCTTCCTCATCTAATTGTATACCAAACACACTTGAAACTTCCCTAGCAAGATCGTCAAGGGTACGTCCTTTCTTCCGTAATAAATATGTAGGAATTGTGTGATAAGGATAGTCTTTTTTGATGTTAGTACTTACTCCTCCTGCTTTCACAATCCATCGTTTTATGTCTTTTACATGCAAAATGTCCTCTTCGGTTTGTTTTTCATAATTCATATACTGATCTGTCATATCAAAAGCCTTTACTTTTCCATCATACTGCACAGATCCTTTTTCGTATTTATGAGTTATTACTTTCACCACCATCCTGGTAGAATATTTTTCGCTTGACTTGTTAAGCATCCCTGAAAAGGTAGGCCATTGTGTTTGTACAAAAACATCACCTTCTTTCTTCAAATATTTTTTGTTTGTAGATCCTTCGATTGATACTTTTACTGCACTCTTTGATATTCCCTTTATTTTATTTTCCTCTTTGTTTTCCTTTTCATCTAAAAATTTGTAGTCCTTAAGTCCACGAATTAAAAATCTTCCTTCTTTTTCAATCTTTAATTTGCCTAACTCATTATCATCTAAGTATGCTTTCATATTTTCATAACCTTGATCATTAACAAAAAGCGAATCTGTATCACAGTAATAAACATTATCAAGTCCTGCTTGCTTCATGTAAGTCCACAACTGCATCCTTGCATAAGCAGTTATATGTACACCAATGCCCGGGACTGCGTAATTCGCAGGATCATGGAGAAGCGAAGACTTATAAATATCACCATATATATTAAAATACATCTCACGATTGATATCATGATTATTAAGTTCAACCTCATGAATGATATTTTTCGAAAGTTTATTTTCGTAATCAGTCCTATGCTCAACAAACTTTGTTTCTCTTGATCGTTGTGCAAATTTTCCATATAATCCATTTAAAAACAATTTTGTCATTGTCTTTAACACATCGTTCTTTTCCTTTTTTGCTTGAACCTTCAACGAATAGAAAAAATTAACATACTCATTAAATATCTTTGCACCATCGTAAACCAACAAAACATCACATGTTTGTATGATATTATCACTTAGTGCTTGTGATATTTCAGGAGTAGATATCCATGATTCAAAGAAACCTACCGGAAAAATCAATTTTGCTTTGTCCCTATATGGTATATAACGTGAGTTTTCATCAACATTAACAAAGAAGTGTCCTATTAACAATTTTCCTTGACTAATAAGATCACGTATAGTATCAAGTGATACATTTGCATATTTTGATATGTATTTTACAGGATAAGCAAAATTTTGCATAACATACGGATACATACTATTCACATCCAAGTCTTTTAACACATATTCACCTTGTCTAAACATTTCATTTCGACCGCCGTAATAAGCCATATACTCATACTTTGTTTCCGAGCCCGAATTATGAAGAATCTTTGTATCCATAAATCTATGTCGAAAAGCATTCATGGCTTGATTTGAAACAGAGACTCCAAGCCGTCCTAAGTCTTGCTCTTTGACAAATTTAAAAAACTCCCTCATTGCATACTCAAGTATTTCGACATCACGTCTATTGTAAATGTGACCTGATTCTGATTCGTAATTGTTAAACGTTGTTTCTAACTTTTCAAGTTTGAAAGCCTTTCCGATCTCTTTGAGAGATGCGTTATAAATCGACATTGAATCACGTATTTTTATCTTACACTTATTCTGATCTTCAAGATCAACAAAAAATGGCTTTTCAAATGAAAAAAATGGCTTAGATGAATTCACTGTATATTCAAGTTGTCTCAAATACTTCAATCCGTTTGAAACAATCATATCATAAGCAACATTGTGAGCATAGAGATATACCGTTTTACGCTTTTCAACAAAGCGTGCCACATCCCTCCAAAATCTAAAAACATCAACATCACTTTTTATATCATAATGCCTAAATTCTTTATATTGATAGTTATAATTAGAGTCATAATCTACATACATCGCACCTATTAACTTTAATTCATGCGGTGTTTCATACCCAGAAAGTATCCGTTCATTTGTTTTAATTTCCTGTGCAAACATCTCAACAATTTCCTCATCTGTAAAGATCTTCACATCCGATTCCGTGTCAAAGTATATAACCGACTCAGGTGTATTTGTTACATCATTTCGCTTAATAAAATAGTTATTTCTTCCCATATTTTCCATATTTCCACCTCATGGCTAACTCGTATGCGTTTTGATCAGGTACAGTCATTTCAGTAATTCTTAATGTACAAATATCATCTGAATTCAGTGTACAATCTGAATCACTCAATCCAGTGTTATCCTGCTGACATTTTGTACTGTCAAATATGATATTAAGTGCCGAATCATACAAATCAAACAAAAAGGATGAAACAGGAAAACTTAAGTCATATGTTTTAACCGTGATATAATCCATATCACCATACTTATTCAAATATTCAAATTTAAAGTGATAACCCGGCTTGTTTTCTATAAAATGCTCAATTGAAATCGGAAAAGAAACATCTGATTTATTCGCAATATAAGACAAAAAAGAAAGTATGATATCATCAAGCGAACTATAATCAAGACTCTTTTCACATTCGCTTAGTTTCTTTTTAGGTTTTTCGATCTGTTCGGATGGGATCTCTTTTTGTCTTAATTCCTCGATATGCTTTTCAACACTTGTCAAAGACTCTTTTGCATGTCTTCGCGCAAACTCTGTCGAATATCCTGCTTCACGAAGTCTTTTGTAGTTTTCTCTTGATATTCTGTTTATATCTGTTTTTTTCTTTTTACTTACTTCTACTTTCTTCTTTTTACTTACTTCAATCTTTGCATTTTTCTTTATATACTTTTTAACCGTTTCTAATGATGCTTTTGCATGATTTCTTGCAAAATCCCTTGAATATCCCGCATCACGAAGTCTTTTGTAGTTTTCCCTTGATAGTTTATTTTTTACCAATCGGTCAATTTCTTTGCTAAATTTGAGTTTGTTTGCTTCTTGTGAGGAATATCCTGCATTTCGAAGTTTCTTATAATTTTTTGATGCAAGTTTTAAATCTGAATTTTTCATAATAGCCTCCATTTCGTGAATGCCGGTGGCATTCAGTTTCGAAATTAAGCTTTAGATTTCAAGTACTCCTTCAAAGACAAAGAGGGATCCGGAGATCCCTCAACCGATTTATTTAAAAAGGTATATCTTCAGTATCAAAGGAAGACAGATCTCCTTTTGTTAGTTCAACTACTCTAAAGAGATGTGCCTCTTTTCCTTTAAATTTTCCCTGCTTAATCTCACTTGTGCCTTGATACTCGATATAATATGCTTTACTTATCTCAATCCTTGACTTCAAATATCCATACTGTGAAAGATAAAACGATTCTTTTGTCTCAAGATCCTTAACGATCCATACAGGGGACAAAAACCTTTCTGTCTCTTCGCCTGCAATGTATAGAATCCTTTGTTCGCCTTCCTTAAACTTAAGAAAGTTCGTTCCAGCTTCCTCTGATGCTCTCTTCTTGAGATTTGATAAAATTTCTTCTTTTGTCATTTTACTCTCCTCCTTATTTTGTGATGCACTTTGTGCATCAGTTTCAAAATTTTGAGTTTTTTGTGATGCACTGTGTTTTTGTGATTCACTGTGTGAGTCAGTTTCAAAATTATTTTGAGACTGAACTCCACCGGAGTTCACAAAATTACTCGTTTGTTCCCTCTTTACTTCTTTCATTTTCTTCCTCCTTTGAAAAAAAACTTCTCAATTTTAAAAAGATCATATACTCAAGTTTTAACTGCTTATCATCCGATTCCTTAATCAAATCCTTATACATATCGTTATCAACTTCAAAATATAACTTATCTGTTAAATATTTTAATTCCTCAAACTCATAATCATTACCTATTGACTCTAAGATCTTTTTTAAAATTCCTGCCCGATTTATCTTTGTCATCTTTTTCTGAAAGTGCTCGTATTTTATAAACTCCTTATATACATCTCCAGTAACAGGCACATTAACCCACATCTTGTTCACCTCCTTTTTCCTTTTCTAAAACCT
>Ga0078972_1016914_pt1 | contig 10633 bp, 10 predicted proteins | sample YelNatPaOPGAMG01_FD_67568 | JGI IMG/M metagenome (GOLD analysis project Ga0078972, IMG submission 67568) | Hot spring thermophilic microbial communities from Obsidian Pool, Yellowstone National Park, USA - OP-RAMG-01 (SPADES assembly) (version 2) | ecosystem: Environmental > Aquatic > Thermal...
CAACCTCCTCAGCGACCGTGTAGATGATTTCAGGCGAGTAGAGCATGCCTGTTTTAGCCGCGTCGACACCGATGTCCTCGACGACAGCTTCGATCTGAGCCTTTACGATTTCGGGGCTTACCTCCTGAATCCCCTTTACGCCTAGGGTGTTTTGAGCCGTGATGGCGGTGATCGCTGCCGTGCCGTAGACTCCGAGGGAAGCGAAGGTTTTAAGGTCCGCTTGAACCCCGGCACCTCCGCCTGAATCGGAACCCGCGATGGTAAGCGCTTTCGACACCTTCAACTTCTCCACCCTTACCTTTTAAGACGTGAAAACGCGTAGTTAATTAAAGCGGAGGTGAGGAAGGAGGGGAGGCTGGAGCCCGCCCAGGGATAAAACCTCGCCAAAGCGAAGTAGAAAGCCACGCCGATGAGCCATGACGTGAGGGCTCTTGGGTTTAACGCTTCAGCTTTAGAGTAGAACTCTTCAATTCGATACCTCCGCTTCCTCACGATGAAGAACTCTGAAAACAATGTGCCCAATAAAGGCACGAAGAGGGCCCCGATCATTAGCAGAAAATATTCATACTGGGTTAAGGGCATTGACACCGCTAAGGCGACGCTAACCCCGGCGACGAGTAAGATGAACCTTCTCTGCTTTACCCTTGGGAAAAGGTTTTGCAGGGAGATGGCTGAGGAGTATATGTCGGCGAAGGCGTTATCGGTTTCATCCACTAAGATGAGCAACAGGGCCAGCGCTCCGAGGAAGAGAATCGATATTGAGGATACGATGTCCGTGATCCCGGTGAAGGCGACGATGGCTGCTCCGAGAAAGTAAAACCAGGTGTTGGCGATCGTGTAGCCTACAACGGTTCCCGTGAAGCCCTCCTTATCACTTCTAGCGAACCTGTTGTAATCGGAGATTAAAGGCCACCATGAAATGGGCATCGCGATCACTAAATCGAGGGCATAAGGCAGAGGCATACCCCCAGTCCCCGGTTTAAAGAAGGCCGTTAAGGCTCCAGGTTTAGAAAGCACCTGTACGGTGATCCATATGGTTGAGCCGTAAACAAGCCATATGGCCGCCTTCTCCAGCCATTGACGGACCACCGCCACCGGACCCCCTAACGCTAAGAGGCTGCAGAACACGGCGAAGACGATGATCCACACAGGCTTCGTACATGGTCCCAGTAAGCTTCCAGATATGGAGGCCGCCGCTTCGCTCATGATGATGAGCTCGAAAGTTGTCCATCCGATTAGCTGGATCACGTTGAGGCAGGTGGGAAGGTACGAACCCCTGGCTCCTAAAATGGGCCTTAGGCTGACCATCGTTGGCACACCGTACCTTGAACCTACCACTCCAGCTGACGCCAATAACACGCTTCCAACGATCGAGCCGACCGTTGAGACGGCCAGCACCTCCATCATGCCTAAACTAGGGTATAGCAGGGATCCCGCGAGAAATACGAGAAGTCCAACTCCTAGACTCGACCATAATGCGAAGTAATCTATAAACCTTAAACCCTTCGCATTTACGGGAACAGGGTCAACTCCCCACTCGGGGGGAAGACGGATCTTCAACATCGTCGACACCTCTCCTCCCCTTTCAAATGGTTCATCTCGATGACGTTGTCCATCGATTCAGCCAACTTCATCATTAAGGCCCTCTCCCTTGACGAAACACCTGATCCTTTGTCATCGTTAAGGCTATTACCATAATACCCGGTTAAAACGCATGTCTTAGCCCTTGACAAAGCTGAAAGCAACTTCTCCAAACTGCCCCTGTGCAAATAGATGCTCACATCGTTTACGAATAGAATTTCCTTCGAATCCTTGAGCAACTCGCTGAAAACTTTCTCTATAGCGCGCGCGTTTTCCTCCGCCAACCTAATCACTTCCTCTCCGCTCTTTCCTTCAAGCCTCGGCGCCCTCAACTTTAAAGGCCTTAAAACCTTAACCGACGAGTCGATTTTAACGTAATCCGCTAAGGGTGCCCCCACCACCTTTCCCGGGGAAACTTCAATATTTGGGGATAGGTCTATCACCGCGATCTTCTCCGAGTAGCCTAGGTTAACGGCTTCTTCAATCAACTCAGCCATCAATCTAGTCTTCCCACTTCCCACCTCACCCATGATCAAACTTCTCTTACCTAGGAGAGGAGGAAACCTATGTGAAAAGTGGCCAACCTCACCTAACATGGCCTTCACCAACCTCAAGACTCAGCCTATCCGTCAAACCCGCTTTTTCCAAGATTAGAAGCGCCACATACCCCATCACGCTTCCAGCCACGGAGCTGATGGCCCAACCGAACCACAGCGTTAAAAGCGAGGGCCACCACCCGAGTCTTTCAACCAACGCTAGAAGCGGCTCCCAACCTATCATGGGGGCGACTAATAGAAGCGAAAGGGTTGCTCCAATCATCACCGTTCCCACAGGTTCAAGCAACGCCGCTGAGAACCGTAAAGACCTTCTCCTCAACCGTCTAGTAACCTTGTAGGCGAAGCCCACAATTAAAGCCCCTGGAACACCTCCTGGAAAAGCGAACACGGTGCCTACACCCAGCAAATTCCTTATAACGCCTACGAAAACGGCTACTAAAGCCCCCCACCAAGGCCCAATTAATACACCTGCTAAAGCGTTGATGAAATGTTGACCGGGAAAGGCCTTGGTTCCGAGAAAGATGAAGTGGAAGAACGGCGCGATCACAACCCCGAGAGCGGTGAAACAGCTGGCCAACACCAGCTTTAACGTTACCGTTTTAACCTTCATTTTAAACGCTTCCAAGCCATTCGTTTAAGCCCGGAGAAAACGGTGGCATGCCTACAAGGATACTCGTATCCTTGAAAAACAGAAGGTGTTAAAGCTTGAACTTCGAGCTTTCCTAGCTCCAAGGTTTCCATAGGCTTACACCCTTTCCCTACGCCGGCATTACCCGGATCAGGTTCAAGGGGTCGACGGCGGATCCACCGTCCTCTCAGCCAGGTTCCCCCAGCTCCCCCAGGACACCTGAAAGCGGGAATCAGGTAATATTTTAACCTTTCGAAAAAGGTCAAACGTTGATCCATTAGTTATTTGAAGAAAAAAGATTAATATAATCCCAGAGGGTTCAACGCACATATCCCGGGCATTCTTATAATCATTGGAACCAATTTCCCCTCGATCCCCATGTCAAGGGTTATGGTTTCCAGAGGAACAGATCCTTATCGGAAAGCTCAAAGCGAGGATTATCTTCGTAAATCTAGTCGCTGTTTGCGCCATTGGGACGTAGTACTTAGACAAGAACACTTCTACTGTACGACATGCCATTTTAGCGGCAGTCTGGATTGAGTGTAGTAGGCTATATCAAGGTTGAGATTATGGAGGGTTTAACAAGCGGACTTCAATGATTTCCAACCAGGCTTTAAAGCCTTTAACCCGTTTGAAACTGGCTGAGGAAACTGAGCTGATCGTAACCAGAATAGGGATGACGTTCTAGAGAGAAAACGCATAGTTTTACTCCGTTCGGGTTTATGGTAAATTAGCCACTGGGTAAATGGAAAGAAAGAAAAGCGAATAGCTTTACGAAAATTTAACTTCACTCTTTTTCTTAATGCAAATATGTAGTTTTCATAGTTTTCATTAATTCTCTGGCAAAGTTCCTAGCGTTTTCAATATCTAATTCATCAGGCTTCCCTTTATTTACTCCACCTATCAGCCTCAAGAGGCCGAAAGTAACCCAACCTAAACAATTGAATTCGCCTATAACTTTAAATCCTTTCTTGATCAACTCTCCCCGCAATTTTTTATGGAATTTTCTACCATTTAAACTACCGCTTGTAGAAAAAATAAAAGCGTTTTTTCCATCAACAAATTTTAAGTTTTTAACGAATTTAAATAAGAGTTTAGAGTGTTTAAACATGTAAATACCAGATCCAAAACCGATTAAATCATACTTTAAAATATCTTCCGCTTTAGCATTTTCTATTCCCACTAAATCAGCGTCTAAAACTTCAGCTATCGCTTTCGCGATCTTCTCTGTATTTTTATGATGCGTAGATGAATAATATCCTCATTTTCTCCTCATTTTTCACCGCGATTTTTTGCGCGTTCATTAAACCTTTCCCTCCTAATTATCTTTGCGAAACTCGTAAATTAAAATAGATCATTTCCGATATAATTTTACATTCCATTTATGAAGTTAAAAATTTAGCGAATTAGCGTATTTAGCATTAGATGGATTCATGGAGATCTTTAGTTGACTATAATGAGGGGTTTGCGCCCAAATTGTGCGGAGCCTAGGGTTTTCTACGCTTATAGATGGCTCAACAACCGTTTAGGGTTGAGGAAAACGCCGTTCTCCACGTGAATGATCTTCGCGTTTCAGAACGTGAGCCCGCCTTGGGGAAGATGCATCTTCTAGGGGTTCTGAGGTTCGATTCGCATTAAAGTACTTAGTTTTTCATCTTGAAAACCAATCGGGTTGATTCTAGGTTCCGATAGGGATTAGGGGGAAAGGGTCTGAATTTGAGAGTAAGCTTTACGTCCGGTTTCCTTCAGAGCAGCGATCCCTGAGAGTTTTCCTCCCGGAGATGGGAAGGGTATTGAGAGTTTTACACGCTTCATCCAAAACATAGAAAACTTTCAAGAGGCGGGAATATCCGCGGGGACATCGATGACAGGCCCGAGGAGCATGTCACGAGAGAGGGCACGTAGATTCGAATGTTCTAAGACGTAGACTCTATGGGAGACAGTTAAAAGCATACGCGGTTCTGAGATTCACGGAGAAGATTAAGCGGGGAATTCTGGGATAGCGTAGCTAAAGGGGAGGCAATGTTTCAGATGAGATTACTAACTTAAGCATCGATTCTCTATGAATTCCATATAAATCAAAGCCCTTATAGTTGACAGCTCTTTTCGGATTTTCTAAAACCTTTTATGGAATAGTTGGCTTCATTCCTCGTTCCTTTGGAAGGCGGCTGCTCAATACATGAGGTTTTTTCTGGCTTAGCCGAGTCGGTGGCCGGGGCTAAATTTATGCGCCCTAGGTCAACGGATGCTATGTGAAAACGTTATAAATGTGCTGGTGAAAGGTAACGTGGGATGTTAGGGGATGAAAGGATATGGTGATGGTTTGAACATGCCCGGCCATGTTCCATGCAACTTTTCGAGGGGAAGCGGCTCTTTAAGGCCTGGGACGAAGTCTAATCCAAGCATAGGAGGCTTCACGTTGAGAAGCGACGACTTTGAGAATAACGGTAGGATTCCGCCTAGATTCACGTGCGATGGTGAGGATGTTTCCCCTCACTTGGCTTGGTCCAATCCGCCCGCTGGGGTGAGAAGCTACGCGTTAAGCGTCGTCGACCCGGACGCCCCTGGTGGAACCTTCATCCACTGGTTGGTCTACGACATTCCAGGCCACTGCTTGGAAATCGGGAGGGGAAGTCTGCCGGCGGGTGCGAAAGAGGTGGAAAACGACTTCGGTAGGAGACGCTACGGGGGTCCATGTCCTCCCTTCGGAACCCATAGGTACATATTCACGCTTCACGCTTTAAGCGTTGAACGGTTGGAGGGGGTTACAAGGAGGAATTTCTTCCAGAAGGTGGAGGAGAAGACTATCGCCAAGGCCACTTTAACGGGCCTATACTCCAGGCGGTAGCATTCCAAGTGGGGACCTTCAACTCTGACCTTGAAAACATCTTTTCGTAAGGCGTCGACTTTGATGGTTAGGTATCTGACCCATCAAACCTTAGCCAACTTTCTCAGAAGGTCTAGAAAGCGGCCGAAGAAGCCTCCGCTGAGGAACTGTATCGCGGTTCCTAAAATGGACATGGTGACGTAAACCTCGAGGGGAACTCCTAGTGTTAGGGCGACGACGCCCCCGATGAGGCCGTAGAAAAGCGTATGCGCTGCTGAGTCCACGGCGAATCGTTTAAGGCTTTTACCCTGCTTTAACGTTTCTAGGAGGCTCAAAGCTTCTCAACCCCTGGATAAGCTGAGGAGAACTCTATAAAAGGCGTTATTCAAGAAGTCGATCTAACGGGCTCCGATATAATAGCGACTTCTCGCAGTTATCCAAGGCGTGTCTCCCATTCGCGGGCGTTGAACGCCCCCGAGGGGTTTATCGTGTAGTTTGATAAAGCTTTAAAAAGTTTGTGAAGGTCTTCTCTGCTACTTGGCGGGTTTCAACGCCCTTTAGCTTGGAAACCTCTGTGAGGGTTATGAGGACGTCTTTGGGCTCTGAGGCTTTCAACCCGTATTTTACAGGGGCGTCTGTTTCGATCAACAGGTTCTCCAAGGAGGCTTCTAGGATGGCTGTCCTATGATCCTTGCTGTACGCTAAGGCGGGTGTGGCTGACACGTAATAGCCTTCGTCAATTATCCGTTTAAGAAGCTCAATTGAACCGGTGTACCAGTGGAATACCGCTTTCTTCACCCCTACGCTGACGGCGAGGTCAAAGCATTCTTCCCACGCTCCTCTTCCATGAATGGTGATGGGTTTATCGAATTCCTTGGCCATTTGAAGGGTTTCTTCGAAGGCGAATCGCTGTAATCTCTTCCCGCTTGGATTCTTCTTCACCTCCTTGAGCCAGTAATCTAACCCCACTTCACCCACTCCCGCGGCCTTTTCAACGTGCTTCCGCATATAGGCGAGTGTGGATTCAACGTCTTCCTCGATGATTCCCCAGGGATGTAACCCTAGGCATGGATAGAGCTTCAAGGCTGGGATACATCGTTGTTCAGCTATCCGCATCGTCGCCATGTTGGATTGAAGATCCACGCCCATGGAGGCGATGGCGCATACCCCAGCCTCAGCAGCCCTTTGAATAGCCTCCTCTAAATCATCTAAGTCCGCTAGGTGCGCGTGAGCGTCAGCGACCTTAAACATTCCTCAGTCACTCCGCTTTTTTCAAGCATAGGTCCCCGGCTTTAAAAGCTTAGGTGAAGCTTTACTCTCACACATCGCCTTAAAGCGGTTAACAACATTGCCGCCGCGCTTCCAGCCGCTTTGTTAAGGAATGACTTCTGCCATGAAGGTTTTGGAGAAGTTTCCACACGTGTTCGTGGATCTCATCCCTGATCTTTCTCAAATAATCTAGAGAGTAGAGGGATTTCAGCTCCTCAGCGGATTCAGCCCCCACGCTCCATTCTTCAACCTTGTCATGGAACTCCTGGGGGATCCTGCTTTTACATTTGAAGGCCACGATTCTGTCGGCTTCCCGCAGCATGGTTGGAGTAAGCTTTTTGGGTTTAAGGCCTGCGGCGTTAACCCCTATCTCCTTAAGGATTAGTAAGACGTTTTCATCCACGTGATCGGCGGGCTCCAGGCCTGCGCTGAAGGCCCCGCCTCCGGCGACACTGTTGAAAATGGCCTCCGCGATCTGGCTTCTCCTCGCATTGTTCACGCAGACGAAGAGAACCTTAACCAACCCCTCCATCTCCCAGGGATTGCCTCAATATACCCTGTTGAACCTTTTATTTAGATAAATGTTAAGAGCATGTAAACGTTTCTCAAATTGGTTAAAGGGCCTAAAACGGTGTGGTAGGCTTGTAAGTTAAGATATCATGGAGTTAAAGGGTGAGGAGGCGACCGCTCAAGGTGGAATTTTGAGGTTGGAGAACAGTTGACTCATCGCCTGGCTTATCGCGGTTGGGTATATTCCCAGCAGGACGGTGATGAACGCCAGGGTGAGGATGGGGGCCAGCATCAACGTTGGGGCCTCTGAGCCCTCGATTCTTAACCCTGGCTTCAGCTCTCCGAAGAAGATTCTCCGGAAGGCCCATAACCCGTAGCCGGCCGTGACGATGGAAGATATCACCGCTAGTGAGGTGAGCCAAACCCGGGTCATGTCGGGGGTGAGTATCGACGTTAACGCCGTTTTCATGGAGCCGGCGAACATGAAGATTTCCCCCCAGAATCCCAGCAGGGGCGGTACGCCGGCTAAGCTGAGGAATGCGATGAGGGTGGCCGTGGCTGTGTAGGGCATTTTCCCCGCTAATCCTCCGAGGTCGTCGATGAGCCGGGTGTGGAAGCTGTGCATGAAGACCCCGGAGACCATGAAGAGAACCGCTTTGGCTAATCCATGGCTCAGGTAAAGCAAGCCGGCGCCGGTTAACCCTAGGGTGGACGCGGACGCCGCTCCTAGCAGGAGGTATCCCATCTGGCTGATGCTTGAAAACGCCAGTAAACGCTTCAGGTCCTTCTGGGCTAGGGCGTTGAGTCCCCCGTAGAACATGGTGGTGACGGCTAACCCTAACAGCACGGTTGTGAAGCGTGAGTCATCCATTACGGTGGGGAAGGCGGTGTACATGATTCGGATGGCCGCGTATCCGCCGATCCCGATCATGGCGGGTGAGAGTAGGGCGCTGATGGGTGTTGGGGCTTCGGCGTGGGCGTCGGGAAGCCAGTTGTGAAGGGGGAATATGGCCATCTTTACCAGTAATCCGAGGAGGATGAGGGATACGATGAGGGTGATGAAGCTTGGTGGACTCGCCTTCAAGCGCTCGGCGACTTGGAAGATTTCGAAGGTTCCTGAAGCGTATTTGGTGAGCAGCACGCCCGCCAGGAGGGAGAGGGCTCCAGCTTCGGTGTACATGAAGTATTTGAAGGCGATGGCCTCCTTTCTCCCAGTTCCCCAGACCGCGATTAAAGCCCATGAGGGGATGAGCATCAACTCGAAGAAGAGGAAGAAGGCTACGAGGTTGGTGGAGACCACTGTTCCAACCATGCCAACCGCATACAGAAGGTATAACGCATAGTATGAATTCAAGTTTTCAGAGTCTTCCATGTAGTTGATGGAGTATAAGGCTATGAGGGCGGAGAGCAGGGATATGAGGAAGGCGATGGGGGAGCTGAACCCATCCGCCAGCAAGGTGAACCGGTCTAGGAGGGGGGTCCATGGATAGACGGCGGTTAAGCCTTCGCCGAGGAGGCCTAGATAGACGCCGATGGAAACGTAACCATATATGATGGTGGGGTACATCATGGCCGCGAACACAATCCAACCCGTTCTATGCTTTAGATCCCGGCCTAGCCAGAGGGCTATAGGGGACATGGCGGATGGTACGATTAGGCTTTGCAGAATTAACCCCCAATTATCCATCATACAGCCTCTAACCTCCTAACGCCAACCTGATCAGCATCAACATCATTAAGATGAAACCCAAGGTCATGCCCACCACGTTTAAGTTGAGGATTCCAGTATGGGTTCTCCTAAACCATCCCACCAGCTTCTGCGTATAGCCGGATAGGAAGGAGTTCACACCATCAATGGCCTTGGACTCCACTCCTCTAAACAACCATCCAGCGGACGCGATGAAGGGCTCAAGCAGAACCCTATAATAGAAGCGGTTGATGTACCATCGGTTGAATAGAAAGGCCCTTAAAGAGGCCAATACTGGCTTTCCAACCAATAGTTGATCCGCCGTCGGCCTACGCTTCACGTATAGAAGGTACGCCGGCGCCGCTCCGGCTATGAGCATGGCGACGGAAACCCCTGTAACGATCCACGCCGCCAACGAGTCATGGGCGGTGTGGGGTTCACCGTGGCCCAATAACTCGCCGAGGAACTGGGCGAAAACGGTTTTCAACCAATCCCTGATCATGAACCCTGTTACGCCGAACAGCACGGTGCCCGCGGTTAGGGCCAAGTATGGGATCTTCATGGCTGGGGAGGGGTCGTGGATGGGGGCACCTTCCTCCTTCAAAGCTTTTAACCGTGGGGTTTCAGGTCCATGGAAGGCCAAGCCAATCATCCTCACGCTGTAGAAGGCGGTTACAGCCACCGTAAGACAGGCCAATATGAACATCCAGAGCTGCCCAGAGGTTAAAGCCGCTTCTAAGATGAGGTCCTTGCTCCAGAACCCGCTGAACAGGAGGGGGACACCCATCAAGGAGAAGGCTGTTAAAACCGTGCACCAGAATGTGATGGGCATGTAGCGTTTAAGTCCCCCCATATGGTATAGGAATCGGGAATGGCTGGCGTGAATCACGGCTCCGGCTGTTAGGAAGAGGGCTGCCTTAAACATGGCGTGGCTCATCAGGTGGAAGACCCCTCCCGTGTAGCCTAGGAGGAATTCAGCGGTGGATCCGGCTACGCCGAGGGCAAGCATCATATAACCCAGCTGGCTTACCGTGGAGTAGGCTAAAACCTTCTTGATCTCAGTGGAAGCCATGGCCTGGGTTCCCGAAACGAACGCGGTGACCACCCCTATCCAAGCCACGGCGTAGAAGAAGGTGATCAACTGGTTAGTGGATCCTGCGGTCCAAGCCGCTGTGTACAGCATGGGGAACAACCTTCCCACTAGGTATACGCCCGCCTTCACCATTGTGGCGGCGTGGATTAAGGCGCTGACAGTGGTTGGACCCGCCATGGCGTCGGGCAGCCACTCCATTAAGGGGAGTTGTGCCGATTTCCCTATGGGTCCGCCGAGCATCAAGATCGCGGCGGGGGCCAGCAACCATAGGGGTACCTTAAGGATAGCCCCTCCCTGAAGCTCCGTGAAGCTTAAGGTGCCCGCGTATGCGAGTAGGATGAATATGCCGAGGAGCATTCCCACATCGCCAATCCTAGTGGTTATGAAGGCCTTCAACCCGCAGTGGGATGGAGGATAGGCTTCGCGGCCTTCGCCCACCCAGCATTTCAACCAGTCCTCCTTCGCGTCCCTATACCAGAAT